>Ga0209515_10008703_pt1 | contig 11761 bp, 9 predicted proteins | sample Subgroupgradi54m_FD_187454 | JGI IMG/M metagenome (GOLD analysis project Ga0209515, IMG submission 187454) | Subsurface groundwater microbial communities from S. Glens Falls, New York, USA - GMW60B uncontaminated upgradient, 5.4 m (SPAdes)... ... | reverse complement strand
GGCGGAACACGGAATGAAAACCGACGACGTCGCTGGCAGTGGCCGCGGCGGTCGTGTGATCAAAGATGACGTGGTGCGCCACCTGGACATCACGGGCGCGAAGGCCGCGCCGGCCGTTGCGTCCACGCCTGCTTCGACCGGGGCAGCCGAAATCAAACCCATGCCGACCGCTGCGCGTGCACCGATGATCAGCCCCGACGGTCGCACCGAAAAACGCGTGCCGATGACGCGTCTGCGCGCACGCATCGCCGAGCGTCTGGTCGAGGCGCAGCACACCGCGGCCATCCTCACCACGTTCAACGAAGTGAACATGCAGCCGATCATGGAGCTGCGCAAAAAATACGCCGACAAGTTCGAGAAGCAGGAAGGCGTGAAGCTCGGCTTCATGTCGTTCTTCGTCAAGGCCGCGGTCGAAGCGCTGAAGCGCTTCCCGGAAGTGAATGCCTCGATCGACGGCAGCGACATCGTCTATCACGGCTTCTACGACATCGGTATTGCCGTGGGCAGCCCGCGCGGTCTGGTGGTGCCGATCATGCGCGATGCCGACAGCGTGTCGATGGCCAACGTCGAAAAGACCATCAAGGACTTCGGTGAGCGCGCCAAGGGTGGCAAGCTCTCAATCGAAGAAATGACCGGTGGCACGTTCACCATCACCAACGGTGGCATCTTCGGCTCGCTGTTGTCGACGCCGATCCTGAATCCGCCGCAGAGCGCGATCCTCGGCATGCACAAGATCCAGGAGCGTCCGATGGCCGAGAACGGCCAGGTCGTGATCCGGCCGATGATGTATCTCGCGCTGTCGTACGACCATCGCATCGTCGACGGTCGCGAAGCCGTGCAGTTCCTCGTCACCATCAAGGACATGCTCGAAGACCCGGCGCGGTTGGTGCTTGGGGTTTAAGACTCTTAAGCTGATTGTTCACCGCAAAGGCGCAAAGAACGCAAAGTTTTTCAATTTAAGTGCTTTTGTTCTTTGCGCCTTTGCGGTGAGACCTGGTTTTTTAAAAGTTGAAATTCCCCCATTCGGTCGTTGCTCGCACTGCGCGGCGTTACTGCAGTGAAAGAACTGGAGATATGTAAATGGCAGAACGTTACGACGTAGTCGTCATCGGCGGCGGCCCCGCCGGTTATATCGCCGCCATCCGCGCCGCGCAGCTCGGGTTGAAAACCGCGTGCGTGGAGAAGTGGATCAACGGCAAGGGTCAGCCCGCGCTCGGCGGCACCTGCCTCAACGTCGGTTGCATTCCCTCGAAGGCGTTGCTGGAAGCCTCGGGCATGTACGAAAAGGCGCAGCATGAGTTTTCGCACTTCGGCATTCAGTTCGACAAGGTCAAGCTCGACCTGAAGACCATGATGGGCCACAAGGACAAGGTCGTCGGCGAACTCACCGGCGGCGTGCCGATGCTGTTCAAGGCGCATGGCATCACCTGGGTGCAGGGCAAGGGCAAGCTGCTCGCCAACAAGCAGGTCGAAGTCACGGCGCAGGACGGCAAGAAGCAGACGATCGAAGGCGCGCACATCATCCTCGCGCCGGGTTCGGTGCCGGTCGAGATCAAGGCCGCACCGCTGACGAAGGACGTGATCGTCGATTCCACCGGCGCGCTCGAATTCACGGAAGTGCCCAAGCGCCTTGGCGTCATCGGCGCCGGTGTGATCGGTCTGGAACTCGGCAGCGTGTGGCGTCGTCTCGGCGCCGAAGTGGTGTTGCTTGAAGCGCAGGAAAACTTCTTGTTCTTCGCCGACGAGCAGATCAGCCGCGAGGCGTTCAAGCAGTTCACCACGCAGGGCCTGCAGATCAAACTCGGCGCGCGCGTGCTGTCGAGCGAAGCCAAAGGCAACAAGGTCAAAGTAAAGTTCCAGGACAAGAGTGGCGAGCACGAGGAGACGTTCGACAAGCTGATCGTTTCCGTCGGCCGCCGTCCCGCGACCGAAGGATTGTTCAGCGAAGAATCCCAGTTGCTGCTGGAACAGGGCGGCTTCATCCAGGTCGACGAGCAGTGCCTCACGAGCGTGCCCGGCGTGTATGCCATCGGCGATGCCGTGCGCGGTCCGATGCTGGCGCACAAGGGCATGGAAGAAGGCGTGATGGTGGCCGAGCTCATCGCCGGTCGTCACGGACACGTGAACTACGACGCCGTGCCGTCGGTGATTTACACCGAGCCGGAAATCGCGTGGGTCGGCCAGACCGAACAACAGCTCAAGAGCCTGGGCGTGCGTTACCGCTCCGGCGTGTTCCCGTTCGCCGCCAACGGTCGCGCCAAAGCCATGGGCCAGGCGCAGGGCATGGTGAAGATACTGGCCGATGCCGACACCGATCGCGTGCTCGGCATGCATGCCGTGGGTCCGCAGTGCGCGGAGCTGGTCGCCACCGGCGTGATGGCGCTCGAATTCCAGGCCACCTCCGAGGACATCGTGCTCACCATGTTCGCGCATCCGACGCTCTCGGAGGCGGTGCACGAAGCCGCGCTCGCCGTGGACGGGCGCCCGTTGCACGTCGCGCGCCCGAGGCGACCGGCGTAACAGTCTTGTCAGTAAATAAAAAAAGGCCCCATTCGGGGCCTTTCGTTTTTGGCCATCACCAAGCCACGCACACCCGACAGAACCACATCACGGCTGTCGGCAGGGTGACAAAGGTTTCTACCGCCGAGCTTTAGGGGAGGGTAGAATAAGCCGTCCGCGCCCTTAGCTCAGCTGGATAGAGCGTCAGCCTCCGACGCTGAAGGTCAGAGGTTCGAATCCTCTAGGGCGCGCCATTCTTCCAAGTTCTGGTTTGATGACGTTGCCGCCGCCCGGCTGTTTTACGCGCAAGATGTTGGCTATACTCGCGCCGTTTTCGACCCCAATTTCGAGAAGGTAAATCATGTCTGATCGTGACTTTTGGAAGTTTTTCTCCGGTTTAGTGGCCACGCTGGTTGGCGTGACGGTTGTCCTGTTTGTCATTGCCAATGCCATTGGCGCCAAGCCCAAGAAGCTTGAAGCCGCGATGGAAGCCAAGGCCATCGCCGAGCGCATCAAGCCGGTGGGCGAAGTATCGGTTGCCTCCGGCGAAGCCGCGTTGAATGCGGTGGTATCGCCTGCGAATGCAGCCGACAAGGGCAAGGCCATCTATGACGGTACCTGTGTCGCCTGTCACGGCGCCGGTATCGCCGGTGCGCCGAAGTTCGGCGACAAGACCGTTTGGGCACCGCGCATTGCCAAGGGCAACGACGCGTTGTATCAGACCGCGCTCAAGGGCAAGGGTGCAATGCCACCGAAGGGTGGCAACATGGCGCTGAAAGACGAGGATGTGAAGGCCGCTGTGGATTACATGGCCAGCAGCTCCAAGTAATCGCGTCTGTATCGGTTACGAAATAAAAAGCGGCCGTCAGGCCGCTTTTTATTTTTGCTGCCGAATTAATTACGACTCTCTAATCACTTGCCCCGCGATCAAGACGACGGTATTGAATCGCCTCCGACAGATGGGTGATCGACAACGCTTCCTCGTGCGCCAGATCGGCAATTGTACGCGCCACTTTCAGGATGCGGTGATAGGAGCGCGCGCTTAGTTTAAACCGCTCAAGTCCGCGCTCGAGCCACGCGCGCTCGGGCGCGCCGAGCTTGCACACTTGTTCAATCTGTTGATTCTCGAGTTGTGCATTCGAGTTACCACAGCGGGTCCACGCCACTTCGCGCGCGCGTTGTACGCGCCGGCGCACATCGGCCGAGCGCTCCGCGTTCGGCGCGCTGTCCGCCAGCAGCACGTCACGCGAAACGGCCGGGACTTCAATGTGCATATCGATTCGATCGAGCAGCGGACCTGAGAGCCGCGCGCGGTAGGCGCGCACGCGATCCGGTGTGCATTGGCAGCGGCCGGAGTCATCGCCGAAATATCCGCACGGACAGGGATTCATCGCCGCCACCAGCTGGAACTGCGCCGGGAATTCCGCCTGTCGCGCCGCCCGCGAAATGGTGATCGTCCCCGACTCCAGCGGTTCGCGCAGTGATTCGAGGACATGTCGATCAAATTCGACCAGCTCATCGAGAAACAGCACACCATTATGGGCAAGCGAAATTTCCCCGGGACGCGGATGGCTGCTACCGCCCACCAGCGCCACGCTCGATGCCGTATGGTGCGGCGTGCGAAATGGTCGCCGGCGCCAGTCTTTCAGCGACAGCCCCTTGGTCAACGATTGCACTGCGGCCGCTTCCAGTGCTTCGTCGTCGGTCATCGGCGGCAACACACCGGGCAGGCGACTGGCGAGCATGGTCTTGCCCGAACCGGGTGGTCCGATCATAAGCAGGCTGTGGCCGCCGGCGGCGGCAATTTCAATTGCGCGCTTGGCGTGATGTTGGCCGCGTACCTCGGCCAGATCCGGACCGGCATCCATTCTTATCGTGCCCGGTGTCGTCGTGTGCCGCACTAGCGGAACGGTGTCGCTCAGGTGTGCCGTCACTTCGAGCAGGCTGTGCGCCGGTAATACCGTGACGTCACGTGCCAACGCCGCTTCATCGGCATTACCGGCAGGAAGAATCAGACGTCGGCCATGTCCACGCGTGGCGAGCGCCACTGGCAGTGCACCGCGAATCGAGCGCAGCGCGCCGGTCAGTGCGAGTTCGCCGACGAATTCATGTTCGTTCAGTCGCGCAGAGGAAATCTGTTCTGACGCCGCCAGAATGCCGAGTGCAATCGGAAGGTCGAAACGCCCGCCTTCCTTCGGCAAATCCGCGGGCGCAAGGTTGACCGTTACCCGCCGCGCCGGAAATTCAAAGTTGGCGTTGATGATGGCACTGCGGACGCGATCCTTGCTTTCCTTCACTTCCGCTTCCGGCAGTCCAACAATGGACAGGGCAGGCAGGCCGCCCGTGATGTGAACTTCGACCGTGACTTCCGGCGCCTCAAGACCGATTTGGGCGCGGCTGTGAACAATGGCGAGTGACATAGCCCTCCCTGGGCGGGACAGCGACTACTTTAATTTTGTTTCCAGCTCCGCGACCCGTTTTTCCATTTCTTCGAGTCGCGCGCGGGTGCGTTGGAGCACGGCTTCCTGTACCTCGAGCTCTTCGCGCGTGACGAGATCAAAACGCTCGAATACGCCCGTCAGCGCCGCGCGGATGTTTTTGCGCACGTCCTCGGGTGTTTGCGGAAGCAAACGTGTAATTGCCTCAACCGCTTCGTCGAACGCTTTGGGGATCATAGAGTTGTTTGCTCCGGGTTCGACAGCATTATATCTGCGGATCCCAGATTCATCGGGTATTCACATTTCGCACGTTATCGGTGCGCATGTGCGTTTGTTAGCACAATACCGGTGCATAGAGCATGTTTTTAAGCCCCTTAATATTATATAACCATTTGTAATTAATAATATAAATTCCGTGGCACAGAAACTGCTCCTAGATGGCGCAAAAAGAGAATTTTGAAGAAAAACTTAGGGAATATCGTCGTCGCCGGAGAGTGACATCAGATGGCTTTGCGCGACCATGAATTCCGAGCTGCGCGATGAAGTGCGTTAAGGATGTAGAACCAGACGGTGTCTGCGGAAGGTGGTACCTCCAAAAAGAAGTCCCAGAGTTCGTTTGGCGTAAAGGCGGCAGTTAAGTTCTAATGACAGTCGGGTCGGGGCGGCGTGTGCCGCCCCGTTTTCGCCCCTAAGGAGGCAAAAAAAATGAAGCTCGTAACCGCAATCATCAAGCCGTTCAAACTTGACGACGTGCGCGATGCGTTGGCCGAGGTCGGTGTGCAAGGTATCACCGTAACCGAAGTCAAAGGATTCGGTCGCCAGAAAGGCCACACCGAACTCTACCGCGGCGCGGAGTACGTTGTTGATTTTCTTCCCAAGGTCAAACTCGACATCGCCATCGACGACAAAATGCTCGATCGCGTAATCGAGGCAATCATCAAGGCGGCTCGCACCGACAAGATCGGCGACGGAAAGATTTTCGTCCGTGATCTCGAACAGGTGGTGCGTATCCGTACCGGCGAAACCGGCAAGGACGCACTGTGAAACGGGAGACCTCACTCATGAAATTTAATATCAAGTCGTTGTTTGGCGCCGTCTGCGCCATTTTCCTGGTGCTGGCGCCGATGATGGTATCGGCCGCTGATGCACCGGCTCCGGCCGGCGCGACCGCGGCACCTGCTGCGGCCGCCGCCGCGGCACCAGCCATGAAGGTCGACAAGGCCGACACCACGTGGATGATGGTTTCCACGATCCTGGTGTTGCTCATGACGATCCCGGGCCTGGCGCTGTTCTACGGCGGCCTGGTGCGCTCGAAGAACTTCCTGTCGACGCTCATGCACGTATTCACGATCTTCTGTCTGATCGCGGTGCTATGGGTGTTGTACGGTTACAGCGTCGCCTTCACGGCCAATCATTCGGCCTCGCTCAATCCGTTCTTCGGTAGTTTTGACAAGGCGTTCCTGAAGGGTCTGACGGCCGACTCCATGGCGGAAACCTTCACCAAGGGTGCGGCGATTCCGGAGCTGGTGTTTGTGATGTTCCAGCTCACCTTCGCGGCCATCACCACGGCATTGATCGCCGGCGCCTACGCCGAGCGCATCAAATTCTCGGCCGTGCTGGTGTTCTCCGCGCTGTGGTTCACGTTCGCGTATCTGCCGATCTCGCACATGGTCTGGTTCTGGGGCGGCCCGTCGTCGTTCAAGGATCCGTCCGGCTTCCTGTTCGACAAGGGCGCGATCGACTTTGCGGGCGGTACGGTGGTGCACATCAACGCCGGTATTGCCGGCCTGATGGGCGCACTCGTGCTCGGCAAGCGCTTGGGTTATCCCAAGACCGCGATGCCGCCGCACAGCCTGCCGATGACCATGATCGGCGCGTGCTTGCTGTGGGTAGGCTGGTTCGGCTTCAACGCCGGCTCCAACCTCGAAGCATCGGGCGGCGCGGTGGTCGCGTTCGTCAACACGCTGTTCGCCACCGCCGTCGCGGCACTGGCGTGGCTGTTCGCGGAATGGGTGCTCAAGGGCAAGCCGTCGATGCTCGGCGCGGTATCGGGTGCGGTGGCCGGTCTGGTTGCCATTACTCCGGCCTCGGGTTTCGTCGGTCCGTTGGGCGCGCTCGTGATCGGCGCCGCGGCTGGCGTGGTCTGCTTCTGGGCGGTGGCCTGGCTCAAGGGCATGGCCGGTTATGACGACTCGCTCGACGCCTTCGGCGTTCACTGCATCGGCGGTATTCTCGGCGCGCTCCTCACGGGCGTGTTCGTGAACCCGGCGCTCGGTGGCACCGGCATCTTCGACTACGAGAAGAACGCGGTTGCCGCGTTCGACTTGAAGGCGCAGATGGTCAGCCAGCTGTGGGCGGTCGGTGTATCGCTCGTCTGGTCGGGTGTGGTGGCGATCGTGCTGTTCAAGCTCATTGATTGGACCATCGGTCTGCGCGTCAGCGAAGAAGCCGAACGTGAAGGTCTCGATGTCGCCGAACACGGCGAAAAAGCGTACAACCACTAATAATAATTTGTACCGCAGTAAAATTGACGGGCGCCCCATATTTCAGGGGCGCCCGTTCTTTTTGTGGAGCTGATTACTTACATAATCAGATTAATTACTGCAGTGCCGGCATTCCCATGCCCCCCATACTGAAAGGCTCGCCGTTCACGGTTACCTGGCCCCGACGCAGCGACGCCGTCAGCCGCAGCCGGTTTCCGTCTGCGACCAGATGACGCGTGAATTCGTTACGTGCGAGATACGTCGGCATTGAACGATCAAGAATGATCGACAGTTGTTCCGGGGTCAGCTTCTCCGCCTCGCCTTTCTTTAGTTTCCCCTGACGGCGGAAGTTCTCCAGATCCGCCTTGAGCAACGGCAATAGCATCGGTTTGATGATGGCGGCCGGTAACGACACGTCCACGTCTCCCGAGATCGCCGTCAGCATCAGCAGCGGATTCTCTGCGATGTCGGACTTGCTGCCGTCCAGCACGAACCTGGCCTTGCCGCGCACTTCCTCACCGTTCATGCGAAAGCCGAGTTCGGTGATTTCCAGCTCCGGAGATTTTTTGGCGAGCTCGCCGACGAGCTGCAGCAGCTTTCCCATTTGCATCAGGCCCTGTTGCTCGGCCGGCCGGTCGCTGCGTTGCAGCGCGCGCAATTCTTCCTGGAAGCGCGCCAACACCGTGGCATCGAGCTTGCGGACCTCAATCGCCAGGCGTGCCGGGCCATGTTGCTGTTCCGCGATCCTGAGATCGGGCAGTTCGTACACGACGCCGACGCTCAAGGCATCGCCTTGCGCAGCGTTATCGATGCTCAGTTTGAATCCCTTGGCGTAGACCAGCGGCTCAAACGACACGCTGCCGACTTCAAACGTTGTCTTGCCGAGCATTTGTCCGGCGACGCCTTCATGGGTGTCGGAATGCATCCGTATGTTCGCGACCTCGCCCATGGGAAACTTCAGGCCAGGTGCGGTGAACTCGCTTTGCACGTGCTGCATGCCGGCATCGAAGTGGATATCGCCCTGCAGGCCGTGCCATTCGAGTTTGCCGGGCGCCATGGTACGCGTGAACGCAGGCGACGAAATCCGCGTATGTCCGGCGCCATCGAGCCCGATGGTGGTATCGGCGCTGAAGGCGACCGTGCCCGCCGGACCCGACGGTTCCTTGGCGGTAAGGGTGATCTCGCCGCGGGTTTCGATTTCTGTTTGTTTCAGCGTGGTATCGAAATTACCCTCGAACCAGCGTCCGACCAACAACGGACCGTGATAGATCGAATGCTGCGCCGAAATGTGAATCGGTGCATTGCCTGGAAACTCCAGTACGGTTTCAGCCCGCGAGGAAAACCAGCCACGTGTAAAGCTGCTGCGCGACAGGTGCAAACCGCTTTGATTTCCCATCGCGCCGAGTCCGTCGCCGAAGGCCTTTTCGGCTTTCAGGCTGAGCCAGTACGGCGGCGCCAGCACTGCCGCCGCGAGTATGAACACGAGACCACTCGTCATGAGCACAGTTTTTTTCATGGTCGGACCAGGAGGTAGAGAAGCAGGGGATAGCGGCAATTACAGGCGCTTGTGCGATCCGTCGCACAACAGCTTGTTGGCCGAGTGTTTACAACCGCAGAGATAAACCTGGGACGCGGCGGTCAGCTCAAGCTTGATCGGTGCAAAGCCGGAAAGCGTTTTATGTGTGCCGTCGCAGAAGGGTTGGGTCTTTGAATGACCGCAGGTGCACCACCAGTAAGTACCCGGCACCAGATCTACGACGTACGGCGCTTTTTGCGCAACCGGGTCGGCCATGACTGCCTCCCTTATATTTTAGGTAAGGCGAGAACGTTATACGCCGCGCCGGGCTTCGTCCAGCATGAACACGAGCGTGTGTTCTCTCGCACAGTGACGAGGGGAGACGCTGCAGGAAGCAGGATTCAGCTAGCGAAGAAATTCCGGCAACACAAACGCCGCGCGATGCATGGCGGCGTGATAGTAGCGAGTCTTGTTCTGCGTTTTGGCGGCAGCGTCGCGGAAGTGGTCGAGCCTGCCGTCCTTGGATGCCATGGTCGCGCTCCACCAGCCGGACGGATAGGTGCACTGCGGGAAGTGCAACGTCGCGACATCGCTGAAACCGGCGCCACGCATGGCCGCCTGCACCGAGCGGATGAGATCGGCGTGGAACAGCGGCGATTCGCTCTGGCCGACGAGGATGCCGTGCGGGCCGAGCGCCTTCAGACAGTTGCCGTAGAACTCTTTGGAGAACAGGCCGGCCGCCGGCCCGACCGGATCGGTCGAGTCGACAATGATCACATCGTATGACCCGGGCGCCGCCTTCGCGACCCAGGCGATGCCGTCGTCGAAGATCAGCCGTGCGCGCGGATCGCTGTTCGAGGAACACAGGTCGGGAAAAAACATCTCCGCGACGCGCGTCACGCGCTCGTCGAGCTCGACCTGCTCGGCCAGCGTCACGCCCTCGTGCTTCAGGACCTCGCGCAGCGTGCCGCAATCGCCGCCGCCAATCACCAGCACGCGCTTGGGCGCCGGATGCGTGAACAGCGCCGGGTGTGACATCATCTCGTGGTACACGAAGTTGTCGCGGTCGGTGACCATCACCAGGCCATCGAGCGTCATCAGCTTGCCGAAACTCTCGGTCTCGTAGATCTCGATGCGCTGATACGTCGACTGTTCGTCGTGCAGCTTCTTCTTGATCTTGAGCGAGATGGCCGAGCCCTGGCCGGCCCATTCTTCGGTGTACCACTTGTTGTCGGAAGTCATAAGCGTGTCGAGCGTCATAAGCGGTGACTCTTGGCGAGGTGGAAGACTGGGCGGATTTTACCAGCCCCGCCGCCGAAAAGTCGGAAAAGGTTCTTGCACTGTCCCGCCGGCTTCCCGATACTTGCGCCCCATGTCAGACAGCAACAATCAGTGGAACATTCAAAAAGCGCGCGACCTTTACAACGTCACGCACTGGGGTAACGGCTACTTCGACATCAACGAACGCGGCCACCTCATCGCCCGGCCCGATGCGAAGGCAGACGGTCCCGGCATCGATCTCTACGAGCTGACGCGCGAGTTCGCGGCCAACAATCTGTCGCTGCCGGTGCTGGTGCGGTTCTCCGGCATTCTGCACAACCGCGTAAAAGAGCTGTGCGCCGCATTCGACGCCGCGACCGCCACGTACCACTACAAAGGTCACTACACCGCGGTCTATCCGATCAAGGTCAACCAGCAGCGCACGGTGGTCGAAGCGCTGCTCGAACGCGGCGGCGATCGCGTCGGCCTCGAAGCCGGCTCCAAGCCCGAATTGCTGGCCGTGCTCGCCAAGTCGCGCGAAAACGCGATGGTGGTGTGCAACGGTTATAAGGATCGGGAATTCATTCGCCTGGCGCTCATCGGCAAGGCGCTCGGTCAGCGCGTGCATATCGTGGTCGAGAAGCTGTCCGAGCTCGATCTCGTGATCGAGGAGGCGAAGAGCCTGAACGTCGCGCCGCTGATCGGCGTGCGCGTGCGCCTGGCCTCGCTCGGGGCCGGCAAGTGGCAGAACACCGGCGGCGAAAAATCCAAGTTCGGCCTGACGGCGGCCGAGACACTGAAAGTCATCGCGCGCCTGCGCGAGGTCGGCCAGCTCGATGCGCTCAAGATGATGCACTTCCACATGGGTTCGCAGATCGCGAACGTGCAGCACATCCAGTCCGGCATGCGCGAAGTGGCGCACTACTATGCCGAGCTGCGTGCCGCCGGCGTCGACATTCGCATCGTCAACGTCGGCGGTGGGCTGGGCGTCGATTACGAAGGCACGCGCTCGCGCAGTTTTTGCTCTATCAATTATTCCGTGCCGGAGTACGCCAACAATATCGTGGCCGCGCTGGCCGAGATCTGCGCCGAGAAAAACCTGCCGCACCCGGACATCGTTACCGAATCCGGTCGCGCCATGACCGCGCACCATGCGGTGCTGATCACCAACGTCGTCGAATGTGAACAAGCACCGGGCCGCGATGCCGTCGCCCCCGCGCGGCCCGACGAACCGGCGATCGTGCGCGATTTGTGGCAGGCCTACGCCACGCTCGCCACACGCTCGCCGGTCGAGGCCTATCACGACGCGGTCTATTACCTGTCGCAGGCGCAGGGCATGTTTACCCACGGCGTGCTCACGCTCGCCCAGCGCGCCCGCGTCGAAGAGATTTATTTCGCCACCTGCTGGAAGGTGCGTGAGCAGCTGGAGCCGGCGGCCAAGGCGCATCGCGAGGTGTTCGACGAGCTGAGCGAAAAACTCGCCGACAAATACTTCTGCAACTTCTCGCTGTTCCAGTCGATGCCGGATCACTGGGCGATCGAGCAGATCTTCCCGATCATGCCGA
>Ga0209515_10008702_pt1 | contig 11761 bp, 8 predicted proteins | sample Subgroupgradi54m_FD_187454 | JGI IMG/M metagenome (GOLD analysis project Ga0209515, IMG submission 187454) | Subsurface groundwater microbial communities from S. Glens Falls, New York, USA - GMW60B uncontaminated upgradient, 5.4 m (SPAdes)... ... | reverse complement strand
GCGGCGCTGGTCGGGCAGGGGCTGGGCGGCTCGGTCGCCCTGCTCACCGACGGACGCTTCTCGGGTGCCACGGTCGGCTTCATGATCGGCCACGTCGCGCCCGAAGCGGCCCAGGGTGGGCCCATCGCCTTCGTGCGCGAGGGCGACAAGATCGTCATCGACGTGCCCTCGCGCCGCCTCGACGTCGTCGCTGACCTGGCGCCGCGCCGGGTCGGCTGGAGCCCGCCGCCGCCGCGCTACACGCGCGGCGTGCTGGCCAAGTACGCCGCCACCGTGTCCTCGGCCTCGCAAGGCGCCGTGACGCGAGCGCTGTTTCCTGACAGAGGTCGCAACCAGGGCCAGAACCAACAGGAGCCGAAATGAGTCCAGCTCAAGCGGCTGCGGCCGCCACCTCCGAAGCGCCGCAGCCGAAGCCCACCACGTTGCGCCGCTCGGGCGCGCAGATCCTCTGGGAAGTCCTCGAACAGCAAGGCGTCGAAGTCGTCTTCGGTTATCCGGGCGGCGCCATCATGCCCGCGTACGACGCCATGCTGCAGTACCCCAAGGTGCGCCACGTGCTGGTGCGCCACGAGCAGGGCGCGGCGCACATGGCCGACGGCTACGCGCGCGCCTCGGGCCGCGTGGGCGTGGCCATCGCCACCTCGGGTCCGGGCGCGACCAACCTGGTCACCGGCATCGCCACCGCCATGCTCGACTCGGTGCCGGTGGTCTTCATCACCGGCCAGGTCACGTCGACCTTCCTGGGCACCGACGCCTTCCAGGAGACCGACGTCACCGGCGTCACGCTGCCCATCACCAAGCACAACTACCTGGTCACGCGCGCCGAGGACATCGCGCCGACCCTGCGCCAGGCCTTCCACATCGCGCGCTCGGGCCGGCCCGGCCCGGTGCTGGTCGACATCACCAAGGACGCGCAGCAGGCCACCATCGACTTCGATCCCTCGGATCACAGCGTCAAGCTGCCCGGCTACCGCCCGGATCACCGCGCCGGCCGCGACGAGATCGAGAAGGCGGCCGCGCTCATCGACGCCGCCGAGCGTCCGGTCATCCTGGCCGGCAACGGCATCGTGCAGTCGGGCGCGACCGAGCTCCTGCAGCAGCTGGTGGCGCGCGCCGACATCCCGGTGGCCTGCACGCTGCTCGGCCTGGGCGGCTTCCCGGCCACGCACCAGCGCGCCCTGGGCATGATGGGCATGCACGGCGAGGCGTGGGTCAACCGTGCCATCCAGGAGTCGGATCTGCTCATCGCCCTGGGCATGCGCTTCGACGACCGCGTGACCGGCAACCTCAAGACCTACGCGACCAAGGCGCGCAAGATCCACATCGACATCGATCCGTCGGAGATCGGGAAGAACGTCAAGGTCGACGTCGGCATCGTCGATGACGTCAAGCGCGCCCTGACCGCGCTCATCCCGGCGGTGCGCGAGCGCAAGCGCAAGCCGTGGAACGAGCACATCTGGGGCATGAAGGGCGACTCGGCGGTGCGCGACATCCAGTACATGCCCGACGACGGCAAGCTGTTCGCCGCCCACGTCATGCACGACCTGTGGCGCTTCACCGAGGGCAACGCGCTCGTGGTCACCGACGTCGGCCAGCACCAGATGTGGGAGGCGCAGTACTACAAGCACGATCACCCGCGCAAGCTGGTGACCTCGGGCGGCCTGGGCACCATGGGCTTCGCGCTGCCCGCCGCCATCGGCGCCAAGTTCGCCCAGCCCAACGAGGAAGTCTGGGTCATCGCTGGCGACGGCGGCTTCCAGATGACCGCGGCCGAGCTGTCGACCCTGGCCCAGGAGGGTGTGAAGGTCAACGTCGCCATCATCAACAACGGCTACCTGGGCATGGTCCGGCAGTGGCAGCAGTTCTTCTACGGCGGCCGCTACTCGGCCACGCCCATGCGCTCGCCCGACTTCGTCAAGCTGGCCGACGCGCACGGCCTGGTCGGCCTGCGCGTGACCAAGCGCAGCGAGATCCCCGACGCCATCGCGCGCGCGCGCGCCGAGGTCGGCACCGTGGTCATCGACTTCCGCGTCGAGCAGGAAGACAGCGTCTACCCCATGGTGCCCTCGGGCGCCGATCTGCAGGACATGATCCGTCGCCCGGCGGTCTCGGGCACGCCCATCGCCGAGACCGGCGCCGACAAGGATGACGAGGAGCTGCCCCGATGAGCTTGCGAACCTTCGTGGCCACCGTGGAAGACGTTCCCGGCGTGCTCAACCGTGTGGCCTCGCTGTTCCGGCGGCGCGCCTTCAACATCGTCTCGCTCACCGTCGGGCGCTCCGAGCGGGAAGGGCAGTCGCGCCTGACCGTGGTCACCGACGCCGACGAGTCGACCGCGCGTCGCCTCGAGGCCAACCTGTACAAGCTGGTCAACGTGCTGCACGTGCGCGAGCTGACCGAGGGCGCGGTCATCCGCGACCTGGCGCTCATCAAGGTGCGCGCCGACGCGACCACGCGCCCGGCCATCGTGCAGCTGGCCGAGCTGTTCAAGGGCCGCATCCTCGACCTGACCCCCGAGGTGCTGATCATCGAGGTCACCGGCGTGCAGTCCAAGATCGACGGCCTGCAAGAGGTCCTCGAGCCCTACGGAATCCTGGAGATGGTGCGTACCGGCGTGGTGGCGATGCCGCGCGGTTCGACGCCCGACAAAGAAGCCTCGCAGTCGCAGTTCTTCCCACAGGCAACGGAGCATTAGGAGATTCGGACAATGGCCAAGATCTTTTACGACAATGATGCCGACCTCGCCCTCATCCGGGCCTGCAAGGTGGCCATCGTGGGCTACGGCTCGCAGGGTCACGCCCACGCGCTCAACCTCAAGGAGAGCGGCGTCAGCGTGAAGGTCGGCCTGCCGCCGACCTCCAAGAGCATCGCCAAGGCGAAGGCCGCCGGACTCGACGTCGTGACCGTGAAGGACGCCGCGCAGTGGGCCGACGTCATCATGATCCTCGCGCCCGACACCTCGCAGCCGAAGATCTGGCGCGAGGACATCGCGCCCTACTTCGACGGCAAGGAGCCCAAGACGCTGCTGTTCGCGCACGGCTTCAACATCCACTACGGCACCATCAAGCCGCCCAAGGGCATCGACGTGGCGCTGATCGCGCCCAAGGCGCCCGGTCATCGCGTGCGCGAGACCTTCAAGGAGGGCGGCGGCGTGCCCGCGCTCATCGCCGTGCATCCTGACTCGTCGAGCGACGCGCGCCCGCTGGCGCTGTCGTACGCCAAGGCCATCGGCTCGGGCCGCGCCGGCGTGCTCGAGACCACCTTCGGCGAGGAGACCGAGACCGACCTCTTCGGCGAGCAGGCCGTCCTGTGCGGCGGCGCCTCGGCGCTCGTCCGGGCCGGCTTCGAGACCCTGGTCGAGGCCGGCTACCAGCCCGAGATCGCGTACTTCGAGTGCCTGCACGAGCTCAAGCTCATCGTCGATCTCATGCAGCGCGGCGGTCTCAACTACATGCGCTACTCCATCTCCGACACCGCGGAGTGGGGCGACTACGTCTCGGGCAACCGCGTCATCACCGACGCGACGCGCGCCGAGATGAAGAAGATCCTGGGCGAGATCAAGGACGGCACCTTCGCAAGGGACTGGATCGCCGAGAACGAGAAGGGCCGGCCGCGCTTCGAGGCGCGTCGCCAGGCCGAGCGCGAGCAGAAGCTGGAAGTCGTCGGCGCCAAGCTGCGCCAGATGATGCCCTTCCTGGATCCCGTAACGATCAAACCAGGAGACTAGTCATATGAGCTCCGGACCCATGGCAGACCCGAGTTACGTACGCATCCTGGACACCAGCCTGCGCGACGGTGAGCAAGCACCGGGCGCGAGCATGACCTCGGCCGAGAAGCTGGAGGTCGCGCGCGCCCTGTCGCGGCTCGGCGTCGACGTGATCGAGGCGGGCTTTCCCGCCGCGTCGCCCGACGACCTCGCCGCCGTGCAGGCCATCGCCGCGGAGCTGGGCACCAAGCCGGTCGCTGGCCGTCCGTCCGCCGAGCCGCCCATCATCAGCGGCCTCGCGCGCACGGCGTTCAAGGACATCGACGCGGCGTGGGAAGGCGTGAAGGCGGCCAGGTACCCGCGCATCCACACCTTCCTGGCCACGAGCGACATCCACATGCAGCACAAGCTGCGCATGACGCGCGCCGAGGTGCTGGCGCGCGTGGCCGAGATGGTCGCGCACGCGAAGTCCAAGTGCGCCGATGTGGAGTTCTCGCCCGAGGACGCCGGCCGCTCCGAGCCGGCGTTCCTGTACCAGGTACTCGAGGTCGCGATCGCGGCCGGAGCCACGACGCTCAACATCCCCGACACGGTCGGGTACACGCTTCCCGACGAGTTCGGCGCGCTCATCGCCGGCATCCGCGCCCACGTGAAGGGCGTCGAGAACGTGGTCATCTCGGTGCACTGCCACGACGATCTCGGTCTGGCCGTGGCCAACTCGCTGGCCGGTCTGCGCGCGGGCGCGCGCCAGGCCGAGGTCACCATCAACGGCATCGGCGAGCGCGCCGGCAACGCCTCGCTCGAAGAGGTGGTGATGGCGCTGCGCACGCGCTCGCACACGCTCGGGCTGACCACCGGCATCGATCCCACGCAGCTGTGCCGCTCGTCCAAGCTGGTGTCGCGCTGCACCGGCTATCCGGTGCCGCCCAACAAGGCCATCGTGGGCGGCAACGCCTTCGCGCACGAGTCGGGCGTCCACCAGGACGGCATGCTCAAGAACGCGCTGACCTACGAGATCATGCGTCCCGAGGACGTCGGCGCCACCCAGACCACGCTGGTGCTGGGCAAGCACTCGGGCCGCAACGGCTTCGCCTCGCGCCTGACCGAGCTGGGCTACCCGCTCGAGGGCGAGCACCTCGAGCGCGCCTTCGCCCGCTTCAAGACCCTGGCCGACCGCAAGAAGAGCGTGCACGACGCGGATCTCATCGCCCTGGCCTCGGGCGAGCGCGCCGCGGCGCCCGAGCTGTGGTCACTCGAGGGTCTGCAGGTCGCGTGCGGCACGGTCGGTCTGTCGACCGCGACGGTGCGTCTGCGCGGGCCGGACGGCGCCTCGTTCGTGCACGCGGCCGCGGGCACCGGCCCGGTCGACGCCACGTACAAGGCCATCGACGCCATCGTCAAGCTGCCGGTGACCCTGCTCGAGTTCGTGGTCAACGCGGTCACCGAGGGCATCGACGCGCTGGGCGAGGTCTCGGTGCGCGTGCGCGAGAACGATACCCGGCCCACCCATGGGCACGGCGCTGACACCGACATCGTGGTCGCGAGCGCCAAGGCGTACCTGGCGGCCATCAACCACACCCTGGCGCGGCGTCCCGCGGCGTCGGAAACCGCAGCATCTGGGACGGCGGCGACGTCGTCGGCACCGGCAGCGCGACCGACGGCGGCCGCGGTCGTCGGGGAGGCAAGATAGTCATGGCAGGTCCCGCTCGCACGCTGTTCGAAAAGGTCTGGGACGATCATGTGGTCGCCCAGGAGCCCGGCTCGCCCGCCGTGCTCTACATCGATCTCCACCTCGTGCACGAGGTCACCTCGCCGCAGGCCTTCTCGGGTCTGGCGGCGCGCGGCCTCAAGGTGCGCCGGCCGGAGAAGACGGTGGCCACCATGGACCACTCGATCCCGACCATTCCGGGCGGGCTCGCCGTCGTCGACGACCAGGCGCGCGCACAGCTCAAGATGCTCGAGTCCAACTGCGCGAGCAACGGCGTCACGCTGCACGGCATCGGCGCGGCCCGGCAGGGCATCGTGCACGTCATGGGTCCCGAGCTGGGTCTCACCCAGCCCGGGTTCACCATCGTGTGCGGCGACAGCCACACCTCGACGCACGGCGCGTTCGGCGCGCTCGCCTTCGGCATCGGTACGAGCGAGGTCGAGCACGTGCTGGCGACGCAGTGCCTGCTCGCGCGCAAGCCGCGCACCTTCGAGGTGCGCGTCGACGGACAGCTGCCGCCGGGTGTGACCGCGAAGGACATCATCCTCGCGTTCATCGCGCGCGTGGGCGTGGGCGGGGCCACCGGCTTCGTGCTCGCGTACACCGGCGAGGCGATCACGGCGCTCGACATCGAGGGCCGCATGACCGTCTGCAACATGTCGATCGAGGCGGGCGCGCGCGCGGGCATGATCGCGCCCGACGACACCACCTTCAGCTACCTGGCCGGACGCGAGCACGCGCCCGCCGGCAAGGAGTGGGACAAGGCGGTGGCGCGCTGGCGCACGCTGCCGTCGGACGCTTCGGCGGTCTGGGACCGCTCGATGACGCTCGACGCGGCGCGGCTCGAGCCGATGATCACCTACGGCACCAACCCGGGCATGGGCGCGGGCGTGAACGATCCGGTGCCGGATCCCGCCGACTTCAGCGACGCCAACGAACGCGCCGCGCTGGAGAAGGCGCTCAAGTACATGGACATCCAGCCGGGCAAGCCGCTGGCCGGGCGCGCCGTCGATGTGGTCTTCCTGGGCAGCTGCACCAACTCGCGCATCAGCGATCTGCGCGCGGCGGCGAGCATCTTCGACGGCCGCAAGGTGGCCCCGGGCGTGCGCGCCATGGTCGTGCCCGGCTCGCAGGCGGTCAAGCGCCAGGCCGAGGCCGAGGGTCTCGACAAGGTGTTCAAGGCGGCGGGCGCCGAGTGGCGCGAGCCCGGCTGTTCCATGTGCATCGCCATGAACGGCGATCAGCTGTCGCCCGGGCAGCTGGCGGTATCGACGTCGAACCGCAACTTCGAGGGCCGCCAGGGCAAGGGCGGACGCACCGTGCTGGCCTCGCCGCTGACCGCGGCGGCCGCGGCGGTGACCGGCAAGGTGACCGACCCGCGCACGCTGCTGGCTGGAGGTGGCAAGTGACCTACGAAGCGCCTCGTTTCACCACGTTGACCGCGCGCACCGTCGCGCTGCCGCGCAACGACGTCGACACCGACCAGATCATCCCGGCGCGGTTCCTCAAGGTGACCGACAAGCTGGGCCTGGGGCAGAAGCTGTTCTGCGACTGGCGCTACCTGGAGAACGGCTCGGACAACCCCGACTTCCCGCTCAACCGGCCCGACGCACAGGGCGCGCAGGTGCTGCTCGCGGGCGTGAACTTCGGCTGCGGCTCGTCGCGCGAGCACGCGCCCTGGGCCCTGGTGGGCTGGGGCCTGCGCGCGGTGGTGGCGATCTCGTTCGCCGACATCTTCAAGGGCAATGCGCTCAAGAATGGCCTCCTGCCCGTCGCCATCGAGCCGGCCGAGCACGCGGCGCTCATGGCCGCGCGCGGCAAGGATTCCGGGCTCGAGGTCACCATCGACCTGGACAAGCAGACCATCCGCTGGAACGAGCAGAGCGCCTCGTTCCCGGTCGATGGGTTCTCGAAGAAGTGCCTCCTGCAGGGCGTGGACGAGCTGGGCTACCTGCTCAACTTCACGAAACAGGTGGAAGCTTATGAGCAACGGCGCAGGTAACGGCGCAGGTAACGGCGCGGGCGTACAGGTCGAAGTCTACGACACCACGCTGCGCGACGGAGCGCAGCGCGAAGGCATCTCCTACTCGCTCGAGGACAAGCTGCGCATCGCGCGACGCCTCGACTCGCTCGGTGTCAGCTTCATCGAAGGCGGCTGGCCGGGATCGAATCCCAAGGACGCCGCGTTCTTCGCGCGCGCCCGGCAGGAATCGTGGAAGCACGCCACCATCGTGGCCTTCGGGGCCACGCGGCGCGCCAACACCCGGGTCGAGGACGACCCCAGCGTGGCCGCGCTGGTCGACGCGGGCACGCCGGCGTGCGCCATCTTCGGCAAGTCGTCGCCGCTGCAGGTGCTCGAGGTCCTGCGCACGACCCTGGCCGAGAACCTGCGCATGATCGAGGAGACGGTCGCCTACCTGCGCGCGCGCGGCCGGCGCGTGATCTACGACGCCGAGCACTTCTTCGACGGCTTCGCCGCCGAACCGGGCTACGCGCTCGAGACCTTGCAGGCGGCGGCGCGCGGCGGCGCCGAGACGCTGGCCCTGTGCGACACCAACGGCGGCTCGCTGCCCTGGCAGATCGAGGCCGCGGTGGCCGTGGTGCGCACGGCACTGGGTCCGAACGGTCCGAAGATCGGCGTGCACTGCCACGACGACAGCGGCTGCGGCGTGGCCAACACGGTCGCCGCGGTGCGCGCGGGCGCGACCCACGTGCAGGGCACGATCAACGGCTACGGCGAGCGCTGCGGCAACGCCAACCTGTGCGCGGTGATCCCCAACCTCGAGCTCAAGCTGGGCAAGCAGGCGCTGCCCGTGGGCGCGCTGCCGCGTCTGCGCGACGTGGCCCGCTTCGTCGCCGAGGTGGCCAACCTGTCGCCCGACGAGCACATGGCGTACGTGGGCGGCAGCGCCTTCGCGCACAAGGGCGGCGTCCATGTGGCCGCCATGCGGCGCACGTCGGCGTCGTACCAGCACGTGGACCCCGAGCTGGTCGGCAACACCAGTCGCGTGGTGGTGAGCGAGCTGTCCGGGCGCGCCAACGTGCTGTCCAAGGCGGCCGAGCTGGGCGTGGCCGCGCTCGACGAGGACGAGGGTGCGCGCGCGCTCGAGAGCATCAAGGCGCGCGAGGCGGAAGGCTTCTCCTTCGAGGCCGCCGACGCCTCGGTGGCGCTGCTGTTCCGCCGCCAGGCGGCCAACTACCGCGCGCCCTTCGAGCTGGTCGACTACCGCGCCATGGTCGGGCGCCACGGCCAGCGCAGCTTCGCCGAGGCCACCATCAAGCTGACCGTGGCCGATCGCGTGGTCCACACCGCCGCGGAAGGCGAGGGCCCGGTGCACGCGCTCGACGCGGCGCTGCGCAAGGCGCTGGCGCCGACCTGGCCGCGCGCGGCGGAGATCGAGCTGGTCGACTACAAGGTGCGCATCCTCGACGGCTCGTCGGGAACGCGCGCGACCACGCGCGTGCTCATCGACTGGGTCGACGGCGCGCGCCGGTTCAGCACCGTGGGCGCGTCGGCCAACATCCTGGAGGCCACGTACCAGGCGCTGGCGGACGGCTTCGAGTTCGGGCTCACCGGCCCGGAGGCGGCCCACGACGCGGCCGCCGAAGTGAGTGCGGCGGTGGCAATCGCCGTGGCAGCGGCAGCAAAAGCAGTAGACGGCGCGGGCGCGCCGGACGAACAGAAAGCGGAGGGACGAGCATGAAGGCGAACATCGCATTGACTCCTGGTGACGGAATCGGCCCCGAGGTGGTGCGCGAGGCGCGCCAGGTCCTCGACGCCGTCGGCCAGCGGTTCGGACACCGCTTCGAGTTCGCCGAGTTCCTGATTGGCGGCTGCGCCATCGACGCCACCGGTACGGCGCTGCCCGACATGACCCTGGCCGCCTGCATGGGCGCCGACGCGGTCCTGCTGGGCGCGGTGGGCGGACCCAAGTGGGACGACCCCAATGCCAAGGTGCGGCCGGAGCAGGGGCTGCTCGAGCTGCGCAAGCGCATGAAGCTCTATGCCAACCTGCGCCCGGTCAAGCCGTACGCGGCGCTGCGCGACATGTCACCCCTGCGCCCGGAGAAGCTGGAAGGCGTGGACATCCTGGTCATCCGCGAGCTGACCGGGGGCCTCTACTTCGGCCAGCCGCGCGGGCGCGAGAAGGATCCCGCCACCGGGGTCACGCGCGCCTTCGACACGCTCGTCTACACCGACGAGGAGATCCGGCGCGTGGTGCGCCTGGCCTTCCGCCTGGCCAAGGGCCGGCGCGGTCAGGTCACCTCGATCGACAAGGCCAACGTGCTCGAGTCGTCGCGGCTGTGGCGCCAGGTCACCATCGAGACGCACAAGGAGTTCCCCGGCATCAAGCTCGACCACCAGCTGGTCGACTCGGCGGCCATGCGTCTCATCACCCACCCGGCGCAGTTCGACGTGGTCGTGACCGAGAACATGTTCGGCGACATCCTGACCGACGAGGCCGCGGTGCTGGCCGGCTCGCTCGGCCTGTGCCCGAGCGCCTCGCTGGGCGACGGCAGCAAGGGCGTGTACGAGCCCATCCACGGCTCGGCCCCCGACATCGCCGGCAAGGGCATCGCCAACCCCATCGGCACGGTGCTGTCGGCGGCCATGCTGCTGCGGCACTCGCTCGGTCTCGAGACCGAGGCGCGCGCGGTCGAGTGCGCCTGCTCGTGCGCCATCAAGGACGGCCTGCGCACCGCCGACCTGGGCGGCACGCTGACCACCGAGGCGATGGGCCAGGCGATCCGCGAGCGCCTCGACAACGAGGACTGCAGCGCGTCCATGCTGCGGGCATTCTGATGGCGCAGAACCGCACCCGGTTATCGAAGTACTTCGATATCACGCCCGACGCGGCCGGCAACGAGCGCATGGAGGTCAGCCTCGACGGCATCGCCCTCCTGCGCCTGGTGCTGACCAACAAGGGCACCGCGTTCACGCGCGAGGAGCGGGTCGCCCTGGGCATCGATGGCCTGCTGCCGCCGCAGGTGAACACGCTCGAGCAGCAGATCGAGCGTGCCTACCGCGGCTTCCAGGCCGAGGCCACGCCCATCCAGAAGTACCAGTTCCTGCGCTCGCTGCAGGAGCGGCAGGAGATCCTCTTCTACGCCCTGCTCGATCGTCACCTCGACGAGATGCTGCCCATCGTGTACACGCCCACCGTGGGCGACGCGGTCATGCAGTTCTCCGCGCTCTACCAGTACCCGCGCGGGCTGTCCTTCTCGCCCGAGAACATCGAGCGCGCCGAGGCCATCATCGCCGCGTACCCGCTCGACGACGTGCGCATGATCGTGGCCACCGACTCGTCGGCGATCCTGGGCATCGGCGACCAGGGCTATGGCGGCCTGGCCATCCCCATCGGCAAGCTGGCCCTTTACACCGTCGGTGGCGGTGTGTCGCCCTTCCACACCATGCCGGTCTCGCTCGACGTGGGCACCGATCGCGAGGACCTGCTCGAGGACCCGTTCTACCTGGGCACGCGGCAGAAGCGCCTGCGCGGCGAGGCCTACCTGGCCTTCCTCGATCGCTTCGTCGACGCGGTCAAGAAGCGCTGGCCGCGCGCGGTCATCCAGTGGGAGGACCTGGGCAAGGACGCCGCCTTCACCGTGCTCGAGCGCTACCGCGCGGTCACGCCCTCCTTCAACGACGACGTGCAGGGCACCGGCGCGGTCGCGCTCGCCGGCCTCATCTCGGCCTGCCGGCTCATCGAAGAGCCGATCACGAAGCAGACCGTGGTCATCCACGGCGCGGGCGCGGGCGGCATCGGCGTGGCGTCGGCCATCCACCGCGGCATGGTCGCGGCCGGGCTGACCCGCGAGGAGGCCTTCGCGCGCATCTTCGTGCTCGACTCGCGCGGCCTGCTCACCGACGACCGCAAGATGGAGGACTACAAGCGGCCGTTCGCGCAGCCGCGCGCACGCCTGGCCGCCTGGGGTTCGACCGGCGTGCCCGACCTGCTCGAGACCGTCACACAGTCGGGCGCCACCGTGCTGCTGGGCCTGTCCGGCCAGCCGCGCGCGTTCACCGAGCTGGTCGTGCGTGCCATGGCCAAGACCGCGGCGCGTCCGATGATCTTCCCCCTGTCCAACCCGACCACCTCGGCGGAGGCGATCCCCGCCGATCTGCTGGCGTGGACCGAGGGCAGGGCGCTCATCGCGACCGGCTCGCCCTTCGCGCCGGTCGAGCGTGGCGGTCGGACGTTCCACTTCGGCCAGGGCAACAATGCCTTCGTGTTCCCCGGCCTGGGTGCGGGCGCCATCCTCTCCGGCGCGCGCGCGGTCACCGACGCCATGGTCGCCGAGGGTGCGCAGGCGGTCGCCGACTACACGGCGCGCACGCACCCTGG
>Ga0209515_10008701_pt1 | contig 11762 bp, 8 predicted proteins | sample Subgroupgradi54m_FD_187454 | JGI IMG/M metagenome (GOLD analysis project Ga0209515, IMG submission 187454) | Subsurface groundwater microbial communities from S. Glens Falls, New York, USA - GMW60B uncontaminated upgradient, 5.4 m (SPAdes)... ... | reverse complement strand
AGCGCCCGCGTCCGCGCGCAACATCGCATCGCGTGCCGACATACCGACCCCATGACCCCACAGGGTTTTGCCGGCATCATACGGGGTAGGGACCGAAACAAGCCACGGCTTTGCAGATCCGCCCCACACTTCGGTCCATGAACGGGTGCGCCCATCCGAACGTGAATAGTACGGCGTGATGGCAATGTCGCCGCCATACGTTGCAATGTCGCCGCGCGTCGCATTCACGGAAAGAACAAATTGCGGCATGCGCAGTTCACTCGCATAGCCACGATACACTTGATCGAAAAAGGCATCAACATGAAAGACGCCCCCATGCTTTGTGTTCTTGGTCAGATGATAAAAGGCGTAGGTGCGCGCCGCCGTGGCGAGCGCCTTTTGAAATTCGGGATTAGTATTGTTTGATGTTTCCGCAAGTCCATACAGATACTGCTCGATTGGTAATTCTTCAATCACCCACAAACGTCCGGATTCCGGCGCTTGGCGCACTTCGATCGCGCCCCGAAATTGATTGTCATTCAAACTCGTATTCCATGGCGGCGGATTGACATAGCTTGTTACGGTAAAAATCTCATTCGGCACCGATGGCTCGAGACGGACAAAATTATGGAAAATGCGCGTGCCGCTCGGCGTCGTGACACTGAATGTTTTGTAATCAAAATCGAAAATGGCTTTCATCGGCTGGCCGCCCGGCACCATTTCAATCATGGTAGTGCCGTCAAAAAGTGTGTAGTCACCGGTCGCGGAAATCGAAACCGGCCGCTCGGTGTTCATGATGCCAACGCGTAACTTTGGCTCCGGAATCATTTCAACCGGCGCCGGTGCGGGAGTATCGGGTAACGAGCCGTCATCGGTCACGGTGATCGGAATGGTCACTTCCCCACCCGGTACCGCGACGGAATCGGCGGTCAAACTGAATTGCGGGTTATATGAGCCGCGCAGATTTGGTGCCTGAAGGGTAAATCTAACAAAAGCGATTTCCCCGGGCTTTACGGGATCTGATGCGCGCAGAACTTCATCGGGTGAGAGCCATGAAAGATGGCGAAAACTGTTTCCCGTTGCCGCAAGCACAATACCTGATGGACGCAACGAACGCGTCTGCCATACTTTGGTTCCCGTATTTTTGAAACCGAGTGTGATGTCGGTCGCTTGATTTGCACCAAGACTGATGCCGGATTTATCAGAACGTAAAAGCAGAAGCGCGCCGTAGCCATCGGCCGAAGTTGATGATACTTGCGGAGGTGGTGGAATGTTTGGCGCTCCCGACGCAGGAGGACTAATGAGTGCCGGAGTGGTGTGCGGATCTTTCACCGTAATCTGAATTGAAAATGCGCCACCATCAATCCACGCAGAACTTTCAACCGCAAGCGCAAAAGTTTCCGTGTAGGTGCCAATTGCGCGCGGCGCGTGAAGTATAAAATCAACATAGCCAACGGTGCCGGGCGGGACATTGATATCTTTCAAAATTGCCGGCTCGGTTGGCTTGTACCACGAACTGTCATAAAAAACGCTTTTGCGATATTTCGGATCAAACGTATAGAGCGATACAAAGTGCGGCCCCATCGGCTTCCAACTTTCCGTACCAAGATTTTTGAAACCAAGGCTATACACCATCGTCTCATCCGGAGCGAGCGTGACAGAACTCGCACTGCGCACGAGCAGTTTTGCTTGGTAGGCGCCGATCGGTGGCGTAGCGGCCTCGGCGGCGTAAATCAATTTTGTTTCAAGAAATAATTCGGTTGCGCGGAGTGCGCATGAAATCACAATGACAATAAAAAAAGCAACGCCAATCGAGAGGAGCACCTCAAGCGTCGCCCGTTCCCTTATCGGGTTGTTCTTTTGGCTCCCCTCAAGCGCCTCGGTGGGCAGAGTATTGAGGGGTAAATCGCGCATATTTTTGTTTTTATTTTTTATGAAACCGTATAAAAATGTGACCTGCTTGCGCTTCATTGCGATCCTCGTTCGATGTACGTCGAGTACATCTCACTCCGGTTCTCATTCCAGCGCTGCGCATCTCATCATTTTTATACAGTTTCATTGTATATTTAGTATACCATTTTTTGAGGCGTTTGTCAATTTTTGAGTTCCCTTGAATCATCTTATTGTGGTATATTCATGCTGTTACCAGATGCCCTGTTGGTACCATAATTCACCAACGGGAACCGAACAGCGAATCTGAACGAACCTAACGAACAACGAATGTTCGTTGTTCGCAAGGTTCGGGAAGGTTCGTTGTTCGGTTCCAATATAATTTTACATGTCCCTCACCACTTCCATTGCCAAAAATACGTTGCTCCAAGTGATCGGGCGCTTTGTTGGCACCATTCTGGGGTTGTTTTCAGTTGCACTTCTCACGCGCTACCTCGGGCCGCCCGGATATGGTTCTTTTACGACCATCACCGGATTTCTTCAGTTTTTCGGCATACTCGTTGATTTCGGACTTACACTGACCGCTGTCCAAATGATTTCGGAAGCGAACGCCGATGCGGCACGCATCATGGGAAATATTTTCACCTTCCGTTTTATTTCAGCGCTCATTTTTTTCGGCGCAGCACCCCTCATTGTTCTTTTCTTTCCCTATCCGCCTGATGTCAAAATGGGTGTCGCGATCGGGAGTCTCGCTTTTTTGGGCATGACGATGACGCAAGTCATGGTCGGCATTTTTCAAAAAAATCTGCGCGTCGAGCAAGTGGCACTTGCCGAAGTGGCAGGCCGCGCGGTACTCCTTGCGGGCATCGGACTTGTCGTCTACCTGCACGCCGGACTTATGATGACGATCTGGGCGCTCGTCGCCGGCAATGTGGTACAGTTTTTGATTACGCTTGCCGCCGGCAGACGTCTTATTCCTTTCAAACTCGCCTTTAATCCCCCACTCATACGCGACATTATCCGTCGCAGTTGGCCGATCGGCCTTTCCATCACGTTCAATTTGATTTATCTGAAAGGCGATGTCGTTATTTTGTCGCTTTTTCGTGGTCAAGCCGAAGTTGGCCTCTACGGCGCGGCATACAAGGTGCTCGATGTGGTAACCGTCATCCCCATGATGTTCATGGGACTCGTGCTCCCCACGCTCGTCGCCGCATGGAGTTATGACAAAGAAATTTTCAAACGACGTCTTCAAAAAGCGTTTGATTTTTCAACCCTCCTCGCGCTTCCGCTTGTGGGTGGCGCCCTCGTGCTTGGTCGCGATATCATGACATTCGTCGCAAGCGGTGAGTTTGCGGGATCAGGTACGATTCTCAAAGTGCTCATCATTGCGGCAGGCGCCGTTTTCTTTTCCGCGCTCTACGGTCACACCGTAATCGCGATCGGCAAACAACGCCGCTCGATTTGGGGATATGGCATTGATGCTGTACTTTCACTCATTGCCTACCTTATTATAGTGCCGCGCTTTGGCGCCATCGGCGCCGCATGGGTGACGGTTTTTTCCGAAATTTTTATCATGTTCTATCTCGCCACACTCGTCGCACGCACCGTGGGCGTGACGCAATCAATACGCACCGGCGCAAAAGCATTTGTAGCAACCGTTATTATGATGGCCGCGCTCTACACACTTCCCCCGCTTCATGTCATGGTGAAAGTGATTGCAGGTGTCATGGTGTATGGGATTGCGGCATTACTTTTGCGCGCTGTCTCCGTAGAAACTCTGCGTGAGTTTAAAAAAAGCGTATGACCGTCATCATTTTCATTCTTTTTACTATCGGCTTTTTGATGCTCACGCTTAAAAATATACGATGGGCGATTTTTGCAATCGCCGCGCTTTTGCCGACCTATCTCATCCGCTTTTCCGTGCTCGGTCTTCCGTTCACTCTTCTCGAAGTCATGCTCGTGATTGCGATTGTGGTGTGGGGGGTGAAGCACCACGGTTTTACGACACATAACGAACGGATTTCAAAGTGGCGGCTACCACTCATGCTGTTTTTAATTGCAGGACTCGCAAGTATTATTGTGGCGGGAAGTGCGCACGCCGCGCTGGGTCTTTTTCGCGCCTACATTTTTGAACCGATATTATTTTTTTTGATGATAGTTTCGGTTCTACATGACGAACGTGACGTGCGACGCGTTTTTGTGGCGCTCGGTTTTTCCGCGCTTGCCATTTCAATATATGCCATTTTTCAACGCATTACAGGATTTCATATTCCCGCGCCGTGGGAAGCGGAGCGCCGCGTGACGAGTTTTTACCCGTTCCCGAACGCAGTCGGCCTTTTCCTTGCGCCGCTCGTTCCCATTTTTTTTACCCACACCCTCACATCAACCAAAAACAAACCGTCAAATTCAGTGATACTAAATTGGCCGATCGGCCAATTTAGTATCACTTGCTTTTTTACAATTACAACCATTCTTCCCCTCATTGCAATCGTCTTCGCAAAAACAGTCGGCGCGCTTGTGGGGCTTGCTGTTGGATTTTTTTTCATGGGTATCGCATACAAAAAAACACGACTACCAACCATTGGTGCCGCGATTCTCCTGATGCTCATTATTTCACTAGTGCCAACCATCCGCACGCCGCTCGTCCAAAAACTGTCGCTCAAAACATGGTCCGGCCACGTGCGCCTCACGCAATGGAAAGAAACTCTGCCCATGCTCCGCGATCACGCGCTTTTCGGCGCCGGTCTTTCAGGATATCCGACCGCCCTCAAACCCTATCACAAAGCGACCTACATCGAAATTTTCCAATACCCCCACAACATCGTACTGAACTTCTGGACAGAACTCGGCCTCCTCGGGCTTTTTGCCTTCGGTTGGATTATCATCCGCTTCTTTCGTCTTCGCTGTGGTCAGATGTCAGATGTCAGGTGTCAGATGTTCTCTGCCAGTCTAATGGCCGCGATGATAACCCTCCTCATCCACGGCCTCGTTGATGTGCCGTATTTCAAAAACGATCTCGCCATAGAATTCTGGATCATCGTTGCCGCCGCCACCATCCTCAAAAACTCATCATCCATAATCAAATCCAACTATGAAAAATAATGAACAAGCTCCCTTTCCGTCTAATCTTTTGGACGAAGATGTCGTTCGACGTATTTTGGAATCCGGTTCTCCTGAAGAAATCGATCGACTTCGCGCAATGGGTATGGATCAAGAAACTTTTGATCTCTATCGCCACTTTGCACAACTTCGCAAAGTCACCATTGAAGCACAGCTTCGTGAGGTGGCCGAACGAACTGAACAATCACCCATGGCGAGTGATGAAGAATTGAGTGCGGGTACCTATTGTGAATGGATTGAACCGCAAGCACGCGACGCCGTTTTTCGACTTCGCAGAAAAGGATACGGAACGGTGAATTCTGGCTTTGGTATAGAGAATAGACAAACGATCACTTTTGATGCCCCTTACTTTACCGAAACGGCAATTTCGGACTCCCTGCGTGCCGAACTTACAAAAGAAGGTGTCGTGATCGAACTCAAGCCCAGCTCGATTTCAATGTTTTTTAATCATCCTGCGTCTCTTCTGGAAATGAAGCGCGCGTGGAATCGTATCGAAGAGGCGCTTCCTGATCTGGGGACTCCCGCTCCTCCAGCGACGAGCGGCCTTGCAATTGCGTTCCGCGAAACACAAAGCGATCCGGAGTTTATGCGACGCATCGCAGAAGACATGGAAACAAAAGGTTATGAAGAGTATCTTAATGATCTGGGACTCACCGAAGGCATGCTTAAAAACAAACGCATCGTTGATATCGGCGCCGGTACGCGCATGTTTGCGGGACACTGCGTCAGGATGGACATAACGAACGACGTTTTTTCCGTGGAACCAAATAATGGCACAACATATCCCAACGAAGAACGCGCGATGGGTTCGTTGTGGTCAAAAGAGGAGCGCGAAAAAATTGACGGTCACACGATACGCGGTACACGCGAAAGTTTGCCTTTTCAAAATGAAACTATGGATCTGATGCTTGTTCACGGAGCCATGCCCGGCACCGAAGCATCGTTTGAACAGGAAACCGAAAAAATGCAGATGGAAATTGATCACACATTCGCTGAAATCATACGCGTGCTCAAATCCGGCGGCGAAGCGCGTCTCTTTCCGTTCTATACAAAAGAATATCACCCATACCGAACACCGTGGAAAGAAGCGATTGATCAAGCGCTCGATCGTCTTTCAAAAAACAGCAGATGTAGCATACGCATAGAGCCGGTGCACGAAACATACATTGAAGGCATCTCACTCCCCACCGAAATGACTGCACGTATTGTAATTTCAAAAAAATAATAGTGCCCCACCTTTACAAGAATCCAAAAAAAAGATAGGCTAGACGCGCGATGAGTGGGCGCACAACATCACTCAAACATGAATAAATTGGAGGGTTGTGCCGAACGGTAAGGCACCGGTCTCGAAAACCGGAACCCCGCAAGGGGCTTGTAGGTTCGACTCCTACACCCTCCGATTTGTTCATGTTGTTTCGTAAAAAATAAACTACCCCGTAGCAAGCTAACGAGGTATCAGTTCACCTTTAAAAATACATAACTCCCCCTCGTCCCCCTCTTACCTCGCTAGGAGTGAGCGAAGTCACAAAGTCCGTAGACTTTGGGACTTCCGAACGACGACGCGAGGCAACGAGCGCCCTCTTTCTCCGCGCGAAGTTACCCTAAGAGGGGGCAGATCAGACTGACATTCTCCCCCTTGGGGCAAGGGGGAGAGACGTAAGACTTGAGGGGGTTATGCAGACAACATAACTCCCCCTCGTCCCCCTCTTACCCTAAGAGGGGGCAGATCAGACTGACATTCTCCCCCTTGGGGCAAGGGGGAGAGACGTAAGACTTGAGGGGGTTATGCAGACAACATAACTCCCCCTCGTCCCCCTCTTACCCTAAGAGGGGGCAGATCAGACCGACCTCTCTCCCCCTTGGGGCAAGGGGGAGAGACGTAAGACTTGAGGGGGTTATGCAGACAATCAGATAAGACGTAGCAAGCTACGAGGTATTATTATCTCCCTTAAGCAGAGGAATAAAAAAGAGAACCGCGCGGGCAGTTCTCGTTGAATGACTAATCTTCGAGTTGCAGGTCTTCGCGGAGCACCAGAAGATCCTTGCGCTGTTCGCGATCAAGTACCGGATAGTGGGGGTTCAATGCCCGCAAGCGCTTCACGATGATGTCCGCGATAAGCGCGCGGGCATTCCACTTGTGATCAGACGGGATGACATACCATGGGGCATGCGGGGTGCTCGTTGCGGTGAGCATCTTTTCATACGCCTTCATGTACTTGTCCCAACATTCCCGCTCTTTCATGTCACCCGCAGAAAACTTGTAGTTTTTTTCCGGTCGTGTGAGACGCTCGAGGAAGCGCGCCTTTTGCTCATCTTTGGAGATGTGGAGAAAAAACTTGATGACGATGATGCCGTTGCGCGCGAGGTAGGCTTCGTGAGCATTGATGTCCGTAAAGCGGCCATGCCAAATGTCCAGAAGCGCCTCGGGCGGCAAATTCTGCTTTACGAGCAGATCGCCGTGAACGCGCACCACGATAAGTTCCTCGTAGTACGAACGATTGAAAACCGCCATATGTCCGCGCCGCGGAAGATACCGGCCGTGCCGCCACAGAAAATCATGGCTCATCTCTTCTTCAGATGGTCTGCCAAAACTCGTCACATGGCATCCGTGCGGATCAACGGCCTCAAAAATTTCTTTGATGGCGCTGTCTTTTCCTGCGGCATCCATTGCCTGAAACACAATGACCACCCCATGCTGTTTTTGCGCAAAGAGCGCATTTTGCAATCGGGCAATCTGCGCCTTCTTCTTTTCAAGGAACTTTTTCGCTCGCTTCTTTCCACGAAACTCACCTGCATTTTCCGTATTCCGCTCGGCAATATCAGCATCTCTTCCCGGTCGTACTATCAAACGATCGCGTGCCATGTATGCTCCTTTCTTGATACAATAAGAGGTGATGGGCGTGAAGCGGTATAGTATCAGATGTACTAAAAAATGTCAATACTATGAACAAAATCACGAAAACTGATGAAGAGTGGAAAAAAATACTCACGCCAGAACAATACCGCATCCTGCGTGGCAAAGAAACCGAAGCGCCCGGTACCGGCACGTATTATCACACCACAGAACGAGGCGTCTATGTGTGCGTCGCGTGTGGTAACGAACTTTTCTCCTCTGACACAAAATTCGACTCCGGCTCCGGGTGGCCGAGTTTTTGGGCACCCATTTCAAAAATAGAGACCACCCTCCCCTCGCCCCTCCTATCGAGGGAGGGGGAAAAGACATCGCCCATTGAACTAAAGCCAGATGCGAGTCTTGGCATGGAACGAACCGAGGTCACCTGTAACCGATGCGGCGGCCACTTGGGACACGTCTTTCCCGATGGACCACAGCCGACCGGAAAACGGTACTGCATCAATTCAGCGGTGCTCAAATTTCTCGAGGTCACACCTCGAGATACTAAACACTCGAGGAGTGACCTCACCAAGGATTAATCTTGTGCTGTGGGCAAAATGCTCGCTTTATACCCATAAAATAGGTATACTAAAGGGGATCTTGCAAAGAACCTCTTCTTTTATTCGCGGGATTGCTTCGCTTCGCTCGCAATGACTCATTATGCATCATAAAATCACTACTGCCATCATTCCGGTCGCTGGCCTGGGGACACGTTTCCTGCCGGCGACCAAAGCCCAACCCAAAGAGATGTTGCCCATCGTGGATAAGCCTATTATCCAATATATTGTTGAGGAGGCGGTGGCCGCCGGCATCGAAAACATCATCTTTGTCACGGCGCACACCAAACGCGCCATTGAAGATCATTTTGATCGCAATTTTGAGCTTGAGTATCGTCTTGAACAGCAAAAAAAGAAAAAAGAGCTTGAAATCGTGAGTCGTATCGGCAAACTGGCACATTTTGCGTTCGTGCGCCAAGCAAAACCAAGGGGTGATGGCGATGCGCTTCTTGCCGCGCTTCCTTTTTTAGACGATGATGAACCGTTTGCGGTTTTTTTCGGTGATGATTTGATTGACTCAAAAACACCAGCCATAAGACAACTCATGGATGTCTATGAAAACTACGGTGGATCAGTGATTGCCGTGGAGCGTATCCCGAAAAGCGATGTTTCAAAATATGGTATTGTCGCCGGCAAACGCGTTGCGGACAAAATCATAAAAGCCCACACGATTGTTGAAAAACCAAAAGAAAAAGAGGCGCCGTCCGACTTGGGTGCCATCGGCCGTTATATCGTGACGCCGAAAATCGCGCAGATTCTCAAAAATCTTAAAACAACGGGCGGCACTGAAAAAGAATTGCGCTTAGCAGATGCGTTTGGTGCCGGACTTGCTAAAAAAGAACCGATTTACGCACGCGAAATCACGGGCACACGCTATGACTGTGGCACGAAGCTCGGCTTCATTCTCGCGAGCGTAGCGCTGGGATTGAAACATCCGGAATTGCATGATGATTTGCAAGTGGGTTTGAAAAAACTTATTCGTCCCTAAACTATGAAACGATTCTTACCTTTATTATTACTGACAGTATTTCTCGTTACGAGCGGTCTTGGATGCCGCACGCAAGGTAAAAAAGAAGTCGAGGCAACGCGGCCGGTGGAGCTCACCTGGTGGCGCGTTTTTGATGATGCGGATTCCGTCTCGGATATCATCAATAAATATCACGCTGTTCATCCCAACATCAGCATCACCTACCGAAAATTGCGTCCCGAAGAATATGAGCATGAACTGTTGAACGCACTTGCCGAGGATCGGGGCCCGGATATTTTGACGGTTCACAATACCGCCATGATGCAGTACCAACCGAAACTGCTTCCGCTCCCTGCCGAAATTGAAATGGCGTACTTGGTCACCAAAGGCACCATCAAAAAAGATACGGTAATCGAAATACATAAAGACAAAACTCTGCGCAACGATCAACTTAAAACGCAATTCGTTGATGCGGTTGCCAAGGATGTCATTTTGCCGGCTACAGGCGATAACGGTGCAACCACCCTGCGTATTTTCGGGCTTCCGCTTGCGCTCGATACGATGGCGCTCTATGTCAATCGCGATCTCTTAAATGCGGCGGGTATTCCGGAGCCCGCAAAAACATGGGATGAATTGCTCGCTCATGTGAAAAAATTAACCAAGGTTGATGCACAAGGAAAAATTATCCAAGCGGGTGCCACGATCGGTGCCGCGGGAAATGTTGAACGGGGTACTGATATTCTCTCACTTCTCATGATGCAAAATGGTGCGGTGATGATGCAAAACGGGGCCGTGGCGTTTGGCAGTATTCCCTCCGGATTTTCACGCGATGTGGCGCCCGGGATTGAGGCTCTTCGTTTTTATACCGACTTTGGCAATCCCGTAAAAGAAGCCTACACATGGAATGAAACTCTGCCACCCTCGTTTGATGCGTTTGCAAACGGCACGGTTGCCTATTTTTTCGGCTACGCCTATCACAAACCGCAAATAAAATTGCGCGCACCCAAACTGAATCTTGAAATCGTGAAAGTCCCGCAAATTGATCCAACACACGAAGTGAATTTTGCGAATTACTGGATCGAGGCGGTTTCCGAAAAAACAAAACATCCGAACGAAGCATGGGATTTTGTGCAGTTTGCCACGCGCGCGCCGAATGTGAAGTCATATCTCACGGCAAGCGGCAAACCCACCGCGCTCCGCGCACTCGTGAATGATCAAATTGAAAATGCCGACTTAACCGTTTTTGCATCCGAGATTTTGACGGCGCAAAGTTGGTATCAAGGAAAAGACCCTGATGCCGCGGAAACCGCGCTTAAAGAACTTATCACCGCAGTACGCGGGGGCACGATCCCGCTCGATGAAGCGGTGCGGATTGCCGTGGGGAAAGTGCAACAGACGATTCGTTAACCATTATTGCGACACGAGATCGCGTCATTACGAGCATAGAAAAGCAGTGACACAAATCCGTCATTGCGAGCGAAGCGAAGCAATCCCGAGAAGAAAAGATTTACTTGAGATAAGAGCTTCCTTTATTTCACGGGATTGCTTCGTCGGGAGTTCTACGTCTCCTCGCAATGACACTATTCTTTTGCTTCGTCGAATGTTTTTCAACTCCTCGCAATGACCTAAAGCTATTCACCACGAAACCTACTATGACCTTCCTCAAAAAAATAACAACCTTGGCGCCACTCGCGATTCTTGTCGTTCCTTTTGCGGCGAGCGCCTCAAAACTGATACCCGACTGCGCCACCGGCAACGGGCTTTGTGGTATCAATGACATTGTGCAGACATTTATCAACTTCACGCGTCTGCTTTTGGGATTTGTCGGCGCGGCGGTGCTCATTATGTTTGTGTATGGCGGCTTTGTGTGGCTTACCTCCGGTGGCGGCGAGGGGGTGAAAAAGGGTATGGCGATCGTACGCAACGCAGGTATTGGACTCCTCATTGTTTTTGGCGCCTACACGGGAATACAATTTGTCTTTACCAGCTTTTCCGCGCAAAAATCAGCGCGAGTAGGACAGGAGTGCACAAGCACAACCGGAGATGCGCGCGGTATTTACGCGATGGTCACCATCGCGCAAGATCAGCCGCCCGAAATTCAATGTGTGACCACCTGCGGCGGCACGGAACTTAAAAATTATTCATGCATGAGCGCCGATGTAGGAAAAAATTGTGTGTTTGGATTATGCACCGATCCCACTTTAGCGTGTTGTTTACCACAATGATATGATGATTGGAACCGAACAACGAACCTGAACGAACCTAACGAACAGCGAATAATGCGGAGGCCGAACCTCCGGCAGGTTACTACCTTCCTAGGAGAGAGCAAAATGACAAAGTCGCAACTTTGGCATTT
>Ga0209515_10008700_pt1 | contig 11762 bp, 14 predicted proteins | sample Subgroupgradi54m_FD_187454 | JGI IMG/M metagenome (GOLD analysis project Ga0209515, IMG submission 187454) | Subsurface groundwater microbial communities from S. Glens Falls, New York, USA - GMW60B uncontaminated upgradient, 5.4 m (SPAdes)... ... | reverse complement strand
AGGAAGGATTTCTCCGCTCTGGCACCTCGCTCATCCAGGTCGCGGGCCGCGCCGCGCGAAACGTCAATGGCGAGGTGGTCCTCTACGCTGACCAACTGACCGGCGCGATCCGGCACCTCGTCAGCGAGACCCACCGGCGCAGGCAGAAGCAGCTCGAATACAACGAGCGCCACCGCATCACGCCGACCACGATCACCAAGGCCATCCGGGAGAGCATCGAGGTGACCCGCCAGGCCGAGGAGTTCGCGGTCGAGCAGACCGGCGAGACGATGGAAGCCTACGAGATCCGCCTGACCATCGCCGAGCTGGAGGAAGAGATGGTCGTGTGCGCCAAGGGACTGCAGTTCGAGCGGGCCGCGCTCCTGCGCGACCAGGTCCGCTCGCTGAAGGAAACGTACCACGTGGGTGATGCCGAAACTAAGCCACCACGCCGTTCGCGATCCCGCGCTTGAGACCGCGCTGACGCGCGCCATCTGGGGTCAGACCCCAAGCGTAAAAGTTGGCAAGTTTCCTGATTGGGGTCTGACCCCAATCTACGCGTTCAAACGAGTCGGCTCCACAATGGAAATCGCCCACGAGCTGGCCGCGCAGGACGCTCCGCAGGGCACGCTCGTCTTCGCCGCGCGCCAGGAGCAGGGCAGAGGCCGCCTCGGCAGAACCTGGGTGTCCCCGGATGGCGGCGCGTACTGCTCTATCATCTTGCGGCCCCCCCGCCCCCCCGTAGAAATCCCGCAGCTCTCGCTCCTCACCGGCCTGGCCACCGCCGAGGCGATCCGCGAGCTGGCCGGCGTTTCACCCTCCATCCGCTGGCCGAACGACGTCCTGCTCAATGGGCTAAAAGTCGCTGGTATCCTCGTCGAGGCGCGGGATGGCGCAGTCGTCGTCGGCATCGGGATCAACGTCACCACCGATCCCGCCGACCTGCCCCCGGACTCCACCTGCCTCCAAAGGTGTCAGTCACCTTCACAAAAGGTGTCAGACACCTTTGTGGTAGCAGGCGAGGTGTACCGGCGGATGGTGGCGTGGTACGATGTCTGGAGCCAGTTCGGTTTTGCGCCCGTCCGCGAAGCACTCCGGCCCCTCATGGGCCTCTTCGGCGAACCCATCCAGCTCTCGACCGCCTCGGAGCAACTGCGGGGCGTGGCCTCCGACCTCGACGAGCAGGGCCGTCTCGTCGTACGCCTCGACTCCGGCCTGCTGCGTCCCTTCGAAATGGGCGAAGTGGCGCTATTGAGGAATTCCGAATTCGAAGGGAGGACGTAAATGAAAAACGTGGATCTGAAGGTGGAGCATGGGAAGCTGATCGTGACGGTGGATTTGACGACGGAGCTGGGGCCATCGGCCTCGGGCAAGAGCATCATCATCGCCTCCACCGAGGGCAACGTCGACGTCCCCAGCGCCCCCGGCGTGAAGATCGGCCTGAACATCTACCGCAAGAAGGAGCGCCTCAAGTAACCGATCATGATTCTCGCCATCGTCGACGATTTGCTCTTCCGCTCGAAACTCGAAGCGGTGGCAGCGCAACTGGGAACCTCACTCACCATCGCCATGGATGCCGGCCCAACACTGCGACCGGGATCGCAGTGGAGCCGCGTGCTCATTGATTTGAATCTCTCTCACGGCGATGCGCTAGCAATGGTCCGCGATCTGCGAGCGGCCCATCCCGGTATGCCGGTCATCGGCTACTGCTCGCACGTCCAGTACGACCTGCAGCAACACGCGCTCGAGGCCGGCTGCACGAGGGTGCTGCCCCGATCGGCGTTCGTCCAGCAGCTCCCGGAACTCCTGAGCCAATGATCCTCGCGATCGACATCGGCAACACGACGACTTCGTTCGGACTCTTCCGGGGCGGGCGGCTGGCGCGGCGCTTCGATATCCCGACGGCGCTGGCGGGGCGCGGCGGTGCGCTCAAGCGGCGGCTCAGGGCGCGGCTGGCAGGCAAGCGAGTCGAGCGGGCCATCATCTGCAGCGTCGTGCCTAAGATGACGCCGGCGGTGGCTAGGGCGCTGCGAGCGCTTGGGGTAGGGCAGGTGAGGGTCGTAGGTCGGGACGTCCGGGTGCCGCTCAAGAACCGCTACCGCTACCCGCGCCAGGTCGGCCAGGACCGACTGGTGGGAGCTTATGCTGCGTGGCGGACATTCAAGCGGGACTGCATCGTGGCCGATTTCGGCACCGCCATCACGATTGACGTGGTCACCAAGGGGGGCGCCTACCTGGGCGGCATCATCGCCCCAGGTCCGGGCATCTCCCTGGAGGCGCTGGCGACCCGGACCGCCCTCCTGCCAAAAGTTGAGCTCAAAAAACCGCCGGAGCTGCTTGGCCGTGACACCGCCAACAGCATCCGCTCCGGCATCCTCTACGGCTGTGTGGCTCTCTGCGACGGCCTGGTAGGCCAGCTGAAGCGCCGCTACGCCCCCAAGGCAGTCGTGGTGGCCACCGGGGGGGCCAGCCCCCTCATCACCAAGTACGCCCGTACGATCGACCACCTGAAACCCCACCTGGTCCTCGAAGGGCTGTACAGGCTCTCCATCCGTAAATAATAAGAATAAGTTTGTATTGACACGAAATAGCGTTATTGATATACTATAAGTGTCATAATTATCCGATTTTAACCCTTGAAATATGCTGATGAATGGGTACAATGAGCACAAGTTTAGCACTCTAGTAACCTGATTGCTAAGGAGGGTAGGCATGGCGCTAAAACCGTTGGGTGATCGCATCGTGGTCAAGCCGCTTGAGGCCCAGGAGAAGACCAAAAGCGGCATTATCGTGCCCGACTCGGCCAAGGAAAAGCCGCAGGAAGGCAAGGTCGTCGCCGTTGGAACCGGTCGCCTGCTTGATGATGGGGCCGTGAAGGCCCTAGAGATCAAGAACGGCGACCGCGTGCTTTATGGGAAGTACTCAGGAACCGAGGTGTCCGTGGAGGAGACCGACTACCTGATTTTGAGAGAAGAGGACGTGCTCGCCGTCGTCCAGTGACCCACACCGCACGAAAAGGAGGAAGAAGGCATGGCCAAGCAACTGCTCTTCAATGAAGACGCCCGCCGGAGAATGTACCAGGGAGTCCGGCAACTCGCCGAGGCGGTCAAGGTGACGCTCGGCCCCAAGGGACGCAATGTCGTCCTGGAGAAGAAATTCGGCTCGCCCACGATCACCAAGGATGGGGTGACCGTGGCCAAGGAAGTCGACCTTGAGGATCCCTATGAGAACCTCGGGGCCCAGCTCGTGAAGGAAGTCGCGGAGAAGACCTCGGACAACGCCGGGGACGGCACCACGACCGCGACAGTCCTGGCGGATGCGATCTTCCGCGAGGGGCTCAAGAACGTGACGGCCGGCGCCAACCCGATGGCGCTCAAGCGCGGGATCGAGAAAGCCGTCGAGGAAGTCATCGAGCAGCTCAAGAAACTCTCCAAGACGGTCAAGGACAAGAAGGAAATCGAGCAGGTCGCCACGGTCGCCGCGAACTACGACCGAGAGATCGGCGAGAAGATCGCGGACGCCATGGAGAAGGTCGGCAAGGACGGCGTCATCACGGTCGAAGAATCGAAGAGCATGGCGACCACGCTGGACCTGGTCGAGGGGATGCAGTTCGACCAGGGGTATCTCTCCCCCTACTTCGTGTCGGACGCGGAGCGCATGGAGTGCGTCCTGGACGAGCCGTACATCCTCATCTACGAGAAGAAAATCTCCGCCATGAAGGACCTCCTGCCTCTGCTCGAAAAAGTGGCGAAGGCGGGACGGCCCATCGTCCTGATCGCGGAGGATGTCGAGGGTGAGGCGCTGGCCACACTGGTCGTGAACAAGCTGCGCGGCACCTTGCAGTGCTCGGCGGTCAAGGCCCCGGGCTACGGCGACCGGCGCAAGGCGATGCTCGAAGACATCGCGACCCTCACCGGCGGCCGGGCCATCACCGAGGACCTCGGCATTAAGATGGAGAACATCCAGCTCGAGGACCTGGGCCGGGCGAAGCGGATCAAGATCGACAAGGAGAACACGACGATCATCGAGGGCGCGGGCAAGACCTCGGCTCTCAACGGGCGCATTGCCCAAATCAAGAAGCAGATCGAGGACAGCGACTCGGACTACGACAAGGAGAAGCTGCAGGAGCGGCTCGCGAAGCTCTCCGGCGGGGTGGCCCAGATCAACGTGGGCGCTGCCACCGAGACCGAGATGAAGGAAAAGAAGGCGCGCGTCGAGGACGCGCTCCACGCCACCAAGGCGGCCCGCGAAGAGGGCATCGTCCCGGGCGGCGGAGTGGCGCTCATCCGCTGCATCCCGGCGCTGGAGAAGCTCAGGCTCTCCGGCGATGAGCAGATCGGCTCCGACATCATCCGCCGCGCGCTAGAAGAACCGGCGCGACAGATCGCGGCCAACGCCGGCCAGGAAGGATCGGTCGTCGTCCAGCGCATCAAGGAAGAGAAGACCGCGGTCGGGTTCGACGCGGACAAGCTGGAGTACACGGACATGGTGGCGGCCGGTATCATCGACCCCACCAAGGTCGTCCGCACGGCGTTGCAGAACGCGGCCAGCATCGCCAGCCTCCTGATCACCACCGAAGCGCTCGTCACCGAGCTACCTGAGAGGGAGAAAGCGGCTTCGGGTGGCGGGCACGGATCTGGCGGTCACGGTGGCGGACCCGGCGGCGGGTTCGGCGGCGGCGAAGGCATGTATTAAACGCGGATTCCGCAGATTTGAAGAGCGGATTCCGCAGATGAACGCAAGGAGATAGCAATGGCTACTGCAACAGCGACACACAGCAGTTTGAAGCTCAAACCGATCGGTGACCGGGTCATCGTCCAGCGACTCGGCTCCGCGGAGAAGTCGAAGGGTGGCCTCTACCTGCCCGATGCGGCGCAAGAGAAGCCGCAGGAAGGCAAGGTCATCGCCATCGGCTCCGGGAAGATGCTGAAGAACGGCAAGGTCGTCCCCCTCGCGGTGAAACCGGGCGACCGGATTCTCTTCGGCAAGTATTCCGGCTCGGAGATCAAAGTCGATGACAAGGAGTACGTGTTCCTCAACGAGGACGACATCCTCGCGATCATCACCTAAGAACTTGCGAACTCGTTCGCGAGAGCAGGCCCCCTTGCGGCATCATGCTGCAAGGGGGTTGTGCTTTTTCCTAAACTCGGTGAAATAAGTCGTGTGAGCTAGCCCCGGTTTGACGGACACCTCAAAGATGGGACAATACCCAGATGGAGGTGTCGAATGAAGGGGCGAGGTCCGTATACGCGCGAGTTCAAAGTGGAAGCCGTGCGCCTGCTGCGCGCGGGGGAGAAACCCGCGGCGCAGGTCGCCCGGGAGTTGGGCGTAAAGCGCACCTTGCTGTACCGCTGGCGAGAGGCCCATGCGGCTGCAGGAGACGCGGCCTTTAGCGGCAAGCCCGGGCGCAAGCCGTCGGCCGAGGTCGCGCGGCTGAAGCAGGAGCTGGCGGTGGTCCGGGAAGAGCGGGATATTTTAAAAAAAGCGGCGGCGTACTTTGCCAAGGAACTCCGGTAAAGTATGCCTTCATCCGGGCGCATCACCAGGAGTTCCGCATTCGCAGCCTGTGTCGGGTGCTGGGGGTAGGCCGGAGTGGCTCTTACGACTGGCTCGGTCGACCGGTGAGCCCGCGGGCGGAGGCGAACCGGCAGTTGTTGGTCGAGATTCGGCGGATCCATGGAGAAGCGCGCGGGGTGTACGGCGCGCTGAAGACCTGGAAGGCGTTGACGGAGCACGGGATCTCTTGCGGCAAGCACCGGGTGGCGCGGTTGCGGCGGCGGCATGGGATTGAGGCCACCCGGCGGCGACGCTTCAAGATCACCACGCGCTCCCGGAAGGGTCAAGGGATGACACCGGACCTCGTGCAGCGTGGGTTTACCGCTCCGGCACCGAATCGGATCTGGGTGGGAGATGTGACCTGTGTGGCGACCCGGGAAGGCTGGCTGTATGTGGCGATCCTGCTCGACTTGTACTCTCGGAAGGTGGTCGGCTGGGCCATGTCGAATCGCATCAACATGGCGTTGGTGCGGCGGGCCTTGCATAGGGCGATCGTCACCCGCCGGCCGCCGCCAGGACTGATCCATCACACGGATCGCGGGGCGATCTACACGGCGGAGGAGTACCGGAAGCTGTTGGCCGCGCACGGCCTGGCCGCCAGCATGGGGCGCACGGGCGATTGTGACGACAACGCCGTCGCGGAGAGCTTCTTCAGTACCGTGAAGAACGAGCTCACGGTCGAGCAGCACTACGCCAGCCGTCGGGACGCCCAGACGGCGCTGTTTGAGTACAGCGCGGTGTTCTACAACCGTCAGCGGATGCACCAGACGCTGGGGTATCGGTCGCCCCAGCATGTTGAAGAGCAGGCGTTGTCCCGAAACTGACGTGTCCGTTTTATCGGGGTCATCTCAGTGTGTCCCTGGATTACAAAACAAACTCACCGAGCTAGATATTGATACACATCAGCAGTGAGCTGGCGTTGACAGGGTGGGGGATGGTCGGTAAAATAGACTATGGATTTGGCTCTGTCTCTGAAAAACCTAAACAATGTGCAGCGCTCAGACTGTGTCTGGGCGCTTTTCGCTTCTAGGCTGAGGTGAGCGATGGCTGAGTGGATTGGGATTGGGCGGCGGGCACGGCGGTGCTACGGGTTTGATGAGATCGCGCTCGTCCCGGGCACCACCTCGATCAACGCGACCGAAGTGGAGGCGATCTGGTCGCTAGGTGACCTGACATTCCGGGTCCCGATCATTGCCTCGGCGATGGACGGCGTTGTCGATGTCACCTTCGCGATCGAGATGGGAAGGCTCGGGGGGCTGGCGGTCTTGAACCTCGACGGCGTGCAGGCGCGCTACGAGGACCCCGCGGAGGCGATCGCCAAGATCATCCAGGGCGACGTGGAGCAGACGACCGAGATCGTCCAGCGCCTCTACAAGGTCCCCATCCAGGAGAAGCTCATTGCCAAGCGGGTCGAGCAGATCAAGGCGGCGAAGGTCCCGTGCGCCGTCAGCACGATCCCGCAGAATGCGGAACGCTTCGGCGCGATCGCTCAGGACGCCGGTGCGGACATCTTCGTCGTCCAATCGACCGTGACGACCGCCAAGCACATCGCCACCGCCTACAAGCCGCTCGATTTCCCGAAGTTTATCAAGACGATGCGGATTCCGGTCATCGTGGGCAACTGCGTCACCTACGAGCAGGGTGTGGAGCTGATGGACACGGGGGCGGCCGCGCTGCTCGTCGGCGTTGGACCCGGGGCGGCCTGCACCACCCGCGGCGTGCTCGGTGTTGGCGTGCCGCAGGTCACGGCAACTGTTGACTTGGCTTCGGCGCGGGACTTCCACTACAAGAAGAGCGGCCGCTACGTCCCGATCATCACGGACGGCGGGATGCGCAACGGCGGCGATATCTGCAAGGCGTTCGCCTGCGGCTCGGACGCGGTCATGGTCGGCTCCGCCTTCGCGAAGGCGAAGGAAGCGCCGGGCCGCGGCTACCACTGGGGCATGGCTTACCCGCACTCGAGCCTGCCGCGCGGGACCCGCATCTTCGTTGGCACGACCGGCACGCTCGAGCAGATCCTCTTCGGCCCGGCGCAGACGGACGACGGCTCCCAGAACCTCATGGGCGCGCTGACGACCTGCATGGGCACGGTGGGCGCGAGGGACATCAAGGCATTCCAGCTGACCGAGATCATTATCGCCCCGTCGATCCAGACGGAAGGGAAGATCTTCCAGCAGGTCCAGCGCGTCGGCATGGCGCGCAAGGGCGCGGCTGAGCAGCCATCCAACGGTCCAACCCGTAAGTCTCGACTGAGTCGCGTTTAACCGTAAGGCGATATCAGATATCAAACGGCCATTTGATATCTGATATCGTAGTTCGATGGCTCATGAACTCATCCTCATTGTCGATTACGGGTCGCAGTACACCCAGCTCATTGCTCGCCGCATCCGCGAGCAGCACGTGTTCTGCCGCATCATCCCGCCGCGCGAACTGACGCGGGAGTCCCTCCGCAAACAAGCGCCCAAGGGCCTTATCCTCTCCGGGGGCCCGGCGAGCGTCTACCACCCCCGCGCCCCGCTGCCGCCCAGCCGCGTGTTTGAGGCAGGCGTCCCCACCCTCGGGATTTGTTATGGCATGCAGGCGATGGCGCACCAGCTCGGCGGCACCGTGCGACGAGCTGGCAAGCGCGAGTACGGCCGGGCGCTGCTGACGGTGACGCACCCGGACGGGCTGTTCAAGGGCGCGCGGCGGGAGTTCGTCTCCTGGATGAGCCATGGGGATTTGGTCAGCAAGGTGCCGCCGGGGTTTGCCGTCAGCGCAAAAACCCGCAACACTACGGCCGCCGCGATGGCCGATCCCCGCCGGCGGTTGTACGGCTTGCAGTTCCACCCCGAAGTCGCGCACACCGAAGAGGGCAGGCGCATCCTCAAAAACTTCTTGTTCCGCGTCTGCGGCTGCCACGGCGAGTGGACCATGCGCTCCTTCGTCAAGGAGGCCGCGGCGCGCATCCAGTCGCAGGTGGGTGGCGCCCATGTCGTCCTGGGTCTGAGCGGCGGGGTGGATTCGTCGGTCGCAGCACTGCTCTTGCATCGAGCCCTCGGCAAACGGCTGACCTGCATCTTCGTGGACAACGGCCTGCTGCGCAGCGGCGAGCGCATCCAGATCCGGGAGACCTTCGGCCGGCATTTCCGCATGCGGGTGCGCTACGTGGACGCCTCGCGGCAGTTCCTCGACGCCCTGCGGGGCGTGGCCGATCCCGAGCGCAAGCGCAAGATCATCGGCCGGGAGTTCATCCGCGTCTTCGAGACTGAAGCCAAGAGGCTCCGGGGGGTCACCTTCCTCGCGCAGGGCACGCTCTATCCAGACGTGATCGAAAGCCAGTCGGCTTGGGGCGGGCCCTCGGCCACGATCAAGACGCACCACAACGTCGGGGGGCTGCCGAAGCAGATGCGGCTGAAGTTAGTCGAACCGCTGCGGGATCTGTTCAAGGATGAGGTGCGCGAGCTGGGCAAGCTCTTGGGCCTGCCCGAAGAGATGGTGTGGCGGCACCCGTTTCCTGGGCCCGGGCTGGCGGTGCGCGTCCTCGGCGACGTCACGGCGGAGCGGCTGCGGATGGTGCGGGAGGCGGATGAACGGGTCGTGAAAGAAATCCGTCGCGCCGGGCTCTACCGAAACCTCTGGCAGGCGTTCGCCGTCTTGCTGCCGGTCAAGACGGTCGGCGTCATGGGTGATGAGCGCACCTACGAGCACGTCATCGCGGTGCGCGCCGTCACGAGCCAGGACGCGATGACCGCGGACTGGGCCAAGCTGCCGGCCAACGTGCTGGAGCGCATCTCGAACCGGATCATCAACGAAGTCCGCGGGGTCAACCGGGTGACGTATGACATTTCGTCGAAGCCGCCCGCGACCATCGAATGGGAGTAATGGTCTTGGGACTATCCATGGAGGTAACACGAACATGAAGAGACCGGGCTTTGGATTGTTGGGAATCACGGCGCTGCTGTTCGTATCGGGCTGCGGGATGGCGGTAGTTGAAGACGGCGAGGTCGGCGTGAAAGCGGACTTCGGCCACATCGCCGACCAGGCCTTGGGGTCGGGCTGGCACTGGTACGCGCCCATGGTTTCCTGGATTGAAACCTGGAACGTCAAGACCCAGGAGCTCAAGGAGACCGCGTCCGTCCCGTCCTCAGAAGGATTGATCTCGCAATTGGACGTCTCGGTGATCTACAACGTCCCGGTGGACAAAGCCGTGATCGTCCGCAAGACGATCGGTGCGAACTACCGCGAAACGATCCTCGAGCCATACACCCGCGAGGCGATCCGCAACATCGTCAGCGGCTACGCGGTGAAAGCGCTCTTCAGTGACGAGGGGCGCAAGCAGATCGGCGAGAACATTCTGGCGTTCCTCAAGTCCAAGCTCGATCAGCGCGGCATCCTCGTCCAAGACGTGCTGCTGCGGGACGTGCGGCTGCCTCCGAGCTTCGCGCAGAGCATCGAGTCGAAGCTGCGGGCTGAGCAAGAGTCGCTCCAGAAGGAGTTCGAGCTGACCAAGGCGAAGAAGGATGCCGAGATCGAGGTCGCCAGGGCCCAGGGGGTCGCGAAGAGCAACGAGATCATCGCCGCGAGCATCTCGGATCCCTATTTGCGGTATAAGTGGATTGAAGTGCTTGGCAAGAGCCAGGGGACGGTGATCTACGTGCCCACCGAGGCGAACATCCCGATCACTGAAGCGAACCGGATCAAGAATTGGACCGATGCCGGCATGAAGCAGAACGGCAAGCCGTGACGAACGGCCACGCTGGAGCTGACGCTGCCGATGAAGGGGCGTTTTTCTCTTGACATACTGTGGGGGAGTATGTATACTCTCGGGTAGTATACGGGAGTTGCGATGCCACGCTTTCCGAAACACCAGGATCTGCTACCGCGGCTGCGGCGCATCGAAGGCCAGGTCCGCGGGATCACGCGGATGGTCGAGGAGCGACGCTATTGTATCGAGATCATCCAGCAGCTCACCGCGGCCCGGAAGGCGCTCGACCAGGTGTCGCTGAAAATCATCAACGGGCACATCAACACGTGCGTCAGCGACGCGATCCGAAAGCGCGAAGGGGAAGGGAAGATCACCGAGCTCATGCAGACCATCACGAGGTTTGTGAAATGATCCGGCGATGCTCTGTCGAAACGCTCGCCACTGGGCCACGGGTGACCCGGCGACGGGTCCCCTGCGCCGCCTCCGCCAAAGAACGGTGGCGGACGATAGTCGCTGGGCGAGGACGGCGCAGGGTGGCGCCGGGGCAGGCCCCGTGGCCGCGGCAGCCATCGCATGGGGTGTTCGACAGAGCAATCCGGCGACTCCTCCACAGTCTCGTCATGGTGAGTGTTGCGGCGGCCGCGCTCGTCTGGGCGCCAGCGGCTCACTGCGCACCGCGTCAGGGATGGACGGCGCCGGCGAAGGCGTGTTGCTGCGGGCCCATGGGATCGGCGGAGGCGTCCTGCGCCATGTCGTGCGGTTCAGCGTCAGCCGCTCAGATTTCAGCCGCTCTCCCGTCGCCAGTATCCCACGCCGACCAGCCGCTGGGAATGCACGCGTGCGTCCCCTCGAACGCTCCAGTCCCTTCCGTCGTCACATCTCGATCCGCCACCCGCATCCTGCCTGTTCCGCTCAAGCGCTACCTGCTCGCCTGCATCTTCCGCCTGTGATCCTATCCGCCAGGCTGGCTTCGCGTGAAGCCAGCCTCCGTCGTGTTGCTATCCCTCACGGATTAGATGAGAATAGGATGCGAGGATGATATTCAATCAGAGAACTTGTGGACTTGTGCGTGTGTTGGCGTTCCTGGTATCGCTCGCGATTCCCTTGGAGGCGAGCGGGGCGACCACCGTCTTGTCGCTGCCTCAACTCCTCGAGGAGGCCCAGCGGGCCAACCCTAACATCCTCGCCGCCCGTAAGCGCTGGGAGGCGGCACAGGCCAGGATCCCGCAGTCCCAAGGACTACCGCCGCCGCGGATCGGAATCAAGTTCGAAGAGATCCCGCGGGGGACGGTCAGGCTCAACCAGGCCACGATCATCTACTCGCTCATCCAGTCGCTCCCATTTCCTGGGAAGCTTTCCCTGAAGCATCAGGTGGCGATCAAAGAGGCGGCGCAGGCCGGGATGGTGTTCAAGCAGGCCGAGTGGGACGTCCTGAGCGAGGTGAAAACGGCGTACTACGATCTCTTCCTGCTCGATCGCGAGCGGGAGATTCAGCAGGAGCAACTCGGCTGGATCGGCCAGACGGCGGCGGCGGTCCAAG
>Ga0209515_10008699_pt1 | contig 11762 bp, 9 predicted proteins | sample Subgroupgradi54m_FD_187454 | JGI IMG/M metagenome (GOLD analysis project Ga0209515, IMG submission 187454) | Subsurface groundwater microbial communities from S. Glens Falls, New York, USA - GMW60B uncontaminated upgradient, 5.4 m (SPAdes)... ... | reverse complement strand
TGCATCCTTGAGGCCGCGCGGGGTCACCGCCTTGACGGATCCAGCCGTCCCCACGGGCATGAAGACCGGGGTAGGGATATCCCCATGGGCCGTGCGCAGAACTCCGGCTCTCGCTTTGGATCCAGGCGGAGCGGATTCGATTTCAAAGAATGGGGGCATTCGATCTCTACAAGCGCCGGGAGTGGAGTCGCGAAGCAACTCCGGAGCGAGGCGCCTCTATCGGTTTAAACCGGCCTCAAAGTTGCTTAACCGCCTTGTGGACGTCAAGTGCGGTGCGGATTTTCAGGAGCAGAATGGCGGGGGAAAAGGGTTTTTCCAGGAAGTTGACCTCCGAAATCAGGCCCGGGTCCGGCATCAGGTAGTCCGGGGCATAGCCTGACATATAGATGATGCGGAGCTCGGGACGAATCTCCAGGATGGCTTCGGCCAGTTCCTTCCCGTTCATGCGGGGCATGACAAGATCCGTCAGGAGCAGATCGATCTTTAGCTCATGGGCGCGGGCGAAACCAAGCGCATCCTCTGGCGTGGCCGGTTCCAGGACATGATAGCCTTCAAGGACCAGGATATCCTTGGTCAGCTTGCGAAGATCCATGTCGTCTTCGACGATAAGGATGGTTTCGCCCTTGGCGGGCACGAGGCGGAATTCCGGCTTGGCGTTGGCGGGATCTTCGGCCACGGCGCTGGAGACGCAAGGGACCTGGATGGTGAAAGTCGTTCCCTGACCCTGGACACTTTCCACCCGGAGGTTGCCCGCAATCTGCTGCACGATGCCGTAGACCGTGGAAAGCCCGAGCCCCGTTCCTCGTCCCTCTCCCTTGGTCGTGAAAAAAGGCTCGAAGATACGCGGAAGGATTTCGGCCGGGATGCCGCAACCGTTATCACGTACCGTGATAACGCAGTGTTTTCCCGGCACGACTTTCTCGCCCCGTCGGAAGTCCCCGGATTCAAGGTACGCACAGGTCAATCCGATATGGAGCGTGCCCCCGCGGGGCATGGCGTCCTTGGCGTTCACGGCCAGGTTCATCATTACCTGTTCGATCTGGCTTTTGTCGGCCCGCACCTTTCCTAGGCCGGCCGGCAAGTCCGTTTCCACGGCCACATCCTCGCCCACCACCATGCGCAGCATCGATAAGGAGTCGTTGATTACGCCGCTGAGATCCAGGATTTGCGGTTGCACCACTTGGCGGCGGCTGAAGGTCAGGAGTTGCCGCACCAGGGCAGTAGCCTTGACCACGGCCTTCTCGATTTCGACCAGTTCGCGATGGGCCGTGCCCGTCTTGGCGAGTTTCATCTGCAGCAGGTTGGCGTATCCGGAAACCACGGAAAGGATGTTGTTGAAATCGTGCGCAACACCACCGGCGAGGCGCCCCACGGTTTCCATGCGCTGGGCCAAGCGCAACTGGTCTTCGCTTTTGCGGATGACGTCTTCAGCATGCATACGATCGGCAAGATCGCGCATCTCGCGCTCCACCGCCGGCGCCAGGCGCTTCAGATTCCCTTTCATCAGATAATCGTTCGCTCCCGCCTTCATCGCCGTGACCGCCACTTCCTCGCCGATGGTTCCGGAAACCATGATGAAGGGGAGATCGGGACGGAATTCCCGTACCAGACGCAAGGCGTCCAGGCCCGTGAAGGAAGGCATGGAATAGTCGCTGATGACCAGATCCCAGGATTCCGAGCGCAAAGCCCTTTGCAGGCCCACCCGGCTTTGCACGCGCTCCTTGCGCGTGATCGAGAACCCGTTTTTTTCCAATTCCCACCCGGCCAATTCCATGTCCGAGGGGGAATCTTCGACGAAGAGGATCCTTAAGTCCTTCATACCCTTCCAATCGCAATCGATGGAACGATCATCCCTTACAAGGGATGAAAACGATCATCCTCAAATGCTAGCGATTGCGGCAATCAGGCAATAATATTGTTTTGTGATCCAGATACGTAATTACGCACAATTTGTGCGTACCCGGTAGATTCGATCCCGAATTTCAGGTCTGGTAGATGAATTCGAAGGCGTCGCCGAGCTTCTTCACGAATTGCAACTCCACCCCCGGCACATGGATTTTCCCCTTCATGGGCAGAGGCAGAACCACGGTTTTGAATCCCAGCCGCACGGCTTCCTTGACGCGGGCATCGGCCTGGGGAATGGTACGCAATTCCCCGTTGAGACCCAACTCCCCCAGAGCCAGGGTATTGGCCAAACATTTGCGACCCAGGTGGTTGGATGCCACCGCCGTGGCGATCGCCAAATCGACCGCCGGCTCTTCTACGCGGAAGCCGCCGGCCAAGCTGATGAACACGTCCTGCAGTCCGATTTCGATACCGGCGAATTTCTCCAGCAGGGCCAGCAGGATGGTGAGACGTTTCGAATCCAAGCCCATGCTGACGCGCTGGGGAGTGGAATAATTGCTGCGCGAAACCAGCGCCTGGACTTCCACCAGGATGGGTCGCGTACCTTCCATGCTGCAGGAAACGACGGATCCGGGATCGCGTTCACCGCGGTTATGCACGAACACCTGGGACGGATTGTCCACCTGGATCAGCCCCAGGGCCGCCATCTCGAAGACACCAATTTCATTGGTGGCCCCGAAGCGGTTTTTGACAGCCCGCAGGATACGGTAGGCATTGTGTCGTTCGCCTTCGAAATACACCACCGTGTCCACCATGTGTTCCAGCATGCGCGGTCCCGCCAGCACGCCTTCCTTGGTCACGTGGCCGACGATGAAAATGGCGGTACCGGTGGATTTGGCATGCACCATCAGGGCCAAGGTGCATTCCCGCAATTGGGTCATGGATCCCGGAGATCCCGGTAAATCGGGCTTGTAGATGGTCTGGATGGAGTCGATGACCAGCACCCTGGGACGGGAAAGCTGGCATTGCTTGAAAATGGCGTCCAGATTGGTCTCGGACAGCACGAGCATTTCCGGGGAAGGAGTCTCCAGTCGCTCCGCCCGCATCTTCAACTGGGTCAAGGATTCTTCGCCGGTCACATAAAGGACCGAGACCTCGGCAGCGGACAGGATGGTGGCCATCTGCAAGAGCAAAGTCGATTTGCCAATGCCGGGATCGCCCCCGATTAGAACCAGGGAGCCGGGCACGATGCCTCCGCCCAGCACCCTATCGAACTCGGTAAGCCCCGTGCGAGTGCGCGGCTCCTTCTTCGTTTCCACCGACTTTAGCCGAACCGCCTCGCTGACGTCCCCCAAGCCGCGCTTCTGGCTGTCTTCTTCCAAGGCGGTGGCCGCGACTTCGATGAGGCTGTCCCAGGTGCCGCAGGAAAGGCATTTACCGCTCCACTTGGCCGTGGTGTCTCCGCATTCGCGGCAAGCGTACAGGGTTCCGGACCTGGATTTGGACTTGAGTGCTGCCATGGGACAAATTTAGCATTATTTCAAAACGAAGGGGCACTTTTGTGCAGTAAAAAGTGGGGGGGATTAAAAGTGGTCGATTTACCAGGCTGGGAGGGATGGTTGCGAAGGAGGAGGCAAGGGCGACTTCACGTCTGGAGTCCAGGGTCTGGGGTCTGGACCGAAGAGGGATTCAAATCCCCTTCTTGCTCCAGACCCTAGACTCAAAGGGGCGAAGCATCTGGATCGGCGTTTTCGCCCGGACTCCATCCAGACCGACAGGGATTAGAACCGAAGAACCCCCCGGTCATTCCGCTTCAGCCCCACCCAGTTTCCTCTGCCCCAGAATGAACTGCTGCACGTATGGATTCGAGGTCGCCCGAGTCTCTTCCGGGGTTCCCACGAAGATGATGCGCCCATCCAAAAGCATGGCGATGCGGTCCGCGATCTTATAGGCCGAGACCATGTCGTGGGTGACCACGATGTTTGTCGCGCCCAGCTTGGCCTGCATGTCGATGATGAGATCGTTGATGACGTCGGACGTGATCGGATCCAGGCCCGTGGTAGGTTCGTCGTAGAGGAGGATTTCCGGTTTTAACGCGATGGCCCTAGCCAGGCCCAGGCGCTTCTTCATGCCGCCGGAAAGCTCGCTGGGCATCTTGAAGCGGAAATCCGGGTTCAGGTTGATCATGTGCAGTGTTTCCGCCACGATCCGATCCAGATCGGCTTCGCTGTGCTGCTTCTCATGCTCGCGCACGGCGAACTTGATGTTCTCGCCCACGTTCATGGAATCGAACAGGGCCGCGCCCTGGAACAGCATGCCCATGCGCTTGCGGATGGTCTTCACGTCGATGTGGCTATTGCTGCTGATGACCTTGCCGTCCACCACCACCTCGCCGCCATCGGGCTGCAAGAGTCCAATGCAATGCTTGAGGATCACGGACTTGCCGCCGCCGGAGGTCCCGATGATGACCATGGTCTCGCCGCGGCGGATCTCCAGGTTCACGTCCCGCAATACCTTCTGTGGACCGAAGGATTTCTGCAGGTGCTTGAGTTCGATGAGATGGTCGCCGTTCATGCCAGGTATCCGTCAGTATGCGATGTACACAATCAGGAAGTCCACGATCAGGATCAGCATGCACGAGGACACCACCGATTTCATGGAGGCTTGGCCCACGCCCTTGGCGCCCGAACCCGCCGACAGCCCGTGGTAATAGCCCATCAGCACCACGATGACGCCGAACACGCAGGCTTTCACCAGGCTGATGACGATGTCGTAGGGCTGGAAGAGGAAGCGCAGGCCGAACACGTAGGTGGCGGTCGTAACCTTCAGGACCAACGTCGTGATGATCCAGCCGCCGAAAATCGAGAGGCAATCGGAGATGATTACCAGGAGCGGAAAGGAGACGATGCCGCTGATGAGGCGGGGGAGGGCCAGGTAGCGCAGGGGATCCAGGTCGAGCACGGTCATGGCGTCCAGCTCTTCCTTCTCCTTCATGGTTCCGATTTGGGCGGCGATGGCGGATCCCACGCGGCCGGCCAGCACCAGGGCCGTGAGCACGGGTCCGGATTCGATGATGACCAGTTTGCACACCGCCGTGCCCAGATAGTTGGAGGGCACGAATCCCCGGAACTGATAGGCCGCCTGCACGGCCGAAACCGCGCCGATGAAGAAGCTGATGACCATGACCAGCGGCAGGGAAGAGACCCCGATGCGGATGAGCTGTTCCAGGGTCAGGGACGGATTGACGAAGAACCATGGCGCGCGCCGGAGGATTTTCAGGAACAGGATGATCACTTCGCCGACTTGGGCGATTTTGCCTTCGACGGATTGCCACAGCAGGACTACAAGACGAAGGAAATTCCCGCCGATGGCGTCCAGGACCATGGCCCAGGCCGGTGGCCGCGGAACCATGGGGGGAAGGGGAGGAGCTGCGGAATCCACGTTCATGGACGCGCTTAGAACCCGTCGTTTTCCGGGGCGCGCCCGGAGTAGTTCATGAAGGAAGCGTAGTCGGAAACGAAAGTCAGGGGCACCTCTCCGGTAGGACCGTTTCTCTGCTTGGCCAGGATGATCTTGGCCTTACCCTTCTCGGCCTCCTTATTATATATCTCATCGCGGTAGACGAACATGACCAAATCGGCATCCTGTTCGATGGCGCCGGACTCGCGCAAATCGGAGAGCTTCGGCTCGCCTTCGCCGCCCCGCTGTTCCACCGCGCGGCTCAGCTGGGACAGGGCCAGCACCGGGATTTCCAACTCCTTGGCCAGACCCTTCAGGCCGCGCGAGATCTGGGAGATTTCCTGCTGGCGGTTCTCCTGGCGGCCCGCGCCCTGCATCAGCTGGAGGTAATCCACCATCACCATGTCCAGGCCCTGTTGGGCCTTGAGGCGGCGGCACTTCGCGCGCAGCTCCAGGATGTTCAGCGACGGGTGATCGTCGATGTAGACCTTGGCCTCGCTGATGGGTCCAACGGCGATGGAGAGCTTGGGGAAATCCCGCTGGGGCAGACGGCCGGTGCGGAGCAGATGCATGTTCACCTGGGCCTGGCGGCACAGGATACGTTGCACCAGCTGTTCGCGACCCATTTCCAGGGAGAAGAAAGCGATGGTCTTCTTGTAGTCGATGGCGGCGTTGGCCAGCATGGACAGGGCCAGCGCGGTCTTGCCCATGGCGGGGCGGCCGGCCAGGATGATCAAATCCGTCTTCTGGAAGCCCGAGGTTATGCTGTCGAAATCCTTGAACCCCGTGGGCACGCCGATCACTTCGCCCTTTGAATAGCTTTCGATCAGCTTGAAGGTATCGCTCAGAATGCGCTTGATGGGCACGAAGCCCTGTTTGATGGTCGTTTCGCTGATGGCGTAGATTTCGCCTTCCGCCGAGTCCATGATCTCGCCCGGCTCCTGGGAGCCGTCATAGGCCTTTTCCAGGATCCGCGTGGCGGAGCTGATCAGGCTGCGCAGAAGCGCCTTTTCTTTGATGATGCCGCAATGTTGCGCCACGTTGGCCGAAGAAACCACCTCGGAGGAAATTTCCATCAGGTAGGCGTCGCCGCCGGCGAGCTCGAACTTCTGGCCCTTCTTCAGGCTCTCGGAAATGGTGATCAAATCGACCGGGGAATTCTTTTCGAACAGCCCTGCCACGGCCTCGAAGATCACCTGGTGCTTTTCCAGGTAGAAGTCTTCCGGCTTCAATATTTCCAGGGCCTCGCCCAGGGCTTCCGCGTCCAGGAACAAGGCGCCGATGACGTGCTTCTCGACCTCAATGGCCTGGGGCGGCACCCGGAAGGCTCCCGTGCGCATCTCACCATCGCCGCCGCGGCTCCCGCGGCTATCGCCTCCGCGGAAACCTCCCGTGCGGAATTCCGATCCGGTCTCGCTCATGGACGCGCCTGCGCTTCGGCCATGCGCCTCTGCAGCCATTGCAGATCTTCCCAGGCCTTGCGCTTTAGTTCTTCCTTGCGGAGCAGCTCCATGGGATGATAGGTGACGAAGAATTCCCGGCCTTCCATGCGATGTGTCTCCTGACGCAGTTCGTCCAAGGTTTTGCCGGTCTTCAGCACCGTCTGGGCGCATTCCTGGCCCAACAGCAGGACCATGGGAACCTGGGCCAACCCCAGTTCCAAATGCAACAGGGGAAGGATGCGGGTCAATTCCCGGCGGCTCCAGGCCTTGCCGGGTGCGGGGATCTTGATGAAGCTGGACAAATAGAGCGCGGGCATTTCCAGGCGGATGGCCCGCATCATCTTTTCCAGCAAGGCGCCGGCATCCCCGCGGAACGGCCGGCCTTCGGCGATGTCGGCCGCGCCTGGTTCGAATCCCAACAGGGCCAGGGGCGCCTTGACGGGTCCGGTCCCCCGTATCACGCGGGTTACGGTACCTCCGGTTCCCGCGACTGAGGTCGAAGGCGGCATGGCTTCGCTTCCGGAAGCCATCCCGGGCATCTCACCCTGCAATAGTCCCGGATTACCTTCCATATGGGTCCAGAAGCCTTCCAGATCGGTGAACGCAGGCAGGTTGACGGCCTCTGAGGGACGCAAGGTTGTTCCGCGTCCCGATCCCGCGGCAGCCGGATCCGCCCAGCGCCTGGTGTCGGAGGATTTTTCCAGGGCCTTGTTCAAGGATTCCATGAGGCCGGCAACTGCGGCATTTTCGGCGCTGGTGTCCGCGCCGGTGAATGGGGGCGCGGCGCGCCGGGAATCCTTCCCAGGCGGCGATGCCTTTTCATCGCCGCGATGAATCCCTGCCCCTGCAGATTCCCGTCCCGGTTGCATCGGACCATCCCCGGAAGCGCGTTCGGCCTTCGCCGCGGTCTTCTTCACCGGGGGCTGAGAGAGGATCACCTCATCGCTGCCCATCTCAGATTGCCATTCCAGGTAGGCCCGGATGAGTTCCGCGGTCGCCGTCATCCCGCCACCAGCGTGTGTACGCGATCCGCCACGGCATTCGCCAATTGGTCCTTGTCCCATTCGGTCAGAATCGGCTTGCCGGCGTCATGCTTGCGGGTCTTATCGTCGCGGCTCAATACCGCGGCCATCACCCGGCCTTTGCCGAAACCGGTGGTATCCGCCACGGGATTGTTCACCACCATCACATCGCAATTCCGCTCTTCCATCTTTGCGCGGGCGTATCCCAAGGCATCCGCGGTCTCCAGGGCGAAGCCCACCAGGATCTGCCCGGGGGTTTTGCGCTTGCCCAGTTCCAGCAAGATGTTCGGGAAGGCCTGCAACTCAAGGGTGGCCAGGGATTTCGAATTCTTCTGTTTACCCGCATGGGTCTTGGCCGGAACGAAATCCGCAATGGCGGCCGCCATGATGATCACGTCCGAATCGCCCTGCCGTCCCAGCATTTCCTTCTGGAATTCCGCCGAGGTTGCCACGCGCGTTACCCCGGGTCCGGGTGTCACGGGCTCGTCCGTCACTCCCGCCACCACATGCACGTCCGCGCCCGCCAGCAGAAAGGCCCTGGCCAGTGCCAGGCCGGTCTTGCCGCTGCTGCGGTTGGACAGGAAGCGCACATCGTCCCACTTCTCCTGGGTATGCCCGAGGCTGACGAGAACGCGCTTGCCCTTCAATGCAGTGTAGCCTTTTCCCAGCGCCATGCTGGACGCCAGGTAGGCGATGATATGCGCCACATCCAACAGCTTACCGTAGCCGGCCTCTCCGCAGGCCAGGATGCCTTCCCCCGTGGGAAGAATGATGTCGCCCTTGGTTTTCAGGATAGCCAGATTGCGCTGCACCGCGGGGGCATCCAGCATCACAGAGTTCATCGCCGGAGCGATATAGGCATTGCCGGCATAGACCAGGTAGACCAGCGAGATCAGGGAACCGGTGAGGCCTTGGGCCAACTCGCCCAAAGTATGCGCCGTGCAGGGAGCGATGAGATAGATATCGGCCCAGCGGGCCAGATCGATATGGTCCATGGCGCCACCTTCCACGCCGGACCAGCCGTCCGCGGCAACGCGATAGGCGGTGAGGGCGGCGAAGGTATTCGGGTGGACCAGCTTGGCGGCGCTGGGAGTCATGATCACGCGGACGTTGGCGCCCTCGTCCTTGAGGCGCTGGACCAGGTCGCACGCCTTGTAGGCGGAAATGCTTCCCGTCACTCCCAGCAGTACGTTTTTATCCCTTAGTCCCATGCACCAATCCCAGGAATCGCGAAATCATTTTGAGTCGAATCGAACTTTAATCAAACTCCAATCGAAACCTAGCGTATCAGGATAAAAAGAATCAGAAAAAAGCTCCGGAATAAAAAACGGAGGCGTTTCAGCACCTCCGTTAGCTATCGGGAAGGGCCGCCCCCCAATCATGTCATTTTAAAAAGCGGGTGTCAGCCTGCGTCGCTTTCCTTGATGATTTCCAGTTTGCCATCCTTGAATTTCTGGATGGCAATGGTGGTCGGCTTTTCCGCGAGCTTGATGAAACCGAGGTTGGCCTGCTCATTGATGAAGCGCGCTTCCTGCGAGGACATGATCACGGATTTGAAAGGAGAGATGTCCTTGCCATAGCAGGTTTCCAAGGAAAGATGCTGATTCTTCGACATTTTAGCTCCTAACACGCCCGAATTCGGGGCTTTGTATAAAATGGCAGAGAGTGGGGGATTCGAACCCCCGTGACCTGTTAGGGTCAACATGCTTTCCAAGCATGTACCTTAAACCGCTCGGACAACTCTCTGGGTGCAAGTATAGGAAATTAAGGCGAAAATTCAAGAATTTGACCATAAAATCTTCACGATATACATCACATACACAACATACCTCATTGGTGTATGTTTAGCGGTCGTTTTGGAAGGGTTTTGCGTGGGACCTTGAAGTTGAAGCGGTGGAAAAAAGCAAAGATCGAAAAACGACGCTTCAGGCCCGAGGCATGAGCGCTTTGGCCTGGGCAGCTTTCAGGTCCTCGAGTGACGGTTCCGCTGCGCCGTCGAAGTTCTGCAATTGATACAACTTGTGATAAATGCCATCGTGCCGCAGCAATTCCTGGTGGGTCCCTTCTTCACGGATTTTCCCCTTATGCATGACCAGGATTTTGGAGGCTTTCTGGATGGTTGAAAGGCGATGCGCGACCACGATCGAGGTCATATCCCGCAGGATTTTGTCCAACGCCTCCTGGACAAGGGCCTCGGTGGCGGTATCCACCGACGACGTGGCTTCGTCCAGCAGGAGGATTTTCGGGCGATGATACAAAGCCCTTGCGAAAGCGAGCAATTGCCGCTGGCCGGCGGAAAGGTTCTCCCCGCACTCCTTAAGGCGGGTTTGATAGCCTTCCGGCATGCGCTGGATGAAATCATGGGCGTTCACGTACCGGCAAACCTCTTCCACCCGGGCCATGTCGAAGTCAGGGGACAGGGCCACGTTGAAGGCGATGGATTCGGAGAAGAGATAGACGTCCTGGGAGATCAGGCTGATGTGCTTTCGCAGGGCCGCGTCCGTATAGTCCTCGATGGGATGCCCGCCGATGAGGATGCGGCCGCCGTCCGGCAGGTAGAACTTGTTGCACAGGGAGATGGTGGTGCTTTTGCCGCTGCCGGTCGCGCCCACTATGGCCACGGACTCGCCTGGCTTCACGCTGAAGGAGACTTCGCTCAGGACGGTCTTGCCTTCCTCGTAGGCGAAAGTCACGTTGTCGAAAACGATGTCGGGCCGTTCGGCCAGTTCCGCTCGCGTTCCCTCGGGCAACGCGGCGCGGGTATCGAACAGGGTGAAGACGCGCTCGGCCGCGGCCAAGGCGCTTTGCAAGGCCGTAATCTTGTCGCTGAGCTCCCTTAAGGGCCGGAAAAAGAGGCCGGTGTACCATGAGAAGGCGACCAAGGTCCCCAGGGAAACCGAATGGCGGAAGAAGAAGTACGCGCCGGCGAAGTACAGGAAGGCCAGGGAGATTTCCGTGAGCCCGTTGATGACGGGGAAGAAGACGGAATAGTAGCGCACGTTCTTGAACCACTCGACCCGGGTAGTGCTGTTGATCTCGTCGAACTTGCGGATCTGATCCTTGACCTTGCCGAAGATCCGCACGATATGGATGCCGGCCAGGCTTTCCTGCATCACGGAGTTGAGCTCGGCCAGCAGCCCGCGGATGACGGTGTTGTTGAGCCGCACCTTCTCGCGGAAGATGGACGTGGTCATGATCATCAGAGGCAGGACGGCCAGGGATGCCAGCGCCAATTTCCAGTCCAGGAAGAACATGAAGCCCACGGCGAAGGCGATCATGAGGATGGCGCCCAACAGTTCGATCAGGCCTTCCGTGAACATGCTGCTCAGCGAATCGATATCGTTGCCAAGGCGCGTCATCAGCCGGCCGACCGGGGTACGGTGGAAGAAGTCCATGCTGAAGCCCTGCAAGCGGGAAAAGATCTGCACCCGCAATTCATGGATGATGGAAAGCCCCAGCTTCTGGCTGGCCACGGCACGCAGGTACTCCAGGGCCCCGGAGAGCAGCACCAGGGCGACGAAGGCGATCATGTACGGCGTGATGCCTTCGATGTTCTTGGCCTTGATGGGCCCGTCAATCATGCCCTTGAGGATGCGCGGTTGCAGGACCGGCAGGATTTCGGAAATGATCAGAAAGAGAAACGCGGTGAACGCCGTCGCCTTATGCCCCTTGGCCAAAGTGATCAGACGCAACCAAAGGTTCCGGTCCAGGAACCGGGCTACCTTGTCTTCGCTGAGGTATTCCTTGCGCGCCGCCGTTTTCCGCTTGTCCCGGGATGCGCCTTGTCCAGCCGTCCCGCCTTCGCCCTTATCCTTGGCTTCGTTTGCATCCTTGCCCATCCGTTTCAATCCAATTCCAGCGCGGAGCTCAACCGCTGCTTTTCCCACACCGCCGCATAGGCCCCGCCCAAACGCAGGAGTTCCGCGTGGGTGCCCTGCTCCAGGATCTTCCCGTCCGCCAGGAAAATGATGTTGTCGCAGGCCATCACCGAGGA
>Ga0209515_10008698_pt1 | contig 11764 bp, 8 predicted proteins | sample Subgroupgradi54m_FD_187454 | JGI IMG/M metagenome (GOLD analysis project Ga0209515, IMG submission 187454) | Subsurface groundwater microbial communities from S. Glens Falls, New York, USA - GMW60B uncontaminated upgradient, 5.4 m (SPAdes)... ... | reverse complement strand
TGGCGGCGAGCCGTCGCGCAGTGGCGGGGCGAAGCGGGCGAGCCACGGGCCGCGGAGGGAAAGCGCCGCACCGGGGCCGGCCACCGGAGCAAGCTCGAACGGCTGGGAACGTTCCCAGATGCCACCGCCACCACCGGTGTCGAGCACGCGCACCGCGATGACATTGCCGGCCGGCTTCAGCAGGCCGTGAGGCACGCGATAGTTCCGGCGCAGATTGTAGCCCGAGGTGGCGCCCACCTCCACGCCATTGACCCAGGTGGTATCGATGTCGTTGACCGCGCAGAGGCTCAAGGTGAGATCACGGCCGGCCCAGTCCGCCGGCACGTCGAAGGATTTCCGGAACCAGGCGACGCCGTCAAAGCCGGCATGACCAGCTTCCTCCCACAAGGCCGGGAGTTGCATGGTCTCCCATCCGGTCACGTCAAGCGCCGCGGCGCTCCATGACGGTTCGCCGCTGCCCGGATCGTTGGCGCGATACCATTGGGCGAGGCGGGTGCGGAATATTTCCCGGGCGGCGACAGCGTCGATCGCGAGGCGGTCGAGCTGCTCGAGCGCCTCCTTCATTTCGGGAAAGGATTGGAGCGCGTCGCGGCTGGTCCAGGCCTCCGCGGGAGTGCCGCCGATCGAGCTGTGAATGATGCCGACCGGCACGCCGAGCCTGACGTGCAGGTCGCGGGCGAAGAAAAAGCCGACCGCGGTGAAGTTCACCGCAGTCGCGGGCGAACAGACCGTCCAGGCGCCGTCGGTCATTGCCTGGGGCGAGAGCGCGTTGTGTTGCTGGACGTGAAACTGGCGGATCTGCGGATGATTGGCGGCCGCGACCTCCTGTTCCCAATTGACGATGGGTTTCTGGCCCTGGCGGAGGCCGAGCTGGCGCTCCATGTTGGACTGTCCGCCGCAGAGCCAGACTTCGCCGACAAGGACGTCCTGCAATTTCAGATTTTGGGTTTCGGATTCTGGATTGACGACAGTGACGAGGAAATCGCGGGGCTCGGCGCTGGCGGCGAGGGGGTCGAGATCGACGCGCCAGCGTCCGTCCGCCGCGGCGGCCGTGTTTTTTTTCTGCCCGGCGAACTCGACGGTGATTTTCCCGCTCGGAGCGGCGAATCCCCACACGGGCACCGGCCGACCCTGCTGGAGGACCATGTGGTCGCCGAACGGGCTGGCGAGTTTGACCTCGGCCGGGAGCGAGCCGGCCATGAGCAATATGATCAGGCAATGGCGGATGACGGGGGAGCGGTGCATGGGTTTTTCAGAAAAGGGGGGCCTGCGGGGAGGGCTTTCCGGCAGGCGGGAGGCATGGCGCAATTGTCGGCGTTGGGAGAAAATTTGTCGCGTGAAATCTCAAAAATGTTACCGCAAAGCGCACGATCAACCCAACTGCTGGCGGTCGGAAAATCAGGGGCTGGCGGATGCGGCCGCGGTGGGACAGACCCTCAGTCCAAACCGGATGCCGCCGGCGGCAAAGGCAGGAATAACTGACAGTCGGCAACCAGACGGGCGATCGGGGGCCAAGTTACACTGTCCGGCCGAACTGCGGAAAATCGCCGGAACCCAAAAGCTGGCTTGCGAGCGGGCACCCGGCTGCCGTTTGCTGCGGGATGGCTCGCACGTCGCAACGCACCGCTGGGTTCACCGAATCGCTCATTCGCGAGATGACCCGCGTCGCGCTCCGGCACGGCGCGGTCAACCTCTCGCAGGGCTTTCCCGATTTCAACCCGCCGCGGGTCATCCTCGAGGCGGCCAAGGCCGAGATGGACGGCGACCACCACCAATATGCCATCACCTGGGGCGCGCCACCGCTGCGCGAAGCGCTGGCGGCCAAGCTGAGCCGGTTCACCGGCCTGCCTTGCGATCCGGACCGGAACCTCGTCGTCACCTGCGGCGCGACCGAGGCGATGATGGTGGCGATCATGACGGTCACGGATGTGGGTGACAAAATCGGCCTGTTTTCGCCGTTCTACGAGAATTACAGCGCCGACGCGATTCTCTCAGGCGTCACGCCCGTCTACGCCACGCTCCGGCCGCCGGACTACGCCTTTGACCTCGCCGAGCTGCGGCAGGTGTTCGCGAGCGGCATCAAGGCGTTCGTGCTCTGCAACCCATCGAACCCGACGGGCAAGGTGTTCACGCGCGCCGAGCTGGAGCAGATCGCGGCGCTCGCGCAGGAGTTCGATGTCTGGATCATCACCGACGAAGTTTATGAGCACATTGTTTTCGCGCCTAACACGCACATGTATATGTCGGCGCTGCCCGGCATGGCGGAGCGCACGATCATGTGCAGTTCGCTCTCGAAGACCTTTGCGATCACCGGCTGGAGGCTGGGCTACGTGTTCGCCGCGCCCGGCGTTGTGGCGCAGGCGCGCAAGGTGCACGATTTCCTGACGGTCGGGGCCGCCGCGCCATTGCAGCATGCCATCGTCGCGGGGTTGAAACTGCCCGACAGTTACTACGCCGGGCTCGCGCGGGAGTATGAGGTGCGCCGCGCCATTTTGCTCGGCTATCTCGACCGGACCGGACTGCGCTACACGCAACCGCAGGGCGCTTATTTTGTGATGCTCGATGTGTCGCCGTTCGGCTACGCCAGCGACGTCGAATTCGCGCATTGGATGACAAGGGAGATCGGCGTCGCGCCGGTGCCCGGCTCGGTGTTTTTCCACGAACCCGAGCACCGCTACGTCCGGCTCAATTTCGCCAAGAAAGACGAGACGCTGCACGCCGCGGGGGAGCGGTTGCTGGAATTGAAGTCGAGATAGCCGCGGCTTGCGTCGGATTCGGGTCCGGCTAGGTTTCCCCGAAGAATCTGCCATGAGCACGGTCACTGAAATCGAGGAGGCCCTCAAGAAGCTGCCGGTGCAGGAGGCACGGGCGGTGGCGGCTTGGTTGCAGGACTACATCGAGCAGCAATGGGATCGGCAGATCGAGCGGGACGTTGCCTCGGGCAAGCTGGATCGGGTGGCCGAGCAGGCGCAGAGGCATTATCAAGCGGGCCGCACCAAGCCCCTCGATGAAGTCATCGACCACCCCTGAGTTCTGGTTGGCCTACGCGGCTCTGCCGCCGAACGTGCAGAAGGCTGCGCGCAAAAACTACCGGCTCTGGCTCCAGAATCCGCACCACGACTCGCTGGCGCTCGTCGCTACGCGAATGGGAAATGTAGGGCGAGCATTATGCCCGACATCCCACCTTCGCCCGTCGGGGATTCCTCCGTCGCCCCGGCTTTCGACGACAAGCAACACCGACCGACAAACAATCCCGCCGAACCGACCGCCCAAAAGGGTCCATGATCGCTCTGCCGGCCGGCTTGACATTGCATACCGCAGATACATATCAGTCGGTATGAAGATTGGCGAACGCGGTCAGGTCACGATTCCCCAGCATCACCGGAGGCGCTTCGGCCTGAAGCCGGCCATGGAGGTGGAGTTCGTCGATGAAGGCGGGAAACTCGTCCTGCAAAAGGCGGCCGGCCGCCACCGCAGCCGGGTGGGCAAGGTCTACGGCGTGCTTGGCCTGGCCAATACGCGCACCGATGATCTGTTGCAGCAGATGCGCGGAAGATGACCACCGCCATCGATACGAGCGTATTACTCGACGTGTTCATTCCGGATCCGGTCTTTGGCCCGGCTTCGCGGCAGGCTTTGGAGCATTGCGATTTGGCCGGAAGCTCGGTCGTCTGCGAGGCGGTGTACGCCGAACTGTCGGCCCATTTTTCTTCAGCCGCGCAACTGAACCATTCCTTGCAGGAGTGCGACATCGCCGTGATCGGCGGCAATCTGGAGGCGGCGTTCGCGGCCGGCCGGGCGTGGAAAGCTTATCGGTTGGCCGGAGGCAAGCGGGAGCGGATCATCACGGATTTTCTCATCGGCGGGCACGCGCTCAAGCAGGCGGACCGGCTGCTGACGCGCGACCGCGGCTTCTATCGGCAGTATTTCCGAGGATTGCAGGTGGTGACGCCAGCCGACTTTGCCTGAAAATAGTCGGATTGAGGCGGCTTTTCAAACCTTCCAAAAAATGGAGTAGCGCCCGCGCGGGCGTCGGCAAGCGACGCCCCTGCACGGCCCCGTTCCGTGGAGGAGATTTCCACTCGTGAGTTGGCGTTGAACTGAGCCGCCCCACCAGGGCTCGCTGGCGCTCGTCGCTACGCCTTACTTCACCGCAGCCAGCTCAGCGGCGAAGAGTTCGCGGGTGCGGGCTTTGGCGTCGGCGAGGGTGAGCTCGCCCTTGTCGATCTTCGCGAGGAAGGCTTTTTGCGCGAGGTAGTCCTTGTTCACCACCCCCGCTTTGCTCTGGAGCATGCGCCAGGCCTTGCGGCGCTCGACGGCGAAGAGGACCATCTGCCGGGTCACGGCGTAGTGGTTCATCTCCCCGTGCTCCTCAGCCTTGATGTAGCAGCCGAAGTTTTTCACGAAACTGCGGTGGCCGGGTTCGAAGACGCGGCGGTGGATGACGTCGTCCTGCGTGATGAAGAACAGCTGGTCGTCGAGCAGCGTGAGCCGGGCGGCGTCCTCCGCCTTGATTGACTTCACGTGCTTGCGGAAGCGCCCCTCGGTGACCGCCCAGTGGGCGACCCCGAAGTTATACTCCTCGCCGGTGCTCGCGTATTTGGTGCGCCACCAGTCGCGGTCCATGCTGGGATTGCCCTTGATGTCGAAGGCCTCCTGCGAGGTCTCGCCGCGGCGCGGGTTGAAGACGAATTCCGGCATGCCGCGGGCGTCGCGCACCATCTTCGCCTGGTCGGCGCTCATGTTGTCGCCGACGCCGTGCTCGGGCTGGCAGGTGGTGTAGGCCTGGAAGAAGGCGGTGCCGCGATACTCGAGGCCGTCGAGCAGCGCCTTGTAGAGCTTGGCGGCGTTGGCCATCGAGACCTGCGCGACAAACGGCGAGCCGTGGCCGCTGGTGAACGCCTCGGCGACGTTCTTCTTCTCGATCAGCTTGCCCTGCGAAGCCACCCCGAACTGGTTCATGTCGTAACCGCCGAGCATCGTGGAGGAGTCGGAGTTCTGGCCGCCGGTGTTCGAGTAGACCTGCGTGTCGAGCATGAGCATCTTCACGTTGGGCCGGTTTTGCAGGATGACCTTGGAGACGTTTTGGAACCCGATGTCGCCCAGCGCGCCATCGCCGCCGATGACCCAGACTTTCGGGAGCTCCCGGATTTCCTGCACGGTCATGAGCGCGTCGTCGAGGTGGGTGAGGGTGAAATAGTCGGCTTCGGTAATGACTGAACGCCTGAAAGGCTGAAACGGCTGAACCGTCGAGGGCCGGGCCTGGCTATCATTCAGCTCTTCAGCATTCGTTCCTTCAGTCCTTTCACCCAGCAGCGCATCGACGAGGCGTTCGGGTGCGACGGAGCGGCGGGCGTGGTTGACGATCACCGATTCGGCCATGAGCCACGAAATCGTCGCGCCATCCTGGAAAAGCGAATTCATCCACGGATAGGGGTGGGGATTGGCGGGCGGCGTGGAGCCGTAGACGGTGTTGCAGCCGGTGCTGGCGCCCATCATCATCACGGACATGCCGTTGGCGCGGCGACCGTCGACGGACTGCAGTTCCTTGTGATTGAAAGCGTCCTGCTCGAGCACGGCGACCAGGCCGCCGAGCAACTCGGCGTCGGTGATCGGGCCGTGCTGCGTCTCATAGCCGGCGGTGCGCTTCGCCGTGTCGCCGTCATTCTCGCCGCCCAGACCGATGACGACATGGGCGTAGGTTTTGCGGAAGATCTGATACTCGGATTCATTGCGGGCCTTGAGCGCGGCGAGTTTCCCCGAGCCTTCCCGGGCGACGCGCTCGGCCTTGGCGCGGAGGCGGTCGGCCTTCTGGTGATAAAGCGGCCGCATGTAGGCCTCGGTCACCGACGCGGCGGCGCGGAGGATGCTCTTTTCACCGCAGCCGGCGCAGGCGCCGTCGCCGGAGACGAGTGCTTCGTAATTGCGGCGGACCATGAGGTGGTTGCGGAGCGCGGCCTCGCGGGAGTTCGCGGCGTCGCTGTCGTTGTAGAGGCCGAGGAATTTCTGCGGAGTGTCGGGCAGGAGGCGGGAGAAGACCTGCGCGGTGGTGAGCTCGGCGTTGAGTTCCTCGGTCTCGCGCGTCATGCGGAGCGCGTCGTGATCGCCGCAGACCTGCACGCACTCGCCGCAGCCCTTGCAGAGATCCGAGACGAAGATGGAGAACAGGCCGCCGGCCCCGGCCGTCTTGGCCTCGAGCGAGCGGAAGATGGCGGGGACATTGCTGTAGGCGAGGGGAAGCTTGCCGATGATGCCGGTGAACTCGGCCTTCGCCCTGGCCGAGATGGTGGTGAGCGCGGCGACCTCGTCGCGAATGATGTCCTTGAACGGGACATCCGTCTTGGCCTTGACCGACTCGCTCATCCGGGCACGGGCGCGTTGCTCAAGTCCGACGATCTCAGTCCCGAAGGCGCGGCGGTCGGCGATGTCGGTGACGTAATTGTTGACGGCGGTCTTCAGGACGGTGCCGACCTCCTGGGCCATGTTGGGCAGCGCGGTGTCGGGGCACGCGGTGATGCACTCCATGCACTGGGTGCAATTTTCGGCGATGTAGACAGGGGTTTCGCGGCGGGCGACGTATTTGGACTGGGTGGCGCCGCTGCCGGCGCCCATGACGCCGACAGCGGCGAGCGCGCCGGCGGGCTGGTGGTAACCGAGGCCGGCGCGAAATTCAGAGTCGAACTTCGCGAGAGTTTGAAATGGCGCGCGCGTGGCCTGCGCTGCCGGCATGGGAACGCTGCCGCAACCCGCCGAGCCACAGCCGGCGGTGGGCGGAAAATGATGGTCGCCGATGGGCGCGAGCAGCGGGTTGCGCATGGAGGAACGGTCGGGATCGTCGCCCCGGCCGATCTTGATTTCGGTCACGCGCGAGAATCCCTCGGTCATCACAGTCATGTTGGACTCGACGACGGCGTCGCCGAAGCGCGCGAATTTCTTCTCGTATTGCTTGCGGACGACCTTGTGGAACTGCTCCTCGGAGATCCCGAAGGTTTTCAGGAAAGGCGAAACGCGGAAGAAGGCGCCGAGGAAGGAATTGCCCTGCATGCGCAGCTGCAGCTCGGTCTGGCTGGTGGCCTTGCGCGCGATGTCGAAGCCGGGGAGGATGAAGACGCGGATGTTGTTTTCCTGGACGAACTGCCGGTGCTTCGCCGGGATGCGCTGCCAGGCGAGCTCGGGCGATTCGCCGGATTCCCAGACGAGCGATCCGCCGCGCTTCAGGCCCTCGAGCGGATTGGTGTGGGTGAAGGCCTTGGGGTCGCAGCAGAGGACAACGTCGACGTGGTTGAGCTCGCAGTTCACCTTGATCTGCGAGGGCGCGACGGTGAGGTAGTAGTTGGTGGGCGCGCCTTTCTTCTCGGAGCCGTATTTCGGGTTGGCCATCACGAAGAGTTTTTCAACGAGGGCGCCGTCGGCGTCGTAGCTGGGGTTTTGCTCGGAGATGAAATTGCCGAAGTCGCCGATGATGGAGCCGAGGTTCTTGCCGGTGGTGATCATGCCCCAGCCGCCGATGGAGTGAAAGCGCACGGCGATGGCGCCCTCCGGGAGCAGCGACGGCGTGTCCTTGCTGATGACGGCGTAGGGATGGTTGACGCCAAGCACGAAGAACGACTCGCCGTCGGCGGCGGTGCGTCCGTCCTGGCGGCGGCCGGAGCCGGTGGCGAACTCGTAGGCGCCGAGCGTGTGCTCGGGGCGGAAGTCGCGCGAACCGATGCCGTAGGCGCCGCGGAAGAGGCGGGGGGTCTCGGCGGGCGTGAGCGCGGGCAGGCCGGCCGCGGAGCCAAACTTCACGACTTCATTGGCCTTGCCGAGGGCCACGCGGATGTCGCGGGCGAGGGGATTGTCGCCGGCCAGGCCCTCGTCGGTGCGCTCGAGGATGATGACGTTCTTCTTGCCGCGGAGGGCGTCGATGACGGCGGCCTCGGGGAAGGGGCGGATGACGTTGATGTGGATGGAGCCCACCTTCGCGTTGCGCTGATCGCGGAGGTAGTCGCACGCCGCCTCGATGTTTTCAGCGGCGCAACCGAGGGAAACAAAGACGGTGTCGGCGTCAGCCGTCTTGTATTCGGTGACGAAACCATAGTGGCGGCCGGTGAGGCGGCCGAACTCGGCGTAGCACTGCCCCAGGAAGCCGAGGATGGGCTCGTTGAAATTGTTCCGGCGCGCGACGACGCCGTTCATGTGGTGCTCCTGGTTCTGCACCGGCCCGAGGAGGATCGGGTTTTTCAGGTCCATCATCTGTGGCACGCGGCGGCGCTTGGGGCCGAAGATTTCGCGCTGGGCGGGCGTGGGGCAGTCGATCTGATCGTCGCAGGCGCCCAGGTATTCGCGGAGCATCTCCGCCTCGGGCGCGAGGTACATGCGTTCGGAGTGGGTGGTGAGCATGCCGTCCTGGATGTTCATGCCCGGATTGAGCGAGAGCTCGTTGGCTTTGCGCAGGATGATGGCCTGGTCGGCGGCCTGCTGGGCGTCCCTCGCCATCAGCATGGTCCAGCCGGTGTCGAGCGCGGCGTAGAAGTCGTCGTGGCCGCAATGGACGTTGAGGGCGTGCTTGGTCAGGGCGCGGGCGCCGACCTCAAGGACCATGGTGGAGAGCTTGCCGGGGGCGTGGTAGTATTGCTCCATCGCGTAGACGATGCCCTGGCCCGAGGTGAAGTTGACGGTGCGGCGGCCCTGCACGGCGTAGGCGGTGGCGCCGCCCTGCGCGGCGTGTTCGCCCTCGGTCTCGGCGGCGACCTTCTGCTGGCCCCAGACATTGAGTTCACCCTGCGCGTAGGATTGCTGGTAGATTTCGCCGCCCTCGGTGGAGGGGGTGATGGGATAAAACACGCCGCCCTCGGTGATGCGTGTCTCGACGTACTGGGTCACGAGCTGGTTGCCGTTGCAGGTGACGCGGAAGCCGGGATACTTGGGCTTCGTGCGGGTGACCAACGAGGACGACGCAGGGGGCGGGGTGCCGGCAGTGGGATGGCTCATGATTGAGGAAAACTAGGCGTGGGGGTTTTTCCAAAAAACGAACCCGTGGGTAGTCCAGGCTCACATCACGGCGACATTAATAGCCGCTTTCGGGGCGGACTCAAAGGAAAAGAAGGGCGCGGGCATGCTGACTTTGATCGCCTGCCGCGTGGCCACGATAGGGTTTGAACAAAACGGGGGTTGGAGCCGGGGCGCCTAGCCTGCATATTTCACACTCCAACTGCTTTTGTTCGTGTGTTCGCGGATGTCCGCAGCGGGATATCATCGAGAATTGCTGGGATATGCAGGCTAAAAGCAAAACCGCCGGGCGGTTTTGCCGTTAGCCCGGATGGGCCAGAAAGCGGCAAAAGCAGGAAGGATTTTCTCACAGGGTGTGGATGGGCCGGAGAGGAGAGTGTGAAATATCCGGGCTAGTCCCGGTGTTCGGATGAAACGCGGCGAGGGCGCCGCGTCTCCATGAAATATCCCGACAGACCGGCTTCAGCTCACGATAACGCCATCCGCAACGCGCGGGCCTCGGCCAGAAGCTCTTGCGCAGCGCCGAGCGCATCGGACGGACCGGAAGCGGCAGGCACGGTGGGGACGGCAAGATCGTGGTGATCGTCAGGATCACCGAGGCCGGGTTGGCGGAAATGGCGGAGGCGCTCGAGGATCAGGTCGCGGATCTCGGTGGCATTGTCGACGCTGTGGAAGACGCCGGTGTGGAGCGAATCGCCGGTTTGCCCGTGTTCGAGATTGGTGTCGCCGGCGCCGCCGGCGGATTGCACATGCACGTCGGCCAGGCCGAGCAGGCGCTGGAGCGGGCCCTGTTTGACCTCCACCTGCTGGAGGTTGGCGAAGCTCATGGTGGATTCCTGCAGCCGCACCAGGCCGGTGCGAATGCGCAGGCTGCGATCGGTGACGATATACCACCGCAGTTCGTAATCGAGGCGGCGCATCATGTAGGTGAGGGGAATCTGTCCGACGAAGAGGGCGACACCGGACACCTTGACGAACCAGATCAGCGGGAAGGCCCAGTTGGGCAGCCGCAGGGCAATCTCGACGAGGCCGCGCTTGAAGCCGGTCCAGCCGCCGATGTTTGTCCTTTTCCGCTGGGCCTTCTTTTCGGAAGCCGGGGGCTGGGCCGTGATCGACCGGATGGTTTCGTTGAAATTCTCGCGGGTGAGCGGGGGCGGCGCGGCACGGGTTTGTTTCAACTCGCGGGCGCTGTTCTCGACTTCGAAGAGGACCACGCCCCAAAAGACGATGCCCCCCGCGACCAGCAGTTGCGTGACGCTCCAGCCGATCAACCGCAGCGTGAAATAGTTCCGGCCGGCGCGAAAAACGCGGATCGAGCCCGGGGCGCCGAACGGCGGCTCCGGGTCATGGGGGACCCGCAGTGCGTGGAGCACCCAGCCGCGCAGCCAGTCATACATGGGAGGAGTCCCCGTTGCCGGGCGGGCGCGCCTGCAGCGCCAGGCGGGTCTCGCGCAGCTCGCGGGCGACCTCGCGCAACGCGGCGGCGAGATCGGCGTCAGCCGGCGGGCCGGAGGCGGCCGGCGCATGGGACTTGTGCGCGGGATCCTTCACCCCGCGCATTTTCGAGTAGATGAAATCGCGCACCGCCTCGTATTCCTTGAAACCCTCGAGCGTCATTTCGGCGCCGGCGCTGCCACTGGCCGTCTGGATGAGGACGCGGGCGAGGCCAAACCAGCGTTCGACGAGGTTGGAACGGAGGTGGATGTCCTGAATGCGCGCGTAGTTGATGATGATCTGCCGCCGGAACAGGACGCCCCAGCTCATCGAGATACCCTCGTCGGTAAACTGATAGCGCATCGTGTGGTAACGAAAATACAGGTAGAGGACGACGAAGGGAAATGCCGGCGGGAAGACGAGGGAACTCAGGAGGTAATAGGTCAGGAGATCGCGGTGCGGCCGTTCGAGCGCGAGGATGGCCGGGTTGTCAGGAGTGGGGCTCACGGTCGGATTTGATGACGGGAAAATTGTTCGGCGACAATCCCGGAAGGATGGGCGGCGAATTTTCGGGTGAGGCGGCGTGGCCGCGAGATCCACCAAGGACACGAACGATGAGCGCTTTTTAATCGCGCACGGCGTGCGCAGACTCGAGCATTTCCAGCAGCAAGGCGTCAGGCGGTCTCGGTGGAATCGCGGGCATCGTAGATGGTTTGGACATCGGGCATAATCGACGCGCGGTAATAGGGGTTGGTCATGTCATCGACCTGGTCGCGACTGAGGAGTTGGACGGGAACGCCGAGAGCGGCTTCCATGTCGTCGGCAAGACCGTAAAACCGGAAGCCGAGCGGCCGGGTAAGGGTGGCGATCAGGTCCACGTCGCTGCCGGGCCGCGCTTCGCCGCGGGCAACGGAGCCGAAAAGTTCGAGCCGGGTGATGCCATGGGCCCGGCAGAGCGGGGCGAGCCGGCGCGCGATTTCCTCGGGCGCGGGCGGCGCGACCGGCGGCGTGGCAGTGGTGGAAACGGGACTCATGAAGGCAACTTAGCGGAAATTCTCACGGCGTCCAGCCACTCCTACAACTGATGCTGGGCAAGGAGACGGTCGCGGATTTCCGGCCAGGGGCGGCCTTCGCGGGGATTCAATTCATATTCGGCGAGGCTTTGGTCGAGTTCACGCAGATGCCAATCGGGCAGGGTTGCGGATTCACCACGAAGACACGAAGGCACAAAGAAAGCCGAGGTCTGGTGATTCCGGCTTTGTGTCTCTGTGTCTTTGGTGCGCCAAGGAAGCTTGGCGGTTCTCGTTAGATGAAAAGTGCTAACCATGATAAAAGATCG
>Ga0209515_10008697_pt1 | contig 11765 bp, 14 predicted proteins | sample Subgroupgradi54m_FD_187454 | JGI IMG/M metagenome (GOLD analysis project Ga0209515, IMG submission 187454) | Subsurface groundwater microbial communities from S. Glens Falls, New York, USA - GMW60B uncontaminated upgradient, 5.4 m (SPAdes)... ... | reverse complement strand
AGAGGCAGTAACTAGAGCAAGATGGGCTTGGGGAGTACTTAGAGTTTTACGGGATTTACACAGAGCAGGTGTAACCCTGGGTGATTCTAATACTGAAGATTTTATTTTAACTGCTGATGGTACTGTTAAAAATGTTGATTTAGGCAATGCTGGGGTATCAGATAACACACAGGGTAGACGAATGGATTGTATTCGAGTGTTTAACTTAATTGTAAGCCGGGGATTTAATCTTCCCGGAATACCGATTCCTGGTTCTTCCAGATATTCGTCTGGTTTTAGATCTAATAGTGAGTGGAGGGAACACTGGGAAGCCAGGTATCAAAGAATGGGGATGGATAGGGATTTATACGCGATTGGTTTGCAGATGTATGAGATAGCGGAAAACGGAAGTCCTATTATCAGAGATGGACAGGTCTTAATGGATAATTTTAAGCCATATTTTCAAAGAATAGGTTTAGCTGAAGCTTCACTGCCGGAAGAGGAAACGGAAAAAATCACCACCGGAGATACCGATGAGAGAGTTGTGGAAGCAGAGCCAGCCCAACAGCAGGGTATTACTACTGCAGGAGGTCAACCTACGCCAGAATATCCGGTCTTACCGCAGTCATTAGCTGATGAAGTAGATTCAGGAAGATTAGCCTCTTTAGATCCCCGCGCTGAACCTTATATTCCCCCGCAACCCGCAGCAGAGCCCTATGATGTAGATAGAATTTTAGGCCCCCATTCAGAACCAGATAGAGAAGATGTCAGAATAGCTTTGGGCGAACTAAGAAGTACTACCCGAAGCCATGTAAATTTTTTAATGAGAAACAGAGAAGCCAGAGAAAGATTTCTGACTGGACAATCATATATGTCTGAGTTTGAAAGATGGAGTGACCCTAAATTGAGGGCAGATGAAACCAGCGATCAAATTGATAGGGATTTAACCTTTTTTTATCCCGGTATGATTGGTGACAGCCATTTGGGTACAGAAGCAATAGCGGTTAGAAACTTAATGGGACTTCTTAATGCCAGCGAAAGGACCAGAGTGGTAGAAGGAATAATCAAGAGACTTAACTTTTATGGTGATGCAGATGCTATTAAAGATTGGGAGGAATTTGATCCAAACCAGGAAATTGATATCTCTGAGTTGTTTAAAGACAGAGGGGTAAGAGCAAAAGCTGGCCAGGTTATTGGAGCTGTTGGTAGATTAATTCCCGGAAGAGGTCCTAAAACTCCAACAGAGGGAGTTCCAGAAGAGGTGGCAGAATTTGGAAATGCTCCGGGTCCGGTCCAAGCACCTTCAGAAGAAACAGCTTCCCCAACTCCTGAAGAGCCATTAGTAAGTGAGGAAGAAAGAGCTGAGGTAGAGGCCAATCAATATCTGGAAGATCTGGCTATGCAGATTGAGAATTACCTGCAGGAAACTGGCGGTATAAGAGGTTTAGATGGATTTATTGGGAAAAGCCCAGCTCTAAAGGGTATGAAGCCTGCCCAAAAAGAGGCTCTTTTACAGAAAGAGATTAGAAGTTTTCTTACCGGGAGACTTGCAGAAGCTGTTTTTGAGCTAACTGAAGGTCCAGAGGATGCTGTAAATAACCCCACTATAAACGGGATTTTTAAGTTCTTAAATCATAGCCAAAGGGTTATTTCATTAGATAGAGTTCAAGAATTAGATAAGTTATCTAGGGAAAGCAAAAATGCCTGAAACAGGAACTGGTGGTTGGGCGAATGTAGATTCGGCAGCTGCAGCCAGCAGATTTGATGCTGGAATTGCCGCTGCTGGGGAAAGAGATGCGCTGATTACTCCCGGAGCGCGTGAAAGATTTTCCTGGGAAAAATTATCCAACTTACCAAGAGAAGTTACCAGTTTTAAGATTTTAGGTAAATCTGTTGGGGATTTAGCGAAAGAGGCAGCAATGTCTAGTATTGCTGGTGGTTTCTTTAAAATTGGTTTTGGTGCTGTCGGAGTTGGTGGTATTGCAGTAGGTGGCGTAGCAGTTGGGCCCATCGCAGTTGGTTCTCTGGCCGGAGGTGGAGTTTCGGGGCTGATGGAAATCAGACGCCAGGCCATAGAAAATCAAACAGCTCATCCTGAACGCCAGAGAATATTTGAAAAAATTAAAAGTATAAACCCTAATGATAAAAAGAAAGTAGTCATGGCTTTTGGTAGAGGTGCAGCTTTTGGGACTGTCGGTGGCATCGTTGGCAGTGAATGGTTTGGTAATACCGGTGCCGGACAATTAGTCAGAGGAGGATTTTCCAAAGTAGGAGAAACTGTTGGAGGGTCATTTAGCGGATTGGGAGGGGTTGCCAGAGGGGCAGCTGATGCTGCAGGAGGAGCTAAAGATGCAGTCGGGGGCTGGAAAGATACCTGGGGTTTGCCGGTTCCTCCTCGCCCGCAAGTTGCTCTACCAGTTTCACCGGAGGTTACTCTTCCCTCCCCAATTCTGGAAGCTCCAGCAGGGGCTCCGGAAGCAGTAGCCAAGATTTATCAGGACCCTGAATTTATAAAAGGTGCCAACGAAATCATTGGCAGACATTTAAATCAAGTTGATACTTATACTGATCAAGCTTTAAGACACGCCGGTGTTGACCCGGCCAGTTTGTCTCCGGAAGCTATTGATAGAACAAGACAGTTTATAACATATGATCTTGTAAATAATGCTGGGGGTAGATTTGAGAATGCTGTTGCTGCTGGAGTTGAGCAAAATCTGGATGTCAACCAAATCTTAGGTCAGGGTCAACAGCGCCTGGAAGATTTTTTGGCTAATGATCAAAACTATTATAGTAGTCATTTTGATGATGCTATAAGAAATGTGGTAGGTCAAGTGTCGGAACCTGCTATTCCAGTTCCCGAACTATCCCAACCTGAACTACCACCCCAACCACCTGTTTCTGAACCAGCACCAGTTCCAGAAGCTCCTGCTCCTGCACCTGAACCATCTCCTACCCCTCCGGCTCCAGAGCCCGTGATTCCTGCACCAGAACCTGTAGCACCTGCTCCCGCTCCACCTGAAGCTCTTAGCCCGGACATGGTTAGAGAAGTTTATATTCCAAAAGGAAGTAATGTCAGTCAGCTTTTGGTTAATGCCGGACACTCTATTAGCTGGGGGCCGCAAGATGCCGAGCTTTTTGGTACCCACATTGAAGCCAATTATGATCTGCTGAATAATTTTCGGAACCAGTTGATTGAAAACCATGTTATTCCTCCGTCAGAATTGATGATACCCAGAGCTGAACTTTCCGATCTGATTGAAAGAGCTAAAGAAGGAGACACTGAAGCGATAGGGAAACTAAGAGCTGCTTTAAAGTGGATTCCGGAGGGACAGCAGTTTAAGATATTAAGTAAAGCAGGAATTTCTGCTGTCATGGGATTATTAAAATAAATGGATAATATTTTTGATAGTTTTATAGAAAATTTGGTTAAGGAGTGTTTACAGGGAGCTAAATTTAGCTATCTTTTGCCAAGAGAAAAAAATCAATTGGCCAAAAAATTAAGAGATCATTTTTATGATATCACCATTAAATTATTTCTAGATCAACTCTCAGAGCAACAATTCAATGAAGTCAAAGATTTGGATTTTAAAGAGCCAACTGCCCAGCAGAAAGTGGCTGAAATTAGTGCTTCTATCCCCGGTTTTGCTTTTGTCTTGGAAGATAAATTGAAGCAGGAGATGGATTTGATTTTACAAACCGGGCAAATAGCCCCTGATTAAAGAGCTGTCAGCAGTGGCAGGAGAGAGAAAAGGATAATGGCCAGTCCGGCCACCACTGAGAGTATTATCCAAAATATTTTAAACTTTCTGCCATACATCATATCTTATGGTATATTATACGGCATATGCCAGAGCGTCAAGTTCCGATTCCTTATTACCCGAGGTTAGTTATTATTTTGGAAGTGGCAGCGATATCAGCTGCCGGGGGTGTCTTGGGTGCTCACGTAATGTTTGAAGTTTTAAACATACCGGAGTTGCAGGCAATTGCAGATTTAAATCAAATTAGGCCATTGGTTGAGGCATTAGCTGGAGGCTTTGCCGGTCTTGCCGGATTTGGTTTGGGATTTGATGTGGACAAATTCCTTCAGAGATCTAGGCCAAGGCTTTGACAGAAGTTAACTTTTCAATTTCTTCTAAGGCAGCTTTTCTCCCTGAGTCTTCAAAGCTGGAATAAAATATGGTAATCTGCTGTTGTGAGGCGCTATCAATATACTTATCATGTTCAACAGAAAATTAAATTGCCCGTTTACATAAATCTTGGAATTACTAAGAAGAAAATTCAAAGTATAATTGAGCATCCAGTGGTCTTGGATATATCCGAAGACCCTGTTATTATAGCAATTGGTAATTTAACAGAAGAACTGTCTCTTTGTGTTGCTTACAGGGAAGTTGATGGTATAATTAGGGTGATAACATTTTATCCGGCAGAGAAAGGCAGATATGAGCGCAAAGTATTATAAAGAAGATGATCTATTAGTTATAAAACTTTCCAAGAAACCATTTACAGTGGCTGAAAAAGTGGGTTCTTTTATTGTGCATTATAGTAAGGATAAAGAACCGGTATTATTGGAGATTTTAAATGCTTCAAAACTTTTAAAGGAAACTTCTAAGGCATTGCCAAAGTCAATGATCAAAGAAATTTTTTCTGTTGTATAAATTATGGCTGAAAGAATTGCAGGTTTTCCACGCGGGGAAATATTTGATTTTGATCCACCCATTAGCAGTGAGCAAGATTCAGAAAAATTATCTTTAAGCAAGATGGGTGAAGGTTTTGTTGCTGTTCTTGCTATAATAGGAACTGCTGCTTTGGCTCTTCAGATGGCAGATCAGGAAAGATATTTCCAAATATTAAGATCTCATGTAGAAGTACCTCAAACGGCATTGGCTTTGTGTTTAGTTGCTGGATTAGCAAATGCATTACGAGCTAGATATACAAACAGATTACTTAGAAGTTAACTTCTCTATTTCTTCTAAGGCAGCTTTTCTTTTTGGATCTTCAAAGTAAACCTTAGCTGGTTTTAGTTTTTCTACTAACCACTCTGCCACTGCAGCTTTTAAATCCATTGGATGTAATTTTTTATCTGCATAATCTTTTTCCAGATCCTGGTAAGATGTGTAGGTTACTTCTCCCCCGTGTTCTGGTTTTCTGGGAACAGTTAAGGAGCCATTTGCATAGAATACTAAATATTTTGTCCAGTTAAGAATGGGATTATTTTCAACTTGGCCCTCCGGTGCAAAAGCACTGTTAATTTTTCTTTTTATATCTTCCGGGCTATCATGGATGGAAATTCCACTATCTGCTTTGGATTTGCTCATCTTAGACCTCATTGCTTTCTCATCTGCTTCACCCTCTGATGATTCTACTTGAAAATCTAGCCCCAATAAAATAGGATGATGAATGGCCACTGGTTTAATTTGCTCACCCCCGGCATTTTTTAAAGGATGAGTCTTAACTTGACTGGCTGCATCCCTCGCCACCACATGGACTTTTCTTTGATCAATTCCGGCATGAGCAATATTGGCTCCCAGCAAAAATATGTCAGCAGCCTGCATCATTGGATAAAATAATTTGGCAGTTTCCATAGAATCATCTGATTCTTCCCTGCCCATGATAGTAATTGACCTTTTGGTCCTGGCCACTGTAGTGGTTTTGCCAACTTCTAAAAGCGTTAGCCAAAAATCCGGATTTTCAGAGTAAGTTTCTGAACAAAGTTTAAATTGTAATTTGCTGGAGTCTCCGCCGATGCTGTCAAACAAAGCAGTTAAGGCATCTGTAAAATAACCCCGAGCCACTTTTTTGATGGTTTCTAAATTGCCATCCAATTTATCATTAATGGCCGAGTGCAAATCAGCTAACCAGATAGTACAGTCTGCCCCAGCATCTTGAAGGTCTTTTACTTTAAGACAAGTAAATAAATAGCCAATGTGTAATTTTCCGGAAATTTCAAAGCCAATGTAGTGTTTAAGAGGAGTTTCAGAATCTATTAAAGCTTTTAACTCCTCCTCTGTCAGAGTCTCTTCCAGATTTCTGGTAATTAAATTAAATTTTTCATCAGCGGTCATTTTTTTTGCTCTTGTGGTAATATTACCACAAACTTAACATGGCTAAGAATATTACCAAGCTAACTCAAAGTTTAGTTTCGGCCTATGACCGGGTCTATGCAACTAATGAGGATAAAACTATCTCTGTTAACCCTTTGGTGGCAGAACTTGCTACTTGGTATGAAAAGTTTCGAACAGCCATAGATTATCGTGAAGATGAAGTTTTACTTAGATCTGCCATTGAAAGAATCCTAAAAAGAAGACTGATTTTAGGAGGTAGCGGAGAGTCTGTAGCAGCTCCTTTAATTCGGGAACTAATTTGGGCCAGATATTTCCCTGATGCTTCAGTTCCCGAATCAACTGTTGTAAAAGTTGCTCATACCATTAATTTATATCTACTGTTTGAAAAAAAAGTTAATGAAAAACACCGGCTTAATAAAGGTCAGGTGAACGAATGGATTATGCACCTGCTATCTTCTGAAATTGAAGACATTTTAAAACCAGGTAATGAAAAAGATTTAATGTCTAATTTTATCTACCAGGTTTTTAAAAATAGAATTACCATCAGCGATGACTTGGAAGAGACCAGAGATATCCAGGTATTTATAGCTGTTAGGCGAGCCTTTGCCAATGATGATTTGGCCCTAATCCGTTACCGGCTTTTTAAACAATATTTTGGCAAGCTGTCGGCAGCTAATTTGGAAAAAGTATCAGATCACTTTGGCGAAGCAAAAGAAAAGTTTGAGAAACAACTAAATTTTCCTGCCAAAGACAAAATTTATACATATATTAAAAATCAAACCATACCCTTTTTAATCATGGAAGATGTTTTTAAAAAGTATAAAGGTCGGGTTTCAGAGCTTATTTCAGATGAAGATGTACTTGGTAGAGAGATTCTGGCAGCCTGTAACCTTCGTTATAAAACCATCACTGGAAAGGTCAGAAGAGCCATTTTCCGGAGTGTTATTTTTATCTTTTTTACTAAAGCTGTCTTTGCTTTATTTATAGAGGGGGCTTTTGAAAGAGTACTTTATGGTCGAACAATCTGGTCATCTCTGGTGGTAAATACTCTGACTCCTCCAATCCTAATGGTGTTAGTTGGATTTTTGATAAAAACCCCCAATCGGGAAAACTCTTTTAGAATACTTAAGAAAGTCAATACCATTTTGTATGATGATCCTCCATCGCTTGATTCCCCACTGTTGGTCAGGAGAAAGCCCAGCAAAACTGATCCAATCCTTTGGAGTTTATTTATTTTGCTTTGGTTAACCACTTTTGCCCTCAGTTTTGGAGCAATTGTATTTATCCTAACTAAATTTGGAGTTAATCCCCTGTCTCAGTCAGTGTTTATATTTTTCCTGGCCATTGTTTCATTTGTGTCCTTTAGGATAAACAGAACAGCTCATATGTATATTTTAAAGGATCGGAAAGATAACCTTGATTCTTTAATTTTTGACTTTTTCTTTATGCCTTTTATACAAGTAGGCAGAAAATTAACCCAGGCAGTTTCTCAAATAAATATTCTGCTGTTTATTTTTGATTTTATAATTGAAACTCCATTTAAGGGTATTTTTGCCTTTTTTGAACAATGGCTGCTATTTTTAAGAACTCAAAGAGAAAAGCTGGATTAATCTTGTTACATTACCCATGCCGGGGATGGGATCTTGACACGGTTGACTGATTATTTCCATCTCCTGTACAATAAATAGAATGGAACACTCAATTGTTTTAAAACCGGAAGTTTTGGGACATGTTGGAATTTTGCCGGTTACTAATACTCTATTGGTTGCCTGGATAGTAATGGCAATTTTGACGCTTGTTAGTCTGGTTGCTACTTTTAGACTTCGGGCTGTCCCCACTGGCTTACAAAATTTTATGGAACTAATTGTTGAGGGAGGATATGGAATGGTTCTGGATTTGGCAGGGTCTCGGGCCAAAGTTTTTTTCCCTCTTGTAATGACCTTCTTTTTATTTATTATCATGGCCAATTGGGTTGGGCTAATTCCCGGTATGTCAACCATAACTTTTAAAGGCCAGCCGCTTTTTCGCTCCATGAGTTCGGACCTAAACATGACTCTAAGCCTGGCTTTAGTTTCTGCCGTGGTAACACACTTTTTCGCCATAAGATACCTGGGTTTTGTAAATTATTTAAAAAGATGGGTGTCTTTGGAGATGTTCCCGGTTTTTATATTTGTGGGACTTTTAGAGATTGTTTCCGAATTTACTAAAATAATTTCTTTATCATTTCGTCTTTTTGGCAATATTTTCGCGGGGGAGGTTGTTCTTTCAACTATCTCATCCATGTTTGCCTTTATCTTACCTCTCCCTTTTTATTTCTTAGAGATTATTGTAGGATTTGTACAGGCAGCTGTTTTTATGATGCTGACTTTGGTCTTTATGGTGCTTCTGTCTGAGAAGCATGCTGAAAATCACTAAAAGAAAGGAGGGTTATGGAACATTTACCATCGGGTCTTGCAATCGGAATTGGGGCTATCGGGCCAGGTATTGGTATTGGTTTAATTGGTATGAAGGCGGTTGAGGCAATCGGCCGAAATCCTGATGCCCAGGCTAAGATTTTACCGGCCATGCTTTTGGGTATGGCTTTTGCTGAGGCGATTGCTATTTATGCTTTGGTGATATCGTTTATACGATAAAAATTTTACCAAGGAATTATGGAAATATTAAATCAGTTTGGTGTACAACCGGTTCTACTTTTCGCGCAAGTGGTCAATTTTTTAATACTGCTTTTTATTTTAAAGCGGTTTTTATATAAACCAATTTTACAAGCTTTAGAAAAAAGAAAAGAATTGATTGTTAAAACTTTAAAAAATGCAGAGGAGAGCGAAAAGATATATGCTGAAGCAAAAGAAAAATCTGATCGGATAATCACGAATGCTTCAGAACAGTCAAGAAAAATTTTGGATGAGTCAAATAAGGTAGCCGCTCAGATAGTGGATGGTGCAACTAAAAAAGTGGCAGAAATTTTGCAAGCGGCTCAAAAAGAAGCTTCAAAATTGGTAGATATTGAAAGGGTAAAATTAAATCAAGCATTAAAAGAACACATAGGAGAGTTAGTAGTAGTAACTTATGAAAAAGTTAATGGCAAAAAATTAACTGAGAAGCAGAGAAAAGATATTGTCGAGATGAAAAATCTATCATGAAAAAAAATAAAGATTTGCAAAAGTTAGTAAAAAAATTAGTAAAGCTAAGCTTTGCTGATGGTAAGATCTTGGAATCAAGGGTAGTCAATTCCTTAAAACTTTTAAAATCTCTACCCAGATCTAAATCCATTTTTGCGCTGAGTGAATATCTAAAATATCTAAAACAATTGCAAAAACAGTATACTTTGCATATTGAGAGCGCATCCAAACTATCACAAAATAATATTAATCAGGCAAAAAAAGCTATCGGAAAAAGATCTAAAATTACCAAAGTTGTAGTGGATGTCAACCCGGAACTTCTGGGAGGAGTCAGGTTTAAACTGGGAGACAAAATCTGGGGTGATACAATTTTAGATAGACTTGAACAAGTAAGAGAGGCAATTGTAAATGGCTGATATATTTAAACAAATAGAAAATGAAATCAAAAGTTTAAAGCTGAAAACTATCAGGGAAATAGTCGGCACAGTAACTGAAATTGGAGATGGGATTGCCAGGATTGAGGGGTTATCAGAGGTTCAATCATCTGAGTTGATAGCTTTTCCCTACGGGATTTTTGGCTTGGCCTTAAACCTGGAACAGTACTCTGTAGGAGCAGTTATTTTTGGGGATTTTACTAAAATTAAAGCCGGTGATGAGGTTAAAACAACCGGACAAGTTTTGCAGATTCCGGTTGGTGAGGAGATGATTGGTCGGGTGGTCAATGCTCTGGGTCAGCCGATTGACGGTAAAGGCCCGATTAAATCCGTTAAAAAATATCCGGTGGAAAAAATTGCACCAGGAGTTATTACCCGTCAATCCGTAAACACACCTCTCCAAACCGGGATAAAAGCGATCGATGCCATGATTCCAATCGGCCGGGGTCAGCGGGAGCTGATCATCGGCGATAGAAACACCGGAAAAACTACTATTGCTGTGGACACCATCATCAACCAAAAGGATGTCATTTGTATTTATGTGGCCATTGGACAAAAAACTTCCAAGATTGCTCAACTGGTAGCCAAATTGGAAGAAACTGGGTCAATGGATCACACCATTGTAGTAGCAGCCTCGGCCTCTGACTCTGCTCCATTGCAATATATTGCCCCTTACACCGGTGCGGCCATTGGTGAATATTTCATGGATCAGGGAAAAGACGCTTTAGTAATCTATGATGACCTGTCAAAACATGCCTGGGCTTATCGTCAGATGTCTTTGCTACTCCGCAGGCCCTCCGGACGTGAAGCTTATCCCGGTGATGTTTTTTATCTTCATTCCAGGTTATTGGAAAGAGCTGCTAAATTAAATAAAGATTTTGGCGGTGGCTCTTTAACTGCTTTGCCGATTATAGAAACCCAGGCCGGTGATGTTTCGGCCTACATTCCGACTAATGTTATTTCTATTACCGATGGACAAATTTATTTGGAATCGGACTTGTTTTTTGCCGGGACCAGGCCGGCTCTAAACGTGGGTCTTTCAGTTTCCAGAGTTGGCGGAGCGGCACAGAATAAAGCTATGAAAGGGGTGGCCGGACCTCTCCGTTTGGACCTGGCCCAATTTAGAGAACTGCAGGCTTTTGCCCAATTTTCTTCGGATTTAGATGCCAGTACCAAGTCCCAAATTGAGCGAGGCCGCAGAATTACGGAAATTTTAAAACAGCCGCCCTACTCCCCTGTTCCGGTGGAAGAACAAGTTGCTATCCTTTGGGCAGTGACCAATGGATACTTGGATGAAATAGAGGTAGAAAAAGTTAAGGATTTTGAAAATAAATTTGTTTTACATTTAAGAACTAAAGAGAAAAAATTACTGGCAGAAATTGCTGAGAAAAAAGAACTGGATGAAAAGTTGACAAAAGAGTTGGAAAAGACTGTTAAAGAATTTTTAAATACATTTAAGAGAGGAGTAAAGTCGTAGCCCGTCATTGCGAGGAGCGAAGCGACGAAGCAATCTATTAATATGACAGAACAAGCAAGTTGGAGCCCACTTGAAGTTATAGAAGATATGAGGAAAAGTTCTCGGGACCCTGTAACATTCCGAGATACAAGTGCTGGCGAAATTGTAATTCGGCCAAAATTCGATAGAAATGGAGTTGTTGAGAGAGAAGAATTAACTTTAATGAGAATGCAATTGGTTGGTGCAGCACAAGGTTTTATGAGACTTCACTTTATAGAATGGTGGATGAAAGTATACACGCCATCAGCGATATACGATTTTATATAATATGGCAAATACAAGAGAGTTGCGCCGGCGTATTAAATCAGTAAAAAATACCAGTCAAATTACTAAAGCCATGCAGATGGTGGCGGCGGCGAAGATGAGAAAGGCGCAAAACCAGGCTTTGGGCGGCAGGCCGTACTCTGAAACATTAAATAGTGCCCTGGCCAGGTTAACTCCTGGGATTGATCCTGAGTCCCATCTCCTGCTTAGATCCGGAACAGGGTCCAGCGTTGGTGTACTTTTATTAACAACAGATAAAGGCCTTTGTGGAGCTCTTAACACTAATCTATTTCGTGCAACTCTAGCTTCCCACTTGTCAAGTGGGAACGTAGTTTATTATTCAGTTGGGAAAAAGGGCCGGAATTTTGCAGTTAAAACTAATAAAAAGCTG
>Ga0209515_10008695_pt1 | contig 11766 bp, 12 predicted proteins | sample Subgroupgradi54m_FD_187454 | JGI IMG/M metagenome (GOLD analysis project Ga0209515, IMG submission 187454) | Subsurface groundwater microbial communities from S. Glens Falls, New York, USA - GMW60B uncontaminated upgradient, 5.4 m (SPAdes)... ... | reverse complement strand
ACCGGGCGCTGGGTTCTGTTGAAGTTTTGTTTTTCACACCAACAACTTAAGCAGGAATCACGCCCGGTCTTCACTTCGCGTATGAAATATGCAGGCTAGGCTTGTAATGAGCACAAGTGTTAACGTATGAGAACACCATACCCGGGACGTCCACAATATCCATTGTGCGATGTCGTTTCTGCTGACCCTTGCGCATCAGGAAGATGCGCGATTCTCGAAAAACGCGACTTATTGATATCCGCACGCCAATACCTGCGGATTACTGCTTACTTGGCGGGACCCCACCGGCTGGTCAGCGGATAATAGATGAACATGGGCTGGCCCACGACATCCTTCTCGGGCACGAAGCCCCAATAGCGGCTGTCGTTGCTGCGCGGTGAATTGTCGCCGAGGGCATAAAAAACGTGGTTGGGCACATTGACCGTATCACCGATGCCCAGCGACCCGTTATGGGTGTAACCGGGATAGGTGCCTTCACGGCGGGCATTTTTGCCAAACGCGGTTGAGCCCTCAATCGGCTGGCCGTTGCGATAAAGCCTCGGAGCCTTGATTTCCAGCCGGTCTCCGGGAACACCCACGAGCCGTTTGACCAGGTATTTGGCACCTTTGTCTTCCTTCATGCCTTCGATGTTGTCGGTCTTGAAGACGAATCCCGAGCCGATCTTGGGGCGGACAAAATTATAGGTCAGCCGGTCGACAAAGAGCATATCGCCGGTCAGAATATCAAATGACAGCAGTGTATCGCCCCGCCGCACCTTCCGGCCCAACGGCACCCAGGCGACGCGGACATCGCCCCGGCGCGCCCCGGCCTGAACCGTCAGCGTGGAGGTTTCCAGCGGCCCGGCCTTTTGCAACGCGCTGCGCAGGTCGCCATAAAAACTACCGGCATCGCGGCCGAAGAAGGTCTCCTTCATTACCTCGTGATCCCGGTCAAAGTCGGCCGGCACGTCGATTTTCGCCATCTGGCCGTCAATCATGAAGGTATACTCACGGATGGTGGTCGGAAAAACCCACATGCTCCGCCCGGGCTTCTCGCTGACCACCAACTGACCTTCCCGCGTGATCGGCACCAGCACCTCGCCATCGGCGGGTGCCTTGAGCGTGTAGTTGCTCGTGCCGAGTGTGACCAGCCGCACCGCCTTGCGCAGCAGTCCGGGCTCCTCGCCGGGCAGAAAAGTATCGTGGGTCATGCCATAATAACTCGGCCACATCGAATTCGTCGGGATCTTGAACGGCTGGATGAAATACGCCCGCAGGCCGAGGATCACGATTGCCGCGCCCAAGAAGAACTCGACGTTCTCGATCATGGAATGAACCGGGTAGATGCGACCGCCGGTTTCCCGCAGGACTTTCTCCAGCGATGCGATGGCCGGCTTGAGCCGGTCCGGCTCGGCCCGTTCCTTCAATCGCAGCCTCACCTCCGTGGCCGCCGCCAGCAGTTCGTGATTCTGCGGCTCGCTGAGCAGATCGCGCCGGAATTTGTGCACCCGAACGGCCATCTCGAGCCAGCTCTCAGCGCTCACCCGCAGTTTTTTCCGTTCCGAATACAGGAAACTGAACACGTGGACGGGGCGGTTAGTTGTTGGTCTTTAAAACCTGAATGAAGGCGTCGGGCGGAATCGAAACCTTCCCGATCTGCTTCATCTTCTTTTTCCCCTCTTTTTGTTTGTCGAGCAGCTTGCGCTTGCGGCTGATGTCGCCGCCATAGCATTTCGCGGTCACATCCTTCCGCATCTCGCGCACATTGTCGCGGGCGATGATCTTGCCGCCGATCGCAGCCTGAACCGCGATTTTGAACATCTGCGACGGGATGATATCAGCCAGTTTTTCGCACAACGCACGGCCCTGGCCCTCCGCCTTGCTCCGGTGCACGATGCTGGCAAAGGCGTCCACCGGATCGCCGTTGACCATGATGTCCATCCGCACAAGGTCCGACACCCGATAGTCCCCGAGTTCGTAGTCCATGGAACCATAGCCCCGCGTGATGCTCTTCAGCCGGTCGTTGAAATCCACCAGAATCTCATTCAACGGCAGCGTGCAGCTCAGCATGACGCGCGAACCGTCCAGCGTGGCGGTCTGGTCGCAGCTGCCTCGTTTTTCCATGATGAGCCCCATGATGTCGCCCAGGAACTCGTTGGGCAGGTGGATGGACGCCTTGATGGTCGGCTCGCTGATTTCCAGGATTGTTCCCGGATCCGGCAGGTTGATGGGGTTATCCACCTCGATGACCTCGCCGCCGTGCTTCTTGACCTTGTAGACCACGCTCGGATAGGTCGAAATGATTTCCACATCATATTCGCGCCGGATCCGCTCCTGGACGACTTCCATGTGCAGCAGGCCGAGGAAACCGCAACGGAAGCCAAAGCCGAGCGCCACCGAAGTTTCGTTTTGATAGATCAGCGACGAGTCATTCAAGCGCAGCTTGCCGATGGCGACCTTGAGTTTCTCGTAGTCATCCGATTCCAGCGGATACAGCCCGCAATAGACCATCGGGCGCACTTCCTTGTAACCTGGCAGCATCTCGGCGGCCGGCTTGTTGGCGTGGGTAACCGTGTCGCCCACCTTGATCTCCTCGACGCTCTTGATGTTGCTGACGATGTAGCCCACGTCCCCCGGGCCGAGTTCCTTGCACTTGATCATGCCGGGATGGAACATGCCCACTTCCTTGATCTCGGAGCGCTGCCCCGAGCTCATGAGCATCATCATCTCTCCGCTCCGGAACGTGCCGGAGAACACGCGCACGTGCGAGATGACGCCGCGATACGAATCATATTTCGAATCGAACACCAGCATGCGCGTCGTCGGATAGTCGGTCCAGCGCGGGGGTGGCACCCGGGTTACGACCGCCTCGAGAATCTCCTGGATGCCGATGCCGGATTTGCCGCTGGCGAGGATCGCCTCTTCGGCGGGAATCGTCAGAATGTCTTCCAACTGCTTCATGCAAAGCTCGAGATTGGCACTGGGCAGGTCGATCTTGTTGATGACGGGAATGATTTTCAGCCCCTGGGCAAACGCCAGATGGGCGTTGGCCACGGTCTGGGCTTCCACCCCCTGGGCCGCGTCAATCAGGAGCAGCGCGCCTTCGCAGGCTGCCAGCGACCGCGAAACCTCGTAGGCGAAGTCCACGTGGCCGGGCGTGTCCATCAGGTTCAGTTTGTAGATTTTCCCATCCTTCGCGGGATACTGCATTGTCACCGGGTGCATCTTGATCGTGATGCCGCGTTCCTTCTCGAGGTCCATCGAGTCCAGATGCTGCTCGGTCAGGACCCGCTTGGTGATCGTGCTGGTATATTCCAGCAGCCGGTCGGACAGCGTCGTCTTGCCGTGGTCGACGTGGGCAATGATGCAAAAATTGCGAGTGAGAGGCGCGTCTTTCACTTAGGCAGGCAGGTCGGAGATTTCAGCGAGACTTTTCACCGCCCAACTCTTCTCGGTGCGCCGCGCCAACCCGGCCAGAACACCCCCTGGTCCGCATTCCCAGAATTCGGTGGCACCGGCGGCCGCGCAATTGCGCATGCAATCCTCCCAGAGCACGGAGGAAACAATCTGTTTGATCAACGCATCCCGGATTTCGGCGGGTTCGGCCACCACCTGCCCCGTCGTGTTGCTGAAAACCGTGAAACGCGGCCGGTTGAAGGTGACACCGGCCAGATACGCGGCGAACCCGGCGCGGGCCGGTTCCATCAACCGACTGTGATAGGCGCCGGCGACGTTGAGTGCCATGACGCGCTTGAGCCCGCGCTCCTTGGCCGCGGCCACAAGCGACTCCACCTTCGCTTTCTCCCCGGAAACGATGATCTGGCCCGGAGCGTTGAAGTTGGCGGCCTCGACATCGAACTCCCGGCACAATTCAACCACTTGGCCGCGTTCTTCGCCGATGATTGCCGCCATGCCACCGACGGTCTTTTCACACGCCAGCTGCATCAACCGACCCCGCTCGGCCACGACCTTCAGTCCCGTCGCAAAATCAAAGACGCCGGCGGCGCTTAATGCCGTCACCTCACCCAAACTGAGTCCCATCGCGAATTTGACGTCGGGCATCCTGCCCTTCTCCTGCAAAACGGCCAGAACCGCCAGTCCCTGCACGTATAACGCAGGCTGGCAGGACTTGGTTTGGGTTAAGTCCGCCTCCGGGCCGTCAAAGCTCAATTTCTTCAAGTCCCAGCCCAGCACTTGGTTGGCTTGGTCGTAAAGCACCTGGGCAGCTTGCGAACCCTCGTAAAGCGAGCGCCCCATGCCCACTTTTTGGGCGCCTTGGCCGGCGAAGATTAGAGCAAGTGCCATGGATGAAAGGAGCGGTTAAACCTATCCACCGCCCAAAAACCAAGCCCTAAAATTTCTTCAGCTGCGGGAAGTACTTTTTATCGTCCGACGGGGCCAACAAAGCGGGTTTTTTCTCCGCCGGCCGGCTCGCTGGAATCAGGTCGAGCATGCCACTCGTAAGCGGCCTGGGCGCGGTCATCACTGGAGCAACCGCGACCGGGTCCAGCTGACCGGAGTTCGGTCTGCCCCCGCCTGGTGACGGCATATCCAGGCCCTCCAGGTAGGGATTGGGCTGCGCAGCGGCCGCGACGCTTCGTGACGCGCCGGCTACATCCACCGGGGAGCTGCTCTGATTGGTTTCGATCGACCTGGGTCCGGCATCGACGGAGCCTGCGGCGGGCTCTGATTTCCGCACAAAATCATCAAAAAATTTCCCCCGCGCCGGCGAAGTCTGCATCCAACCCTGCAGGAAAGGCGCGAATGGATCGACCCGGCTTGGAATTGCCTTTCGATCGCCGGCTTTGGCCTCGTCAGCCTTTTTTTGCTCGGTATAGAGTTGCAGCAGGTCGTCCGGATCGGAGCTGTCGAACTCCCCATCCTTGCCATCCGGAAGCTCCGTCTCACCCGTCGGCTTGCGCCCTGCGTCCTTCCGGCCCGGTCTTTTCTCCAGTTTGTCCACTCCATCCAGCAACCAGTTCTTGCGGGCATCCACCCTCTTTTTTCTTTCCTTTGCCGATTTTTCGGCGGTCGGGACCTCGAGTTGGACCGCGCCGGGAACGGGCGTTTGGATTCGCGGCAACCCATCCGTCAGCCGGCCGGCCGGGCCGGTTTTGGTCGTCTGGTCGGCCTGCAGTTTCTTCAATTCCTCCTTCGCGCTTTCAAGGGGCGCCCCGGACGGTGGTTCGGTGCCGAGGCCGGTCGCGACAAGCCCGGCGCAGACGAATATGGCAAGGGGCACTCGCATCAGGTTTTGAAGAAAATACCCTTCAGGTTCATTTCAAGCGCCTGGGGGTTCGGCGAAAAGCGCAGGCCGTCGGTCTTGCTGATTTTGCCCTCCTTGATCAGACGATACAGATCCTTGTTGAAGGATTTGGATCCGGAATCGCTGCTGGACTCCAGCAGCTGCTGGATCTTGTCGTTGTGCCCGTCGAGGATCAGGTTGCTGACCGTGGCATCGGCGATGAGGATCTCGTGCGCGGCAAAACGCCCGCCGCCTTCGAGGGCAGGAATCAGCTTCTGGCAGATGAATCCGCGGAGCGTGCCGGCGATCTGGCGGCGAGCCTGCTCGATCTGATCGGGCGGGAAAAACTCGAACAAGCGGGTCAGCGACTGCTTGACGGTGGCCGCGTGCATGGTGGAAATGACCAAGTGCCCCGTCTCCGCGGCAGAGATGGCCGTCTCGAACGTCTCCTTGTCGCGCATTTCACCGATGAGGATGATGTCGGGATTCTGCCGGAGCACCGACTTGATCGCCATTTCGAAGCTCGGCACGTCCAGGCCGATCTCCCGTTGCTGGAAAAGCGACTTGTCGTCGCTGAAGGTATATTCGATCGGATCCTCGATGGAAACGATGTGCTTGTCCAGGTGCTGGTTTATCCAGTTGAGCATGGCGGCCATCGTGGAGCTCTTACCGGATCCGGTCGCGCCGCACACCAGCAGGATCCCGTCCTTTGCCTGCGCCATCTTGATCAGGGTCTCCGATTCGATCTTCAAATCCTCGAACGTCGGCGGACGGCTCTTGATGTGACGGAAGACGATGCTCACCAGCCCGCGTTGGTGAAATGCATTGACGCGGAAACGGCCGACATCGTCCGCCGCATACGCAAAGTCAACCTGCCCGTCCTTGTCCCACTTGTCCTTGAAGATCCTGGGCACCTGCTCGTCGACGAAGGACTGCGCGTGCTCACACGTGATGGGATCCATTTCCACCGGCCGCAGCCTGCCGCCCAATCGCAGGTAACCGGGCTTCTCGGATTTGATGATGATGTCGCTGGCGCCGCTCTCGACGGCGAGTTTCAGCAGATCGTTAACAATTTCGGTGTGAAGTGTCATGCGGGTGGAATTTTATGCGTGAACCGGCTTTAAAGCTGTGCTTTTCCTACAGGCCAACCTTCTATCGTTCAAGGTAACATTCCTATGAAACGCCCGCGTTCCTTCACCGGCAGCTACACCGCCATTGTCACGCCTTTCCAGCGTGGCGCCGTGGCCTATGACCAAATCCGCAAGCTGGTGGAATTCCAAATCAAGGGCGGCATCAACGGCCTTGTGCCCGTCGGCACCACCGGGGAGTCCCCCACCGTGACCCACGAGGAACACCTGGAAGTCATCCGCTGCACCATCGAAGCCGCGCGCGGCCGCGTGCCCGTCATCGCGGGCACCGGTTCCAACTCCACCCGCGAGGCCATCGACATGACCGAGGCTGCCGACGCCGCCGGCGCCGACGGCATGCTGCTGGTCGCTCCCTACTACAATCGGCCGACGCAGGAGGGACTGTTCCAGCACTTTGCCGCCATCGCCGACGTCACCGACAAGCCCATCGTGCTATATTCCATTCCCGGACGCTGCGGCATCGAGATCAGCGTCGGTGTCATCGAGCGGCTCCGTGCCAGGTTTCCCCACGTGGCACACGTCAAGGAGGCGGGCGGCAGCGTCGACCGGGTCGACCAGATCATTCAGGCGCTGGGGGACGCAGTCACGGTCCTCAGCGGCGACGACAGCCTCACCCTGCCCTTCATGTCCGTCGGCGCCAAGGGGGTCGTCAGCGTGGCTTCCAACTATTTCCCGCGTGAAGTGACCAAACTGGCCGCCCTCGCCCTCGCCGGCGATTTCGCCAAGGCGCGCGCGCTGCACCGCAAGCTCTATCCGCTCTTCAAGGCTTTCTTCATCGAGTCAAATCCGGCCCCCGTCAAACTGGCCATGGCCCACGCGCACATCATCGGCTCCGAGGAAGTCCGGCCCCCGCTCTGCGGGCTGAGCGATGCCAATCGCAAGGTCCTGCTGGCCGCGCTTGCGGCCTACCACGCCTAAGCACCATGGCCCTGAAAATCCTCCTCAATGGCGCCAGGGGCCGCATGGGCCAGGCCATCGCCGGCAATGCGGCCGACCTGGATGCAGTCATTGGCGCCGGTCTCGATGTTGGCGACGATTTGTCGAAGCATATCGGCGGCTGTGATGTGATCATCGACTTCAGTTCGCATCAAGCGACTGGCCGGATGCTCGAACTCGCGACCGCGCACCGCAAGCCGGTCGTGATCGGCACCACCGGTCACGACGCCGCCGAGAAAAAGCGTCTGCTCGCCCTCGCCGCCCGCGTCCCCTGCGTCTGGGCCGGAAATTTTTCCGTTGGCGTGAATTTGCTCTTTGCCCTCACCCGCCGGGCTGCCGCCGTGCTGGGCGCCGATTACGACGCCGAACTTATCGAGATGCACCACCGCTTCAAAAAGGACGCGCCCAGCGGCACGGCCGCGCGGCTGCTCGAGATCATCCTGGAAGAGCGGAAACTGAACGCCGGGGCGCTGCGCCACGGACGCTCCGGGATCACCGGCGAGCGCCAGCCCGCCGAGGTGGGAGTGCATGCGCTGCGCGGCGGCGACGTCGTGGGCGACCACACCGTGATCTTTGCGGCGCTCGGCGAACGCGTGGAACTCACCCACAAGGCCAGCGACCGCGGCATCTTTGCCCGCGGCGCGTTGCGCGCCGCTCGCTGGGTGGTCGGCCAGCCCGCGGGAGTCTACGACATGCAGGACGTCCTCGGCCTGAAATGATCACCAGCGTTTCCGGCACCCTGGTTTCGGCCAGTCCACTTTCCGCGATCATCGAGGTCGGCGGGTTGGGTTACGAAGTCCATATTCCCGTCACCACCGCCGAACGGCTGCCGCAGCCCGGGCAGACCGCGAAGCTCCACACCTTCGTCGTTTATCGCGAGGACTCGCAGACGCTCTATGGCTTCGCCACCGACGAGGAACGCGATTTCTTCCGGCTGCTCGTGGAAAAGGTCACCGGCGTCGGCCCCAAGATGGCCCTGAGCGTCCTGAGCAAGCTGTCCCTTTCCACCTTAAAGGGCGCCATCGTCGCGGGTGACGTCGGATTGCTGGCCAAATGCCCCGGCATTGGGAAAAAAACCGCCGAGCGCCTGGTCATGGAACTGCGTGACAAATTGAATCCCGCGGAACTCGGTTCGGTCACCCCCGCTGCACCCGTCGCGGCGGGTTCGGGCCCCGCCGAAAACAAAATTCGCGACGCCGTACTCGCCCTGGTGGCCCTGGGTTACAAGGCCCCTGATGCCGACAAGGCCGTGCGGCAGGCCTGGGTCGGGCTCGGCCCGGCGGCCTCAACGGAGGCTTTGGTCAAAAAGGCCCTCGGCTGAGCGCGCCTCAGCGCTGGAACTGAAAAGCGGTGAATTCGGCCTGCTGCGCTGGCGTTTGCCGGCTCCGGAACGTGCGCTGGCTGGCCGCCGGGAAAAATTGCCGGGACTCGAAGACGCCGTCGTCAAAGAGCGATGGCAGCCGGCTGTTGAGTCGACCGTTCCGCTGTTCGTCCTGCCGCAGCGTGGCGATCAACTCGGCGTAGTCGGTCTCGTCCGTGGAATTGGCCAAACTGACCAGACTCGGCCGCGCCACAGCCGTTTGGGCCACGGCAGCCGGTTGCGGCAGCCGCGCCTGGGGCGGATTGACCGGCGCCACTCCGGCGAGCGTGCCACCGGCCGCAGCGGGGCGCGTGTCCAAACGGGTGACGACAAAGGCAAAGCACGCCGCGGCGGCGAGTCCACCGGCATAAAGCGCCCAACGATGGGTGCGGGCACGCCGATCGTCTCCCAGGCGCACGATCGGGCTCCGGATGGCGGATGCCGCCGTCTGGTCGGACGCCTGGGTGCGAAAGCTGTCGTAAACCAACGTCGTGGCCCGGTGCATCTGGCAATATTGCCGGTAGACGGACCGGCGGCGCGGGTTGTCCTGGATCTCCGCCTCGAGCTCGGCGGTTTCGTCCGCACTGATCTGGCGGTCGATATACAGGTTTACCAGCTCGATGAAACGATGGTCTTTCATGGTTCGAAATCTCCTCCCAGTTTTTCGCGCAGGTTTTCCCGCGCGCGCGCGATGCGGCTTTTGACGGTGCCCACACTGATGCCGAGAATCTCGGCGATCTCCTCGTAGGCGAGATTCCGGACATTGCGGAGAATCAGAACCTCGCGATGCTTTTCGTTCAGCTCCTCCATGCACTCGGCCACCCGGTTGACGAACTCCTGGGTGACGGCGGCATCTTCCGGGGTCTCCTGCTCCGCGGGAATCAACTCGGCGAGCGTGGTGTCGTTTTCGCCGCTGACGGGAGCGTCGAACGAAATGGATTTGTCGCGTTTGCGGCGCCACCAATACCAGTAGCGGTTGCGAGCCAGATTGGTGGCAATCTGGTAGAGCCAGGTCGAAAAGGCGGAATCGCCACGGAAATTGCCCAGCCCGCGATGGGCGCGAATGAAGGCGTCCTGCGTGACCTCCTCGGCGTCCTGCTGATTGCGGAGCAGCTGGCTGGTCATCGCATAGATGCGATCCCAGTAACGCGTCACCAATTGGTCAAATGCCGTCGCGTCCCCGCCCTTAAAGCGGTCAACCAGCAAACGATCTAGGGCGACTTCCTGGGCCTTGGCGGTCATGGTCTCAGGGTCGTTGTGATCAGGAAATTTCAGGATTGTTCCCACAAAAGAGGTTGTTGGACCATAATCTTGCACGAAGCCCGGCCCGCCGGTCAATGCCGGCCTCAGCCCCACCCTCGGCTGACCGGGTGAATTAATTCTTGCGTTGCGGGCCGGGCGAAAAAATATCTCAACTCTACGCGCTGGCACGGGGTGATAGCTCAACGGTAGAGCAGTTGCCTTTTAAGCAATTGGTTCCGGGTTCGAATCCCGGTCGCCCCACCAGCCCGCATCCTGGCCGGCCTCGGCCGTGGCCGGGCTCCTTGGCTTGCCGACTGATCAGAGTTGATAAATTCCCCGGATGCCCAAGTGTAGTTGCACTATCAACTTTTAGGGCTATTGCCTCATCCCCGTGCCATCAACCACCCAACCCAAACGCATCGTAATCGTCGAGGATCAAACCGCCATCCGCGAGATGCTCGCGGAAATTCTCCGAATTGACCCGGCTTACAAGATCGTGGGCGAATGCGGCGATGGCCAACTCGCCTGCCAGCTCTGCCTCGATCTCAAGCCTGATCTGCTCGTGCTCGATGCCCGGCTGCCCGGCTTGAGCGGCGTCGACATCCTGCGGCGGATCAGCAAGCAGCTGAAAAACACGCGCGTGTTGATTTTTTCCGCCTACGAAAGCCCCGCCTTGGTTCGTGAAATGCTGGAAGCCGGCGCGCACGGCTTTGTCGAGAAAACCGCCGGCCTGGGCGAGTTCAAGAAAGGCCTCGAAACCATTGCACACGGCGGCACCTACTTCGGACCGGGCGTCGCCGCCCTGCTGCGGACCGTCGTGGCCAACAACAGCCCGACCTCCGGCGTCGACACCCTGACCGACCGCGAGCGCGAAATTCTCAAGCTCGTTGCCGAGAGCAACAGCACCAAGGAGATTGCCCAAAAGCTCGGCATCAGCGTCAAGACGGTGGACAACCACCGCACAAACCTGATGCGCAAGCTCAACCTCCACGATGTCGCCAGCCTGACGCGCTACTCGCTCGAGATTGGCCTCATCGACCATCGGGCCCAGACGTGGTAGTTGCCGGCTGGCCGTGAGTTTCGTTCTTGCGCGCCCCTGGCCTTTGGCCGATAACGTGGCCACTCCTTTCCTCCGTAAACCATGAAGAATGTTTCCAAAACCCTCGGCCTCGCTCTGGCAGCTAGTACGCTGTTTTTTACCGCGTGCGCCAAGAAACCAATCCGCCCCGCGCCCGACGCCACGCAAACCGGTCAGGACAACAGCATCAATCCCGAGCTCGTCGCGGTTTCCGATCCCAATTCGATGCTCGCCCCGCGCGACAACATCGGCACTCCCGATGAAGCCGGCAAGAGCGTCGTCGAGCCGATCTATTTTGGCCTCGACCGTGCCGCCGTTCCCCCGGCAGAGCGCCCGAAGCTCCAGGCCGCCGTCAAATGGCTGGCGGACAATGCCGGCAAAAACCTGGTCCTCATCGGGCATTGCGACTGGCGCGGCACGGCTGAATACAATCTCGGCCTCGGCGACCGGCGTGCGAATGCGGTAAAAAGGTTCCTCGAATCACTCGGCGTGGATTCGTCGCGGCTCGAGACGCTCTCCAAGGGCTCGACCGAGGCCAAACAGGCCGGTGGCGAGGCCGAATGGACCAAGGACCGCCGCGTTGACTTCGTGGTGTTGAACAAGTAATCCAATCCTCGAATCGCAATGAACAGGCCCCGGTTTCTCCGGGGCCTTTTTATTTGGAGTCATGCAAACCCCGTAGCCGAACTCGTAAGAGTTTGGCCGCTTTGGCCATCGTACGAGCCAAAGTCTCACGACTTCGGCTACCCGGCCAACGAGCGCGAGTGGGTTTTGAAAG
>Ga0209515_10008692_pt1 | contig 11773 bp, 10 predicted proteins | sample Subgroupgradi54m_FD_187454 | JGI IMG/M metagenome (GOLD analysis project Ga0209515, IMG submission 187454) | Subsurface groundwater microbial communities from S. Glens Falls, New York, USA - GMW60B uncontaminated upgradient, 5.4 m (SPAdes)... ... | reverse complement strand
CAAACATGACATTGACATCAACCGGATGGAACGCGATATCCAAAATCTCTGAAGGCAGCGCGGGTTTGTTGTCGCGATTGAATTCCGCGGATTGCCAATTTTGTCCCCCATCCGGCGAGCGCAATAAAATCCCATTCCGCGCCGTACCCGTGGCACTCCCTCCGCCGCCCGGGCCAACCGGAATCCCCAACGCATTTAATAACAGCGGTACAATTACCACCAAAACCACAAATATCAACAAAATTGCGTATACAGTTTTCGCTACCATGGTTTTTTTGTTGCTCGTGCAGGCACCATGCCCTCGCTAAACATCACGTCAAGACAAAGCCGAGGATTCACATTGGTGTCTTCCATCACTGCGGCAAGATCAAGCGCACGGGCAATATGACCTGCCGCGTCTCTCCGCTCTGACGCCGTTGCGGCGGCGAGGCGTCGGCGCAGATAGCCGATCCAGGCATCCCGGCCATCGTACCGCATGGCCTCGCTTTCCGCCGCTTTCTCGCTCAACGCAAGCATATCCACCATGCCGCCGGCAAATGATTTTGAGAAAAATGCGGCATTTTTTTTGTCCTCGGCAAGGCGCTTGGAATCCTGCGCCCACGCCACGATGAGTCCCGCTCTCCCGCGTGCCATCGCCAAGATATCGTCAAAATTTTCTTTTGGCAGATGCGCCCGAACATACGGCGTAAGCGCCCGATCCGGAACCAACGCAAAGAGCAGGGGCGTTGCGCGCGAGACGATGGTGGCCGGCACCGCGTCGCGCGACTCGGCAATGAGCAGAAAAAGCGTACGCGCTCCGGGCTCTTCCAGAAGTTTCAAAAAGGCCACCTCGGCATCTTTGCTCATTGTAGCAACTTCATCAATAATCGCAATGCGCCATGCATCCTGTACAGGCGCATACGCAAATCGCCGCTTCAGCTCGCGAATATCATCTATTGAGATTCCACTGCGCGTTTCTTTTTCTTTTGGCGGGACAAGGGGATGATCAATACTTACCATGACAACATCCTGATGCACGCCCGCGTCAATCTGCCGGCACACGGAGCAGTCGTCGCCCGCGTCCGCGATGGACGCAGAATCTTTTTTGAAATTGGAGCATAAGAGAGAGCGCGCGATTGCCGAAGCAATCGCACGCTTCCCCACCCGCTCCGGCCCATGCAAAAGATAAGCGTGTCCCAGCCGCCCGTGCGAAATCACCCGATCAAAATACCGTATCTGCCGCTCATGCCCAAGGATCATAAATTAAATACTCAACGCCGCGTCCCATTTTCGCATCCGCGCATAAAACTTCGCCGGATGTCGGTCGCAATCATCGCATACATAATCGCCGAGAGGATACGGCAGTCCATTCGCCACCCGCGTATCAATATCATTGAGATCGGGAATACGATTTACAAATCTGCCGGAGCCCCACGCCACGCTATGCCCGCAATGATTGCACATCTGCACAAATGTATTTCTATTTTTTATCTTCGCCATACAATCGCGGTTGAAATTGAGAAATATCCTCCTCTACTTTTTTTGCTTCCTTATAATATGACTCTGCCCACAGCGGCATATCCGGCTTGTGTCTCGCAAGCAATTCTTTGATCGTAATGATTTGCATCCGCGGAAACTCGGCTTTGCTGAAACTCACGCCATACATCCCCGCTCTCACCGCTTCCTCGCGCATGGGACGGGTCGGCTCCTCAAGTGTGATAAAAAGTCCGGCGTCGGCTTTTTCTCGCTCCACATCGCCTTTTAGTGTCGCAATATCACTCCTCTGCACCCCACCGCCTTTCACCTGCACTAAAATCTTTCCGTGAATCGCCTCGTTATTTCTTATGTCTTTTACAAAATTGATCACGCCGTCAACGCCTTTATCCGCGCCCCGCATATTTTCTTTTGACTTACTCCGCGAAGGAATCGCATTGACCAAGTCCAATGCCCAGTATTCAAACTCAAACGGATCTTTCTTGAACAATGCTTTTGCGCCCGCCATGTCTTGGGGCAACCCGTCCACGAAAATAGGCATCATCTTATCGCGGAACTGCTTTTGCAGGCGGTGCTTTACGAGATTGATTGCAAGCGCGGTTATATCAATCCCAACCCAATTTCTATCCAGTCGCTCCGCCACCGAAACCGTAGTCCCGCATCCGCAAAACGGATCCAGCACCCAGTCGCCCTCATTGGACGATGCTTTAATAATCCGCTCCAGCAACGCCTCGGGTTTTTGCGTTGGATAACCAAGCCGTTCTTTTGACATGGGGTTGATAATGGGAATATCCCATACATCATCAACGGGCGTCCCAAGAGGATTTGGCATGTATTTTTTCCCAGCAGCAGAAGTGATGCCTGATTTTGCATAGCCGCTCGTCTCTTTGTAGGGAATACGCACATCATCTATATTGAAAGTTGCTGTATCGCTTCGTGAGTAGCAGAGAATAGTGTCATGTTTCTGTGAGAAGTATTTTTTGCTTCTTCCTCCTCCTGTGTAGTGCCAGATAATCTCATTCCGAAAATTTCTTTCCTCAAAAATCGCATCCATGACGATTTTTAAGTAGTGGCTTGCCGTCGGATCACAATGAATATAAATACTGCCTGTTTTCTTGAGCACGCGGTGAAGTTCCGTTAATCGCACGGTCATCATTGTCAGATACGCGAGCATATCGTTATGCCCCACGAGTTTTGCAAGTGCTTGCATCAAATTGGCAATCTGCTCATTGGTTCGCACCGCGGACTTCCGCGTACCGATCAACTCCTCAAAAGTGTGCTGTGCATCGGCCGTCCAATGCCAGCTGTCCTCAAATGCCTGTACCTGTGCCGCACTGTCAGTAAGCCCTTCCTTGAAGAGCACGTTGTAGTCGCGCTTGGAATTGAACGGCGGATCAAGATAAATCAGGTCAAAATACCCCTCGCCCTCCGGGCGGTCGGGAAACTTCTCTCGCAAAATCTCCAAATTATCCCCAAAATAGAGTGTCCTGTTTTGCATATTCACATATTAGCACATTAACCGAGGATTGATTAGGGTATCTATGACGCTCTTGCAGAAATTGATGCTTTTATGGTATATGTAGTATTTGACCCTGTGGATAACTCGTCTTGTTGATTGCTACACAAAATCTATAATTAAGGTACTAAAAGATAATTTCTGTTGTGTTTACAAGGAGATTTGGAGATAAAACAGAAATCGGCTTTTTCTCATAACAAAATATGGAGGCGATCATCGGCATATTGACCTATCTTGGATTGACTCCTGATAAAGTGCTTCCGCTCTGCCTCACCGCAGGAGTGGCTCTTTGGATTGGTTATAAGTTTATTGCACCAATCAAAAAATCCGTTGCCCGCATTACTCATGCATGTATAGAAATCCAAACAATATTCGGTAGTCATGGCATATCACTTCAGCATCATTTGATAGAAGCTCCGGGGAGCCCTCTTCAACCAACTGCGCTCGGAGAAAAACTTATAAAAGATAGCGGACTGGAAAAGATATTGGACGATCAGAATTCTTTCTTGAAAACGGAATTATTAAAAAGAGTTTCAGAAAAATATACCGAATACGATGTTCAAGAAAAAGCACGCTCTTTTTTGCTTGAACTGAAAGATACCGAGATGATGAATCCCGTTAAGAAGTATGCGTATGATAATGGATTGGATGTAGATGTTATTTTGAAAGCAGGCGGTCTTTGGCTACGCGATGATTTTCTCGGAAAACAAAGGGCTGTAAAAAAAGACGAGAAAGAATAGCTCGCGGTGGTTTTTGCTTTGTCTTCGGAATATGGAGATAAAACAAAAGCCACTCGCGACCATCAAGTTTTGAGTGGCTGATGCTGAAGATATTATATCTTCATTATGCAGGGATCACCCTTTTATGGGTGATTTCTTGTTTGTGGTATTAAGACCAGAACCGCCAATTGGCCAGCAACGCAGGCCATGATCTTTGGCCCAGTCCTTCTCGCCATTTCGCGTGATCCACGCCACACAAGAAAATCCCTTGTATTTTTTTCGCATAGATTGTTAAGGAACGCTACCTCGTCTTTATCTCTATTGCGACTCCAATAGGAGGGGATAAGATTCCCCAAACAATACGCCCCCCTTACTGTTTGCGAAACCCTAAATATAAAACTCCAAAGGGGGGATCTTGTACGAAGTTGCTGTTTACAGTAACCTCCGTACCTTTTGGCAAATGCACGGAGAGTTCTCTCTCCGACACAAGATGCCCCCTTTGGAGTCAATTGAATGAGCCGACTCCTCGCCCCCCCATCCTGCTTGCCACAGGATATAAAGAATCAAAGTACACATTAATTATATCGTCATACGAAAACTACGCAAGCACTATTTATCCACAGGCCATCATCTCATACGTATCTACTCGCATATCTTCATTATCACATCTATCGAGCCGATTGCAGTTTTGTGCAATGTGGAGCCGTGGCTAACAAATTGCGTCTGGCGAGCGAGGAGGGAGATGGGGGCTCGCCATCCGGCGAGAACACCGAGGGACCCCCTCGTGAGCGACGCAAATTTGTCCACGGCGCAACCCTGCACAAAACTGCAATAGGGGAGCAAATTCACCTCTTGCTCATAATACTCCTCTTGTAGACCTCCAGATGCTCGAGGGCAATGCCCGCCCATTACATCACTCCGCTCGTCTGGCGATTCAGCTCGTCACGAAGCGTATACTGGAAATCACTGATGATTATCTGCTGATCCGCAGGGAGGAATACGCCAAGTTCGCTCCGAAAATCTTTTTCCCCGGCACTTGCCAAGATTTGTTCTTTTACGCCCGCTAAACGATGTTTCTGCTCTGATGACAACATACTCTTGCGGAGCATAAAATAGAGATCATAAAAATCGCGTTCTTTCTGCCGTTCCAAGAGAGCGCCGAAAACCTTCTCGTCCACCAATTCCTCTTTGGGAAGATGGAGGAGATTGTAGGTGGGAATAAAATCATTGGCTATGCTTTCCACTTCTCCGCGTACCTCCCGGCCGTTCCGGGATGATATATTGATGGCGACCGCTATCGGCGGATAGTCATAGAGATGAAAAGTCGCCGCTCCCCAATAGCCGCCCCTCGTCGCGTCGGATTTGCCGTCAATGATGACATGTATGCCGCTCCGCTCAATCGTAGCGAGCACCGTGGCAAACAGATCTTCCACATATTTCTTTTGCTCGTGCGCATAGATGCCAAAAAGCGAGAAGTCCAAATCCTCGGAAAAGCGAGGACTGCCATAGACGATCCGAAGCGCCGTCCCGCCCTTAAAGAGAAGTTTTCCGGCTCCGGGCAGTTTGTACAGTTCCGCCAGAAAAACATGCTGAAAATACTCGCGTATCACGTTGAGTTCGCTTGTCCGGTAGCGGGTGGCAAGCTGTGTGATGGATTCTCGTAAGATCATGCGAGTGCGCGTTTTACGATACCGATAAGTTTACCATTGCCGAATAAATGAGCATAGCGAATTGCTTTGCTCTTGTTTATTTTGTCTTTATCAAATCTTCGAATAGGAGTTTTCCCGGCAAGCATCCGCAGGTATAAAGCATCTGCAAACGCTTTCTCCGGCTCTGCAATGATAAAGCTAAAGCCGTTTTGTTTCCCCAAGCTATAGCCGGTAAACGCCGCTTTTTTGATAGTATGATAGGTAAAAACTTTTCCGAGGGTTTCAAAACGGCGGGTACTCTTGGGTGTTACTGAAGTTATCTCATAGACGGTCTCGGGAATGACCCGGTGATACGAAAGGGCTGATTCAAGAGAGATATAGGACGGCTCATACAATTTGTTCGCGATATAAAGCTCCGGCGGCAGATCATCGGCAAACGCATAGAGTCCCCTCTTTGCGCGCACAATAAAACCACGCTTGGTATAGCGATGCACCAAGAATGCCGCGGCAGTGCCGGATACCCCGAAAAGCCGTGTAATGTCTAACGGCGAGAACAGCTGGAGACGTTTCTCTCTTAATCTTCGCTCAAAACCTTGCCAATTCACTAATTTAGCCATATTGCTAATTTACCAGAATGGATAAAAAAGTCAAGAGTTTATAGAACTCTATTGGGGTCACTCTCTACATTTATTAAATAAAAAAGCGCGCGGCAAGCGAATCAGCGTTTACTCATAATGCTCCTCTTGTAGACCTCAAGGTGCTCCAATGCTATGCCCGTGCCTTTGGCTACGCACAGGAGCGGCTCCTCGGCGATGTGTGCCGGCACGCCGGTTTCCTGAAAAATGAGCTGGTCTATGTTACGCAGGAGCGCGCCGCCGCCGGACACCACAATCCCCCGATCCATAATGTCTGCGGCAAGTTCGGGCAGAGTGTCATGCAGGACTGATTTGATGGCGCGAATCACTTCGTCCAGTTCCTCGGCGATTGCCACGGTTACTTCCTGGGAATGAATTTCTATAAGTTTCGGCAACCCACTGACCAGATCTCTGCCCTTGATTTCCATTTTCATGGACTCATTGTCTATGGGCACTGCCGAGCCAATAGTGATTTTAATATCCTCGGCGGTGCGCTCGCCGATTGCAAGATTATAATTGCGCTTGATGTATTCAGAGATCGCGGCGTCAAATTTGTCGCCCGCGACTTTGACCGACGTGGACGCAACAATGCCGCCGAGTGAAATCACCGCAATGTCACTCGTGCCGCCGCCAATATCCACGACCATGTGGCCGGACGGCTCGTTGATCGGGATCCCGGCGCCGATTGCCGCAAGCACCGGTTCTTTCACGACATACGCGGCTTTGGCTCCTGCTTGCACAGTCGCCTCAATCACTGCCCTGCGCTCGGTGGACGTGACTGCGGCAGGCACCGACACCATAACCTCGGGCCGGAACAGCCGCACGCGGCCGCTGACTTTGTTGATAAAATACCGGATCATGGCTTCGGTAACGCGGTAGTCGGCAATCACGCCGTCTTTGAGCGGCCGGTATGCGATGATGGTATCGGGCGTGCGGCCCACCATGAGCCGCGCTTCATTGCCCACCGCGAGCACGCGGTTCTCGTCGCGCGCCACTGCCACCACCGACGGCTCATTTGCCACGATGCCTCGCTTCGGTACAAACACGAGCGTGTTGGCGGTCCCCAAATCAATGCCTATTTTGCGAATCCACATAAAATTATATTTCCACTCTCCTGATGTCTGCATCCAATGCACGTAATCGCTCGTCAATCTTCTCATATCCGCGGTCAATGTGTTCAATCTGTCCGATCGTGCTCTCGCCCTCGGCGACCAATGCGGCGATCACCAGCGTCATGCCCGAACGAATGTCGACACTCTCCATGGCGCATCCGGCAAGCGTGGCTGGCCCGGTAATCAGCGCGCGATGCGGGTCCAGTATTTCGCAGGTGGCACCCATTTTCTGCAATTCCGGAATGTAGCGGAGGCGATTTTCATACATCCAGTCGTGAATCAGCGATACGCCGCGCGCCTGTGTCGCAAGCACCGCAAACGGCGGCAGATGATCCGATCCCAACTTCGGGTACAGCCCGGACTGAATCCTAAAATTTTTGTATCCGAGCGCGGGCTTCATAATGGAAAGATTTTTTCCGTCATGACTAAACACGGCACCCATCTTGCGCAATTGCAAAAACACGGCATCCAGATATTGCGGCGCGATATTGCGGATAGTGATCTCGGATCGCGTGGCTGCGGCGAGTGCTGCAAATCCGGAGATCTCAAGCTCATCAGGGTTGATCGCGTGGCGCGCGCCGTGAAGCGGCACGCCGCCATTAATCTCAATATGCACCAGATCCCGAAATCCAATGTCAGCGCCCATAGCGCGGAGAAACTCCACCAACTCCTGCACATGCGGCTCCAGCGCCCCAAGCGAAATCACGGTGCGTCCGGGGATCCCCACTGCCGCAAGAATCGCGTTTTCAGTCGCCGTCACGCTCGGCTCATCCATCACGACTGTCCCGCCCGCCATCGCAGTGCCGTCAATGCGAATCACCGTATCACTCTCCACCATAGCGCCCAGCGCCTCAAACGCGTGCAGATGCGTATCCAGGGGACGGGCACCAATCGCGTCTCCCCCGGGATAGGGTATTGCCACGCGGCGAGTTCTGCCAAGCAGAGCTCCGGCAAATAATACCGCCCCGCGCAATTTGCGGCAGAGCGCCTCATCCGGCGCCGTACCCGAAAGCTGGGACGAATCAATTTCAAGCCGATGCCCGGCCCGATCCCACGCGACCTTACTGCCCAAACCCTCGGCAATAGAGAGCATAATCTCCACATCGCGAATAGCAGGCACATTATCAAGCACGCACGGCGCGTCCGTCAGAAGTGTTGCCGCGATCATCGGGAGCACCGCGTTTTTGGACCCTGCCACGACGATCCGGCCCGCCAGCGGCTTGCCGCCGCGAATGATAAATTGCTCTGCCATAGATATAATGGCTACATTACGCCCTTATCCGTATCTTTTCAAGTAGGCAAGTTTCTGCTAAGCTTGCTCTCATGTCCCCAAAAAAAAGGCGCGTTATTTTTTATTGCCTCACGTTCGTGTTTCTGGTTGCCGGGCCACTCATCGTCGCCTATGCTGCAGGCTATGCATTCAATTTTTCCACGGCGCGGTTTAACCAGACCGGCGGTATTTTCATCAAGTCGCGAACGCCCCGCTTATCGGTGTTTTTTGACGGAGCATTTGTAAAAGAAACCGGCATTTTCAGCGGCAGTACGCTCGTGCCCGACATCACCCCGGGCACGCACCTGCTCCGGCTTGAAAAACAGGGTTTCCGTCCATGGTCCAAAACCATCCGCGTGGCTCCGGCGGAAGTGACGGAACTACGCGCTATCCTGCTGATCCCGCATCCTGTTCCTGTCGCAACCTCCACCAAAGAAGAAATGGCCAGCGCCACGTCCACGCCAGCACTTGTTCTTGCGCTTGACGCCCGCGGACGGCTGATCGCCGGACGCGGCCGCGACAGTAAAGTGATCATTAAAAATGTCCACTCGTATATTCTTGCCGGCACCACGATATTTTTCGTAGACAAAAACGGATTTTTGGCGCGTTACGACAGTGCTACCAAAGAAATTATCAGCATCGGCAGGCCGGGATTCTTTCTCACGAGCGTCCCTCTGCGTTTTATCGCAGGACAAGCATACCTTGCTATCATTGATCCGTCCGGCGGTCTTTTCCTTTTTGATGAAAATGCAGGGACCCTGGCGGCGATTGCAGGCAACATCAAAGACGTCGCGTTTGACAGCGCCGAAGAAAAAATGCTACTCGTAGCCGAGCAGAGCGTCAGTATCTTGTGGCTTGACGACAACACGCACCAGCCATTTCAAAAAAAAGGCGCCATTGAGCAGATCATCTCGGCCGATCAGCCGATCCGGGAGGCGGCGTGGCTCTACAAAACCGACAGTCATATTGTCTGGCGCGACCGCGACGGCGTCTCACTCACCGAAATTGACCGGCGGAGCGGCGCAAATACCGTAGGACTGGTCGCAAACCCGGTGGATGAAATTGCCACTTCCCCCGCAGTCCCGGACACCGTCTTCTACCGCACAGGAAAAATAATCTACAAAATAGAGTTATAGTTCTCTCCGGGTTTTTATTTTCCGTCATCACCCTCATTCTAATACGATCGTATCAGAATGAGGGTGATGAAATTTTATGATATTATAATCGTGCATTGATTGAAAAACCCCCATGCAATAATGCCATGGGGGCATACTGGCTTGAGACGGTAGCCATCTCCATAAAATCAGTGGCAGAAGTCAAGGGCGAGAATCCTTGCTCCCGCATCTGCCTCTATCATAAGCATATGCTCATGGGGTAGTTTAATCTTCTCCGGCAACCATTTTTCTACGGCCGAGGCAGATGCTTTGCCGCGAAAGCCGGCGGCGCGCACCTTTTGGAAAAACATCGTGTCCATCTTGAGACAGACCATATCATCTGCCACTTTTTGCATGACAATGTCCGTCCCTGAAATCTGGATCGGAAACTCCGACACTGATGTGCAAAGTTTCCATCCGTCAGATGCCCCTTGGGCGCTGGCATTCTTCACACAGCCGCCGCAAACAAGAAGAGCCAAGAGAAACCCGAGGAGGATAGCCTGCCTCATACTCATACAATCACCTCAATAAATTGACAAAGGTCTTTGCCCTGCCCTTCTCCGAGAATCCCTCTGACTCTCGGATGGGCATATTCCTACCGCTATTGATAGCCTATGCCGCGCTCCTATTCTTGTCAATACCCCGTAAAAGAATTCTTGGATTACACAATCTCCGCCTGATAGCATTGCTCACAGTAGATGACTTCCGGACGGTCGGGCGAATAAGCGGTGCGGATAGCTATGCCGCATTTGGCGCAGATGCGGTCATAAAAGCGCATGGGGTTCATACGGACAAGGCGTGCTTGATGCCGACACTCAAAACAATTACGCGGCAGAGGAAGTCCGAAACGGCGCAACAAAGCCAATTCTTGAGGAATAATGCGATACGCCCGACCGCAGGCGGCGCACGCAATAATTTCTTTAATGATTGCATCCGGCGCGTCCTTGATGTGATCCGACAGATCTCCAGCTTGTTTCGTAATCTGATACGCGGTATTTTCTTTCTCTTTCCAACGCCAGCCCCGCTCAAGCGTCTGCTCTTTCGTCAGACGGAAATAATCCTGCGCGGACGATTCGTTGTAATCAAACAAGCTTAAATCATACGGGAAAAATTCGCCGTAGGGAAATTTGCGCCCCTTCGCGTCCGTATACGGCCGCGCATTCATATCAACAATTATTTTAACGCGAAGCGCCTCGTACTCTTCTTTCGTATACTGCTTGTTCAAGATGCAATACTCTTTCTTGCGCATCCCGATGCACCCGAACATATGATTTGACGCGGGCGTATACATACAATATTCAATATCCATCGTGGGGCCCATCCAGACCGCATGGGACATTCGTATATTACTTGCTCCCTGTCCCACGGTAAGGCATTCGTATAGTTTTTCCCCGCCCGCGCCCCATTCAGTGTAATCGTATGCATCTTTCGCCGGTCCCATATTGATCCACTGGCAGAACTTCATATCCTCGCCGCCATTCACCACATAACTTTCTTTTACATTCTTGCTGTCATAAATATAGTCGCCGGAGGCATTGACATTGTGCGCTCCATGCAAAAATTTATGCGGGAATTCTCCCCAAAACCGCCGCGTCTTCCCGCGCAATTCCGTGATACTTGCAAACGAACCAATGGAAAACTCCTCCACCTTCTTTTTATAATCTTGTGCAGAGTAGGGTTCATTAAAAATATAGTGTTGTTTGTTGCGCAGATTGACACATCCGAAACAATCACTGCATCCGGAAAGATTTTTTGAGAAATAAACATTATGGCTTGATGTGATGTCTTCAGAAAAGTAGACGCCATAGCTCTTATCAACATTGATGCTCTCGTACGATAATTCAGTAAAGAATACTGAGTACCCATCCATGCATTCCTTTGCATTGTTGGTCTGCATAATATAACAGCAATTTTCCATATAATCGGCATTGAATACCAGGTAAGAATTTTTCGAATTTCCCGCATGATTCACATAGTCGCTGTTGATAAGCGTCGGGTATTCAGTAATGAGCGCCATAAACGGCACACGCTCTTGCAATTCTTTGAATTGCTCAAAGAAATTGCGTGATGGATCGTAGTCCATCGCGTATGCGCTTGCATCCCATGTGTCCGACCACCAGCACGAGCCGCAATATACTTTACGCGGTTTGTCAGGCGAATGCATCGTAATAATATCTTTCCCGCACAAGTCGCACTTGCGCTTATACAAGCTCCGTTCATTGCGAAACGCGAGCCGCCGCTGGAG
>Ga0209515_10008691_pt1 | contig 11773 bp, 9 predicted proteins | sample Subgroupgradi54m_FD_187454 | JGI IMG/M metagenome (GOLD analysis project Ga0209515, IMG submission 187454) | Subsurface groundwater microbial communities from S. Glens Falls, New York, USA - GMW60B uncontaminated upgradient, 5.4 m (SPAdes)... ... | reverse complement strand
GCTGTTCACGCTGGTACACCAGGCCCAGATACCAATGCAGGGGTGCATGCTCGGGGTAGAGCCCCAGGGACGACGTCAGCAGGGCTTCGGCTTCACCCACCGATCCGGCCGTCAGCAGAAACCAGCCGAGGGCTGCGCACGCGCTTGCGCGGCCTTCCGTTGATTGCTCCATTGCCTGGTGGGCCAGTCGAATGGCGTCATCCAATCGTCCCGCATCAAAGCAGGCCCACGCGGCGGCCAAGGGATGCTGTGCAGCGTCGGAGCTGCCGAGGGATGGCGTCTGGGGGCTGGCTGGAGAAGTCACTAGCGCGTCTGCCCTTTTCGTTGGGTTGTAGGCGTGTTGAACATACCGGGGGGATTCCTTGCGGTCGTTCCCAGGGGATGCCGGCTACTTTTCTGAAACCGCGTGCCAGTGTAAATGACCGGATGCGGTACGCGGCGCTCAGGCCAGCGGCAACTCCGCCCCAAACTTGCTGCGCTTGACGCTAAAGAATGCCTTGACGTTGCGAACATTGGCGTCGCTGGTAAACAGCCGTTGGGTCAATGCCTGGTAGGCGGGCATATTGGTCGCATGGACCACCAGCACAAAGTCCGGGCCGGGTGAGACGCGGTAGCACTGTTGCACCGCGTCATCGTTGGCCACCCTTTTTTCAAACTGTTCCAGCGCCTGTGCGTCTTGTCGGTCCAGCGTGATTTCGACAATCGCCGTCAGGCCGAATCCTATGGCCGCGGACAACTTTTCGGGGTTCAGGATGGCGATCTGGCGTTCAATCAAGCCTGCGTCATGCAGGCGTTTCACGCGGCGCAGGCAGGTGGGCGCGTCGTGATCATGGCCTCGGAAGTCGGCGTGGTCGATGTGCCCGCGAAACACATCGTGGAGAAAGGGCGCCTGGGTCCCGGCCAAGTCATCGCCGTCGATACCAAGCGCAAGCAATTGCTGACCAATACCGCGATCAAACGCGAATATGCCAAAGCCAAGCCGTACGCCGAATGGATCGGCAAGAGTTTGGTGTCGATGGAAAGCGTTGCTAAAAATAAAGTCCAGGCCGGTGAAGAAGACGTGAAGATGGATCCGGCGAGCCTGCTGCGCACGCAAGTCGCGTTTGGCTACACCGATGAAGAATTGGAAATGATCATCGACCCGATGGCGAAGTCCGGCAAAGAGCCGATCTGGTCGATGGGCGATGACACGCCGCTGTCAGTGTTGTCCTCGAAGCCGAAGCCGCTGTTTACGTATTTCAAGCAACTTTTTGCGCAGGTGACGAACCCGCCGATCGATCCCATCCGCGAAGAGTTGGTGATGTCGCTCAACACCGTCCTGGGCGGTCGGCCGAGCTTTTTGGAAGAAGGTCCTGCGGCCAAGCGGATGTTGTTCATCAGCAGTCCCGTATTGCTGCCGGATGAATTCGCCGCGGTGCGCACGCTGCGCGAGCCGGATCTGACCGCCGCCGTGATTCCGATTTTGTTTGAGGCAGCCAAGGGCGCCGGCGCGCTGCGGTCGGCCGTCAAGCGCGTGTGCGAAGCCGCCGCGAAAGCGGTGGATGGCGGCGCGACGATTTTAGTGTTGAGCCAGCGCGGCGTCAACGCCTCCGAAGCGCCGATTCCGTCGCTGCTGGCCACCGCCGCGGTGCATCATCATCTGATTCGCACCGGCCGCCGGCTCAAAGCCGCCCTCGTCATCGAAACCGGCGACGCGCACGAAGTGCATCAGATCGCGTGTTTGATCGCCTACGGCGCCTCGGCCATCTATCCATATCTGGCGTTTCAAACCATCAAAGCCATGGAGCTGGCTGGGAAGCTCGACCAGGTGACCTTCGATCATGCGCTGTCGAATTTCAAAAAAGCCGTGGACCAAGGCGTGCTTAAGATCATGTCGAAGATGGGCATCTCGACGGTGGGCAGCTATCGCGGCGCGCAAATTTTTGAAGCGCTGGGGTTGGCGGACGAGCTCATTCAGGAATGTTTTCCCGGCACGCCCTCGCGCATCGGCGGCGTGACGTACGAGGAGCTCGCCGATGAAACGTTGGCGTGGCACACTCACGCGTTTGCGCAGAGCGCCACCTCGCTTGATGCCGGCGGGTTCTACAAATATCGCCGCGACGGGGAATATCACGCGTTCAACCCGGAGATGGTGCGCCACCTGCAGCAGTCCATTAAAGTGGGCGACTACGACCAGTACAAGAAATTCGCCGACGTCGTGAACAACCGCCCGCCGACGGCGTTGCGCGATCTGCTCGACTTCAAACCGCTCAGGCCACCGATTCCGGTCGAACAAGTCGAGTCGATCGAATCGATCACGCATCGGTTTGCGACGGCGAGCATCTCCTACGGCGCGCTGTCGCTTGAGGCGCATGAAACCATTGCTATCGCGATGAACCGCATCGGCGGCAAAAGCGGTTCCGGCGAAGGTGGGGAAGATCCGGCGCGCTATCATCCCACCGATCCCCACATGAACCGCAGCTCTGCGATCAAACAAATTGCGTCGGGTCGCTTCGGCGTCACGCCGGAATATGTGATGTCCGCGCGCGAGCTCGAAATCAAAATGGCGCAGGGCTCCAAGCCCGGCGAGGGCGGGCAGCTGCCCGGCCACAAAGTGTCCGAGGACATCGCGCGTGTGCGGCATACGATTCCAGGCATTTCGCTGATCTCGCCGCCGCCGCATCATGACATCTACTCGATCGAAGATCTCGCGCAACTCATCTACGATTTGAAGATGGTCAACCCCAAGGCGCGCGTCAACGTCAAGTTGGTGTCCGAGGCCGGCGTGGGGACGATTGCGGCCGGCGTCGCCAAAGGCCACGCCGACAACATTTTAATTTCCGGCCACGACGGCGGCACCGGCGCAAGCCCGTTAAGCTCCATCAAAAACGCCGGACTGCCGTGGGAACTCGGGTTGGCCGAGACACAACAGACATTGCGATTGAATGGCCTGCGCGAGCGCGTGCTGCTGCGCGCCGACGGCGGCATGAAGACCGGCCGCGACGTGGTGATGGCCGCGTTGTTCGGCGCGGAAGAATACGGATTCGGCACCGCGGCAGTCGTCGCCACCGGATGCGTGATGACGCGCCAGTGCCATCTCAACACGTGTCCCGTCGGTGTCGCGACGCAAGATCCGGCGCTGCGCAAGAAATTCACCGGCACGCCGGAGATGGTGGTCAACTACATGATGTTTGTCGCGCAGGAGGTGCGCGAAATTCTGGCCTCGCTTGGCGCGCGCTCGCTTGATGAGATCATCGGCCGCAGCGATTTGCTGGCGCCGCGCACGCGTACCGATTTGTCGGAGAAAGCCAAGACCGTGAAGCTCGATTATCTGCTGACCACCATCGACAAGGGTCCGGCCAAGCACGTCCGCGAGCGCAACGACTGGGAACACGATCAGCCGTTGGATGATCAAATTTTGAAAGACGCCAAAACCTCCATCGACCAAAAAGCCAAGATCGCGCTCAAATATCCGATCCGCAACACCAACCGCGCTGTCGGCGCGCGGGTCAGCGGGTATCTGGCCAGTCTCTACGGCGATAAAGGGCTGCCGGTTGGCACGGTCGACATCGCGTTTGAGGGCACCGCCGGCCAAAGCTTCGGCGCGTTTTGCGTCAACGGCATGCGCTTGAAACTCGTCGGCGAAGCCAACGACTACGTCGGCAAGGTGATGGCCGGCGGAGAGATCATCATCCGCCCGCCGGATGACGCTGGATTTGTGTGGCACAAAAATGTCATCATCGGCAACACGTGTTTGTACGGCGCGACCGGCGGCTATGTGTACGCGGCCGGACGCGGAGGCGAGCGGTTTGCGGTGCGCAACTCCGGGGCGGTGACGGTGCTCGAGGGACTCGGTGATCACGGCTGCGAATACATGACCGGCGGCATCGTCGTGGTGCTGGGCGAGACCGGGCGCAACTTTGGTGCTGGCATGACCGGCGGCCGCGCGTATGTGCTGGATCAAGAGCGCGTGTTTGATAAGCGCGTCAATTTGGAACTGGTGACGCTCGAGCTGCTCGAGGGCGAAGAAGACGTGTCCATCGTGCGCACGCTGATCGAGCGCCATTTTGTCGCGACGCAAAGCAATCTCGCCTTGGACATCCTCACCAATTGGGAGGACTACCAGAAATCATTCTGGATGGTCGTCCCGCGTGGGGCCGGCGCGAAGCTGGACCAGTTTGTCGTCGCCAAAGAAGGCTAATCCCTCCTTTGTGAAAAAAGAACCGGTTCTATTTTTCCATTGCTAAACTTATGAGTCTAACTCCCGAGCAGGTCCTCAACGCGCTTGGCCAAGTCCGCGATCCTGATCTCAATCAGGACATCGTGAGTCTCGGATTTATCAAAGATCTCCGAGTGACCAACGGCGACGTCTCGTTTGCGATTCAACTCACCACGCCGGCGTGTCCGGTCAAAGATCTCATGAAGGACCAAGCCATGCAGGCCGTGCGCGCGCTCGGCGGCGTGAGCTCCGTGAATATCACGATGACCTCGCAAGTGCGCACGTCGATCCAATCGCAGACCGGCGGCTTGCTGACGCCGACGATTAAAAACATCATTCCTGTGGCCAGCGGCAAGGGCGGCGTGGGCAAATCCACAGTCAGCGCGAACCTTGCACTCGCACTCGCCAAAAGCGGCGCATCGGTTGGATTGATGGACGCCGATGTCTACGGCCCCAGCATTCCCACGATTCTCGGCGTCACCGGTTCGCCGCAAGTCACCGACAATCAGCGCATCGTCCCCATCACGCACTCCGGCCTCAAAGTGATCTCGATGGGATTTTTCATGAAGCCGGATGAGGCGGTGATTTGGCGCGGGCCGATGCTGCACAAAACGATCCAGCAATTCTTGGGCAGCGTCGAGTGGGGCGAGCTGGATTATTTATTGGTCGATATGCCACCAGGAACAGGAGATATCCAGCTCTCGCTCTGCCAATCGATTCCGATTACGGGTGCTGTGATCGTGTCCACGCCGCAAGATGTGGCGCTCAACGTCGCGCAAAAGGCGATTACGATGTTTAAGAAACTCAACGCGCCGGTGCTGGGCATCATCGAGAACATGAGCTCCTACACCTGCCCGCATTGCGGAAAATCTGAACAAATCTTTGGCAGCGGCGGCGCGAAGAAAATCGCCGAACGCCTCGACCTGCCGTTTCTGGGCGAGATTCCGCTGGCGACCGTGATCCGCGAAGCCTCCGATGCCGGCAAGCCGATTGTGCTGGCGGATCCGAATTCGCCCATCGCAAAAGCGTTCGTCAAGGTCGCGGAGAATCTCGCCGCGCAAGCCAGCATCCGCGCGATGCAAATGGAACACGTCAAGGTGACGTTTTGATGGGACGCGAAACAAGAGAAGGGTTTGACCCAACGGACATTCTTGCCGCGTTGAACAAAGCCCACGTCAGGTACCTGGTGATTGGGGGATTGGCTGTGATCCTTCACGGCGTCAATCGCCATACGTGGGATCTTGATGTGTCGGTTGAGTTGACGGTGAAAAACCTCAAAGCCCTTGAACGCGCGTTGAAGCGGATCGGATTTGAGCGCCGCGTGCCAGCTCCTATCGAGGGATTAGCGGACCCGGCCACACGCCGCCTCTGGACCAACCAACGGAACATGAAAGTCTATTCGTTCCATGAACGGTCGGCGAAATCGCGCGTGGTGGACGTGATGGTCAAGCCATTAGCTGATTTTAACGATGCGTACAGGCGTCGTGTCATCAAGCAGGCGTGGGGAGTGTCGATCCCGGTCGTTCCTCTGAATATCTTAAAGCAGTTGAAGAAAGCCGCAGGCAGACCGCAAGACGTATTCGATCTTGGAGCGTTGAAGCAATTGGAGGACTGATGAGACGCCACCCGATTGGGTCGTACGAGGAGGCCAGGCTCTTTGCCTTGAAGACGTTCCGCCGTTTATCAACGGCCCAAAAGCTGCGATGGCTCTTCGATATCACCGCATTCATTGACGCAGCAAATCCTGACATTCGACGTCGTCGGCTTGGGTTGGGGAGGGAACGTTCAGTGAAACGACGCTCATGATGACCGTTGCTGCATCAGTGCCGCGTGAAATTGGGCGGGCGAATCAGCACGATGTGAAAATCACGTGGCAAGACGGGCATGTCAGCGTGTATCCGGCGCGCGAGCTGCGGCTGAAATGTCCGTGCGCTGGCTGCGTGGATGAAATCACCGGCATGGTGCGGATTATTCCCGTCAACATTCCCGCCGACGTGCATCCTTTGAAGATTGACCTCGTCGGCCGCTACGGCATCTCCATCCGCTGGTCCGACCGCCACAACACTGGGATTTATGGATTTGAAATGTTGAGAAAATTGTGTCCATGTTGCAAGAAATAGCGGATAAGAAAAAATAGAACCAATACCAAATTTTCACCAACGAATGACTGATTTGTGGGCTATGCGAGCATCGGTGAAGTCACAAGTCGTCTTAATTCGACAAAGACTTAAGGAGGATTTCGGACCGTGTCTAAACGTAGCTTCTCCCGAAAGTGGGTATTTTTCCTCTCTGCTCGTTTTGCTTACAACGATGGAATCTTGTGCGCAGCTCCTTTACGGGGATAGTGAACGTGGAGTCGGAGCGCGGTTTGTGCGCGAGTACTTGGGGAAGGTGTGTTCAACTTATGCGAAGATCCCCGGTCTTCTTTATGTCATCTTTCGTCACGGGTTAGCTCATGAAGGCCAACCTCGCGTCCTTGAGCTAAGAGATAAAAAGAAGATTGGTTGGACACTTGCAAAAGGGAAGCCAGAGAGTAGAGGACAACATCTCAAGATCATACCATTCAATAAAGTCGAAGGTTGGGATGTGTTATACCTTGACCTCGAGCAGTTCTATGATGACCTCCAAAACGCGCTCACTCTTATGGAACGGACTATCTTAGACTCGGAAGGACTCACCGAAAGTTTCGCTAAGCGAGTAAAATTTTTTTGGCTACCAAAGACAGAAGCAGCAATCCTTAGTAAGTATTCTTACGTACCCAAGGGAGAGTTCGATTATATTAGAGAGCAGCTCGCAGAAACCAGCGGCGACGACGGAAAAATAGTGCCGGGTACCGAAAAGACAAGTTGAATTTCCGGAAAAAGGGAACCGGTTCTAATTTTCCAATAGCCAATCTGGAGGGGAGTTGTCTAATGGGCGATACCAGGCATCCTAGTGTAAACGTATACACCCTCTTGTTTTCAGTGGGTTCATTTTCACTGGGACTTTCCGCACTGGGGTGGGTGGCGATGCAGTGGCACCAACATCTTTACAAGATCGGGGTCGAACGGCTTACGCAACAAGTACGTGAGGAATGTGGTATTTACGCGGAACAGGAAGCGATGGATAATGCAAAAAATCAACGCCTCGATTACCCGGAAGCCCATGTAAGCCTCAAAGAGGGCTGGTACTCTAGGGATGATTCTGACCGCTATTACAAAACCTGCGTCGAAACCACGCCACCTACTGCCGAAGCCCTCCACTTCCTAGAAGACCGCCTCCGCGCTACTCTCTCTGAAGTCGATAAACCTGCCGAAAACCAGTCCAATGCTCCCAACCAACCGATTCGTCCCGGCGATGGCTCAACGTCCTCTTACCGAAGCAATGCTCCTAATAGACAGTCTTTTGCCTTACATCAGAACAACCAGAAATTCTGCCCAGTAGGAGGTGAATTGTACTCAGCAGAGGTCAAGTTTTGTCCCGTACATGGAGTCGAGCTTCGTGATAAACAGTGATGGAGGTTGCGATGCGCTATTTGGTTGCCGTTTTGCTTGCGTGTTTCGTTGCGGCTAATTTGGCGGAAGCTCGGGGAGGTTATGGTTCAAGTGCACGGGGAGGAATTGGCCACACAAGATCCAGCGTAGACCGAAACGGTCATTACCGATCCGGATACTTCCACACCAATCCTGACCACTCTAAGCTGAACAACTGGAGCACCAAAGGCAATACTAATCCTATCACCGGCAAGTCTGGAACGAAGAGTCCGTAATTCATGAAAAAAAGAACCGGGTCTAATTTTTTGAGGTTTCATGTCTAACACACGCATCAACCTCGATTACGCAGCCAGCACGCCGCTGTTGCCTGAAGTTCAGGCAGCGATAGTTGCGGCGCTGGCTGAAGCGGGGAATCCGTCGGCGGTGTCGCAGGCGGGGCAGCGGGCCAAGCAGCGCGTGGAGCAGGCGCGCAGGCACGTTGCGGCGCTGATCAATGCGAAGCCCGAAGAAATCTATTTCACGTCGTGCGGCACCGAATCGAATAATTGGGCGCTGCGAGGATTATTTGCGGCGAACAAACGTAAAGCGTTGCTGGCCGAAAAAAATGGGGACGGTTCTCCTGTTTCCGGCGCCGGGAAAGCAGAGAACCGTCCCCTGGTTCCGCACCTGATTATTTCCACGATTGAGCATCCCTCGATTTCATTAACAGCCAAGCGGCTCGAACTCGAAGGCGCGCGGATGACGATTCTGCCGGTTGATCGAGAAGGATTTGTGTCACTGAGTGATCTCAAAGCCGCGATGACACCGCAAACAATCCTCGTATCCCTCATGCTCGCCAACGGCGAAGTTGGCACGGTCCAGCCGGTTCGAGAATTAGCCGCGATCGCGCATGAGCACGGCGTGATCTTTCACACTGACGCAATTGCCGCCGCCGGACAAATTCCCATCGACGTGCACGAGCTTGGCGTGGATGCGCTAAGTATGTCCGCGAATCAATTCGGCGGACCGCAGGGCGCTGCCGCGCTGTTTGTGCGCGAGAATGTGCGCATCCTTCCTCTATTAGAAGGCGGCGGGCAGGAGCACGGCGGCCGGTCCGGCACCGAATCCGTCGCGGCGATTGCTGGCATGGGCATGGCCGCAGAAATCACCAAAGGCGAATTGCCGAATCGCCTATCGCACATGGCGCGTTTGCGCGATCATCTTAAAGAAGGTCTTAGCAGCCGCGTGGAGCATGTGCGGTTCTATGGTTCGTGGGCGTCGCGATTGCCGAATAATTTGCACGCATGCATCGATGGTCTCTCGAGTGAGTCGCTTGTGCTGGGATTGGATCAAGCTGGCGTCACTGTTGGTCTTGGCTCGGCCTGTAACTCAAAATCCATGCGCCCCTCGGCGGTGTTGAAGGCGATGGGATTGAACGATGAACAAGCCAAAGGCGCGCTCGTCTTCACGCTCAGCGCGCAAACCACCGAACAAGAAGTTGACCAAGCGCTAGAAATTATTCCGACAGTTGTCGAGAAGCTGCGCCGCGTCACTGCGCTGACTGCGCGAGTGTAGCAGCGGGTGACGCGGAGCGGAGGCCCCCAGCCGCTCGGAGCCGACGACGGCGATAGTCCGGCGCGGCGAGAACGGCTGGGGTCGCGCAGCGGCAGGACCCGCTGCCCCAGCGATGCGGCGAGGTGAAGTCCGCAGTCTTGGCTGGAGTGCGGCAGGACCGCTGCTAGAGAAAGCTGATATGAAATACATTGTTCTGCTTCCGGATGGCGTGTCAGATCTGCCAATCAAAGAACTCGGCAACAAGACGCCGCTGGAAGTCGCCAAACATCCCAATCTCGATTGGATCGCCGCCAACGGCCTCACCGGATGGAATCACACGATTCCAGACGGCTTCGCGCCGGGCTCCGACGTTGGCTGCATGAGCGTCTTCGGCTACGATCCGCGCAAATATCACACCGGCCGCGCGCCGCTGGAAGCCGCCGCCCAAGGCATTCATCTTGATCCGGGCCAAGTCGCGTTCCGCTGCAACACGCTTACCGTCGAAAATGGCACGATGGTTGACCACTCCGCTGACCACATCACCACGCCGGAATCCACGCAGCTCATCGAAACCGTCCGCACGCGGCTCGAAGAAAACGGCGTGCGGTTTTATCCGGGGGTGAGTTATCGGCATCTCACGATTGTCACCGGTGATGAATACGCCAACACCACATGCACGCCGCCGCACGATATTCTCGGTCAATCCATCGACAAATATTGGCCCAGCGGCCCGGGTTCCAAGATTCTCACACGCTTGATGCAAGATTCGGTCGGCGTCCTCAAAGCGCATCCGGTAAATCAAGCGCGCATCAAAGCCGGCAAGAAACCGGCGACGATGTTGTGGTTCTGGGGGCAGGGCACGGCGGTCGCGTTTCCGCCGTTTCAAAAAGTCTACGGCCTGAAGGCCGCGTGCATCAGCGCGGTGGACATTGTGCGCGGCCTCGGGCGGCTGGCCGGCATGGAGATTTTGCAAGTGCCCGGCATCACCGGCTATTTCGACACCAACTATAAAGGCAAGGCCGAGTACGCGCTGAAGGCGCTGGATGAGGGCTATGATTTTGTGCTGATCCACATCGAGTCCACCGATGAAGCCGGCCACATGGGCGATGCGCAGAAAAAAATCCAGGCAATCGAGGACGTGGACAAGCTGGTGGTAGGCACGCTGCTGGAAAATTTGAAGCGCCGCAAAGACCCATTTAGAATTTTGGTGACGCCGGATCATCCGACGAGCGTGGAGAAGCGCACGCACATTCCCGACCCGGTGCCGTTTGCGATGTGCGCGCCTGGTGGTGGCGCGGGCGCTGTACGCGCGTATAATGAAACGTCCGTCAAAGCTTCATCCATGCGGTTCGAACACGGGTTTGAATTGATGCGATTTTTTCTGACATGAAGCCGAGACTTATGGAACGCAGTGACATAAGTCTCTGGCTGAACGTCACCCCGCACCCAACGATGATGCGTATCGGCCAGCGTGTTCGAATTGTTGAGACGATTCAATTCCACGCTGGGTGCGGGGTTAATTCGGCCTGATCAGTTACGTCGTCCGTTGGGGACTCCGTAACTGATGGCCTCATTAAACGGAGGATCGATGCAGATTGACGTGAAATCGGGCAAGATCGACAGCCTGCGCGGCGGCGTGCCGGTGCTGGCGGCGTTTGAGGGCGAGCAGCAGCCGAGCAAATTTTTGCCGTCGTCCGTGTTGCGCGAGAAAAAACTGGTCTCGCTCATCCGGGAATCCGGATTCCGCGGCGGGGCGAATGAAACCGTCTTCTTACCGTACAACGGCGGCTGGGTGCTGGCGGTGGGATTGGGCAAAACCGAAAAGGCCACGCTGGATTCCGTTCGGCAATTCGCCGGCACGGCGGTGCGCGCGGTGCGCGCCCGCGGCTTCAGGCGCGTGTTATTGCCGGTGTTGACCGAACGCGTCCTCGGCGGCCCGGCGGTGGTCGCGCAGGCGCTGACCGAAGGCGCGCTGCTTGGCCTCTATAAATATGAAACGCTGATGAAAGTGCCCAAGCATGAGCAGCGCAAGCGCATTGACGCCATCACGCTGGTGACGGAGCGATCCGGCGACATCGCGACAGTCCGGCAAGCCGCGGCAAAAGGCCGCCTGATCGCGGAAGCCGTGACGTTGACGCGCGATCTGGTGACCGGTCCGTCGAACCTGGTGACGCCGACGTATCTCGCGAATCAAGCGCGCGCGCTGGCCAAACAATATCGCCTGAAATGCACCGTGATTCCGTTTGCCCAACTCAAGCGCCAAGGATTCGGCGGCATCGTCGGCGTGGCGCAAGGCAGCACGCATCCGGCGCAATTCATCGTGCTGGAGTATCGCCCGGCCCGTGCGAAGGCGACGTTTGCCTTCTGCGGCAAGGGCATCACGTTTGACACCGGCGGTATTTCCATCAAGCCCTCCGGGAAAATGGAAGAAATGAAATATGACATGGCCGGCGGAGCCGCCGTGCTGGGCACGCTTAAAGCCGCCGCGGGATTGAAGCTGCCGTATCATGTCATCGGCATCATCGCCGCGACGGAGAACATGCCCTCCGGCTCCGCGCAAAAACCCGGC
>Ga0209515_10008689_pt1 | contig 11774 bp, 9 predicted proteins | sample Subgroupgradi54m_FD_187454 | JGI IMG/M metagenome (GOLD analysis project Ga0209515, IMG submission 187454) | Subsurface groundwater microbial communities from S. Glens Falls, New York, USA - GMW60B uncontaminated upgradient, 5.4 m (SPAdes)... ... | reverse complement strand
AAAGTCGCACATCGGCGTGCCGAGCGTCTTCAATACCGCGCAAGTGCTGCGTGGGCTGGTGGCGTTGTCGGCCGAGACGCCCGATCCGCGGTGGCTGTCGGCCGCTCAAAAAGGCGCGACGTGGCTCGCGTCCGCTGTCGATCGAAACGGTCTCTGGCCGGCGGGCGATTACAAGAGCGACGTCATGCCGTCCTATTACTCCTACGCCGCGTCTGCGATGCTCGACGTCGGTCTGCAGACCCGTGATCGATTCGTGCAACAAGCGGCCGAACGCGTCCTCGACGCGATCGCCGGACGATGCGGCACCAATGGTGCGTTCGCCGGCTGGGCGTTCGCCTCGTCCGGTCCGGCGTTCACCCACACGATTGCCTATACCCTTCAGGGGTTCGTCGAGAGCGCCGAGATGCTCGGTGACTGGCCGCGATACGGAGCCCTCGTCGAGACCGCCCTGCAACGGTTGATTCGTCACGCCGAGTTGCGGGGCGGCGCGCTGCCCGGCCGCCTGACCGACGAGTGGAAGCCGGCGAGCCGTTCCGTGTGCCTCACAGGCAATGCACAGGTCGCGTTGTGCCTGCTCGCATGGGACGCGCGGCACCCCGACCTCCGTCTCGTGAACGCCGCGGCAAAGCTGATCGACTACGTCTGCGACACCCAGCGGCTGCGCAGCCCGTTGCGCGGCGTGCGCGGCGGCGTCGGCGGCTCTTCGCCCATCTGGGGTCGCTACATGACGCTGCGATACCCGAACTGGTCCGCCAAATACCATTGCGATGCGCTCATGACGCTGATCGATCGGCTCCGGTGCGAAGCATGAAGCGTGTGCGTGTGGCACTCACGGCCGGCTTCAACCGTTCGTTGACCGTGGTCGCGCTCGCGGAGCTGCTGACGCGACAGGGGCACCTCGTCGAGGCCATCCTGATCGTCACGCCATTCAATCTGCGGCGTCTCCGGGCGCTCGCCAGGAGTCGCGAGCGCGGATTCGTCGCGCGGGCCGCACGTCGCGCGATCGGCATCGCGCCGCCGGCTCAGGGCAGCCGCGTGATGGCCGAGTTCCTGGAGCGACACGACATTCGCGCGCGATCCCTTCGTCAATGGGCGCGGCAGCACCACACGACGGTGGTATCAGTACCCGACCTGAACGCGCCGCGCGCCATCCGGCTGATTGAATCGCAGCGCATCGACGGCGTCGTCTATGGGGGTGGCGGGGTGCTCGGGCGCCCGTTCATCGCGGCGGCGGGCGGGCGCATCCTGAACGCGCACGCCGGGCCGCTGCCCGCGATTCGCGGGATGAACGCGTGCGAATGGTCGGTGCTGTTCGGCCTCGAACCGACCGTGACGATTCACTGGATCGATGCGGGGATCGATACGGGGCGGACGATCGCGCAGGCCGCAGTGCCGGTGTGCCCGACCGACGATCTCGTGAGCCTTCGCGAGCGAGCGGCCGTGACCGGCGTCGAAGCCTTGTGCCGTCACGTGGGGGCGCTCGCGGCTGCCGCGCCGGCGGCTCGACCAGGCGCGCCGCTATCCCGCCAATGTTACGTGCTCGCTCCCGCGTTGCGCGAGCTAGCCGAGACAAAGCTGCGCTGCCGCCACGCCGCGGAGGGCGCATGACGTTCGGCCGCGTGCGACTCGTTGCGACGTCGATTCGCCACACCAAACCGCGGCAGCTCGTGGCCAGGACACGCCTGCAGTTGAAGCGCCGAGCGCATCGGTGGACGCACGGTCTCCGTGCCGCGATGTCGAGTGCGAACGGATGCCAGCTCACGGTCACCGGCGCGCCTCCGTCGGCCATCTTCGCGCCGCGATCGCATCTCGTCAGCCGCGTCGACCATACAACGGTCCTGTTGCTGGCCAACCTGAAGTGGACGCTGTCGACCCCAATGGACTGGCACCCTGCGGCTCTGGCCGTTGGCACTCGCCTCGAGAAGCTTCATCTGCACTACATGGAGTACCTCGAGGCAGTGGGGGACGCGCAGTTCGAGGCGATCGTGATGGACTGGATTCGGGGGAATCCACCATATCGAGAAGAGTACTGGCTCGACAACTGGAATTCGTACGCGCTCTCGATCCGCGTCACCGTCTGGATGCAGCAGTACGCACGACGACGAGACACGCTGAGCGCGGCGACGCGCGCGGCCATGGAAACGTCGATCGCGGCGCAACTTCGATTCCTGGAACGCAATCTCGAGCGCGACATCGGCGGCAATCACCTGCTGAAGAACGTCAAAGCGCTGCTCTGGGCGTCCCGGTTCTTTCTCGGCGGTCAGGCTTCCGCGTGGCAGCGGCTCGGCGATCGCTTACTCGCGGAAGAACTGGACGAGCAAATCCTGCCCGATGGCTTCCATTTCGAGCGAAGTCCGTCGTACCACGCGCAAGCCTTCGCCGATCTCCTCGAATGCCGCGCGCTCGTGGGTCACGCGGATACGCGCGTCCGGCTTGACCACGTGCTGCGGCAAATGGCGCACATCGTCGCCGACACCGCTCATCCGGACGGGCATCCCAGCTTGTTCAATGACGGCGGCCTCCACATGACGTACTCGCCGGCCGAGCTGCTGCGTGCCTACGCGTCACTCTCGGGCGAGGCGGTGGGCGCGCGCGGGAGCTTCGCCTTCAAGGACGCCGGCTACTTCGGCATCCGGGATGGGCAGGATCTTGTCATCGCCGACTGCGGCCGCGTGGGACCCGATCATCTCCCCGCGCACGCCCACGGCGACATTCTGTCGTTCGAATGGAGCGTCGGTGGCCACCGGGTCGTCGTTGACGCCGGGGTTTCGGAATACAACCCCGGAAAATGGCGGCGGTATGCCAGGAGCACGCGAGCACACAATACCGTGACCGTCGGCGACCAGGACCAATGCGAATTCTGGAAGGCCTTTCGCGTCGGGCGCCGCGCGAACGTCACGCTCCATCACTATTCTGACGTTGACGGTTTGACGCTCGACGGCAGCCACGATGGTTTCACGCACCTTGACGCCGCGCCGGTTCATCGCCGACAGCTGAAGGCGACGGCGGGTCGCGTCGAGGTCCGCGACATCGTCACCGGAGGTGCGGGGCAGCCGGTCGTCAGCCGATTGCTGTTGCACCCGGGCCTGCAGGTTCGTCGATGCGCCCAGGGCATCGAAATAGTGAACCGGAGCGTGCAGGTCACGCTTGCGACGAGCCATCCGATATCGATCGACCAGGCCTGGTGGTGTCCCGATTTCAACGTACGCATTCCGACGATCCAGGTCTCGTTGCAGTACGGCGATGCTCCCTGCGAGGGGGGCTTCCACCTCCACCATCACGGCTCGCAGCACCCGGAACGGTTTGCCCAGGCATGAGAATTCTGTTTTTCTCCCATTATTTTCCGCCCGAAGTGAATGCGCCGGCGAACCGGACGTTCGAGCACTGCCGCGAGTGGGTGGCGGCGGGACACGAGGTCCACGTGATTACGTGCGTCCCGAGCCATCCGGCCGGCGTGCCGTTTTCCGGATATCGGCCCGGTTGGTACTCGCGCGAACAGCGCGACGGCATCACGGTGCACCGCGTGTGGACCCTGCTGGCGCCGAATGCCGGGGTGCTCCGGCGCACCCTGAATTTCCTGTCGTTTGTTCCGACAGCGGTCTGGCGTGGGCTGCAGCTCGGCGCGTTCGACATCATCATCGGCACGTCGCCGCAGTTCTTCTGCGCGGTCGCCGCGTGGGTTGCGGCGTCGCTGAAGCGCACGCCGTGGGTGTTCGAGCTGCGCGATCTCTGGCCGGAGTCCATTGCCGCCGTTGGCGCGGCGCGGGCGTACATGCCGCTGCGGCTGCTCGAACGTCTCGAGCTGATGATGTACCGGCGAGCCTGCACCGTGGTGTCTGTCAGCCGATCCTTCATTCGGAACCTCATGGAGCGCGGCATCGACGGGTCGAAGATCGCGTACGTGCCGAATGGCATCGAGCCGGAGGTCTGGAAGACAGGCTGCCGACGCGCCGGCCGCGCGGCGCTGGGCGTCGGACAGGACGACATCGTCGTCAGCTACATCGGTACTGTCGGGATGGCGCACGACCTCGGCACGGTCCTGCAAGCCGCTCGGCTGGTGCAGGCCGACGATCCCCACGTGCGGTTCGCCATCATCGGTGATGGCGCGGAATTGCCAGCACTTCGAGCGCGAGCGCACGCCGAACGGCTGACGAATATCGTCTTCACGGGACTCATTGCGCGCGAGCGCATCCCCGATTACCTCGCGGCAACGGACATCTCGCTCGTCACGCTCAAGCCATCCGCGGTCTTCAAGACGGTGCTGCCGTCGAAGATGTTCGAATCGATGGCCGCATGCCGCCCGATCTTGCTGGGTGTCGAGGGCGAGGCGAAGGACACGCTCGAACGAGCGGGCGCCGGACTGGCCATCGCGCCGGGCGACCCGCACGCGATCGCGTCAGGCGTGCGGCTGCTGAGCGGCGACGCGGCGCGGCGTCGGGCGATGGGCGAGGCCGGCCAGCGATTCGTCGACCGCGAATTCAGCCGGCGCGCGTGGGCGCATCGATACCTTCAGATCCTCGACCGCGCACGGATTGCGCCGCACCAGATTGCCGTGCCACAGCCGGACACCAGACCGCTTCGCTAGGACACTTATGCACGTCATGCTGTTCCTTGCACCCGCCTTCTCGGCGGGTCTCCTCGCCTATGTTCTCGCGCCGTTCGCCGGGCGTCTCGCATTGCGCGTGGGCGCCGTCGATCTGCCAGGCCCGCGCAAGATCCATCAGCGGCCCATGCCGCGCCTCGGCGGCGTCGCGGTCATCGCGGCGATCAGCGTGGTGGCGGCCGCGACGTACTGGCTGGTGCCGATGTCGCGGACACTCCCGCCGCGCGTGTGCTGGGGCATTGCGCTCGGACTCCTGTCGATCGTCGCCATCTCGATCCTCGACGACATCAAAGCCCTCCCGGCGACGCCGAAGTTCGCGGTCCATCTGGCTGGCGCGGCGGTGGCCGTCGCATGCGGCGTGTCGTTGAATCCCGACGTCCATCTCTTCGGCCGGACGATTACCATCGGATGGCTCGCCAGCCCGCTGTCGGTGCTCTGGCTCGTGGGAATGACGAACGCGTTCAACCTCGTCGACGGCCTTGATGGATTGTCGGCCGGCCTGGCGCTCATTGCCGCGTCGGCCCTGGCGGGTGTCTTCGTGCTCGCGAATCAGCCGGCGATGGGGGCCGCGGCGCTCGTCCTGGCGGGCGGCGTTGCCGGATTCCTGCCGTACAACCTTTTTCCGGCACGCATGTTCTTCGGTGACACCGGCGCGACGGCGATTGGCTTCTGTCTTGCGGCCTTTGCGCTTCGCGGCGGCGCGACGCTATCCGCGGGATTCGCGACGTTGCTGCCGGCCTTCGTCCTCGGGCTGCCGATCGCCGAAACCGTCATCTCCGTGGTTCGGAGGCTCATTCGGCGCGCGGGCGCGAGCGATGCCGGTGGCGTGTTCCAGGCCGACCGAAATCACATGCACCATCGTTTGCTCGCCATGGGGATTGATCATCCGCATGCCGTGTTCATTCTGTACGGCGCCGGCGTGATGCTTGCAGCCGGCGCGCTGGCCTCGATGTTCATGACGGCGAGTGAATCGGCGCTGTTGATCGTCGCGCTGCTGCTCGCCGGGTTCCTCGGCGTGCACCGCCTCGGCTACGACGAATTCGCGATCATCCGCAACGGGGCCGCGCTGCGGGCGTACGAGACGCCGGCGCTGAATAAGTCGATGTTCGCGGTGTTCGTCGATGTGGCCCTCGTCGCGGTTGCCGCGCTGATTGCCGCTGCGCTCAAGGCCGACAACTGGCAACTGTCGGCCAGCGGCGCCGCAGCGCTTCGGATGACGGCGCTCCTCGCACCGCTGACAGTGGTCGTGTTCTGGTGCATGAACCTGTACCGCGGCACCTGGAAGCTCGCCGCGGTCGACGACTTCGTCCGGCTGTGTTGCGCGGTGTTCATCGCGGCGTGCCTCGGATCCGCGATACGCATGGTGGCGGCTCCCGCGGAGTCGTCGGCGTCGTTGTTTGCGATTTGGGCCCTCGTGTCCGCGGTGCTGGTCATCGGTTCGCGCGCCTCGTACCAAATTCTCGAGGCGAGCCGATGGCGCGCCGCCGCGAGCGGGACGCCCACGCTGATCTATGGCGCCGGCCGTCAAGGCGCGATGGCGCTGCGCGAGCTGACGTTCGATATCGAGTCTCCGCTGCGTCCGGTCGCCTTCATCGACGACGATCCGAACAAGCAGGGGCGACTCGTGAACGGCTTGCCCGTCGTGGGTTCGATGCGGACCCTCACCGGCACGATTCAGCGCTTCGCCGCGCGCGCGGTCGTCGTCGCGTCGGATGGCCTCAGCCCCGCACGGCTCGCCGAAATCGGCGAGCAGTGCGAGAGTGCCGGGGTCTCGCTGTTGAAGCTGCGCGTCAGCTTTTCGTCCGTGGCCGCGGCCCCGCAGGCGATGCGTCTGGCGCCGGCTGCACCGGCCGTCGACGGGCTCCGCGATCACCGGCCGGCCGTGTCCCTGCAGTTGGAGGCGGCGTGCGTGCCTGGCACGCGGGTGCCGATCGTGGGCGGGCAGCGATGCCCGGCGTGCCGTTCGCATGCGCTGTTCCGATCGCGTGGGACAACGGTGCTCGACCAGCTGCACAAACGGGTTACCGGCAAACGGCTGCACCGATGCCAGAAGTGCGGGTGGCGCGGCTGGACACAGTCGCTCGACGTCAGCCTCCACTACTCGCTGCCCCTTCATGTGCCGACGTCCGATCGGATGAACGCGGTCTTCGCGAACCACTCGCGTGACAAACGTGCAAGCTGAAGCGCGATCGGCGAGACGCACGGCGGCATCGAGGGTCGAGAAGACTCAGATCGCGCTGGTCCTCGCGATCGTGGCGTGGGGCGCGCTGTCGTTCGGCGCGGTCTACCCATGGGGCTATGCGCCGCTGGGCGGCGCCTCGGCTCTCGCCGGCGCGCTGGGGCTGCTTGCCGGACAGCGTCGACGCGTGCCACGGCTCGTCGTCGCGGCGGGTGCCGTTGTCATCGGGTCGATTGTGGTGCAGCTGGTGCCGCTGTCGTCGTCCGTCCTCGCGCGACTGAGTCCAGCGACCGTCGCGCTGCTCGACCGGTACGACGTCATGTTCGCGCTGGCGCGCGGATCGGCCGTCCACACGCTCTCAGTCGATTCGCGTCGAACATGGATCGGTGTGATGTTGATCGCGAGCCTTGGCACGTTCTGGCTCGGGCTGACCGCCATGTTGCGAACGCGTCTCGTGCTCTGGATCGTGCGCGGTCTCGTGATCGTCGGGACCGGGATCGCGGTGATAGGCGTGATTGCGCCGTCGGGTCACGACGCGCGGATTTACGGCTTCTGGCAGCCGCAGTCCGCGGCGACCTCTTTCGGACCCTTCGTCAACCGGAATCACTACGCGGGGTGGATGCTGATGACCATCCCGCTTGGCGTCAGCTACCTCTGGTCGCTACTCGCCCGTGACACGGCCGCCCGCTCCTGGCGCGCGCGTCTGTCGTGGCTGTCGACGCCATCGGCAAGCGGGTTGATCCTGCTCGGTGTGGCCTTGGCGGTGATGGTGCTGTCGGTGGTGATGTCGCTGTCGCGATCCGGCATCGGTTGTCTGGTCGTGAGCCTGACCCTGCTCGTGTGCGTCGTCGACCGCACGCGCGTGAGCTGGTGGCGTCGAGCGATCCTGGCCACGTGTGTGGCCGGCGTGGTGGCTGCCTGCATCGGATGGACGGGCACGGACAGAATCGGCGGGCGGTTCGCCGAATCTCAGACCGATCGCTTGGGCGGACGCGTCGGGGTGTGGCGAGACGCCAGCGCCGTCGCGCGCGCCTTTCCGTTGACCGGGACAGGGTTCAACACGTTCAGCGTGGCGATGTTGTTCTATCAGACCCACGACCTCGAGGAGTTCTACGCCGAGGCCCATAGCGATTATCTGCAGGTTGGCGCCGAGGGCGGCTTGCTGGTCGGCATTCCAGCGCTCGCATTGATGCTGGTGACGGCCCGCGAAGTGCGTCGGCGATTCTCGGGCGACGACCCACGGTCGTACTCGCTGCGCCTTGGAGCCGTTGCGGGGTTGCTCGCGATCGCCCTGCAGGAAACCATCGAATTCAGCCTGCAGATGCCCGGCAACGCCGCGTTATTCTGTGTCCTCGCCGCGATCGCGCTCTATCACCCCGATCGCCACGGCGCTGGCTCTCTCCAGCTCCGGCCCGCCGCGTAGACGAACTTCGACTACTGGCCTGTCTGCGGTATGCGAGCGCTCCGTACGACGAGCCAGCTTTCGAAGGTGGTTGCAGCGACTCCCATGACCCACGCGGTTTTGGGCCGCGTCTTGTGAAGGCGTTTCAACCCGTACGCAAACGCCGCGGCCATGGCGCTCTTGGTCGTCGCAAAGAGGACGGGTGAATCCTGCCACCACGACCCGAAGCCCCGTTCGCGCGCCGAGCCTTCTTCAATCCGGTACATCGACACGGCAAGGTCGCTGCTCGCGGCAGTGAAGAAACTGCCGAGCACGATGTTGAACGGTCGGTCGTGCACGTTCCATCCTTCGTTCGAGGGCGTTGCGCGTCCGCTGCTGACGTGTGTGTCCGAAAGAACCGTGCTTTGAGTTTCGACAGGGAATAAAGACGATGAGATGAGATCGGAGGTGGAGCTCTGCGCACGCGCTCTCGCGCCCGGACATGCGAGCGCGATCACAATCGCTGCGCGCGAGAGAAGTCTGGTGAGCGCATGTGATCGCGGACGTGATCGCGGATCGGATCCGGCCATGGTGTCGACGCTCCAGGTGTAGTCGTACACGCGACGAAGCGTCGCGGCGACGATACGGCTGAACACCGGACAACCATACTGGTGTTCCCGCGCGGTCGCACCATTTTTTTGGCGAAACCGCCAGGTTTTTCAGAGGATGGGAGGATAAAGGCGCCGCGCCGAGAGACAAAAGTCGCCGTCGACGTGAGTCACTCGCCGATTGCGCGGCGGTGACCGGCGCCAGTATCATCGCTTTTAGTCGGCGTGGCGACGTGCCTCGGATGGGGCGTGGGCTGAAACTGCACGAAAAAGCAGCAGATCACGGTGGCGACCGGCTTGCACCCGGAGGTGCCCATGTCGTACCGCGGCGGTTGGCCACCGTTCTGGCAGCAAGGGGAGAAACACGGTAACGGCCTGGACTTGGGTCCGCCGCTTCGGCAGGTGGCGCCCCTTCAGCCTGCTGTGCGGTGGAAATGGCTGGAAGAGCTGCGACTCCGGTTCGACCTCGCAATTGAACTGCTCGATCCGGCGCTCGAGTACGTGCTCAAGCCGCTGCCTGGTGCCGAGAGCGCCGTCGATGTCCGCGCGCTCAGCCAGAGTGATCCGAACGTGCGCCATGCCGCCGCTGCGGCGTTGCGGTCTTCGAACCCTCGGACTTTCACGAGCGGCGGCGCGCGGTTGCACATCAGGCCGCTCTTTCTCAGATCGGGTGTGACGCCGCTGGCGAACGGCGTCCTCGTGATCGCGGACCGTCAAGCCGACGACGTCGCGGCCTCCAAGGAAGTTGATCGCCGGCTCGACGCGACCGGCCGATGGCTCACGGCGGCCATTGAAGCGGAGATCGGCGCGGCAAGCGATCAGGCCGAAGCCGATCAATCCGCGGACCGGTTGGCCGGAGTGGTCGACGTGATCGACACCTTGCACCGGGTGAGCGACGAGCGGGAAATCATCTCCGTGATGATGGAAGCGCTTGCATTCTGGTTCGACACCGATGTTCGCGTCTATCAGCAGGATCTGTCCGGCGCGTTCGCGCTGCACGCGTGCTTGCCGGGCGTCGAGCGCTCCGCCGTTGCCCAGCAACTCGATGGCCATCACATCTGGGGACGGGACGATATCTTCAAGATCGGCTCCTCGCGCGAGTTGGAGGCACTCGGGTGGATTGGCGCGGATCCCGACACACTCTTCGCGCCGATTTCCGTCGAACAGACCGCCGAATGGCTTCTGACGATGTCGGGCGCTGGCGATCCGACGGCCGAGTCGACGCTGTCGGTCCTCAGTCACATCGCCGGCGCGCGGCTGACCGATCTGTACCGCGACGTTGTCGAGCGGCAGCGCCGCGAGTTCACCGCGATCGTCGCGTTCGGTGATGCCCCGTTCGACGCGACCGCGCGGATCGCGCTCGAAGCGATCGCGCGCGACATTGGCGCGACGGCCGCGACCGTCACGATCTATGGGGGGGACAGCGCGCCGACCGTGTCGGTCGGCTGGGGTGCGGGACCGGATGAGGTCGCACCGTTCGTCGAGGCCGGCTCGTCGACCGCGACGCCCGAACTGATTTTGGTGGGCATGAGGGCCGGCGCCGGCGTGTCGCTGGTGCTCAGCGTGCGAAGCCAGGGCGGCCGGTTCACGGGCGCGTCCGCGCGGCTCACGCGGTCGGCCGCGATGCTCTTCGCCACGTGGGTGTCTGGAGCCCTCATCAGACGTGGCGAGGTGCGCGTTCCCGACCTCAGCGAATACGCCGGCGAGTTCGTGGACCGGCTGCGGGGCCACCTCGACCGGCTCGGCCGCCTCAAAATGGGCGGAGCGGTCGCGGTGGTCATGGCCGATCTGTCGCCGCCGACCGGGTTTCTGCTCGACAACGTCATGCAGGTCGTGCAGGAACAGGTCCGTTCGTCCGATGTCGTGGGCATGCTCCAGACCGGCGCGGGCGTGCTTCTGCCAGAGGCGACGCGCGAAGTGGCCACCGCCGTCGTGGACCGACTGCTGCACGCGGCGCGCACGCAGGGCATGGCCGCCGCGCGCGTCGGCATGGTCACATTCGCTCCATCGTCCGAATCGCCCGCCACCTTGTTGGAGCGAGCGCTGATGAATGCCCGTCGCAGCGCGTCCTTGTCGTGAGTCGCGGAACCCTTCTCGGAGATCGTCGTGAATATCCCCGGTTCGAGGTTGCCGGCCAGCTATGGGCGGCGCTGACGTTTGACGCGGAGGTCGTGGTACGAAACGTCACGACCCGCGGTGTGCTGATCGAGACAATGCTCGCCTCGCCGTTCAAGCCGATTCGCGCGGCGCGGGTCACGCTGGGTGGCGGTGTGCCGGCCCTCGACGCGATCGTACGGCACGTCACGCCAGTGCCGAGCTCGGCGGAGCCCGGTCACCGCTACCTGGTTGGTCTCGAGTTCGTCAACGTTCCGCCAACGGTGCTCGTGAACGTCACGCGCCTGCTTCGCGACTGGCACGACCAGGCCAGTCGATAGTCTGCACAAACTCATTCAGAACAGAGACTTTTCTCCGCTGGTGCGGCCGGATCCTCTGCTGCATTAACCGTCGTCACCCAGACTTCTGTCGCCAATCCGCGGAAACGCCTGCGATTTCATCGGTTCGCGGCTGACAAACTTCTGCCCCGCCGCTGGCGATTTCTTTGCTATTGGGTGCTGCGGGCCGTGCCCGAAGCAGTAGGACGCCAATTCTCATGAGCCATCTTGCTATTGAACGTCGCCGAGTGTCGCGCGCGCAGCCGATTCACGATCCTTGCGTGGCAGTTGATGTGTCGCTGCCCGTCCGCGTGCTGGATATCAGCAGATCCGGCGTGCTGCTGGAGTCGAAGGCTGAACTGCTGGTCGGCGATCGCGCGGAACTCAGCGTGACGATCGCCGATCGTTCGTTCCCTCTCGTCATCGAAGTGCGACATGTGTCGGTGGACTCGAATCCGCGCCGCGGGATGCGGTACAAGGCCGGCGCGGTATTCGTGTCGGCATCGGCTGAGCAGCGGTCAGTAATCGAGCAAATGTTGGGTGCGGAGCGAATCTAATGTCAGTACGAACA
>Ga0209515_10008688_pt1 | contig 11776 bp, 10 predicted proteins | sample Subgroupgradi54m_FD_187454 | JGI IMG/M metagenome (GOLD analysis project Ga0209515, IMG submission 187454) | Subsurface groundwater microbial communities from S. Glens Falls, New York, USA - GMW60B uncontaminated upgradient, 5.4 m (SPAdes)... ... | reverse complement strand
TGCGGTCGCGGCGATCATTCGCCACACCGCCGAAACCGAAATCCTGCCGCGCTGGCGCTGTCTGGAAAAGCACCAGATCCGTGAAAAAGGTCCGGGCAATCTGGTCACCGAAGCCGATGTGGAAGCGGAACGGGTGCTGACCGCCCGCCTGACCGAATTGCTGCCGGGCTCGGTGGTGGTCGGCGAAGAGGCGGTGGCCGGCGATCCGACGGTGCTGGATGTGCTGAACGGCACGGCGCCGGTATGGATCGTCGATCCGGTCGACGGCACCAACAATTTCGCCCATCACCGCCCGACCTTCGGTGTCATCGTCGCCCTGGTCCAGGATGGCCGCACCCTGGCCGGCTGGATTCACGATCCGCTCGGCAACCGCACGGCTACCGCCGTGGCCGGGCAGGGGGCGTGGATGGACGGCCAGCGCCTGCATGCCGCCGCCGGTGTGCCGCTCGAGCAGATGAGCGGTTCAGTCGGCAATACCCGCAAAGCGCCGATGATTCCCTTTGTCCGCGCCGTCACCCGCGCCGGATGCGTCGCCGACGATTATATGAACCTGGCCACCGGCCGGCTGCACTTCGCCCATTACACAAGGCTGGCCCCATGGGACCATGCCGCCGGCGTGCTGCTGGTGCAGGAGGCCGGCGGTGTCGTCGCCCTGATGGACGGCTCACCCTATCGCCCGCTGCCCGGCCAATCCGAGATGCTGATCGCCGCCGATCAGGACGGCTGGCAGCGCTTGCGGCGGTGCTTCGACCGTCAGGCGTGAGGGGGCTGCTGAAAGCCCTCCCCCTTGATGGGGGAGGGCTTTTTCGATGGAGAACAGGAGCGTCCCCGTGCGTCGACCCCCCTGGCAAGGCGGCGCATAGGCGAACGGCAGGCTTACCGGACGCACCTCCAGCGGCAATATCGGGCAGGAGTGACGCCAGACACTGTGCTCCGCCAACCGTCCTGATGGCCGCCATGACCTTCCTGTTGTCCAAACTGTTATGGCCCGTCGTCCAGCCGCTGGGTCTGATCCTGATGCTGGTCATGGTCGGCGGCATGCTGGCCTGGACCCGCTGGTGGATGCTGGGGCGGCGGCTGGTGCTGGTGGCGGCGCTGCTGACCGTGGTGTTCGGGGTGCTGCCGACCGGCTCGCTGCTGCTGGCCACCCTCGAGGACCGCTTTCCGGCGCCCACCGCTATCGGCCGCATCGACGGCATCATCGTGCTGGGCGGCAGCATCAACCCGCAGGCCTCCGCCGAGCATGGACAGCCGGCCTTGACCGATGCGGCGGAACGATTGACCGAGGCGGTGGTGCTGGCCCGGGCCCATCCCGACGCGGTGCTGGTGTTCACCGGCGGCTCGGGCCTGCTGCTCGACCAGACGGCCAGGGAAGCGCCGGTGGCGGCGGCACTGCTGCGGGATCTCGGCGTCGACCCGGGCCGGATCATCCTTGAGGACCAGTCGCGTGATACCTACGAGAACGCGGTCATGACCCGCGACCTGATGCAGCCGCAACCCGGCGAGCGCTGGTTGCTGGTGACCTCGGCGTTCCACATGCCGCGGGCGTTCGGCACCTTCACCGCGGCGGGCTGGCCGGCGGTCGCCTATCCGGTCGACTACCGCAACTCGGTCGCCGCGGCGGGGATCGGCCTGGGCACTCCGCTGGAGGCGGCGCGCACGGCGCTGCATGAATGGGTCGGGCTGATCGTCTACCGGTTGACCGGACGGACCCATGACCTGTTTCCTGGTCCGTTGACGGCTCCGCCGCTTGCTCCGAAGCCCGCCTCCGTGGCACAACAGGCCGGCATCAGTCTCCGTTGAGGAACTCTCCCATGACCTGGGCCAAGACAGCCCGTGCCGCAGTGTTGTTCGCTTCCGCCGTGGTCGCCCTGCCGGCCGTCGCCGCGCCGGCCGACTTCCAGTCCTTTCTCCAGGATCTGCGCCAGGACGCGCGCCAGCGCGGCATTTCCGAACGCACGCTCGACGCTTCCCTGGTCGATATCGAACCGATCCCCCGGGTCATCGAGTTGGATCGCAAACAGCCCGAATTTACCCTGACCTTCGACGAGTACCTGGGCAAGACCGTGTCGTCGGTCCGTATCGCCAAGGGCAGGCAACTGTATGAGCAGCATCGCGATCTGCTCGAACGGGTCGGCCGCGACTACGGCGTGCAGCCGCGCTTCATCCTGGCGCTGTGGGGCATGGAAACCGATTTCGGTCGCCTGACCGGCGGATTCCATGTGATTCCGGCGCTCGCTACCCTGGCCTGGGATGGCCGCCGTAGCGCCTTCTTCCGCAAGGAACTGCTGGACGCCCTGAAGATCATCGACGAAGGCCACATTACATCGGCCAAGATGCTTGGCTCGTGGGCCGGCGCCATGGGCCAGCCGCAGTTCATGCCGTCGAGCTTCCTGCGCTTCGCGCGCGATTATGACGGCGACGGTCGCCGCGATATCTGGGGCACGCTGCCCGACGTGTTCGCCAGCGCCGCCAATTATCTGGCCTCCAGCGGCTGGCAGACCGATCAGACCTGGGGCCGCGAGGTGCGGCTGCCGGCCGGCTTCAAGACCGGTCTCATCGGTGCCACCACCGTCAAGCCGCTCAGCGAGTGGGCCCGGCTGGGCGTGCGCAGCACTGACGGCGGCGCCTTGCCGGCGACCAGGATCAAGGCCTCGGTGGTCCGGCCCGACGGCGGCCCGGCCTTCCTGGTGTACGAAAACTGGCGCGTCGTCATGAAATGGAACCGCTCGACCTTCTACGCTCTCGCTGTCGGGCATCTTGCGGACCAGATCGGTAACCGCTAAGTTGGCCCCCGCTACCACATTCGATGTATGGGCCAAGCGGGGGGCCACCACTGATGCGCGGACTGATCTGGCGATGCGTCGTCGTCGCAGCCATGGCGGGGATCGTCGCCGGCTGCGCCGACAGCCGGCCGAGCACCACTCAGGCCGACAAGCGCGGCGTCTACAAGGTCGGCAAACCATACCAGATCGGCGGAGTCTGGTATTATCCGGCGGAGGATTATTCCTACGACGAAACCGGCATCGCCTCGTGGTATGGCCCGAACTTCCACGCCAAGGAAACCGCCAATGGCGAGGTGTTCGACCAGAACGCCGTTACTGCCGCCCACAAGACCTTGCCGTTGCCCTGCTATGTGCGGGTGACCAATCTGGAGAACGGGCGGTCGATCGTGGTGCGGGTCAATGATCGTGGTCCCTATGTGGCCAGCCGGATCATTGATCTGTCGCGGCGCTCGGCCCAGTTGCTGGGTACCGAAGGGCAGGGGACGGCGCGGGTGCGGGTGCAGATCATGGCCGAGGAAAGCCGTGCCCTGGCCGCCAGGCTGAAATCCGGCCAGCCGGTCGACTACGCCGATGCTTCGCCGCCGCCGACCGCGGCGCCGCGGGAAAGGGTGGTGGTGGAAACGCCGGCTCCGGCTCCGGCTCCGGCCGTGAAGCGCCCCGAGCCGCGCAGCGCCTTCCCCGAGCCCGCACCGGAACCCCAATTGGAGGCCCAGCCGGTCCGCATGGTGGCAGTCAAGCCGACCAAGGTTTATATTCAGGCCGGAGCCTTCCAGAGGTATGATAACGCCAGCCGGGTGACCGGCGCGCTCCAGACCTTCGGAGCGGCGGCGATCGTACCGATCAAGGTCAATGGTGCCGAGGTCTACCGCGTCCGGATGGGGCCTATCGGCACCGTCGATGAAGCGGATAAAATTCTCGATCGGGTCATTAATGCCGGCTACCCGGACGCCCGGGTAGTGGTCGATTAAGATTGCTGCGTCACACTTAGGACTCATCGGGACAGGCTGGCCGCGCCGCCTGTCCGTCGTCTCAGTCTCGGGAACCGCTCACCGATGTCTTTCGTCGCTCTCCGCCGATCCGTGTTCACCGCCGCCGCCGCCGTGATGCTCGCCGCGTCCGCCCAGGCGGCGCCATCCATCGAGACGGCGGCCAAACAGGCGCTGGTGCTCGATTTCGACACCGGCACCATTCTTCTGGAAAAGAATGCCGACGACCTGATGCCGCCGTCGTCCATGAGCAAGCTGATGACCGCCTATATGGCCTTCGAAGCCATCAAGGCCGGGCGGGTCAAGATGGACGACATGCTGCCGGTCAGCGAAAAAGCCTGGCGCATGCAGGGGTCCAAGATGTTCGTCCATGTGGGCGACCGGGTGAAGATCGAGGATCTGCTCAAGGGCATCATCGTCCAGTCGGGCAATGACGCCTGCATCGTCGTCGCCGAAGGTCTGGCCGGCAGCGAGGAAGCCTTCGCCGAGAAGGCCACCAAGCGGGCGCGCGAACTCGGCCTGACGCAAAGCACCTTCCGCAACGCCTCGGGCTGGCCGGCCGAGGGTCATCTGATGACGGCGCGCGACCTGTCGACCCTGGCCAAGCGCATCATCATCGACTTCCCCGAATTCTATCCGTTTTACAGCATCCGCAATTTCACCTATAACGGCATCACCCAGGGCAACCGCAATCCGCTGCTGTACAAGGATATCGGTGCCGATGGCCTGAAGACCGGCCATACCGAGATCGCCGGCTATGGCCTGACCGCTTCGGCCAAGCGCGACGGGCGGCGGCTGGTTCTGGTGGTCAACGGCTTGGGCAGCATCAAGCAGCGCGGCGAAGAGACCGAACGGCTGCTCGACTGGGGATTCCGCGAGTTCAGCAATTATATGCTGTTCGAGGCCGGCCAGACCGTCGGTGATGCCGAGACCTGGCTGGGTTCGTCCGAGACGGTGCCGCTGGTCGCCGGCAAGCGCCTGCTCGCCACCCTGCCACGCACCGCCCGTGACGGCATGGTGGTCAAGGTGGTCTACAACGGTCCGATCGCCGCCCCGATCAGCCGGGGTGACGAAATCGCCAAGCTGATCGTCGACGTTCCCGGGCAGCCGACTCAGGAATTGCCGCTGTTGGCCGGCGCCGATGTGGAAAAGCTCGGCTTTTTCGGCAAGATCGGCGCGGCCGTGAAATACCTGCTGACCGGCGGCGTATCCAAAGCCAAGGCGGCGGGTGTCTGAGATGGCGGGACGCTTCATCACCCTGGAGGGCGGCGAGGGGGCCGGCAAGACGACACAGATCGGACTGCTGACGGCCGCCCTGCGGACGCGTGGCGTCGACGTGGTGACCACCCGCGAGCCGGGTGGCGCGCCCGGAGCCGAGCAGATCCGCACCCTTCTGGTGGAAGGCGAGCCGGGCCGCTGGGATGCCTGGACCGAAGCACTGCTGCACACCGCCGCCCGCCGCGACCATCTGCGCGCCACCGTCTGGCCGGCGCTGGAAGCTGGCCGCTGGGTGATCTCCGACCGCTTTTATGATTCGACCGTGGCCTATCAGGGCTATGGCCACGGGCTTGGCGTCGAGGCGGTCGAGCGGCTGCAAGCCCTGGTGCTGGGCGACTTCGCCCCTGACCTGACCTTTGTGCTCGACCTGCCCATCGACACCGGCCTGGCCCGCGCCGCCGGCCGTGGCGGCGCCGAAGACCGCTATGAACGCATGGACCACGGTTTCCACCAGCGCCTGCGCAACGGCTATCTCGACATCGCCCGCAGGCACGATAACCGCTGCGTCGTCATCGACGCCGCCCAGTCCGCCGAAGCCGTCCACCAGCAGATCATGTCGGTGGTGGATCGGCTGGAGTGACCGGCCGGTGATCGTGCCGGGGTGATCCTCATTTCCCACCTGACCCTCGCCGCACTCTCGACGCGTCGGTGGCCCCGTTGAGAATAGCGACGTCCCCAGTTTGGCCGGATATAGCGTCGCCTTGCGCATCCCGCCTCCCAGGCAGTGGATGTTGGCTTCGGCGGTATGGCCGTGCTACGGTTATCCCCATGAACGAGACGATCGAATCTAAGCGGCGGGCACTGACAGAGCCATTCTCTGTCGTAGACGTTCCCGTGGGTGCGGCAGAATGCTATGAACAACTCGGAACAAAGCGTAAATTCTGGTATACAGATGATCTTGGATCAATGGTTTTGTACAAACAAAGTAGATCAAATACTGGTGAACATTGGGCAGAAAAAGTTGCGTGCGAGTTGGCATCAGAAATAGGCATACCTCATGCGCATTATGATTTAGCTGTGTGTGGAACGGAGCTTGGCGTTGTCTCGCCTAATTTTGTTCCTCGCCAGGGGAGATTGATCCACGGAAACGAACTGTTTTCATCGGTTGACCGCGGTGACGATGAACATGTTCGTTTTTATAAAAATACGAATCATACCGTCAAGAAGGTGATGCGTTTTCTTTCATTGAATGCCGCCAGCGTCGGTGCGCCCGAGCAGGTGCCATGTGAGGTCGACATTCAGACCGCGGCGGATGTTTTTGTTGGCTATCTCATGCTTGATGCATGGATCGGCAATACGGATCGCCATCACGAAAATTGGGCGATATATATCGCTCGTGACGGTATTCGTTTAGCGCCGAGCTACGATCATGCTTCCAGCTTGGGACGTATTGAACGGGATGAACGGAAGCAGCACATGCTGGAGACGCGTGATCGCTACGGGTCTGTCGAAGCCTACGCCATGAAGGCCAGATCGGCATTCTATCGAACTCCGGACGATAGAAAGGCGATGCTGACGCTGGACGCCTTCCAGGACGCGGCGGCACTCCGTCCGAGAGCGGCGGCTGCGTGGGTGAAGCGGTTGCGCATTATTCCAGATGAGGTGATCGCTGCGATTTTCCGGCGGGTTCCTGATACGCATATCACGGATATAAGTCGCAACTTCGGGATGGAGATGCTGCGGATCAATCGGCGTCGAATTGTCGCCTTAATGGAAGAAATGCAATGAAGGCCGTCGTCGTGACCTGGCAGGATCCTGATAGCAGGCTGTGGATTCCTGTGGGGCGTTTGTCGAGAGATAAAACTTGTTATACGTTTGTTTATGCGCGTGGAGCAGAAGAAAGTAAAAATTTTGTGCCGTTTCCGCGAATGAAAGACCTCAGGCGCCGTTATGTGTCTGAAGATCTATTCCCGATTTTTGCCAATCGTGTAATGCCAGCATCGCGTCCAGAGTATCAGGAGTACATTCATTGGCTCGGCGTCGCCAACGGCGATCCCCTTCATCTGTTGGCGAGGTCAGAGGGAATCAAAGTCACAGATGGCTTGCAGCTTTATCCCGTGCCAGACCGGCAAGCAATTTATGAGATGTCGTTTTTCTGCCATGGAATCAGGCATCTGCCGAAGGAAGCGCAAAGCAGGGTGGATGTATTGCAGCCGGGAGAGCGCCTTTTCCCGATGTTGGACGTACAGAACCCATTCGATGCCAAGGCGGTTGCACTTCGTACGAACGATCCTATTGTTCTAGTAGGGTACTGCCCGAGCTTCCTGGCACAGGATATTAAAGTACTTTTGCAAGATAGCACGGCACAAATCATTGTAGAGCAGCGTAACGATAATGCGCCGATACAGCTTCGTTTGCTCTGCAAATTTTCGGCGGTATGGCCTGAAGCGTTTATGCCGTTTGACGATCCGCGTTTTCTGCCGTTGGCCTGATGCAGTGCTCATCCGGGGCGTCTCCACCCCGGATGTTCTCCGTGCCCCCCTAGAACGTCACCTTCGCCCGCAGCCAGAAGGTCCGGCCCGGTTCGTTGATGCGTACTGAATTGGTGTCGTAGCCGAGCAGGGCCAGGGTCGGGTCGACGCCCTTGCTGACATGCTCGCTGTATTCGGCATCGAACAGATTATCGACGCCGGCCAGCAGCAGCACGGTCGGGGTCGGTCGCCAGCCGGCATTGAGGCCGAAGGTGACGAAGCCATCGGTGGCGCCGGTATCGGTGCCGATGATATTGCCCTGGCCGACAGCGACGCGGTCCTGTTCGGTGGCGGCGCGGAACACCAGGCCGGCCACATAGGTGCCGTCGTCGTATTGCAGGTTGGCGCGGAACTCCAGCGGCGGCATCTGGGCCAGCGGCAGGCCGTCGGTCAGGTTGTCGCCATAGGCGTAGACCAGGCTGCCGTTCAGCTTCAGGCTGGGAGTGACGGTGTAGCTGGCATCCAGTTCAAAGCCGGTGACCCGCGCTTCGATGTTGCGCGAGACGGTGGTGCCGCTGGTGGTGTCGCGCAGGATGTAATCATCATAGGCGGCATGGAACGCCCCCAGGCTGCCGCGCCATTTCTGGCCGTGGACGATGGCCCCCAGGTCCACCTGATTGACCGTCTCGGGATTGACGTCGAAAGTGTAGTAGCGTTCCCACCAGTCGGCACTGCGCTCCACATGGCCGAAGCCGGCATAGGCGGTCAGCGGCAGGCCGATATCCACGTCGTGCTCGTAGCGGACGAAACCGCTGAACAGCAGGTTGGTATCGTCCCGGCCGGTCACATGGTGGTCGACCTGGACGAGGTCACCGCGCAGGCCGGCCAGCAGACGGCTTTGCGGGGTGAAGGCATGCTCCAACTGGGCATAGAGGCCGCCGACATTGAACTCCATGTCGGTGACGCGGTCCTTGTCACTGTATTCCAGCCCGGCCATCAGGTCGGCACTGCTGAGCATGCGCGAGGAATGCTGATCGTTGTGGTAGTCGGTGCCGACCTTCAGCAGCGTCTGCGCAGTCACCGCCAGATCGACGGCGGCACGGCCGCCCAGGGTCCGACGATCCACATTCATGCCCATATCCATGCTGGACGCATCGCGCAGCGTGTAATTATCCATGATATGGTCGATGTAATTGTAATAGGCCTCGGCCGAGAGCTTGGCGAGCAGCGGCGTGACGGCTTCCTTGCTGAAGCGCAGCTTGACGCTCTGCCGGTCCAGCGCTGCCGCATCCATGGAGCGGTCGGCATAATTGCCCTGGCCCTCGCTGACATCGGCCGAGGCCTCGATCAGGGTGTTGGCGTCGGGCGTCCAGCCGACCGCGCCGGTTACGCTGCGCCGCCAATAGGCCGACCGGACCTTGTTGCCGGCGCCATCCATATAGTCGTCGGATGCCGAGTGGGTGCCGGTGGCCCGGATATAGCCTTCCTTCATGCCGGCGGTGGCGTCGAGCATCTGGTCGTTGCGGCCGACATTGCCATAGGTGCCGACGGCGGTACCGCGCATATCGAACTGGTCGAAGCGTGGCGTGTCGCGTTCGAAGCGGACGGTGCCGGCGATATTGCCCGGGCCGAATTCCACCGTCTGCGGCCCCTTGATGACGGTGATGCGGTCGTAGCTTTCGGGAAAGACATAGGCGGTCGGCGGGTCCATGCGAGCGCCGCAGCCGCCCGCCAGAGGCGTGTCGTCGAGCAGAATGTTGAGCCGCGAGCCGCCCTGACCGCGCAGCAGCGGATCGCCGCCGATGCCGCCCTTGCGGGTCACGCTGAAGCCGGGAATCTGTTTGAGATAGCCGGCACCGTCGGCCGGCGGCACCGGCTGGCGCGCGGCTTTCGGGTCGGTGGAGATGGTCAGCGGCTCGTCGACCGGCGGGGCGGTGACGATCACCTCTTCGAGCAGCCGCGCATGGGTGTCGGCCGATGGGCCGCTGAGGGTGGTCTGTTCGGCGGCCGAAGTCGCGCCGTTGGTGAACAGCAGGGGAAACAGGCAGCAGGTGCCGGCAAGCAGGCGTGTCCGCGCACGCTGTGACGTGATGGTCATGGCGGGTCCGATGATATATTGAGACGTTGTCGGGTGAAGCGAAGAACCGGCGGAGGCGCCTCAGGCGCCGGCCATGCCGGTGATCAGCCCGACCGGGGGCGCGCGGGGCCATTGCGGGCGATCGCGGTCGGCGCGCGGCGCCGCTGACGAGGCCGGCAAGGGGGCAGCACCGGCATGGCGGGGAACCGTCGGCAAAGCGGTTGCCGATGCCGGAAGAGCCACCGGGACAACGCACAGGGTACAGCAATCGCTGGTCTGGCACGGGTCGGCCGGGTCGGAACGACCGTCATGGCCAGCCGCGCACAGATCCACGGCATCGAACGGCCATGGCGTTGCCACCGGCTCGGCCGGCCCGTTGGCAAGCAGACTCGACAGCGCCAGCACCCATGCCAGCACGACCGCGACGACCCTGTTTCGACGTCCCCCTATCCCCACCGGTTCCCCCAGATGACGGTGCAGGAAACTAGCACGATGGTCATAGCCGGTCTTCTTACCGATCGGTAATGAGACAGCCGCCGCCGCAATGGCCGCTGGAGCGTGATTCAACCTGATCGGATCACGTTCCAGCATTGCCTGGGACTGTCCCGACGGGCAATCTGGGGCGTGTTCGAAGTCCGTGAGGGAAATCATGATTCGCAGGCGCACCAAATCGTTTTTCGGTTACAAGCCCATGAAGGCCAAGCCGGGGGCTGCCCGTTTTGCCCCCTCCAGCAGTATCAGCAATATTGAACTGCCGCCTGCGGTCGATCTGCGTCCCTTCATGACGGCTGTCGAGGATCAGGGCGACACCAATTCCTGCACAGCCAACGCCGTCGCCGGTGCCTATGAATATTGGCTGCGCCGCCAGACAAGTCAGACTGTCGATATCAGCCGGCTGTTCGTCTATTACAATGGGCGCTGGCGCGATGGCTCGCAGGACGAGGACGAGGGCACCGGTATTCAGGCCTGTATTCAGGGACTGATGGATTTCGGTGTGTGCATCGAAAAGGAGTGGCCGTTCCAGACCAAGCTGGTCACACGCAAGCCCAACGCCAAGGCTTATTCCGCCGCCTCACCGTATCGCGTCAAAGATATGCGCAGCATGCCGCTGGAACTGGAGGCATGGCAGCGCAGCCTGGCGCAGGGTCTGCCGATTGTTTTCGGCTGTGCGACGTTCGAATCATTCGATGACTGCACCGACCGCGGCGGCGTCGTCGCCATGCCGACCCGCAAGGATGTGGCGCGCGAAGAGCATGGCCTTCACGCCATGTGCTGCGTCGGTTATTCCGACCGGGAAAAGGTGTTCATCATCCGCAACTCGTGGGGCGAAGAGTGGGGCGACAAGGGCTATTGCTATATGCCCTATGATTACGTCCTGAATGACTCGCTGAACGACAGTGACTGTTGGGTCTTCGAGCCCGGCCAGGAGCTTGCGCCGCCCGTCGAGACCTGGAGAGCCGATGATAAGCCGGTGACCAACGGCGGCCGCGGTGTCGACTTCGCCATCGGTCTGGTCGATGTCGCCACCAATGTCTATTCCGGGGTGATGAGCCGGCTGTTTTCCAATGTGGTGACGGAGTGGAAGGACGATACCTCGGAAGATTACCGCGGTACCGTCCTGGCCATCGACAACGACGATTATTCCGACCTGGAAGATTTTGAGGTCGAAGAGGAAGAAGAGACGGACGAAGAGGAAGAGGAGGAGGAAGAGGAAGAGGAAGAGGAAGAGGAGGAAGAGGAAGACGAAGACGGCGGGGACGAAGGGGACGAAGAGGACGAAGAGGAGGAAGAGGAAGAGGAAGAGGATTACGACGACGAAGAGGGTGGGGACGAAGGGGAGGAGGAAGAAGAAGAAGAAGAAGAAGAAGAAGACGAGGAGGAGGAGGACGAGGAAGAGGAAGAGGAAGAGGAGGAGGAGGAGGAAGAGGAAGAGGAGGAGGAAGAGGAAGAGGAGGAGGAGGAAGAGGAAGAGGAAGAGGAAGAGGAAGAGGAGGACGAGGACGAATAAGAGACTTCGTGTGGGCTGACGTCCATACCCGCTCGGGGATGACATCCCCGAACCCTTTTTTATCAGAAAGGAGGTCTGGAGCATCGCTCCAGGCGGGTATGGGCGGCAGCCCATCCGCGAAGCGGCTTGTGCTTATGACCGCTTCCCGAAGGTCTCTTCCGGCCCAAGCGTCAGCACCACATGCAAGGTTCCCGGATCATCGGCCGACACCGTGTGGTGGAAGCCGAACA
>Ga0209515_10008686_pt1 | contig 11776 bp, 11 predicted proteins | sample Subgroupgradi54m_FD_187454 | JGI IMG/M metagenome (GOLD analysis project Ga0209515, IMG submission 187454) | Subsurface groundwater microbial communities from S. Glens Falls, New York, USA - GMW60B uncontaminated upgradient, 5.4 m (SPAdes)... ... | reverse complement strand
TAAAAAAATAATTATTAATTGTTAAATGGAGATTGATGTCAGTGTCAGGTATTAAAAACATTAACAAGTTAAAGGGTTTAAGCAATATAAAAGTTGCATTTGTTGTAGATGGTGTTAAAAATTTTTCAAAAGCTGATATTTTTCATGATTCAAGTTTTGCATTAATGTTAGCAATGCAAGAATTTAATGTAAGAATCTTACTTACAGAATCAAATAATTTAAAAATTATTAATGATAAAGTTTTTGCTAAGTTTGATGAAGTTGTCTTAAAACAGGAAGAAAACAACCATATAAAAGTTAAGAGTAGTAGTGAGTGCTCGCTTGATTCCTTTAATATTATTTTTGCAAGAAAAGATCCTCCAGTAAATGAGGATTTTCTTTCATATTTACTAATGCTTTCTATGACTCCACATTTTGGAGATGGCAAAGCTGAGAATGAAGATAAATCAAAGCCTTTAATAGTGAATAGCCCAGAAGGTATGTTGAAAGCAAATGAAAAACTTTATGCTTTAAACTTTCCGAAATTTATTCCTCCTACAATTGTTACTTCAAAGAAGAGTGAGATCCTGGATTTTTTAAATGAGCACAATGAAGCTGTAGTTAAACCACTTTATGATAAAGGTGGTGGTGGGGTTTTTTATTTAAACAAAAGCCTGAAAAATGCACAGGCTATTATTGAAATGAGTATAAGGAATGGAGATGGTGTTGCGCTTGTACAGAAATATATTCCGGAAGTTCTAAGTGGGGATAAAAGAATTGTTCTTTTAAATGGAGAACCTCTTGGAGCAATTTTGAGAATACCTAGAGTTGGTGAATTCAGGGCAAATATGAGCAGGGGAGCCAGTGTTAAAGCATGCACGCTCACTGAGAGAGATTTAGAAATTTGTGAAGCGTTGAAACCATATTTACAAAGAGATGGTCTACATTTTGTCGGTATTGATGTTATTAATGGTTATTTGACTGAGGTCAATGTAACAAGCCCGACAGGCTTGCAGGAAATTGAAAGGTTTGACGGCAGACCATTAGCAAAAGAAATAGTTAGTTGGGCAATTGAAGCTTCTATGGCTGGTCTAGCAGTTTAGACTTGAGATAAGATCTTTGATGTGATAGAAATCTTTTCAGATCAAGTGATTAACTATATTTATATGGGTATATGATTTAGTAAAATGAAATAACCATATGGAAACACTTGCATCAGACTTACAGGTAGCGCAAATAATAATTATAAGAATTTTGGTTTCTTTTGTTTTAGGTGTGCTTGTTGGAATTGAAAGAGGAATAAGTCATAAGGCTGTTGGGTTTCGAACTTTATCCTTGGTGTGTGTTGGTTGTACAGGATTTACACTAGTTTCAATATATGGATTTCAGGGGGTTGATACCTCAAGAGTTGCAGCCCAAATAGTAACTGGTATTGGTTTTCTTGGGGCTGGTGCAATACTTCATCAGGGTTATGTAACTAAAGGACTTACTACTGCTGCTGCTCTTTGGTTGGCTGCTGCAATTGGCATGGCATGTGGAACAGGAATGTTTATTCTTGCTTTTATTCTCACACTTATGGCACTGATCTTACTTTGGGTATTAAAGCCTTTTAAAATTCATCTTGATCAAATGGTAGATAAAGATAATGATAAGGAAGAAAAACCTTCTAAGTCTGGACACTAACTACTGAGATGTTCTTTACTGATCTGCGCCAGGTGGGAATCGGACCCACTGCCAATCGGTTAAAAGCCGAGTGCTCTACCGGTGAGCTACTGGCGCATTCTAGAAAATCAAAAAATCAGTGGTCAGAGAATCTGAAAACAGAAATCAGATATCAGAGTATCAGAGAATAGGAATTTGTTCAATTCCAATATTTTGCTTTACATTTTAAGCCTGTTTTATTTCACCAAATAGTTTGAAGAAGTATTTAAATATTACATTTAGAACACCAAAAATTGGCAAAGCAAACATTATTCCAATTATTCCTGCTGTTTTTAGTCCTGCTAAGACTGCAATTAAAACTAAAACAGGATGCATGCCTATAGCATCTCCCATTATCCTTGGAGTAATAAAATTATCTTTGATTAATCTTGTAAACCCCTCATAGACAACTAGTGGAATCCATATTTTGAAAGGGTCTGTAAAAGCAATTACAAATAGAGCGGGCACTAATCCAATCCATCCTCCTACAACAGGAATGATGCAGGTTACAAAATGCCAAATTGCAAGAAGTGAAGCATAAGGCACTTTCATTGTCAGGTAAGTAGAGAACATTACTGTTGCATTAATTGCAGCAAGTTTTACCATGCCACCATAAAATCCCCTCAAACACTTATCCAATTCACTTACAATTTCATGAATATGAGAATGATATTTTTTTGGAATATATTTTGTTAGCTCATATACTATTTTGTGACCATCCAGTAAGAAATAGTAAGAAGTTACTGTTGTTACCAAAATATAAAAAATAATATGAATTGTGCTGGATGCAAAATGGAGAATATTGCCAACTGAATCTAGAGTCTGACTAGTAATTTTATTTAATAGTTCTGTTTTAATTGATGGGATGTTGACAGGAATGTTGTTTTTGTTTAAATGGTTTTGTAGATTGTATAGATATTGATTGATTGATTGGGTAATGGCTGGAATTTGCTGTGTAAATTCCCCAAATTCCTTTACTAATTTTGGACCAATAAAAATAGATACAGTAACTAGGAAGCCAATTAAAAATAAATAAACTAATGCCACAGCTAGGGTTCGGAATCTAACTAGTTTTGTTAAAAGATCAACAGGACCAATTAAAAGATATGCAATTAAAATTGAAATTCCTATTATTATTACAATATCTGAAAAATATTTTGCAAGTTGAATAAAAACAAATAAAAAAAGCAAAGAACCTGAAAGTACTAAAAATTGTTTTGATCTTTTATCCCAGAACTCTGACATATCTTTTCTTGACGATATTAAGTAGTTTTTGTGGCAAGTAATGAAGATTTTGTGCTATTTGTTTTCCCGGTAACTCTGTTTATAAGTGTTCCTATTTCTTCAATTTCAACAGCTATTTTATAGTTTCTCTTAATTTGTCCTACCCCGCTTGGAGTGCCAGTTAAAATAACGTCACCCGGATACAGTGTCATTACGCGTGAAATGAAGCTTACTAAGTAAGGAATGTTAAAGATCATTGAGCTTGCTTTTGCAAATTGGACAGGTTTGTCATTTACATATGTTTTTAAAGAAAGATTTTGAAACTTTGGAAATTCTGTTACAGGTAAAATCCATGGTCCAACTGGACAGAATGATTTAAAACTTTTTGATCTTGTCCACTGTCCGTCTTTTTTTTGTAGCTCTCTTGCCGTTACATCATTTGCACAGGTATAACCTAATACATAATCAAGAGCAGTTTCTTCGCTTATGTCTTCGGCTTCTTTTTTTATTACAAGTGCTATTTCACCTTCATAATCTACTTGCCCAATGTTGTCAGGCAAAATGATTTTATCTTCAGGTCCAATAATTGAGTTTGGAGCTTTTAAAAAGATAATTGGTTCACTTGGAATTGTTGAATTAAATTCTTTCACATGGCTTCTATAGTTTTTCCCAACTGCAATGATTTTGCTGGGTTGAACACACAGCAAAGGATGAAGCTGATTAAAGTTAAAAGGGCTGCCCACCTTGTTCGGGTAAAAAATGGATTCTATAGGATAGACAAGATTTTCCTCACTGTCATATGAACCATAAAAGATAGCCTTTTTTCTTGGATGAAAGAATTTGCCTAAATAGTGCATATGTTAAGTTCTAAATTATGTCCCTTCTTGCCATGAGTTTATGTATTTGATTTGTTCAGGAGTCAATTTGTCAATTTGAATACCTAGCGTTTTTAATTTTAAGTTTGCTATTTCTCCATCAATCTCAGCTGGTAGTTTTTGTACACCGGGCTTTAGTTTCCCTTTGCTTTTAACAAGATATTCAGCAGCAAGAGCTTGATTTGCAAAGCTCATATCCATTACAAGAGCTGGATGTCCTTCTGCTGCACCTAAATTAACAAGTCTACCTTCTGCCAACACAAATATTTTTTTATTGTTTTGAATTTGAAATTCTTCAAGAAATGGTCTTATTACTCTTCTGCTTTTTGACATTTTTGCAAGAGCTTCAAGATTTATTTCAAGATCAAAGTGTCCTGAGTTGCAAACAATTGAACAGTCTTTCATTTGTTCAAAATGTTGTTTGTCAATTACTGATTTGTTTCCAGTAACAGTTATAAAAATATCTCCTATTTTGCATGCTTCAGACATTGGTAGAACCTGGTAGCCATCCATTGTTGCTTCAAGTGCTTTAACAGAGTCTATTTCAGTTACAACAACTCTTGCACCAAGTCCGCTAGCTCTTTTTGCAACACCTTTTCCACACCAACCATAACCGCATACCACGAGAACCTTTCCTGCTATTAAAACATTTGTAGCTCTTAAAACTCCATCTATTGTTGATTGACCTGTGCCATAGCGGTTGTCAAACATGTGTTTTGTCTGTGAATCATTAACAGCAATTGCTGGAAATGATAAAACACCATCTTTTTCCATTGCTCTAAGTCTTACAAGTCCGGTCGTTGTTTCTTCTGTTGTTCCAATAACATTTTTTAAAAGCTCTTTCTTGTCTTTGAATAAAGTTGCTACAACATCCGAACCATCGTCAATAATTATGTTTGGTTCATGGCTTAATGCAATGCTGACATGTTTTCTGTAAGTATCAGTACTTTCTCCTTTAATTGCATAGACTGAAATATCATGATTTTTTACCAGACTGCTTGCAACGTCATCTTGGGTGCTTAAAGGATTACTAGCAATTAATAAACAATCTGCACCTGCAGCTTTAAGAGTAATAGCTAAAACTGCTGTTTCTGTTGTTACGTGACAGCATGCTGAAATCTTTATTTTATTCAATGGTTTTTCTTTTGCAAATCTTTCTTGAATGCTATTTAATACGGGCATTTGACTTTTTGCCCATTTAATTCTTTCTTCTCCTAATGGAGCAAGTGATAAATCCTTGATTTCATATTTTTGTGTCATGGTTTGGGACATAATCTCCTCGCTGTGTTTTCGATTAATAACCAGTTAATTCTAGCAGATATATAAGTGTTAGTAGGGGCTTATTGCAATACGCCCCTACAATGTTATTAGAAAGAAATATAATTAATATATGAAGGAAAATACCTTAGAAATAAATCCTGATTTGAAAAAACAATTGACAAACATTCCATCCTTACCCGGTGTTTACATGATGTCGAATAAAAAAGGTGAGGTTATATATATTGGTAAAGCAATTAATTTAAAAGACAGGGTCAGATCTTATTTTAATGTGGCATCGTGGAAAGACAGGCCAAAACTGAATTTCATGATGCCTAAGGTTTGTGAAATTAAAACGGTAGTTACAAGGTCAGAGAAAGAAGCTCTTATTTTAGAAGCCAGTCTGGTAAATAAACATCAACCTAAATATAACGTGGTTCTAAAAGATGATAAGAAATTTCCATGGCTGATGATTACTTATGATGAAAACTATCCTCGAGTTGTACCTATACGGGATGTTGCTTTATTTAGAAAAAAATATCCAAAAACAAAAAATAAATTCTTTGGGCCATATAGTGATTCTGGTGCTATGTGGGAAACCTATAAAATTTTAAAAGAAGGATTTCAGCTTAGGCTTAGAAAAAAGCCGCTATTTAAGGATAGACCTTGTATGAATTATCATATTGGACTTTGTTCAGGTCCTTGTCAGAACTTGATTGTAGATGATGCTTATTATTCAATAGTTCAGCAAGTGGAAAATTTTCTTCTTGGTAAATATGATGCTGTATTGAAGAGTTTAAAAAAGCAAATGAAAGAGGCTAGTAGCAGCCTTCAGTATGAAAAAGCAGCTAAGCTCAGAGATACAATAGAAAAAATTAAAAAAGTTCTTGAAAAGCAAATTGTTGTTAGTGATAAAACAAAATTAAGTCAGGATGTTTTTGCATGTAGCTGGAGTGATCAAAATATGATCCTAGAGATCCTTTTGGTGAGAGAGGGTAAGGTAATAGCAGTTGAGTCTTTGGTTGTAGAAATACCAAAGGGCACAGATTGTGTGGATGCTTTCAGTCAGGCAATAAAGCAATATTATATAAGGATTGATGATGACAATATTCCGTCAGAAATTATTGTCCAATTTGAATTGAAAAACAAAGGATATATTGAAGAATGGTTATCCTGTAGGGGCGCACCAGTGCGCACTAAGCGAGGTAACAATGGCAACATAATCATTACTTGTCCCAAAAAAGGTAAAAAACTTGAACTTGTAAAAATGGCAGAACAAAATGCAAAAATATCACTGCAGAAAATTTTGATCGCAAATATTAATAATGTAGGGGCAAGTTGCAACTTGCCCCTACAGGAATTGCAAGATGAATTGCAATTGAAGAATTACCCTAATAGAATTGAGTGTTTTGATGTTTCCCATTTGGGTGGTACTGGAACTGTTGGCAGCATGGTGTGTTTTGCGGAAGGAAAGCCGGATAAAAATCAATATAGAAAATTTAAATTAAAAACAGTTCTAAATAAGATAGATGACTTTAAAGCGATGACTGAAATTGTAAGAAGAAGATATTTTAGTGCTCCGTTGCCAGATCTGGTAATTATTGATGGGGGAAAGGGGCAGCTTAGTGCTGCAAAAGAAGCACTAGAGTCTTTGGGGTTGGATTTAGAAAGGGTTGATTTAGTAAGTTTGGCTAAGAGAATTGAAGAGGTTTTTAAGCCAGGGAAAAAAGATTCAATTATTCTTGATCGTAAATCAAAAACCTTATTTTTAATGCAGAGAATAAGAGATGAGGCTCACAGATTTGCAATAACTTTTCAAAGAGATACAAGAGTAAAAGATATGTTTGAATCAAAATTAGAAAAAATCCCAGGTCTGACAAAAGCAAAAATTAAAAAACTAATGAATTATTTTGGATCAATAAATAACATTCAAAACGCTGACTTAGAAACCTTTACGGAGGTGTTTAATCATAGTCAGTCAATATCAAAAGCAATATTTGAAAAAATTAAGCAGATTTAAACAGTTGAACAAAATAAATCATATTCATCGCAATCAATCACTTGTACGTTTATAAATTCTCCAGGTGATGGAAGTCTTTTATTGGAATCCAGGTCAATATATAGTTGTCCGTCAATTTCAGGTGCATCTCTAAAAGAGCGACCAACTACTCGTTGGGGCATATGACCATATGCCCTTACATCGTGCTCTATATGTTCCACTAGCATTTCAACTTCTTTGCCAATAAATTCCTTATTTTTTTCAAGAGAGATTTGTTGTTGAAGTAGCATTAGTTTTTCTCTACGCTCTTTTTTTATTTCTTCAGGAATCTGCTCTTCAAAATCATTTGCCGGCGTTCCTTTTTCCTTTGAATAAGTGAAAACTCCTACTCTGTCAAATCTTATTTCTTTGATGAAGTTATAAAGCTCCTCAAAATCTTTATCTGTTTCACCAGGAAAGCCTACGATGAAAGTGGTTCGAATGGTTGCATTTGGTAGGTTTTTTCGAATTAATTCAACCGTGTCTCTTACAGTAGGAGGACGTCTCATTAACTTAAGTACTTTTTCTGAAGCATGTTGCAGAGGGATATCAATGTATTTGACAATATTTTTTTTCTCTGCAATAACAGTGAGCATTTCTTCACTCATTTCTGTAGGATATGCATACATAAGCCTTATCCACTTTGCACCGGATTCATTAGCAACAGCTCTAAGTAAATCTGCTAAAGCCCTTCTTTTATAAATATCAGTTCCATATGCTGTACTGTCTTGGGAAACAAGAACAATTTCTTTTACTCCACTTTCTACTAAAGTTTTAGACTCAACAACAATATCTTCAATAGTCCGAGACTTCATATCTCCTCGAAGATATGGAATTATGCAAAATGCACACCTGTGATCGCATCCTTCTGCAATTTTTAAATAAGCACTTGGTCCAATTTGTGTATTAATTCTTGGAGTGGATGAATCAGCTACTGCCATTGGTACTTCATCAACTTCAACTATTCTTGAGTCTTTTCCATTGTTTAAATTTGCAGTAATCTTTTTTACTACATCTAAAATATCTTTTATATTTCCTGTGCCAACTACAGCTTGGATTTTTGGGAATTCGTTAAATAAGTCACCCTTAAATCTTTGAGCCATGCAACCAGTAACAATTAACTTTTGTCCTTTTTGGGACAATTCAGTAAGTACTTCTTTGCTTTCATTTGTGCTTCCTTCAATAAATGTGCAAGTGTTTACTAAGGAAAGATCGGCTTTTGAGTGATCTGCTGTTATTGGATAACCTGCTGCATGTAAAATTCCTACAATGTTTTCAGTATCCACAAGGTTTTTGGGACATCCTAATGTACTTATGCCAATAGTAGGAAGCTTTTTTGTTTTAACTGCCATAGAATATTTATAATATCTTGCTTGTAGGATATTATCAAATAAAGAAATTGTTATAATGAAAGATTTAAAGAAATTAATTGAAAATATTGCTCTTGATCTGGGTTTTGATGCTGTTGGTATTACACTTGCAAATGACTTGGAATCTTCGAACAATCATTTTTTGCAATGGAGAGATAAAGGATTTGCTGCTGATATGGGTTATTTGTTAAGAGATAATCCTATTAATGCTAAGCCAAAACAATTACTTCCTGAAGCAAAGTCAATAGTTACTTTACTTGTTAATTATTATACAGAGCCTCCAGATGATCCCGGGGTTAACTATGGAAGAGTTGCTTCATATGCGGTTGGCAAAGATTATCATAAAGTTCTTAGAAAAAAAATTAAAATATTTCAAGAAAAGATCAAGGAACATTCCGGGGAAAATTTTGTATCAAGAGGATTTTCTGATTCTGTTCCACTTTTAGAAAAGTCATTTGCAAGAAATTCCGGATTGGGATTTTTTGGCAGGAATACTTTATTGATAAATAAACCTTTTGGATCTTACTTCTTCTTGTGCGAATTAATTTCAAATCTTGATATTGAACCAACGGAAGAAAAATTAGGTACTTGTGGGAAATGTACAAGATGCATTGATGTATGCCCAACTAATGCACTTGATGAGGCTTACCATGGTAAGCCTCTACTAGATTCACGTTTATGCATATCATATTTAACAATTGAAAATAAAAGAGATATTCCAACTGAACTTAGAAATAAAATTGGAACTTGGATTTTTGGGTGTGATCTTTGTCAAGAGATTTGTCCCTATAATAAAAAGATAAAAGAAACTACTTGGGATGAATTTAAGCCAGAAGCAGGTGTTGGACATTGGTTGTCTTTAAAAGAAGTCTTAAGTATAAGAACTGAAGAAGAATTTCATGAAAAGTTCTGTCATACTCCACTTGCAAGACCTGGAAGAAGAGGACTTTTGAGGAATGCTGCTGTTATTGCTGGAAACAGACTTTCAGAAGCTGCGTTGCCTGAGTTGTTATGGCTTGCAGAAAATGAAACTGATCAAATAATTAAAGATCATGTATTATGGGCATTATCGAAATATCCAGATAAAAAGGTATTCACGTCATTGCGAGAAGGAGCAGAGCGACAACGAAGCAATCTAATTTCGTGAAACATTATGAGATTGCCACGCCTCACTCCGTTCAGCTCGCAATGACGTTTAGTATAAGTGCCTTAAAAGTTCTCTATGTATAAGTCCATTTGTAGCAACTATTTCTTTGCTGTAGATATTAAATTTACTTCCGTCAAAATGTGTAATCTTTCCGCCTGCTTCTTTTAAAATTAATATTCCAGCAGCAACATCCCACGGACTTAATTTTATTTCCCAGAAGCCGTCAAATTTTCCTGATGCTACATAGCATAGATCCATTGCAGCAGAACCATCTCTTCTGACGCCGTGTGAAATTAAAGTTAGGTTTTTAAAATTGTTAAAATTACTTTTCATCTTTGAATTCCTTATGTATGGAAAGCCTGTTACAAGTAAACTCTGTTTTAACTTTTTGATTTTTGAAACTGAAATTGATTTCCCATTTAACTTTGCACCTTTGTCTTTCTTAGCTGAATATAGTTCGCCAGAAATAGGATTTTTTACCAGTCCAAATTCAAGAACTCCATCTTTAGCAAAGCCTATTGAAGTACAAAAACATGGATAACCATGAGCAAAATTTGTAGTTCCATCTATTGGATCAATAAACCATTCATATTTAGGATGTTTTTTATGAATGCCTGATTCTTCTGCAACTATTGAATGGTGTGGATATTTTAAGTTTATTTCTTTTATTATTAATTCTTCGGCTTCATGATCAACATTTGTGACTAGATTAAAGTGTCCTTGCTTATAAGAAATTTTTCTTACCTTGTTATAGTTTTTTAAAATTAGTTTGCTAGTTTTTTCTATTGTTTTTACTGCAAAATTAAAAATGTCATCCACAATCAATAATTTTATAGTTTCTGCTACTTTTTCTTAACCTTTGTATTCTTAACCTTGTAAGATAATCTTTTTTTTTGTTAAGTATTTAAATCTCATCAATTTTCCTGAAAATTCTTTCAAAATTCATGGGTTTTTATACCATCTTTAGATTCAGTCATACCCAAATATAAAATATTTATGTATTTTTTAATACATTCGTCTTTACTACGGTAAATTATTAATTCGGAACGGTTGAAATAAAAAAATAGATAAGAGGAGATATATGGATACATTAACTCAAGCACAACAAAGTCGAAAGAAAACTGGTCCAAAGCCACTATATGGAGAAGCAAAAAAGATGGTTTCATTCCGTCTTTCTCCAAGAGCATTGGAAATAATCAGAGCTGTTGCAACACAAAAAGGTGTTAGCCAAGCTGAAGTTATTGAACAATGGGCTCGTTTAATCGGTAGCAATTCAGATAGCTTTTTTACCCAAAAGTCATCAGAAGCTGTTAATGAATTAGTTCCTTCTTTGAACTAGTTTATAGACTTTGTTTGAAATAAAATAAAAAACCCTCAATTAAAGTTGAGGGTTTTTTATTTTAGGACCTTTTTTTTAGAACTAACTTGCTTTTGTTGCTGGATAAACAATTTTATTTGTAACCAATGATTTAGGTTGAGCATCAACTTCTTTTTGTTGAGAAGACTCATTTTTATACTGGAGCAAATATCTTCTGAGAGCTTCTCTTATCAATGAACTTCTTGTTCTATGTTCAAGCTCAGCAATTTTATCTATTTCATTTAAAAAATCATCTTGAAAATTTACTAATACTTTTGCCATAATTATTTTCTTCCCTTTCGTTCATATCAATTTTATCAATGTTATAAAAAATATGCATATAAAGTTTGTAAAGTTCTTGATAAAAAATAATCACTTTATAAACTTACTTGCGGACTTAATTATTTCATAAATATTGTCATGTTGTGGTTGCCAATTTAACTCATCTCTAATGTTTTTTGAATCAGCAATTAGTACTGGAGGATCACCAGGTCTTCTCGGAGCAATTTTGTATTTGACATCTTTGCCTAAAACTTGTTTAGCTGCATTGACAATTTCTAAAACTGAATAACCATGACCATATCCTATGTTATAAGTGCTCTTATGTTTTTTTCCATTAATTAGCGTTTCAATGGCATTTATATGTGCGTATATCAAATCAACTACATGTATATAGTCTCTTATTGCAGTTCCATCTTTTGTAGGATAGTCATTACCATAAATAGATAGTACAAAATCTTTTTCATTTATAGCTTTAAGAACTAAAGGAATTAAATGTGTTTCGGGATTGTGACTTTCACCGTGGTTCTCAGATGCGCCGGCTACATT
>Ga0209515_10008684_pt1 | contig 11778 bp, 14 predicted proteins | sample Subgroupgradi54m_FD_187454 | JGI IMG/M metagenome (GOLD analysis project Ga0209515, IMG submission 187454) | Subsurface groundwater microbial communities from S. Glens Falls, New York, USA - GMW60B uncontaminated upgradient, 5.4 m (SPAdes)... ... | reverse complement strand
TGTTCCCGCTGCCGATGGATTTGATTACGCCGTTTCTGGATATGCTGAAGAAAAAATAGCGGAGCTGACGATTACTGCACCAGCCAGGCGTCAATGGAAGTGGCGCCGGTGGACATGCCGAATTCGAGGGAAGCGAAATAGCCTTCGGCATTCGGCAGCGCGGTGCCGGTCTGCACGATGAGGCTGGGCACGCCCTGGACGGTGGTCAGTGGCTGCCAGCGGCCATTCTTCCGTATCACCAGGGGTTCTTCGTTGATCAGAAACTGCGGCGCCCACCGACCCGCAGCGTTTTGGTAGTAGCGCACCTTGACGATGAAGAGCAGGGTGCTTTGAGTGCCCGTACTCTGGTAGAAATTGACGGTACGGTCACCGGGTTGCACGTCGCTCTTGAGGGCGTCTCCCGTGCGGATGATCCACTTCGCCTGGGGCTTGCCCTTGTCGGGTGAAGCCACCAAGCCGTCTTTCACTTCGATCTTGGTCTGGATCTGTTTTCCGGCTTGCGTGTGTTCCAGAAGCATGAGCACGGGCGCGCTGCTGCTGAACGGGTTGAGACTGAAGCCGGTCAGAAACACTGAAAATGCCATCGCGGCAACGGCGAGACCGGCGCGCCGTCCCTGCGCCAAGCGGCTCCATCCTGTGTTTTGGTTCATGAGAATGAGCCTAGTGGCTGCGTCCCGGGCTGTCTACCCGCGCCGGACGAATATCATTCTGGCGGTACCGGGCGTTTCTGGCGCTTCTCGTCCACCGCCACGTAGGTCAGCTCGGCCTCGGTGACTTTGACCACCTCGCCCGGTTTCGGCGAGCGCAATCCGCGCTCGGCATAGACCTCGACGTCCACCGTGATCGAGGTGGTACCGACTTTCACGACCTGGGCATAGAAACTGACCAGGTCGTTCACGGATACCGGCGCGACAAAGTGAAAAGCATTGACCGCCACGGTAACCACGCGGCCCTTGGCGCGGCGCACGGCCGCGATCGAGCCGGCGATGTCCACCTGCGACATCACCCAGCCGCCGAAGACGTCGCCGGCGGCGTTGGTGTCCTTGACCATGGGCACCAGCCGCAGCGTGGCGTGCCGGTCGGGAAGTTGCACGGAATCGCTCATGTTGCCTCCGTCGCGAGCCAGTCGCGGGGTTTCAGGAAAGTATCATACAGTTTCGCCTCGGGCGTGCCCGATGCCGGCGTCCAGTTATAGCGCCACTTCACCAGCGGCGGCAGCGACATCAGGATGGATTCGGTGCGCCCGCCGGATTGCAGGCCGAAAAGCGTGCCGCGATCGTAGACCAGGTTGAACTCGACATAGCGTCCGCGGCGGTACAGTTGGAAGTCGCGTTCGCGCTCGCCAAAGGGCGTCGTCTTCCGTTTCTGCACGACGGGCAGATACGCGGACAGGTAATGATCGCCCACGCTCTGCATGAAGCCGAAGGCGTGTTCGAAATTTTTTTCGTTGAAGTCGTCAAAAAACAGTCCGCCGATGCCACGCGGTTCGTTGCGGTGCTTGAGGAAAAAATACTCATCGCACCATTTCTTGAAACGCGGATAGACATCAGCGCCGAACGGATCGCAAGCGGCCTTCGCGGTGTGATGCCAGTGGATGGCATCCTCCTCAAAACCGTAATACGGCGTGAGATCGAACCCCCCGCCGAACCACCACACTGGTTCGGCGCCCGCCTTTTCGGCGATGAAAAACCGCACGTTGCAGTGCGACGTGGGCACGTACGGGTTGCGCGGGTGGATCACGAGCGACACGCCCAGTGCCTGGAACGAGCGGCCGGCGAGCTCCGGGCGGTGCGCCGTGGCCGAGGACGGGAGATTTTTTCCATGGACGTGGGAGAAATTCACGCCCGCCTGTTCAAATACCGCGCCATCGGTGAGCACCCGCGATTTTCCGCCGCCGCCTTCCGGGCGTTCCCAGCTGTCGTCGCGGAATTTTTCCTTGCCGTCTTCTTCTTCCAGTGTCGTGCAGATCCGGTCCTGCAGACCAAGCAGGTAGGCCTTAACGACGGCTATGTCGGGTGCTGGCATGATTCGAAATCCTGGCGTCCTGACGGTTCCAATTTTATCCCGGTCGTATCAGCGTGCCGCTGACGGCATCACGGATCGGTGTCGGCGCCGGCGCCTTGCCGACCATCCCGGGTAGCACGTAATCCACTTCACCCTTGAAGCGGCGCAGCGTCTCGCGATAACTGCGCGTCGGCGCGCCGCTGCTGCGGTTGGCGCTGGTGGAGACGATCGCCATGCCCGCCGCGCGGCACAGCGCGGCGGCCTGCGGATGCGCGGTTACGCGCACCGCGATCCTGGGATGACCGCCGGTGATCCAACCGGGCGCGCCCGTGCGCGGTTCGAGCAGCCATGTGTACGGCCCGGGCCAAGTAGCGAGTACCGGCGCCGGGATGTTATCCACGTAGGAACCGAACTGGCCGACATCCGCGGCGATGAGTATCAGGCCCTTGCCGGGTGGGCGGCGCTTGATGCGCAGCAGCCGCAACACCGCCGAACGGTTCATGGGGTCGCAGCCGAAGCCGAAACAGTATTCGGTGGCATAGGCGACAACGCCGCCGTGCTGGATGATGCGCGCTGCCTGGATCAACTCCGCGGTGATCAAGCGCGCTATTGGGCGAATTTCTCGCGCACGGCCTTGTCCTTGGCGAGAATCTCCGTGGCGTTGGCCTTGCGATCGTCGGCCAGGCGTTGTGCCAGTTCCTTGTCGGACAGGGCGATGATTTGCCCGGCGAGATAGGCAGCGTTCTTGGCACCGGCCTTGCCGATGGCGACGCAGGCGACCGGAATGCCGCCCGGCATCTGCACGGTGGACAACAGCGCGTCCTGGCCCTGCAAGGGACCGGCGGCCATGGGCACGCCGATGACGGGCTTGTTCGTGAGCGCGGCCACGGTACCGGCCAGGTGTGCGGCCATGCCGGCGGCGGCGATGAACACCGCGCAACCGCGGGCGTCCGCGTCCTTGACGAAGGCGTGCGTGGCGTCGGGGGTGCGGTGCGCGGACAGCACTCGCACTTCGCGCGCGATGTGGAGCTTGTCGAGCGTCTCGATCGTGGTCTGCATGGTCTCGAGGTCCGAGTCCGAACCCATCAGGATGGCAACGAACGGTTTTGTCATAATTTAATTCACAGGATTAACAAGATTTTTCAGGATTAACAGGATTAAAGCAATTGGATTAAATCAAATTTTCCGAATTAATCCTGTAAATCCTGCGTAATCCTGTTAATCCTGTCTATTGCTGTTTTTCCCGCGCGATCGCGCGGTAGCCGATGTCGGCTCGGTATTGCGCGCCGCGCCATTGGATTTTTTTCACGGTCTCGTAGGCGCGCTTTTGCGCCGCGCCCACTGTAGCGCCCAGGGCGGTGACGCACAACACCCGGCCGCCGCTGGTGACCACCGTGCGATCCTTGAGCGCGGTGCCGGCGTGGAACACATGGCAGTCGTCCGCCGCGGTTTCCGGCAAGCCGGTGATGGTGTCGCCCTTGCTGTATGAACCGGGATAACCGCCCGCCGCCATGACCACGCCGAGGGCGGCGCGACTGTCCCATTTTGCCTGCGCCCGATCCAGCTTGCCGTCGAGCGCGGCCTCGATGAGTTCGATGAAGTCTGATTGCAACCGCATCATGACCGGCTGAGTTTCGGGGTCACCGAAGCGACAGTTGTATTCGAGTACCTTGGGTGTGCCGTCGGGTGCGATCATGACGCCGGCGTACAGAAAGCCGGTATAGGGACGTGCTTCCGATGCCATACCACGCACGGTGGGCTCGATCACTTCACGCATGATGCGTGAGTGAATTTCCGGCGTCACCACCGCTGCCGGCGAATACGCGCCCATGCCGCCGGTGTTGGGGCCGGTGTCGCCGTTGCCGACGCGCTTGTGATCCTGCGAGGTGGCCAGCGGCAGGATGTGTTCGCCGTCTACCATGACGATGAAGCTCGCCTCCTCGCCGCTGAGAAATTCCTCCACCACCACGCGATGCCCGGCCTCGCCGAAGGCGTTGCCCGCGAGCATGTCGTGCACCGCGGCGATGGCTTCGTTCGTGGTCTGGGCGATGATCACGCCTTTGCCGGCGGCGAGTCCGTCGGCCTTGATCACGATGGGCGCGCCCATTTTTTTGATGTAAGCCTCAGCGGCGGCGACCTCGGTGAAGTTGCCATAGGCCGCCGTCGGGATTTTGTGGCGCGCGAGAAAATCTTTGGCGAAGGCCTTGGAGCCCTCGAGCTGCGCGGCGTTTTTCGTCGGACCAAAGATGCGCAAGCCCGCGGCGCGGAATTGATCGACCACGCCGAGCACCAGCGGCGCTTCGGGGCCGACAATGGTGAGGCCGATTTTGTTTTGTTGCGCGAAGCACAGCAGGCCATCCACGTCCTCGGCAGCGATGGCAATGTTTTCGCATTTGGCCGCGCGCGCGCTGCCGGCGTTGCCGGGGGCGACGAAGACTTTTTCGACCTTCGGCGACTGCGCGATTTTCCACGCCAGCGCGTGCTCGCGACCACCACCGCCGATGACGAGGACTTTCAGTTTCATTTGAGTTTCAGCGCGAAGTGGTGGCAGTTGATGTCCATGCGTCGTGTCAGATAGAACCGGTGCGCCCCGAAGCGCTGCACGCCGGAATCGAGATGAAACTCATCGCAATTATTCTGTTTCGCCTGCGCCACCAGCCAGTCAAATAGCTGGCCGCCATGTCCGCGCGAGCGCTGTGCCGGGGCCGCGACCAGATCGTCCACATAGAGAATTTTTCCCCAGGCGAGTGTTTCGAGATAGCGGAACCCCGCTACCGCGCGCACCTCGCCGGCCTCCTCGAGATAGGCCAGCCGAAAACCCGTGGCCTGCTGCTTTCGTACCCGCGCCGCAAATTCAGTGGCGCCGAGGTGCGGCCGCAGCTCGACCATGACCGGGTAGCAGCGCGCGATGTCGGCCTCGGTCTCGGCGAGCGCGATTTTCATGGCTCAGTGGCGGAAGTGCCGCATGCCGGTGAATACCATGGCGATGCCGTGCTGATCGGCGGCCTCGATGACCTCCTTGTCGCGCATCGAGCCGCCCGGCTGGATCACGGCGGTGACGCCGACCTCGGCCGCTTGGTCGAGCCCGTCACGAAACGGGAAGAAGGCGTCCGAGGCCATCACGCTGCCGCGCACCTCGAGCCCGGCGTCGGTGGCCTTGATCGAAGCGATGCGCGCGCTGTACACGCGGCTCATCTGGCCCGCGCCTACACCAATCGTACGGCCCTCTTTACAGTAAACAATGGCATTTGATTTTACGAACTTGACCACCTTCCAAGCGAACAATAGATCGCGCATTTCCTGCTGGGTCGGCGCGCGCCGGGTGACCACCTTGAGATCTTTTTCCGTCACCATGCCCTGGTCCGTGTCCTGCACCAGCAGGCCGCCGGTGACGCGGCGCATATCCATACTCGCCGGGCGCGTCGCGCCCCAGGCACCGGATTCGAACACGCGCACATTGGGTTTGGTGGCGAGTACCGGTTTGGCATCCGCGTCGATCGAGGGGGCGATGATGACCTCGACGAATTGGCGGTCGAGAATCGCCCTGGCGGTGGCGGCATCGAGTGGGCGGTTGAAGGCGATGATGCCGCCGAAGGCCGAGGTCGGGTCGGTGCTGTAGGCGCGCTGGTAGGCCTCGAGCACAGTATTATCGACGGCGACGCCGCACGGGTTGGCGTGCTTGACGATGACGCACGCGGTCTCATCGAACGATTTCACGCACTCGAGCGCGGCGTCGGCGTCGGCAATGTTGTTGAACGAAAGCTCCTTGCCCTGCAGCAGACGTGCCGTGGACACACACGCCTCAGCGGCGTGGCGCTCGACATAGAACGCCGCTTTCTGATACGGGTTTTCCCCGTAGCGCAGCCCCATGGCGTGGTGGAACTGAAGATTATAGGTTTGTGGAAACTCGCCGCGTGTCCCGTCCGGACGCAGGCGCCCGAGGTAATTGGCAATCGCGCCGTCGTACGCGGCGCTGTGCTCGAAGGCCTTGGTCGCCAGACGAAAGCGCAGATCATCGCCCACCGATCCCTGGCGTCGTTTCATCTCATCGAGCACCGCGCCGTAATCGCGGCTGTCCACGATCACGGTGACGGACGAGTGGTTTTTCGCCGCCGCGCGCAGCAGCGTCGGGCCGCCGATGTCGATGTTCTCGATCGCGAGCGCCAGCGTGCAATCCTGGCGGGCGATGGTTTCCTCGAACGGATAGAGATTGACCACGACCAGATCGATGGGCGGAATATCGCGGTCGTGCATGGTTTTGACGTGACTGTCGATGTCGCGCCGTCCCAATATGCCACCGTGGATTTTCGGATGCAGCGTCTTGACGCGTCCGTCGAGCATTTCCGGGAAGCCGGTGTAGTCCGACACCTCGATCACGGCGACGCCGTTATCGGCGAGCAGTTTCGCGGTGCCGCCGGTGGAGAGAATTTCGACGTTATGCGTTTTGAGCGCGCGCGCGAATTCCAGCACGCCGCTCTTGTCGGAAACGCTGATCAGCGCGCGCCGGATAATTGTCATGGAGTACGGGATCCGGAATGAGATAGAAAGAGGGGGAATTCTAAATTCCGCCGCCCGCCTCCGCAATCACATTCGGTCAGACCAGCTTGTACGTCTTGAGCTTTTTGCGCAGGGTATTGCGATTAATGCCGAGAATTTCCGCCGCCTTGCACTGGTTGCTTTTGACATGGCGCATGACGATCTCGAGCAGCGGCTTTTCCACCTCGGCGATGACCATGTCGTAAACGTCCGTGGTCTTCTCGCCGTTGAGGTCGTTGAAATAGCGTTCCAGCGACTGTCTGACGCACGCCGCGAGCGGTCCCTTGCGATCCTTGGTCATGCCGCCATCCCCATGGCCCGCTCGTGCACGTCAAAGAATTCACGCACCATGGCGAGCTGCGCGGTCGCGGTCTCGACCGCATTCACCGCGTGACGGAAGGCGGCGCCACCGCGCAGACCCTTGCTGTACCAGGAGATGTGCTTGCGCGCCATGCGCACGCCGCTGTATTCGCCGTAGAACGTGTACAGGGTATCCAGGTGTGCCAGCAGCGTGTCGCGCACTTCCGTAACCGGAGGCGGGGCGAGCTTTTCGCCGGTGGCGAGAAAATGCGAGATTTCCCGGAAAATCCAGGGATTCCCCTGGGCCGCGCGGCCGATCATCAGGCCATCGGCACCGGTGCGCTGGAGCACGAAGGCAGCCTTCTCGGGCGTGGTGATGTCGCCGTTGGCAATCACCGGAATGTTCACCGCGGCCTTGACGGCAGTAATGGTGTCGTACTCGGCCTCGCCCTGGAATGCATCGGCGCGCGTGCGGCCGTGCACCGCGAGCGCCTGGATACCGCAAGCTTCGGCAATGCGCGCGATGGCCGGGCCGTTCCGGTTCGCGCTGTCCCAGCCGGTGCGGATCTTGAGCGTTACCGGAACATCGACGCTTTTCACCACCGCTTGCAGAATTTCCGCGACGAGTTTCTCGTTCTGCATCAGCGCCGAGCCGGCATATACGTTGCAGATCTTCTTCGCCGGACAACCCATGTTGATATCGATGATCTGCGCGCCGCGTTCGGTGTTGTAACGCGCGGCCTGCGCCATCAGTGCCGGATCGCTGCCGACAATTTGCACGGCGCGCGGTTCTTCCTCGCCGGTATGATCGGCGCGGCGCTTGGTTTTTTCGCTGCCCCACAGCAGGGAATTGGACGAAACCATTTCCGAGGCGGCCATGCCGGCGCCAAGCCGGCGGCACAGGCCGCGGAAGGGTCTGTCGGTGACACCGGCCATGGGCGCAAGGAACAGATTATTTTTCAGTTTATAGTGACCGATTCTCATGATCGGATTTCTCTACCCTGGACGACGAGGGGGAGCAATCTTAACCAGAAACTCCGAGCGCAGGGAAGAGGGGAACGATGAACGGCGGAAAGAATTTTATTTCGTTGATTGAAAAGCGGGATGTCAAGGCGATGTAAGGGTTCGGCGGCTCCCTTCGGATTAATTTTATTTCGATATTGGGTGACGCACAGAATAATAGTCAATTTCGGTGCGGCACCGTTGACGGATTTGCATGTTGTCGCACCGCATTGGTGCGTCGTCATTCGCCGGTTCAGGGCGTGACTAACCGAATTTCATACCCGACCGCTTTGCCGTCGGGATTGGTTACATCGAGCAGTGCCGAGGCCACCACGTTCGGAGTCAACGCGCCGCTTGCCGGCGTTTCCAGATATTGTATCGGGGCGAAAGTGCGGCGCGCGAGCACGCTGCCGGCGTTACTGGTAAGACTGATTTCCATCCCGGGGTAGGCTTGGGCAAAGGCCGCGCGGTTGACCAGCATTGCCCGGATGCGCAGGGCATTGGCGTATTTCGAGTGCGGCGCGATGCTGGTCTGGAGCAGTTCGATCCGGGCGATGTCCTGACGCGGACGCAGTTCACAGCCGGCATGATCGCAGAATTCCTCTACCACGGGCCGCCACGAGGGATCGGCGGCCAACTCGTCGTGATAGAAGTAGAGGATCTGGCCGGCGAACAGGATCAGCAGCGACAGATTCCCGAGCGACCAGAAAAACGGACGCCAGAACGACCGAGATTTGACGAGGGCCTCGAGTTCGGTAACGGTGGGGATCGCGGCATCTTCAGCGCTCGTTGCCTGATCGGGTGTGGCCCTGGCGCGGCGTTGCCGGGAGCTTGCGCTCCGGTTTTTTCCGCCACGCGCGCGCTTGGATTTTTTGGCAGAAACGGCTTCTTCCCGCGAGGGCGCCGCGGCTTCCGCACCGGCTTTGGGTGTCACCTGCAGCAGGCGCTGCTCGGCGCGGAAGATCGCCGAGCAAATGCCGCAGCGCACCATGCCGCGGCGCGCCCCGAGCTGCGCGGGCGTAACCTTGAAGGTTGTCAGACAGGAAGGACAGCGGGTGTACATTTAAGGTCGGCCTACTTCGTTCGTCTGGACATAATATTATGAGCTTAGCCGACATCAGAAGGTTTGCGGCCCGCGAGTAGCGTCCATTTTTGCCGTTCGCGTAAAGTGAATTCGAAGGGTGGCTCATAATATGGGCGTACTTCCGTTGCTTGATCGCTCCCCAGCAATCCCGACAGGACGAGCCAGCCCCCCGGCCGCACGCACGCCTTGATCTCCGGGGCCAGCTCGATCAGCGTGCCGAAAAGAATGTTGGCGATCACGATGTCAGCCTGAAGGCCTGCGGGCAATTCGGACGGCAGCATGACATTCAGGCCGGTGTGGATGCCGTTGTGCAGCGCGTTCTGACGCGTGACTGCCAGGGCCTGTGGATCAATGTCCACGGCGTAAGCTTCACGAGCGCCGAGCATGAGTGCAGCAATGGAAAGAATGCCTGAACCGCAGCCGTAGTCGAGAATGGTTTTTCCTTCGAGCGTTTGCTCCGACAGCCATTCGAGACACAGCGAGGTGGTCGGGTGATCGCCGGTGCCGAAAGCCAGCCCCGGATCGAGAATGATATTGATCGCCGCCGGTTCGGGCGCTTCGCACCAGCTTGGCACTACCCACAGATCGTGACCGACCTGCAGCGGTTTGTAGTGCGCCATCCATGAATGCGCCCAGTCCTCGTCGCCGAGCAGATCGATTTCGTGCGGCGGGTTTTCCGCGAGACCCAGGCGTTCGCGCGCGCGTAGAAGAATATCGTCGGTGTCGGTGTGTTCCGGGAACAGGCCGGTGACTTGAATCTGCGACCACAGCGGGGTTTGTTCCCAATAGGTATCGAATACCGGCTCGTCGCCGGCGTCCTCAAGCGTGACCGAAATCGCACCCCACTCCTCGAACGCGTCGGCGAGCGTCTGCGCCTGATTCTGATTGGCGCGCAGTTTCAGTTTGAGCCAGGGCATCGATGTGCGAGAAGTTGAGGAGTAAGGCGAGGGCGTATCAGCGGCCGGGTTTTTATCTCTTAACTCCTCACGCCTTTCCCTTCACTGTCATCACAGGCCGAGTTTTTTCTGCAAGTAGTGAATGTTCACCCCGCCGCGGATGAAGGCGGCGTCGTTCATGATGTCCTGATGCAAGTGAATGTTGGTCTTGATGCCTTCCACGACCATCTCGGACAGGGCGATGCGCATCCGCGCCAGCGCTATCTCGCGCGTGTCGCCGAAGGCGATGAGCTTGCCAATCATGGAGTCATAGAACGGTGGCACGAAGTAATTGGTGTACACGTGCGAGTCCACGCGGATGCCGGGTCCGCCCGGTGCGTGCCAACCCGTGATGCGTCCCGGCGAGGGAATGAAGTTCTTCGGATCTTCGGCGTTGATGCGGCATTCGATGGCGTGCCCGCGCCAGGTAATGTCTTTCTGGCGAAAGGCGAGTTTCTCACCCGCGGCGATGCGCAGCTGCTCGCGCACGATGTCCACGCCCGTGACCATCTCGGTGACCGGGTGCTCGACCTGCACACGCGTGTTCATCTCGATGAAGTAGAACTCGCCATCCTGGTACAGAAACTCGAAAGTGCCGGCGCCGCGATAATGGATCTTGCGGCAGGCGTCGGCGCAACGCTCACCCATCTTATGGCGCAGTTTTTCGGGGATACCCGGCGCCGGAGATTCCTCGACCACCTTCTGGTGACGCCGCTGCATCGAGCAGTCGCGCTCGCCCAGATGGATCGCATGGCCGTGGGTGTCGGCCAACACCTGGAATTCGATGTGGCGCGGGTGGTCGAGATATTTCTCCATGTAGACGGTGTCGTTGCCAAAGGCGGCCTTGGCCTCGGCCTTGGTCAGGGACACGGCGTTGAGCAGCGCCGCTTCGGTGTGCACCACGCGCATGCCCTTGCCGCCACCGCCGGCCGCAGCCTTGATGAGCACCGGATAGCCGACGTGCGCGGCGAGCTTAAGGACTTCCTTTTCATCGTCGCCGACCGGGCCGTCAGAGCCGGGCACGCACGGCACGCCGGCTTTTTTCATGGTACGGATGGCGGAGATTTTGTCGCCCATCAGACGGATGGTTTCGGCGCGCGGGCCGATGAAGATAAAACCGCTCTGTTCGACGCGCTCGGCGAAGTCGGCGTTCTCCGAGAGAAACCCGTAGCCGGGATGGATCGCCTGGGCGTCGGTAACCTCGGCGGCGCTGATCACCGCCGGGATGTTCAGGTAACTGTCAGCCGCGCGCGGCGGCCCGATACACACCGACTCGTCCGCGAGCTTGACGTACTTGGCCTCACGGTCGGCCGTGGAGTACAGGGCCACGGTGCGGATGCCGAGGGCGCGGCAGGCGCGCTGGATACGCAACGCTATCTCGCCGCGATTGGCGATTACCACTTTCTCGATCATGGCTTACTCGATGATGAACAGGGTCTCGCCGTATTCCACCGGCTGGCCGTTTTCCTTGAGGATCGCCTTGACGACGCCGGCCTTGTCGGATTCGATCTCGTTCATCATTTTCATGGCCTCGATGATGCACAGGGTATCGCCCACGTTGACCTGGCTGCCGATGTCGACAAAGGATTTCGCCTCGGGAGTAGCGGCTCGATAGAATGTCCCTACCATGGGCGAAATGACTGCGTGACCCGCCGGCAGTGCCGCGGGCGCCGGTGAAGCGGCAACCGCTGCCGCCGGGGCGGCATGGGGGGCGGCGTGCACAGGTGCCGGCGCCATGTGTACGACCTGCGTGCCGCCGGAACTCCCGCGGCTGATACGGATGGCCTCTTCGCCCTCGCGGATCTCGATCTCGGAGAGGCTCGACTCCTCCAGCATCTCGATCAGTTTTTTGACCTTGCGTATGTCCATGATGACTTGCCCTATTTTTTCAATCGTTCAATGGCGGCCGTGAGCGCC
>Ga0209515_10008683_pt1 | contig 11779 bp, 10 predicted proteins | sample Subgroupgradi54m_FD_187454 | JGI IMG/M metagenome (GOLD analysis project Ga0209515, IMG submission 187454) | Subsurface groundwater microbial communities from S. Glens Falls, New York, USA - GMW60B uncontaminated upgradient, 5.4 m (SPAdes)... ... | reverse complement strand
GCGGTATCGAGAATGCGCATGATCAGACTGGCGGACAGGCCTTCGAGGGTGAGCAGGTGGCGCAGCGCGCCGTCTTCGTGCAATTGCGGGTGCCGGCTCATTCGTTCTCCAGCGTCAGTGAAAAAAGGTTGTCGTTATCATGGGCCAGCACCAAACTCTGCGTCGGCCACAACGCCAGCGTTTCGCCGACGTACTGCGCGGCGACCGGCAGTTCGCGCCCGCCGCGATCAACCAGCACCGCCAGTTCGACCCGCGCCGGACGACCGAAATCGAACAACTCGTTGAGCGCGCCGCGCACCGTGCGGCCGGTGTAGAGCACGTCATCAATCAGGAGGATGTGGCGACCGGCAACCTCGAACGGAATCTGCGCCGGCTGCACGTCGGCACGGAAACCGCGTTCGGATAAATCGTCGCGATACAAGGCACTGTCCAGACTACCCAGGGGTTGCTGCAATTGCAGATCGGCATGCAGCCGCTGTGCGATCCACGCGCCGCCGCTGTGGATGCCGATCATGCCGACCTGTTCCTGAAAATCAGGCGCGGACTCGAGCCGCGTGCGCAAACTCTGCAGCAGACGACTGTAGAAAAATTCTGCGTCGAGTAATTTTCCTGAGTCGGGTTCGAAATCGGAGCGCATGGTTATGTGTTGAAAAATTTCTAATTTTGATCGAGATACTGTTGCAGGATAATTTGTGCTGCAATCGCGTCGATCTCCCGCGCGTCTCCGGCTTCAGCCTCGGCCACCACTGAACTATATCGCTCATCCACGCGCAACACCGGTACGTTGAAACGCCCATGCAGCTGATTGGCAAAACGTTCGCAGCGCGCCGTCATTTCGTGCGCCACCCCATCGGGATGCCGCGGGATGCCAACCACCAGCGCGTCCGGCTGCCACGCCTCCAGCAAGCGGGCGATCTGCGCAAATCGCGCCTCCCGCTGTTCCAGCGCAATCACTTCAAGCGCCCGTGCGCTGCGCGTAATTGTATTACCGATTGCCACGCCGATGCGCTTTTCGCCCCAATCGAAAGCCAGGACAACCTGCTCAGGCATGCCCTGCCTGCGTGGACATTTGCAGCGGATCAACACCCAGCATCTGATACGCAGTGACAAAACGCAACTCCGGCGCGACATCGAAAATCAGGTCATGTCGGATCGGTAGATTGAGCCAGGCGTTCTGGGCGATTTCCTGTTCCAGTTGACCGGCACCCCAGCCGGAATAACCGAGGGTGATCAAGATCTGCTCCGGCCCTTCGGCTTGGGCCGCCGCCTGCAGCACATCTTTGGAGGTGGTCATTCCCAGTGAGGGCGCAATTTGCAGACTGGAACTCCACTTTCCAACGGGGCTGTGCAACACAAAACCGCGCTCGACCTGCACCGGCCCACCGTAATAAAGTGGTAGATGATGCAATTTTGGGTTATGCAGAGGAATCTCGATGCGCTCGAACAAGGTATCGAGCGTCAAATCAGTCGGCTTGTTGATGATCATGCCCAGGGCGCCGTTCTCGGTATGCTCACACAACAGCACCACCGCCCCGGAAAAATTCGGGTCCAGCATATTGGGCATCGCCACCAGGAATTGATTGGCCAAGCTGGGGAAGGAGGCGGGAGGGGTGGCGGTGGCTGCGGGCATGACTGTATTCTAATCTACACGAAGCCGCTGGCAAGCGTTGCAAACGGTGACATGTGACATGTGTCGGGTGTCGGGTGTCGGGTGTCGGGTGTCGGGTGTCGGGTGTCGGGTGTCGGGTGTGCGATCTACTCCCCTCCCCCTCGCGGGGGAGGGGCTGGGGGAGAGGGGGCGCAACCACGAAGCTCAGGCTACTCATCACTCCTCAGCCGTCACCGCTTTAACATCTCACCGCTGCAAGCCACCCCCCTTTTACGCCGAAGCCCGCGCCCCTCGTTCGCTGAGGAAACGTTTGATATACGCCAGCAACTGATCTTCCTGGAACGGCTTGCCGAGATATTCGTTCACGCCAAGGCTCATCGCGTAGTTGCGATGTTTGTCTGCGGTACGCGAGGTAATCATGATGATCGGAATGTTCTTGAAGCGATCATCGCCGCGCACGTTACGGGTCAAATCAAAACCATCCATGCGCGGCATTTCAATATCAACCAGCATCACATCCGGGGTGTAATCCTGCATCTGGCGCAGGGCATCAACACCATCCTTGGCGAGTACCACCTGATAGCCTTCGCGCAACAGGAAACGCTGGGTGACCTTGCGCACGGTGAGCGAATCGTCCACCACCATGATGGTCGGCGTGGTACTCAGGCCGCTGACCGGGACTGTGCGTTCGACATCGGGCGGCAAAATCTCCGCTACCGCACCCATCACTTCGGCTTGCGGACTGCCCGCCAGCGCCATATGGCTGCGCGCTTCCACCGCCAGCGACAGCGCCAGTTGCACCGGGTTCAGAATCATCACGATCTCGCCGGTACCGAGCACGGTCGCACCGGCAATGCCGGGCACACGCGCCAGTTGTGGGCCGATATTCTTGACCACCGCTTCGATGTTGCCGACGATTTCATCGACATGCACGGCAATCCGATGCACGCCGGAACGCAAAATCATCACCGGCGAATAGCGTTGCGCCATCGGCGCATGGCTGCTCTCACCCATCAGGGTGGCGAGATAATGCATCTCGACGCGGGTGTTTTGCCACACGATGCCGCGTTCGTTGTAGGCATTGGCCAGCGCCTGTGGCTTGAGCTGCTGCACCTGTTCGACCAGCACCGCCGGCAACGAGTATTTTTGTCCACCGACGCGAATCAGCACCACCTGGGTAATCGCCAGCGTCAGCGGCAGATGAATCGTGAAGCGCGATCCTTCACCGGGTGTGAACTCCAGATCGACGCGGCCGCCCAACGCGGCGGCTTCGGAGCGCACCACGTCCATCCCGACGCCACGTCCGGCCAGCTCAGTGACCTCGGTGACGGTCGAAAAGCCCGGCTCGAAAATCATTTCGGCAATGGCCTGCTCGGAAGCGTCCGTATCGTAGGTCAGCAAGCCCAGTTCCTGCGCACGTTCGCGGATGCGCGGGAGGTTCAAGCCAGCACCATCGTCGGAGAAGGTGATCACTACTTCGTTACCTTCCTGGCGCACCTCGATCAACAGCTCGCCGACATCGGCCTTGCCGATAGCCGCGCGCGCGGCACGGCTTTCGACCCCGTGCGCGACCGCATTGCGCAGCAAGTGCTCGAACGGGCCCACCATTTTTTCCAGCACGCCGCGATCCAGTTCGACCTGCAAACCACGAATATCGAGGTTGACGCGCTTATCCATTTCCTTGGCCGCCAGCCGCACCACGCGATACAGCCGTTCCGACACGCTGCCGAACTGCACCATACGCACGCGCATCAAATCCTGCTGCAATTCGCGCGTCAGACGCAACTGGCCGATCAGATCTTCTTCCGCGCCTTCCAGCGAACGCGCCAGGTTTTGCTGCACGGTGCCGACGTCGCTGACCGATTCGGCCATCATGCGGGTAATTTCCTGGAAGCGAGTAAAACGGTCAAATTCGAGCGGATCGAATTCACGCAGATGATCGCTGTCCACGCGCGTGGACATCTGCGCTTCGGCCTGGATTTCAATCTCGCGCAACTGACTGCGCAGACGCTGCATGTTATCGGTCAAATCCGACAGCGCGGAACGCATCGCCGATACTTCGGTATCCACGCGTGACCGCGTGATCGACACTTCACCCGCCTGGTTGACCAGGCGGTCGAGTACGTCAGCGCGCACCCGCACCATCGCCGCCGGGGCGGGCGTAGCGGCCCGGGGTACGGCACCCGCAGGCACCGACACCGGTAACCCAGGGGCGCCAGATCGCAGCGAATCGAACAAATCCAGCGGTTCCAATGCCGCCAGCTCCGTCAGAGAGAATCGGTTCGGCGTGCCCGCATCCTCGGCATCCTCGGCATCTTCAGTATCTGCGACAGCGTCAGCCCGCATCAGCGCCGAATCAGCGTCAGTGTCGGTTGCGGCGGCGGCCGCAACAAAAGCGCCGGGGTTGATCAATTCATCCAGCAAGAGATGCAAGCGATCCTGATCGGCCTGCAAATCTTCCATCAGGCTGGTGGGGGTGAAGGCCAGCGCCATCGCCGATTCGACGCGCGCTTCCATTTCGTGCACCACCTGCCCCATGCGCATCGCACCGGCCATGCGCGCACTCCCCTTGACGGTATGCAGATTGCGCAACAATTGCTGGGGGATATCGCGATCAACCGGCGTCTCTTTCCAGCGCCGCAAATCAGCGGCGATTTGCGGCAGGAAATCCTGCGCCTCTTCGATGAAGATCGGCAACAAATCGGCGTCGATATCGTCGCGCAAGCCGCCTTGCACATGGATGTGCCGAATTTTCTGTGCCGCTTCCGGCAGCCGCATCGCCGGCACGTCCGGGGCTTGCGCGACCCGCTGCGTCGCTTCCATCGGTACCCCGCTTGCTGCAATGAAGGGGGCGGCCAGGCCAGGGTCGGCGGCGTTCCCATCTGCGTCGTCCATCGCTGCGTCGTCCATCACTTCGATGTGTATATCTTCGATGTGTATATCCTCGATGGGCAGATCGAACGCGCTCAATTCTGCTGCAGCCGCTGGCGATGGCTCCGTCGTTTCCGCCGGCGCATAGCGTTCTTTCAAGGTATTCAAGGTCTCGCACAAGCCGGGCGCCGCCTCCGGCAGTTGTCCGGCGGCAAATTTCTGCACCATGTCGCGCAACACATTTGCCGTCAACTCGATCGCCTCATACTCGTGCCGCATCAGCGGCAAGGGCTGCCGGGTCATGCCATGGAACAGGCCTTCGAGCGCCCCGGCCAATTGGTTGACTGCGCTCAATCCTACCGTGGCCGAAGAACCGGCCAGCGAATGCACGCTGCGCAAAGCCAGCGTCGAAACCGGCCGCTCCATTTCATGCTGCCATTCGGAAATATCCAGCGCCAGGGCGCGCAGCAAATCGTCGGCTTCCGACAGGAAGATGTTGTAGAGCGGCACACTGAGTTCCAGATCGCCAATGTTCACCACATCATCGGGCAAGGCAATTTCGGGCAGGGAAAAATCTGCGGGCGTCAGGGACACTGTTTCGATCTCGGGGAAATCGTCATCCATCTCGTCCATCTCGTCCATCTCGTCCGCCAACGGTGCCAGAATAATTTCTTCCTCATCACCCTGCGCGCTTGCCGGCACATTCTCCGGCGCAGCTTGCGGCATTTCGGCCGCCGGTTCTTCACGCAGGCTTTTCGCCAACGCAATCATGGCGTCCTGGTTACGCAAGGTCACCCCATTGGCGCGAATCTCCGCCACCCAGGCATTCAATTCAGCCACCCCGCAATGCACCATGTGCAGCAGTTCCGGCGTCGCGGTGCGGCGCTCGGCGAGCCACAGATTGAGCGTCTGCTCCAGGGCCCAGGCCGCTTCGCCGAAACTGCTCAACCCCACCATGCGGCTGCTGCCCTTGAGAGTGTGAAAACCGCGCCGGATCGTGGTCAGCAATTCCTGATTGTCCGGGTACTCTGCGCAACCCTGGCCCGCTTCACGAATCGCCTGCGCCACTTCGTCTGCTTCGCCGAGGAAAATTTCCAGCAGTTCCGCATCAATCTGTTCTTCCGACATTTGCAACAAGGGACTGCCGAATGGCGACGGCGTGGCGGAGCGCGCCGGGTCGAGCAGCGGCGTCGCTGCGGGATTGGTGGACAGGGTCGCCAGATGTGCCAAAGAAATATCTTCAGTCGGCGCCTCTGCCGCAGAATCCAGGACGGGCAGCGCCAGGGTCGGCGCTTCAAATGCCAATGGCCTATCCAGGCTCAGGTGGTCACTCAGATCCAGGGACGGCAGTTCGGCCAATTCCAGCAGCGTAGAAACTTCGCGCACCCCGGCATCAAACGCCAAGGGCTCAGGATGCGCCGGGAACTTTGGGAGCCCATCCTCCTGCGCACCGCGCGCAATTTCAGGCACCTGACCTTCACGGTAAAACGCGCTATCAGTCTCTTCACCGGCACCCGGTGGGGCGCTGCGCGACTTGGGCTCGGTCAAATGCGCACTGAATTCGCCGCTGGCCGGATCGAAGTGGAATTCATGCGTCGCGGCCTGGGCCGGATGCTGCAAGGCTTCAGCAAAAAATCCAAGGGCGCCGCAATTGCCGGCAATGAAATCGAAGCGCTGCTGGTCTGGCTGATAATCGGGCCGCACAAATTCTTCCACCGCCTGCTGCACCACCCGCACGGCGGACACCGCATCGGCGTGACCGAGCATGCCGAGCGCGCCTGCGACCTGATTCAGCACCGCCACCGTGCCCGGCAACTCTTCTTTCTGCGTTGGGTCGCGGAAGAAACCATCCATCGCTTTTTCGACATTCGACAGACTGGTTTGAATTTCCTGTACCAGCGACGCCATGAACAGACGTTGTTGCGCCTGCTGCGCCATTTCGCTTAACCAGGGCAGATTGTCTTCCAGCACCTGGCCCCCAGCGGCGGCCTGCAAACGCGCCAGCATCACGCCCACCCGTTCGCCAAAGGCGGTTTCCAGGCTGTGCAGATTTTCCAGCGCCATTTCAACCATCAACAGCGCCGTCGCCATTTCCAGCCCAAGCGAGTCCGAGGAAGCCTGACCCGATTTCTGCAACGCCAGTGCGAGATTGGCAATCCCTTGCGTCAGACGCGCCAGATCCGGCTGCGCAATCTGTTGCACGGTGTCGCGCAAACCAACGGCCTCCACCGCAAACAGTTTGAGTTCGTTGGAAGCACCGCCCACCACGCGCGACCAGGCCGCCTTGGCGCCGTCGAGTTTCTCGCGCAAGCGCATCAGGGTCTGACTATCCACCACGCCGTAACGGGCTTCTTCAAAGTCCTTGGGAATGGCATTTTCAAGCCGGTAAAACTGTTTGACGTGCGCAATGCGCGGACTGACGTCGCCCGAACGCGCCACAAAAAACAGGGTGTCCTTGAGCAAGCGTTCGGCCACCGTGGCAGTCCCGTCGAGGATGCGGCGCATTTGCAGATTGATGCGCGCGCACAGGCGCTTGACGTTCAGGTCGGTCGGCACCGCATTGTTTTTGAGGGCCTCCAGAAACGCCAGCGTGACCCACCAGAACGCGCGCTGGCTGCCGGCGTGCTGGGTTTTTTCAATCGTCTCAATGGCGTCGTAGAGGGCGTCGATCGCGCCGCGATCCTGTGGGTCGCGTAGATATTTCAACAAACCGCGTTCAAACTGCGCGCGCGCACGACCCAGCTGTTCTGGGGTCAGCGCCTGCGCGGGGGCATCGCCCTTGGGCGGGCGCACGCTCAAATCGGGGAAAAACAGATCGGCCGGATGAATCCGCTCGGCACTACGCACCGCCAGCAGCGCGCGGTAGTAAGGGAACAGGCGCACCGGCTGATGCGGATGTCCGCCCATCAAGTCCTGCAAGTACTCAAGCACCGCACGAAAGCCACGGCGAATCGCATCGACCGCGGCGTCAGTGCACAGCTGTGGTTCGTTTTCAAACTGCTCGTACAAATGTTCGACTTCTTCCGTGACCAGCGCCACACCGTCGATGTCCACCACTTGCAGCGCGCCGTGTGCCTGATGCAAATGGCTGCGCGCAAACTTCAACTGCGTGCCATCCATGCCATCGGATTTGCAGAACGTGTCGATCGCCTGTTCGGAGCGTGACAAGGATTCACGAATTTCGCCCAACACCCAGGACAGAGGACCGGTATCGACGGCGGCTGGTTGCTGTGATTGTGGACTACTGGTAGTCATGCGGCAGACCCTTCATTGACGCCCCTCCCGTCAAGGAGAGGCGCACTCTGCAGTTACGACACGCGGAACCGTGCCACTGAGTTTTTCAGCTCCAGCGCCAGATCCGCCAGTTGGCGAATGGCGTTGGCGGTCAATTGCGTCCCTTCGGTGGTTTGTTCGGTCACCATCAGAATCCGCTCGATGTTTTGCGCCACACCGCTGGCCGACACCGCCTGTTGCGAGGTGGCTTGCGAGATCCCTTCAATCAGTTCGGACAGCTGGCGTGACACGCGGCCGATATCGCCGAGCGACTGACCCGCCGCATCGGAGAGTCGGGCGCCGTCCACCACACCCTGCGTACTTTTCTCCATGGCGGACACCGCATCTTGCGTGTCGGTCTGAATCGTGCGCACCAGCGCGGCAATCTGCTTGGTTGCCTCGCCGGAACGTTCCGCGAGGCGCTGCACCTCTTCGGCCACCACCGAGAAGCCGCGCCCGGCTTCACCGGCCGATGCCGCCTGAATGGCGGCGTTCAGCGCCAGCACGTTGGTCTGTTCGGTAATGTCGGAAATCAGCTCGATGATCTCGCCAATCTCTTGCGAGGATTCGCCCAGCCGCTTGATCCGTTTCGAGGTTTCCTGAATCTGGTCGCGGATCTCGTTCATGCCTGAGATCGCGTTCTGCACCGCCTGCGCACCCTGTTCGGCAGCAATCAGCGATTGGCGCGCCACATTGGCCGATTCGGCCGCGCTGTTCGAGACTTCGTTGATCTGCTGCGCCATCTTCAGCACCGCCTGACCGGTTTCGCGAATCTCGCGCGATTGCGCATCGGTGGACTGCAGCAGACGGGTTGAGGTTTCCTGCGCCTGAGTGGTCGCGTTGGTCACCTCTTCGGCGGTCGAGTTGATCCGCGCCACCAGGCCGCGCAACTCTTCCACCGTGTAGTTCACCGAGTCGGCAATCGCGCCGGTGATGTCTTCCGACACGGTCGCGTGAATCGTCAAATCACCATCGGCCACTTCCTGCAATTCGTTCATCAAGCGCAAAATGGCGGCCTGGTTGGAATCGTTCTGACGCTTGGCTTCGCCTTCCAGACGCTCGGCTTCGCGGCGCTGTCGGTCAGACTCTTCACTGCGCGCCTTCTGATCGGCCAGATACACCATTGCCAGCATGGTCAGAAACACCAGCGCGATCACCGCACTGACGCCCATGAAGCCCTTGTACAGATCGAGGCCGCTCTGCTCGGAGGTATAGGCTTCCTGCAAATCGGTCAGCGTCTGACGCAGTCCTTCGCTGTCCTTGAACACCGCTTGCTGCGCTTTTTTCGCTTCGGCAAAACGCGACAGATTCCCCAGAATCAAGCGCACTGAACCTTGCATGTCGGCAAACACCTTTTCCAGTGCGGCCAGACGTTCTTTCAACTCTGGATCATTCGCCGAACGCAGGTTATGCGTCTCACTACCGTCGCGCAAGCCGTCAATCAAATCCTTGAAGGCGTTGGCATCCTTGCCGAGCAGGAACGCCGTTTCCGGGCGCACGCTTTCGCCGGCCAGCAGTTCGTTGGCGTTTTTCGCCAGACGCTGGGTCAGCATCACCATCTTGCCGGCGGCGGAAATTTCCGGAGCCGGGGCCTTGCCGTCCACCTTCAACGCGCTGATCTGTTCGGTCAGTTCCAGCAACAAGGGGTTGGCATCATTCAGCTTGCTCAGCGTGGCGCCGAAGCTGGTGAGAATTTTTTCCTGCTCCACGACCACCTTCGCACTTTTATCGGTGGTTTGCCATTCCTTGCCCAGCGTGTCGAGGAAAGGCTGGATCGCCGCGCTACTGGGGCGCACGCTACGGCCTTCATAGTTCCCCCCGGCTGCAAGCACTTTGACGTTGTTGTTGATGCGCTGCAAGCTGTCGTTCAACTGCTGGAACGCATCCACGTTACCCTGCACGGCGGTCGGCACCGCCTTGGCCAGACGCTGCGAGTGCATCAGCGTGGCGCCGGTAATCTCGGTCAGGTTGGCCAGATTGGAAGAGCGATACACATACCAGCCTGCCGACATCAGGAACACTACAATGGCGCCGAAAAACACCATCACCAACAGCGTCAACTGTTTCTGCAACGGCCAATCGCCAATCAGCGGCAGGCGCACGCTGGCCGCCTTGTCCATCACGCGCATGATGGTGGTTTCGTCGCTCACCCCAATCGATTGATGCGTGCGACGTGTCATTTCCGGGCTTTTCCGACCGCCAAACAATCCTGAAAGCCAGGCGGGCAGCTTACCGTTGGGTGGCAAATTCGATGCCATAGCTATTCTCCTCTTGCGCGGCCCCTGCGATGGTACCGCTACCTTTTTTATGCGGCCAAATGCCGCCCTACACGCAAAAACCCTTCATCGACGATCAATTGCCCAAGCAGCAATTCCGTCCAGAACTCACCCTCATTATCCTGATAGCTTTGCCCGACCCAAACGGGCTCTGGCAGCGCCGTTTCCTGCAATTCCATTTGCCGCACATTGCGCAAACCCATCATCCGACTCACCAGAATCGCGCCATTGAATTGCAAACGTATGTTGAACGCGAGCAAGCGGCTATCCTTGTCGAGTGGTGTCGCCGCCAGCCCGGCAAATTGCTGCAAATCGACCACGCTCAGCAAATTGCCGCGCACATTGGCCAAGCCACGATACCACTCCACGGTGAGCGGCACGCGCGCCAACCCAGGCACCGACAGAATCTCACCGGCCTCGGCCAGATCAATCAACCACCGTCGCTCGCCGATCCGCACCCCCAGCTTGCTGTTGCTATCCTGCGCGCTCGTCGCCGCGATGCGCAGCCGCTCCGCCAGGTTGGCCTGAAACTCGCGCAGCCGGGTTTGCTTGCGGTTATCGGCCATTTAGCCCAGCGCCTCGATTTTTTTCAGCAGCTCAGCCGGGTTGATCGGCTTGACCAGATAATCACACGCCCCCTGACGCAAGCCCCAGATCCGATCGGTTTCCTGATTCTTGCTGGTGCACATGATAATGGGGATATGTTCGGTCACTGGCTCCTTGGCGATCGCGCGGGTGGTCTGAAAACCGTTCTGACCCGGCATCACCACATCCATCAAAATCAGGTCGGGCTTCTCGGATTTCGATTTTTCAATCGCCTCCTCGCCGTTTTCCGCCGTCACCACGCTGTAGCCTTTCTTGGTCAGCAAATCCACCAGGAAATAGCGTTCAGTCGGCGAATCGTCCACTACTAATATTTTACGTACTGGCATTTATCAATCTCCCAAATGCACTGCGCGCATTCACGCTCAGGCGGCTTGCCGCGCATGAATACTCACGGTTTTCAACAAACTGTCTTTGGTAAAAGGCTTGGTCAAATACTCGTTCGAACCCACCAGCCGGCCACGCGCGCGATCGAACAAGCCGTCCTTGGAGGACAACATCACGACCGGTGTGTCGTGAAAACGCGGACTCTTCTTGATCAAGGCACAGGTCTGATAACCGTCCAGACGCGGCATCAAAATGTCGCAAAAAATCAGATTCGGATGGTGGTCATTGATTTTTGCCAGCGCATCGAAACCATCCTCGGCCAGGATGACCTGACACCCTGCTTGCGTCAGAAAAATTTCTGCGCTACGCCGGATGGTATTGCTGTCATCAATCACCATTACCTTCAAACCCGCAATATCGGACATGCTGGGGAATTCCTTACTGTTCACCAAGGGCACGATCGGCACCGCCAGACACGGCGGCCATGCGCCGGTCATTCGTGCGCGCGCCCATTGTAGCGAGCGCTCCACGCCGGGTAAAGCATTTTGCAGCTTTCGTCACACTTTGCACCATTGCTTGCCTCAAATTTCAATCATCTCAAAATCTTCCTTGCGCGCCCCACATTCGGGACAAGTCCAGTTCACTGGGACATCTTCCCAGCGCGTACCCGCCGCAATCCCTTCGTCAGGGCATCCTTGTTCTTCATCGTAAATCCAGCCGCAAATCAGGCACATCCAGGTTTTCATTTCGTCCTACTCACTGCCTTATCGGCAGCGGCTCACATTAAAATAGCGAGAGTCTAACCCATGCGCCACACGGC
>Ga0209515_10008682_pt1 | contig 11780 bp, 14 predicted proteins | sample Subgroupgradi54m_FD_187454 | JGI IMG/M metagenome (GOLD analysis project Ga0209515, IMG submission 187454) | Subsurface groundwater microbial communities from S. Glens Falls, New York, USA - GMW60B uncontaminated upgradient, 5.4 m (SPAdes)... ... | reverse complement strand
TTTATCACCCACTTTGCGCAGAGAAGGTCCCACCTTTGGAGCGTCTTCAAAACCTTTAATAGCGTGACATCCGGTGCAACCAAGATTCCAGAATAATTTTTTACCCGCCATATAGGTGGGTGCATATTCAAGGTTCCATTGGTCCTGGTGACATTTATTACAAGTGGCTTGATGAAAATCCGCACGAAGGAGAGGCTCGGGCCAGTGTTTGACATAACCGTGAACGAAATCCCCCGCCTCTAACGGTTTGCCTTTAATCTGAGTGGCTCGTCCCTGGCCCCCATGACAGGTGGTACAACCAAATTTTTCAATCGGATGTTTTCCAAAAATTTCAGCGCGATGAGGATGCGTCTTGAAAGGATTTTTTTCATTTTCAAAACCATCCCGATTAATGGCGACGTGACAAGACTCGCAACGATCCACCGTTCCCCACTGAATGACACCGGCCTTACCCAGATCATCAATGACCACTTGTTTGATGTCATCCGTGCGATCCTTCACCCCATCCCTCTTTTTTTGCAACTTTGCCAAAGGTTCCTGAAGCGTCTTTTCAGCCTTCTGCCACTTTTTCACTTCATTCACAGTGCCATCAATGACAGTCTGAGCTTCGGCCACAACACTCTCAGCCTCAGTTACTTTTTTCTTTAATTCTTTAAGACGATCATCCAGCTCATAGTACTTCTTCTTGTATTTTTCCGCCTCTTCCGCATGATTTTCTTCCAGAGCATGCTTCCATTCATAAAAAGTTTCATCCTCATCGGCCTTGGTAAAACCAAACTTCTGTTTGGCATCTGAAAGACGAATCAATCTCTCATGAACTTCTTTGAGACTCTTTTTGTACTCAGGGCTGTCCATTCGCACTTCGGCTTGTTCAAGTTTGAGGCGAATTTTACGAAGAGACCACTGAGACTCGTCCATTGGAGCTCCGGGAGGAGGTTCCGGGAGTTTATCTTTTTCAGTATCGGCGGCCTCTAACGCTTGTCTGGTTTTTTCGTATTCTTCAGAGAGTTTCTTGAGCTCAAGCTTGTTAAAAGCAGACTGGTAACTTTTCCAGCTACGGCGAGAAATCACCTCATCATAAAAAACCCAATTCGATACCAAAAAGAAAATAAGCCCGCATAGAAAGAGGGCCTTGGCATAAGATTTTTTTTCAATAGGATCAATTTCAGGTGGCATGGAATTAGATGTTAAGAATGCCCGGGATCACCAGGACGTATTTAATGTTAAAGGTCCATCGAAGAATCATCTTGATGGGCAAAGCCAGCATCGTTAAAAATAAAAAAGCTACAAGTCCGTAACGAATGGGTCCAAGCTCTTTCACAGCATCCATCGCTCGTCCCTTCCAAATATAAAAAGTAACACCAAGGGAATAGTAAGCACCAATGAGACCCATCCCAAAAAAAGCAGCGATGGTGGGATTACGAAGAATATCCAGGTGAAGTTTTTGAGCCAAAAAAATATTCAGATCGATATTAGTCAAAGCCACCACTTTGTGTGTGTCCCATTCATGCCACGGCATAAAAAAGTTCCAGCCGGGACCACGGAAAAAAACACCAAGGGTAATCAGGAAAATCCACAGAATTAAAAAACCAAAACAAAAAACAGACATGGCAAAAGGACGTTCACGAAACGTGTAGTAACCCGAACCCTTGGGATTGATATCCACATAAGGAATCAACATCAGTCCTACAATAATTAAACTGGGCAAGACCACACCGGCCATCCAGGGATCAAAATAAACCAGCATTTCCTGAAGACCCAAAAAATACCAGGGAGCTTTGGAGGGATTGGGTGTTCGCGTTGGGTTAGCCGCTTCTTCTAAAGGAGCATCCAACAAAACAGACCAGATCGTAACGCCAATCATCGCCAATAAACCGGCAATAAATTCTACACGCACCAAATGAGGCCATGTATGAATCTTGTCGGGATTCAGACTGGAGGCGGGAATCATTTTTTTTTGTGCATCTGCCATAACCTTTTATAAGGGCCCCGAAATTCCACCATCCTTACGAACTCTCCAGAAGTGTACAATCATCAATACCGCAGCAACGATTGGGATAAAAATACAGTGCAACACATAAAACCTAAGAAGCGTCGGAGCACCGACAACCGTACCGGCCGTCAGCAAAGAACGCGCATCATAACGTGGCGTAATCAACCCGGTCAGCTGCCGAACTTGTTCCGCAAAAGGACCTTCGTGTCCCATTAATGGTGTCGCACGAGCCATATTGGTGCCGACCGTCACGGCCCAGATGGAGAGCTGATCCCAAGGTAATAAATATCCCGTGAAAGAAAGCATAAACGTAAGCACCAACAGAAGAACACCAACGACCCAGTTGAATTCGCGTGGAGGTTTGTAAGAACCGGTCAGAAAAACACGAAACATATGGAGCATCACCAAAATAACCATCCCATGAGCGGCCCAACGATGCATATTGCGCATCACCATTCCGAAGGGCACATCAAACTGCAGATACTTCATGTCAACATAAGCATATTCAGCAACAGGTCGATAATAAAACATGAGAACCACACCGGTGACCGTAAGAATCAAAAAGAACAGAAACGTTAAACCACCCGCGCACCAGGTGTACGAAACTTTGATTCCATGCCGACGCACTTTAGAAGGATGGAGATGAAGAAAAACATTCGAAGCTGTCATTAAAATTCGGTTACGAGGTGTGTCCTTATAACCATGACGAAAAATGGATTTCCAAACATAGGAATCCACAATGAGTTTTTGAATTTCTTCTACTTTTGCTTTGAGTTGAAGTGCATTCATACAATCCTTTTATAAGGTGACAAACGAATCGGGATCATCCCACTGATTTTTTTCAAACAGAAATTTCTTGCTCTTATCCACAATCAAATTTCCTTCTTCATCCAAACGAATGGCGAGACGTTCCAAAGGACGTGGAGCCGGTCCTTCAAAATTCACACCTTCTTTTGTAAAACCACTTCCATGACAAGGACATTTAAACTTGCTCTCTAAAGGAAGCCACCGCGGTGTGCAACCCAAATGGGTGCAAATCGCCTGAATGGCAATAATTTTGTCGGGTTGTTTTTCAATCCAGACACGCTGTTCTTCCTTATACTTCTCACTGACCTCTCCCATATTATAATCAGAAGGCTTTCCGGCCTTGAATATGGGAGACGGTTCAAACAAAACGCGAGGGAACATAAATCGGAGAAATCCAAGCAATCCTAAACCAATGGCGGAAAGAAACGCACCCCACCCGGCAAAACCAAAAAACTCACGCCGCGTCCAAAGGTTGGCCTCTTCTGTTTTTTTTAAAACGCTGCTTTCAGGTATTGTGGATGACATAGTTGTAAAAAATTTTGCGCGATATTTAGCAACCACCTCTACTTTGTCAAGTGCTTAACAAATTCTCTCCACCCACTGAATCTCAGGATCCTTCTTAAACCACGTCATCTGGCGTTTGGCGTAGTAGCGTGTGTGTCTTTTGATGAGTTCAACCGCTAAATCTATTTCTGCTTCTTCCTTCAAACATCCCACAATTTCTTTGTATCCAATGAGCTTCAATCCCGGCGCTCGTTCTCCCCATTTATTGATAAGACGCTCCACTTCTCTCACCAATCCCTGCTCGATCATCCGATCCACACGCAATTCAATGCGACGATTAAGTTCTTCTTTATCGATCTTCAAAGCATATTTGACAAACTGCAAAGAGGGTTCTTTCTGACTCTGATGTTCAGACCAAAATTCAGAAATGGGTTTGCCCGTCAGACGATAAACTTCAAGAGCACGGATGAGTCGTTGTCGATTCTGATACGGAATCGCTTGAGCGGCCACAGGATCCACTTGGGATAATTCTTGATGAAGAATCTCAAGTCCTTTTTCTTGAATTTCTCTCTCCAATTCTTCCCTTATATAAGGATGACGGATGGGTCCTTCAAAAAGACCTTCTTCAAGAGCCCTGAGGTACAAACCTGTCCCACCGGTTAAGATGACCTTTTTCCCTCGGGATTGAATATCGGAAATAGCCGCCAGGGCTCTTTCACGGAAATCAGCCGCTGAAAAAATTTCGTCGGGATGGCAAATGTCAACAAGATGAAAATTAACTTTCTCCTGATCTTCAAGGGTCGGTTTGGCTGTGCCAATATCCATGCCCCGATAAATCTGTCCGGAATCCACACTGATGATTTCCGCATCGATTTTTTGAGCAAGCTCCATGGCCGCTGCCGTTTTGCCGGTAGCTGTGGGACCGCAAATCACGATGTTCTTTTTTGGGTATTGCACAAAGACAAGCTTATGGCTCAACAAGACCTAAAAAGTCAAAAAGCGAAGTGTTGATATTGTATGGCCTCAGTTTCTCCTGAAGGGACCGAGGACCTGTCTGACGTAGCCAAGAGAAAAGAAGTGTTTGCCGGAAGAAGCAGGGGTGGGGCCCCGCGACTGACGGCCATGGAGTCAAGTGGGGCGAGGAGTTCCGCAGGTCCCGGAAGGAGAGACTGAGGGATTACTTGATATTTTAAAATTTTTTTATCAAAAACTCGGGAGCAAGCTCCCGAGTTTAATCCCGAGCAATCATAATAATACCGGCCCCAAGGGGCCGAGTTTTGCGAGGGATAAAAATAGGACACCATAAGGACATCTACCGTCATTAATAATGGCATCATGTCACATGAAGGGTTAAACCCAGGATCTTATTTGCGACTCATAAACTTCTTTTCGATGTCCAATGGCATAAATCCGAATTTCAGTACGAAAAACTTCATAAATAACACGATAATCACCAACACGAAGTTTACGATACCCTTTCAGACTACGCCTCAAAGGCTCTCCATACTGAAAAGGTTGGGCGAGAAGTCTTTGTTCAATGGCCTTCTGAATACGTCGCTGCATGTCTTTGTTAATAAGAGGAAGATCAAGGCGTGGAACATCAGGATGATAACGAAGCTGAAACGGCATTTAACCCCAAACTTCCTTGTGGGTTAATGCTTTTTTTGCGTTAAAAGTCCGGGCCCTTGTACCTGCTTTTTTCTCCCAATAAAGATCTTCTTGCAACTCGAGAGCCTCACGAATCAAATCACGTGCTTTCAGGGAAAGAGAGATCCCCTCCCTTTTTGCTAATCGACTGATTGACTGATAGAGTGGTTTTTCCAAAACAACATTTAATCTGGGGTGCTGTGTGGGCATAAAACCTCCTATTTTTACTGACGAGTCGCTAGTATAGGCTACAAATGCGACTCTCTAGTACAACCGTCGGTAGGGAAAGCGCTCTCGCGCTGTCGTCTAAACTACCGACTTGTTAGTAAGTGTGTCAGATATGATGAACCTCGTCAAATAGAAATTTTTTCATTTGGACAGTTCTCATATCCTTTTAAAAGGATCCGAGACATCCAGAAGATTTTCTGCCTTTTCAAAAAGCTCTTGATCATGAGTGATCAGGTGGGCTTTCCAATACAAAGCCGTCGCAAGAATCAACGCATCGGGTAAAAGAAGAGATTGCCTCTTCCTAAGTTCTGCAGCCTGTAGGGCCACTTCCAAAGAATCGAGATAAAGAATCTCCAACTCCTCTGAATCCATCCATTCTTTGAGAAAAAACTCCTCTTTTTTGGAAGCCCCTGCCATGTATTCGGCAATGCAAAGAATACTGCTCGCCAGACGTAAATTACCTTTTTTCAGGAGTTGATCAAAAAAAGAAGCTGTTTCCCTCTTTCCTGCAAGATCGATAAGAACATTCGTATCCAAAAGATACAGAATCATCGCCATTCCCGACGGACGGAACGTTGATAAGAAACAGCATCCCCAAAGGGGGTCTTTGAAGGACGTTTACGGATTTGATTTTTCAGGAAGGAAAAAGATTCTTTTTTTGGACTTTCTTTCAGAAAAGACTGGATGGCTTGCCTGATTAAAGAGGCAATGCTTATCCTTTGGCGTTTTGTGGCACGAAGACGAAGCTGGCTAATCTCCCTTTCGTTCAGATAAATAGTGGTCTTGTGCATGACTTAACATGTGCCATATATATGGCATGATGTCAATCATTAAGAAATCAACTTAATACACCCATGGCATCTTGGTAACCTTGTTCGATCGAAGCATGGATTTTTTTGAGGTTCGTGGAGAAACGATTGATAGCCATTTTTTCTTTGGGACGAATGAGGACAATATCAGCCGGATAGTCGCCCGTTTCCAGTCGTTCCAGAGTTTTGTTGTAAAGAGCATGACGATTGGCAATGGTTTCTGCCAAGCGAGGATAGGATTTTTGATAAAATCGGGGGAGAACATTTAAGAGAGGATCTTTTTTTCGATAACCAGCCGGTCGGGTTAATACGACATAGATTTTTTGACAACCTTCATGAATCACTTTTTGAATAGGAATAGGATCTGAGAGTCCACCATCCATGTAGTGTTTTCCTCCAATGACTACGGGTTGACGATAAGCAATGGGAATGGCCGATGAAGACTTGAGAGCTTTCAAAAGTTCGGGATGATGATTATCAAAGTAAGTTGCTTGGCCTGTCTCACAGTTGGTCGCGGTAATATAAAAACGTGTATTACTTTTCTGAATGGCTTTTACATCGAGGGGTTGTCTTTTGCCAAATACTTCGTCGATCAAATAATCCAGATCCATGACAGATTTACGGCGGGCGAGATTTCTATATTTGATGAATTTGTCTCCATAAAGATGTTTCGTCCAGATCAGGGGCAGAATGTCGAATTGTCCACTTACCAAAAAGGCCGATGTGCAGGCTCCAGCAGAAACTCCGGCAACCACATCAAAATGAATAAGTCCTTTTTTAACCATAGCCATGAGAACTCCACAGGAGTGAGATCCACGCATGCCGCCGCCTTCAACAACAAGTCCTGTTTTGATCATAAAACCCTCACAATCCAACATTGGAGATAATTTGATTCTGGAAAACCCAACAAAACGGGATGATCGGAAGCGGCACCGCGCTTTTCCAAAACTTGAAGTTCTCTTTTGGTATCACGTGCGGCTTCTATCAAAACTTCTTCAAAGAGTTGAGATGTAAAATTTTGAGAGCAAGAACACGTGATGAGAATTCCTCCGCGTCGAACAGCCTTCATCGCGCGAAGATTAATTTCTTTGTAACCGCGTCTGCCGGCCTCTTTGTCTTTTCGACTTTTCATAAAAGGAGGAGGATCCAGAATGACCGTGTCAAACGTTTCTTTTTGATATGTTATTTCATGAAGAAAATCAAAAATATTTTTTTCCAAGATTTTAATATTTAAAATCTGATTTTTGTCTGCATTGGCCTGTAATTGTTGCAAGGCAGGCAGAGAACTGTCCACTGCAAGAACTTCGGTTGCTTTCTCCGCAACCGCAAGAGTAAAACCTCCTTGATAGGAAAAAAGGTCAAGAACACGTCCGGAGGTGTAAGAAACGGCAGCAAGGTGGTTTTCCGACTGATCCAAAAACAAGCCTGTTTTTTGTCCCTCAAGAGGATCCACCCGAAAATAATTCTTGCCTTCCAGAATTTCCAAATCCTTTGAAAGATTTCCTGAAACAATTCCTTTTTGGCGCACCAGTCCTTCCAATTCACGCACAGGAGGATCGTTGCGTTCCACGATTGCTGAAGGTTGAAAAATTTCTTTAAAGATTTTTAGCAGATCTTCTCGGATTTTTTCTATACCCGCACACAATGTTTGAAAAACGAGAACATCCCGATAACGATCCAACACCAGTCCTGGCAAGAAGTCAGCCTCTCCATAGATAAGACGGACTCCATCGGCAACATTCTTTTGTTGGCGACGTTCTATGGATTCGACAACACGGCGTTTCCAGAAATTTTTGTCGATGGGATCCTGTTGATGGGTCAATATTCTCAGGGTGATTTGAGAAAGTGGATTGTAGAAGGCCTGGGCTAAAAATTTCTTTTTTGGAGCATAAACAGATACGATTGTTCCTGGTTCTGTCGTGGTGGCTTCTAAGATATCAGAACGGAACACCCAAGGATGACCTGCCCGTATGCGTTGAAAGCCTTTTTCGTTGATAACCACTTGTGAAGTCATAAGAAATGAATTACTTGGAGTTCTTCAAGAGGTCAACATGGCACAAAAGAAATTTATTATTGGAAGCCGCGGGAGCGCTTTGGCGCTTTGGCAGGCCCATTTTGTCAAAAAAATGTTGGAAGACGAGTATAGAGATTTTTTGATTGAAATTAAAACCATCAAAACGATGGGAGATAAACAAAGCAAAACGCCATTGGCAGAAATTGGTGGCAAGGCTTTATTTCTGAAAGAAATAGAAGAACAGATTTTATCGGGCAAGATGCATATGGGTGTGCACAGTATGAAAGATGTCCCGACAGAATTACCTCCAGGTTTAATTGTGAGCACCCTTCTCAAACGTGACGATCCTCGCGATGTCTTGGTTTCAAAAAAATATAATTCGTTAATGCGATTGCCCAAGAAAGCTCGTATTGGAACCAGTTCTTTAAGACGTCAAGCCCAGTTAAAACATTTTCGCTCTGACCTTGAAATTGTTCCATTGCGAGGGAATTTAGAGACGCGTTTGCAAAAAATTTCCACGGAGAATCTATCCGCTATCGTTTTAGCTTCCGCAGGACTCGAAAGGTTGGGGCTCTCTGCAAAAATTACGGAATACTTGCCTCTTAACATCATGCTTCCCGCTGTAGCCCAAGGGGCTATTGGGATTGAAATTTTGGAAGAAAATACGGAATTGAAACAACTTCTTAATTTTTTAAATCATCAAGAAACATCTCTCTGTGTGCAGGCGGAGAGATCTTTTTTAAAAACGATCCAGGGTGATTGTCAATCTCCCGTGGCGGCGTATGCAATTCTAAAGAAAGACACATTGGTCCTGGAAGCTATGGTAGCTAGCTTGGATGGGTTGGAATTGATTCGTCAAAAAATAGTAGGAGTTCCTGTAAACGCAGTCAATTTAGGTCAGCAACTGGCTCAACAAATTCTTTCTGAGGGTGGGGATGATATTTTAGCGCGGTGTCGTCATTAGGTATGGCAAAGCTATTGAGCAGAAGCGGTATTGTTTATCTCGTGGGTGCAGGCCCCGGTGATCCGGGTTTAATGACGCTCAAAGGGCGGGAGTGTCTGCAAAAAGCGGATGTGGTTGTGTATGACTACTTGGCTAATCCCAGGTTTCTTCAGTATGCTCCCCAAAGTTCCAAAAAAATTTATGTGGGGAAAAAAGGTGCGAGCCATTCGGTGGAGCAAGAAGACATTAATCGTCTTTTAATCGAAGAATCTCAAAAGGGGAAAGTGGTTGTTCGTTTGAAGGGCGGAGATCCTTTTATTTTTGGTCGTGGGGGTGAAGAAGCTCTCGCTCTGGCAGAAGCCAGTGTTCCTTTTGAGATTGTTCCGGGAGTGACTTCGGCGATTTCTGTACCCGCGTATGCGGGCATTCCTCTCACGCATCGAGATTTCACATCGACCGTAACTTTTGTGACAGGTCATGAAAAAGACCAGAAGGCCCCGATGTCTCCCGATTGGCCAGCCTTGTCAAAGATGGGAACGATTGTTTTTCTCATGAGCTTTGGAACACTTCCTTTAATTGTTCAGAAACTTGTGGAAGCGGGAAAATCACAAAATACACCGGTGGAAGTGATTGAGTGGGGGACTTTACCGCGTCAAAAAAGTGTGTGTGGAACTTTGGCAAATATTATATCTGAAGTGCAGGTAAAAAATATCAAACCCCCAACGATCGTCGTTGTGGGTGAGGTGGTAACTTTGGGTAAGACTTTGAATTGGTTCGAAAAGAAATCTCTTTTTGGAAAAAAAATTTTGGTGACTCGCTCGCGTCATCAGATCAGTGAGATTTCAGATCGATTGGAAATGGAAGGGGCTCAGGTTCTGGAGGTGCCAACGATTGAGTTTCGTCCTCCAACAACTTGGAAAGGTGTGGATCAATCGATCAAGAACCTTTCTCGTTATTCCTGGATTCTTTTTACCAGTGCAAACGGAGTGACCACTTTTTTTGAACGTCTTCGCAAGAAAGGAAAAGATGTTCGTACTTTAGGCCCCGTACGTTTAGGGGCCATTGGTCCTGCAACAGCAACCGCGCTTGAGTCTCAAGGATTAAAACCTGATCTTGTAGCAACAGAATTTCGATCCGAAGGTCTCGTGAAGGCCATCAAAAATCATGGCAAAATAAAAGATCAGAAATTTTTAATTGTCAGAGCCCGAGAGGCGCGGGAAATCTTAGGAAATATTTTAAAAAAAGCGGGAGCCAAGGTGGATGAAGTGGAATCTTACCGAATGATTCTTCCCAAAGAGAATGCATCGCTTTTGGCAGAAGTTCTAAAAAAAGATTTAGACCTGGTAGTTTTTGCCAGCTCCAATACGGCGCGCAATTATTTAGAATTGGCCAAAATAGCTGGAGTCGAAGATCAAGCTAAAAAAATTCCCACTGCCTGTATTGGGCCCATCACTTCACGATCGGCTAAAGAAATAGGATTACGCGTTGTGATTCAACCCAAAAAATCCACGATGTCTGATCTTATAAAAGCCATTAAATCTTATTTCCTCTCGGAACCTTGATTGAAAAGTTGATTTCATTTCAAATTTAAGAGAGAGAAGAAAGAATGAAATCAAAAAAGATTCTTCTCCTCAGTCTTTTCTTTCTCTTCTCTTGTGCCAAAGCTCAAAATGAAATTCTCATTGGCGAATACGGCTCTCTCACGGGTGGAACCGCCACTTTTGGGCAAAGTGTTCACAAAGGAGTGTTGTTGGCCACGGAAGAAATCAACCAGGCTGGTGGTTTACTGGGTAAAAAAATACGGATAGTGACGGAAGATGATCAAAGCAAGCCGGAAGAAGCCAAGACAGCTGTTCTCAAGTTAATTAAACAAAATCATGTGTCTGCTATTTTGGGAGAAGTAGCATCATCGCGAAGTTTGGCGGCGGCTCCTGAATGTCAAAAGTCGAAAATTCCCATGCTCAGTCCTGCATCTACCAATCCCAAAGTAACAGAAATGGGCAACTATATTTTTCGCGCCTGTTTCGTGGATTCTTTTCAGGGAGAAGGGATGGCCAAGTTTGCACATGAGACGTTAAAACTGAATCGCGTTGCTATTCTCAAAGACATCAAAAATGATTATTCCATCGGTCTTGCTGATTTTTTTGAAAAAACATTCAGAAAGCTGGGAGGAGAGATTGTGGAGATACAATCTTACTCCGAAGGAGATATTGAATTTCGCGCCCAGCTCACCTCTATGAAGGGGAAAAATCCGGATGGTATTTTTATTCCGGGCTATTATACGGAGGTTGGCTTGATGGCACGACAAGCCCGAGAATTGGGATTGAACGTACCTCTGATGGGTGGTGATGGTTGGGATTCTCCCAAAACGTTGGAAATCGGTGGAGTGGCGGTCAATGGTTGTTATTTCAGCAATCATTATGCTTCCGATGATCCAGATCCACAGGTGCAAGGTTTTATTTCAAAATTTAAAACCACGTATGGAATTGTTCCCGATGCCATGGCGGTACTGGGTTATGATGCCGCCCAAATTCTTTTTGATGCCATTCGCCGAGCGGGAAGTGCTGATTCTTCTAAAATTCGTGATGCTCTTGCAACCACCAAAGATTTTTCAGGAGTTTCCGGAAAAATTTCCATGGATGACCATCGAAACGCTCAGAAACGTTTGGTGATTCTCAAGATTGAAAATGGGAAAGTGCATTTTGATTCTGAAGTTAATCCATAAATCCAATGCGATTCTGTGAAATCTATGTCTGAATTTATCCAGCAAACAATTAATGGTTTAGCTTGGGGTAGTATCTATGCACTGATCGCACTTGGTTACACCATGGTGTA
>Ga0209515_10008681_pt1 | contig 11781 bp, 12 predicted proteins | sample Subgroupgradi54m_FD_187454 | JGI IMG/M metagenome (GOLD analysis project Ga0209515, IMG submission 187454) | Subsurface groundwater microbial communities from S. Glens Falls, New York, USA - GMW60B uncontaminated upgradient, 5.4 m (SPAdes)... ... | reverse complement strand
CCACCCAAAATTTGTCGAAATATTAGCAGAAAATTTAGTACGGTTTGGGTAACACTTTATTATTATCTATTACGGAGTACGTTATGATGGCCGATAAAAACCGTTACCAAACCGACATGTTGACAGGGGGTGAAACCATCAATATAATGTCAACACCATTTTTTAATTAATTTGCATTATTAGATATTTTATTGGAAGAAATATATGAAAAAAACAGGAAAAAATTTCGAGGTGATACCTCTTGGTGACCGAGCCCTTCTACGGCATCTTACCGAGGAGGAAATGGGGAGTAAAACGCTCTCTGGCATCATCATCCCCGAAACAGTCGATAAGGAGAAGCCGGAGCAAGGCATGGTGGTAGCAGTTGGCGAAGGCAAGTATGACGATACGGGCAAACTGGTGCCGATGCGGGTGCATGTCGGGGATCGTGTTGTTTTCTCAAAGTATGCTCCGAACGAGATCAAACTCGACGGCAAGGAGTACTTTATTCTGGACGAGAGTTCGATATTAGCAATAATCAAATAAAAATCTTTTTGAAAATCGCGATCTACTTTGTTGTCATCGATTTTCAAAAAGATTTATCGAAATAAATATGGCAAAACAAATACTATTTCATGAAAAGGCGCGCGAGTCACTCAAGCGAGGAGTTGATAAGGTTTCCGACGCTGTTCGTATAACGCTTGGTCCGCGCGGACGCAATGTCTTGATCGAAAAATCCTATGGTTCGCCGACGATCACAAACGACGGTGTTTCAATTGCGAAAGAGATCACGCTGCGCGACAAATATGAGAATATGGGTGCCGAGCTGACAAAAGAAGTGGCATCAAAGACAAATGAGCTTGCAGGAGATGGAACAACGACCGCAGTTGTTCTTCTTCAGTCCATTTTGCACGAAGGTATCAAGCAGACAGCTATGGGTGTGAATGCGATGGGTATCCGTCTCGGCATTGAGCGAGCTGCACATGATGTTGTAGAGGCGTTGCGCACGCTCTCAAAACCTGTTTCAGGCGATGAGATCGCTCAAGTTGCTACAATCTCCGCTGAATCTGCAGAAATGGGAAAGATTATTGCTGACACTATTAAGAAAGTTGGCAAGGACGGTGTTGTTACTGTCGAGGAGTCGCAGACATTTGGTATTGAATCCGATGTTGTTGAGGGTATGGAATTCGACAAGGGGTACGTCTCCCCATATATGGTGACGAATCCTGACAAAATGGAAGCGGAATATCGCGAGCCCTACATACTGGTTACCGATAAAAAGATTTCTACAGTAGAAGATATTCTTCCGGTTCTTGAAAAGATTGCTCAAAGCGGCAAAAAGGAGGTGGTGATCATTGCAGACGATGTCGAAGGAGCAGCACTTGCTACGTTTATCGTGAACAAGATACGCGGCACCTTTAATGTATTGGCGATCAAGGCTCCTGGTTTCGGAGATCGGAAGAAAGAGATGCTTGCAGATATTGCTATAACCATTGGCGCGAAAGTGGTGTCTGAAGAAGTGGGTATCAAAATGGACGCTGTTGAGCTCAATATGCTTGGTAAGGCGGGCAAAGTCATTGCTTCAAAGGATCGTACGATCATTGTGAGCGGCAAAGGAAAGAAGACTGAGATCGAAGCTCGCGTTGACCAACTTCGCACGCAACGATCACAGTCTGATTCAAAATTTGATAAAGAAAAATTTGATGAACGCATTGCGAAGCTCGCTGGAGGTGTTGGTGTCATTCGCGTCGGTGCTTCAACTGAAGCTGAAATGCGCTATCTCAAAGACAAGATCGAAGATGCAGTAAATGCAACACGTGCGGCGATCGAGGAGGGCATTGTGCCAGGCGGCGGAAGTGCTCTAGTGAAGATCGCACAGAAGATGCGCGAGAAGAATGTAAAATCTCCGATCAAGAGCTTTGAAATGGAATTTGCTTCTGGATATGAAATTGTCCTCAAAGCACTCGAAGCCCCTCTTCGTCAGATTGCTATCAATGCAGGAAAAGATGACGGTGCGGTCATTGTTGAAAAAGTTAGAAATACGAAAGGGAACGCAGGATATGATGCGCTCAAAGACGAAATTGTTGCTGACATGCTTGCAGCAGGAATCATTGATCCGGTAAAAGTAACCCGCAGTGTTGTACAAAACGCAGCAGGGGCAGCAGCAATGCTTTTGACAACAGAGGTTGCGATTGCGGAAGAGCCGGAAGAGAAAAAAGAAAGCGGCGGAGGCATGGGTGGCGATATGGGAGGCATGGGAGGTATGGGCTTCTAATGACGGAATACCAATATAAAAACAACAAGGCCTGCTCGAAAGAGCAGGCCTTGTTGTTTTTGCTGAAATGTTGTAGTAATTCATAGAGTCACAGCTGTGCAGGTACATACAAAGGAGAGGGTATGTCAAAAACTGAATTGGAACAACTCGCGAAGGCTTGCATCTTTATTGTGCTGGTGTTGATGACGTATTTTTTCACGCCTCGGAATGAGGATATTCTTGTGTCGAGTATCGTGATCGGAAAAATAAGTTTTTTAATATCAATGCTCTATGCACTTTACGGACGGGGTGTACTCGCGTCGAATATTGGCATGGCACTCATGACGCTCAGTATGATCTTGCTTCTTGCATAATCCTTTGCGGGCGTACAATATCAAGAACGTGCGCCCGTTTTTCCGTTTTCTGCAATGTGCATTGCATAAGTTCACATACATATGGCACTCCTTAGATTCTAAGGAGTATGAGGCAATTTAACAGATTTCGAGGTACAAAAGGGTTTTTGAGTATGTGGGCGCGTGTAGTACGTTTTCGGTATATGATCACCGAGAAAGCAAAGGAGCGTGCCCGTATCCTCTCGTTCTGGGAGAAGCATGGGGAAGCGGCAACAAAAGAGGCATTCAGCGTTTCTCGCAGGACACTGTTCCGCTGGCAGAAGAAACTACGAGAGCGAGGAGGAAAATTAGAGGGGTTGAATGCCGGCAAAACAACTCCCAACCGGAGAAGAAAACGGATCGCCCCTGCTGGTATCGAAGAACGCATCATCTCATTCAGGGGAGCACATCCGCGTCTCGGCAAGGACAAGCTCCACGCCATACTCAAACGGAATGGATATGAGGGGAGTGTTTCCACGGTCGGGAGGATCCTTGCTGATCTCGGGAAGAAGGGAAAACTTCCTTCTCCCGCGTTCTACTCACTCTATGGTAAGACCGGCAGACTGATCGAGAAAAAACCAAGGAAGAATAAGAAGAAACTGCGCAGACCGAAAGGATACCGCGTGCTTGAAGTAGACACCATTGTACGTTACCTTGATGGGGTCAAACGCTACGTTCTCACCGCTGTTGATACGGAAACGAGAACCGCGTTCGCTGCCGCCTACACGCGCCCACGGATCAGCAAGCGCAGCCGACTTCCTGAAGAAAGCCCGTATGGTTGTTCCCGATTGTCCTTCTGCGGTACAGACCGACAATGGTTCCGAATTCGCGCTCCACTTCGATAATGCAGCTCTGGAACTCGGTCTTACTCATTACCATACCTATCCACGCTCTCCAAAGATGAATGCCCACGTGGAGCGGTTCAATCGGACGCTTGATGAAGACTTCCTGCGGTACAATCGCGACCTTCTCCGCGACGATCCGCGAGCATGTAATGAGAAGCTCATCGACTGGCTGCTCTGGTACAATGGCGAGCGGCCACACCATGCGCTTCACCTTCTGTCGCCGTTTGAGTATATTGTGAGGACATTACCAGAGCGGGAGTGCCAAATGTGGTGGACGGATACACCAATTTGCCAACAGGAAAAAAACAGGGTATGATGCGCTTACGCACCCAAAGAGTGCCTTTGGATACAAAAATATACATAATATACTATGGTAAATCACATGAGACACACCCGTTCACATACGGGTAATCGAAGAAGCCACCACGCTATCACCGAGCCGCGTTTATCGCGGTGCAATGACTGCAATGCACCGCATCTCCGTCATCGTGCGTGCGCGAATTGTGGAAAATATCAAGGTAAAGTAGTGCGTAATGTTTCAGTAACGATTGCGAAAAGGGAAAAGAAGAAGAAAGAAAAAGAAAAGGCATCGAAATCATGATAGGTTTTGGCGGTTCACGTTGTTTAGATCTTTCACGTTATATATGGCAAATAGGCATCTCTCACGATCAATAGTTCTACAGGCGCTTTTTGAATGGGATTTCCGCGGCATGGTCACGGACGATCCTTCCGATATCCTGGCGCATAACATTGAAGAGTTTGCCCCGGGAGCCAGTGATGCCACCTTTATGGAAGGACTCATGAAAAGCGTGATGGATAAACGTGAACAGCTCGATAAGATTATTGTTGAAGCGGCACCGGACTGGCCAATAGAAAAAATTTCTGTCGTTGACCGAAACGTACTTCGTCTCGGTCTCTTTGAGCTTCTTTTTGCAGATCGTAAAGAAGTACCGGCTAAAGTTGCTATCAACGAAGCAATTGAACTTGCCAAAACATATGGCGGTGAAAATAGCGGCAAGTTTATCAATGGTGTGCTCGGTGCAATCTACAAAGAGATGGGCGAGCCTGGAAAAGATGAAGTTTCAAAACGAAAGAAAAACAGGATCAAAGATGTGCCCTATGAAAAAATGCCGCTTGAACAGCTTGGCGGAGCGGTTGTGTATGCGCGCGATGGCGAGGATATTTATCTTGCTTTGGTGCATGATATTTTTGGACACTGGACGCTCTCGAAGGGTCGCATGACAGCAGGGGAAGATCCGCATCCTGGGACGATACGAAAGATCAAGGAAGAGATCGGTGTTGATATTGATATACAAGAGAAGCTTGGCGAAAATGAGTATATCGCAAATGATCCAGAGGTGGGGAAGAAACGAAAGAATGTCACGTACTTTCTTGGAGAAGCAAAGCATGAAGATCTCAAGCTTGAGGAGGGAGGAGGCCTTGATGACGCGCGATGGTTCAAGCTTGCTGAAATAGTCGATCTGAATTTCTATGACGATATATTGCCGCTTGTTACAAAAGCGGTGAACATTCTTTTGGATAAGAAATAGAATCGTTGCATCCGCTATGAAAAGTCTTGCAAAGTTATAAAAATATGATATAACTTGGTCATATTAGGTAATTTAAATTGTTTTTCGATTTTGGAATCCCCGATTGGTATGCTGACGCGGTTGCTACTGTTGGGAATTGCAAACTTGAAAAATCAGTAACGTATGACTGATTCTTCTGCGTTCGAGGAGCGCAATAATGTGCAGTTCAAAAATAAGGCCTTGCTTCGGCAGGCTTTCACGCATCGCTCCTATATCAACGAAAACAAAAGTGCTGGACTCGGACACAATGAACGTCTTGAGTTTTTGGGCGATGCCGTGCTTGAGCTTGTTGTAACAGAATATTTGTATAGCATTTATCCTGATAAGACGGAAGGGGAATTGACCTCTTTCCGATCTGCTCTTGTGAACACGAATACGATTTCTGGTGTGGCAGGGACGCTCCTTATGGATGAGTATCTGCTTCTTTCTCGCGGTGAAGCGAAAGACATTGGACGTGCGCGACAGTATATTCTTGCGAATACGTTTGAAGCGGTCATTGGTGCAATATATCTCGACCAGGGTTACGATGTAGCGAAAGGTTTTATTGAAAAGAATCTTTTTCCGTTGCGTGAGGAGATTGTTGAGAAGGGACTTTGGCAGGACTCGAAAAGTCTGTTTCAGGAAAAGGCGCAAGATGTTGCCGGAGTTACGCCGACCTATAAGACCGTGAAAGAATCTGGACCGGATCATGACAAATATTTCACGGTCGCGGTTTTGCTTGGAAATGACAAGGTAGCAGAAGGTGTTGGGCGTTCAAAACAAGAAGCGGAACAGGAGGCTGCACGGAATGCTCTTTCGGAAAAGGGTTGGGGCTAGACTTTCGCTTTTGGTGAACTTCTTTGTTGCAGAGTGCGATACTCACTCGCCGTAGCAGGCAGTACGGCTCGTTCCGTTTCTCGCCTGCGCCTCGAATTTCACTCAAAATCGCAAGTTTAGAGAGACGTTGACACCTGTTTTTGAAGAGTTTTTGCGTGCATAGTTGAACAGCAAATATTACAATAGAGAGAATGCGGTTGCTTTCTATTGAAATCTCTGGTTTTAAATCTTTTGCGAAGAAGACATCGCTCGACTTTAGTGCATCTATCACAGCGATCGTCGGGCCGAATGGCTCCGGCAAGTCAAATGTTGTGGAGTCTTTTCGTTTTGTTCTCGGGGAACAGTCGATAAAATCACTTCGCGGCAAGCGTGGAGAAGATCTCATTTTTAGCGGTACGCAAGCAGCGGCGAAATCCAACCGTGGTTCCGTAAAAATCGTACTCGATAATTCAGACCGGATGCTGAATATCGATTTCAACGAAGTGGTACTTGAGCGTATTGTGCACCGAGACGGTACGAACGAGTATTCAATCAACGGCAGCCGTGTCCGATTGCGGGACATCATGGAACTTGTCGCGCACGCGCATATCGGCTCTTCCGGCCATCATATTATTTCGCAGGGCGAGGCAGATAGAATTTTGAATGCAACGATCAAAGAGCGCCGTATGATGATCGAAGAAGCACTCGGTCTCAAGGTCTATCAATTCAAAAAACAGGAAAGCGAAAAAAAACTTGAAAAGACAGAGGAAAATATGCGCTCGGTTGAATCTCTGCGCCGGGAGATTGCACCGCATATCACTTTTTTAAAAAAACAGGTTGAAAAATTGCAAAAGGCGGAGAGTATGCGCTCCGATCTTCGTTTACTTTGTTTCGAATATTTCAAGCGGGAATCTATCTATATTACGTCGCTCAAAGAACGCCTCATGCGCGAGCGCGAAGAGCCTGAAAAAAAGAAAAAAGAGCTTGAGGAAAAACTTTTGGTGCTGAAAAAGGAGTTGGCGCTTTCGTCAAAAACTGATTCGCGGAGCAAGGCGGTCGTTTCTCTTGAGGAGCGTATGCATGCGGTGCGCGAAGAGAGGAGCTCTGCTTCTCGTGAACTTGGCAGGCTTGAGGGCATGATCGACGCATGGCAATTGCATATCTGCAAGGAAAAAGAAAGAAGCGAGGTGCAAAAACACAGAACAATAGAATTCTCGCATGTTGAAGAGCTTGCACAGAAACTTAATACAGAATTAGAGCACGCATCTGCACGCGAGACGCTTGAAGGTATTAAAACAGCGCTTCTGCGCATCCGTGCTCTCATACAGAAATTTGTTGACCATGAGTCTGCAACAGAAACGGTTTCTCCGCAGACGGATACAAGAGAATATGAGCGACATGTCGAAGAAAAGAAAAAAATAGAAGTAAAGATAGAGAGCCTTGAAAAAGAGGGAAAGGCTCTCGAACATGAATACCGCATGATGCGTGAGGAAATGGAACGAGAGAAAGAGGCAGGACGTGAGGCCGAACGGGAGATGTTTGAGCTGATGCGTGAACAGCAAGTTCTTCATGCGCAGCTTATGCGCTTTCGTGCGGAAGAGGAACAGTGTGAACGTGAAGAGAAAGAATTCAAAAATGATCTTGGTGAATCTGTTGTCGTTCTCGGGAGAGAACTTGTTAATTACGACAAAGAAACTATTAAGGGATCGAATGGAGCTGTTTCAGATGCAGATGTTCTTGCAGAGGGACGGGATAAACAGCGTGAGCGAAGACGCTCTGTTGAACGTATGCGTATGCGTTTTGAAGAAATGGGAACGAGTACAGGTGTCGAGGTGAAACGTGAATTTGACGAGGTGCAAGAGCGGGATACATTTCTTGAGCGAGAAATTGGAGATTTGAAGCGCTCTGCAGAGTCGCTTCGTGGACTTATTAACGATCTTGATGCGCGACTTGATCAGGAATTTAAAGCTGGCGTAGCGAAGATCAATGATCAATTTCAAAATTACTTCTCTCTTATGTTCGGAGGGGGGACAGCTTCGCTTTCAGTAGTGCGTGAGAAAAAGCGCAAGCGGCTGCAGCTTATTCTTGCTGGGGAAGAAGAGAGTATGGATGATGCCGCTTCAGATGAGGAAGAGGGAGCCGAAGGCATGGCTATTGATGTAAGTTTGCCGCGAAAGCGTGTAAGCAACCTGGAGATTCTTTCAGGAGGTGAGCGTGCGCTCACGTCAATTGCGCTCATTTTTGCTATTTCACAAGTGAATCCGCCGCCATTTCTCATTCTTGATGAAACAGATGCAGCTCTCGACGAAGCAAATTCGCGCAAATATGGCGATATGATCGAAAATCTCGCGGAGCGGTCGCAACTGATTCTCATTACGCACAATCGCGAGACGATGAGCCGTGCAGGAATTCTCTATGGTGTAACTATGGGTGGGGATGGCGTCTCGCAGCTTCTTTCGGTGCGGCTCGATGAAGCTGTGAAGGTGGCAAAGTAGTAGAGCTTGGTGAATATTGCGATCTACTTTGTTGTCATCGGCGTCTAATTGCTCATCGCATAGGGAATACGCCTCGCAATTATACGTCTCGACGCCTCGTATCTCATCAATATTTATCAAGCTCTAAGAGAGATCTATGAGGCTAGAATGAAGTCAAGTGTTCGTGCATCTATATCTGCACGCATGAGTTTGATGCGCACATGTTCTCCCAAGCTGTACGTTTTTTTTGTATCGGTTCCGACAAGTCGGTAGTTTTTCTTATCAAGTTCAAAATAGTCGTTACCGAGGTTGCTAATGTGGACCATGCCGTCTGCCTTTGTGTTCGCCTCTTCGACATAGATTCCCCATTCGGTAACTCCCGATATAATAGCATCGAATGTTTCTCCGATATGTTTTGACATATACTCAACCTGTTTGAGCTTGATCGAAGAACGTTCCGCATCAGTCGCAGCGATCTCTTGCTGTGTCGATGACGTTGCGAGAGCATGATATTTCTTGAGCTCTGATTCGTGCACATGCTCGTGCTGAAGGTATTTTTGGAGCAGCCGGTGCACCAGAATGTCGGGATAGCGGCGAATAGGAGACGTAAAGTGCGTGTAGTATTTGAATGCGAGCCCGAAGTGCCCGATGTTTTTTGTAGAGTATATTGCTTTTGACATCGCTCGCAACGCCGCGGTTTTGATGAGGCCTTCCGTTGCTTCCCCCTCGATCTTCTTAAAAAGAGCGTTGAGGTCTTTTGAAGAAACATGACCTTTTACATTCGGGAGTTCGTGGCCGATAGCGCGCAGAAAGATTGCGAGCTCCTCCATTTTTTCAGGGTTTGGAACATCATGAATCCTGTAGACGAAAACATGTTTGCTTTGTTTTTCTTTTTCAAGGCGGTTAATGCATTCTGCTACTTCGCGATTGGCGAGAAGCATGAATTCTTCGATAAGTTTATGTGCATCAAGTCTCACTTTACGATTAACGCCAATCGGGGTGCCAGCTGCATCAAGCTTGAATGTTACCTCGTCTTCTTCGAAATCAATTGCGCCATTTGCATGTCTGCGCGCTTTTATTTTTTTCGCAAGGTCATTCAAAATTTTAAGCTCATGCGCAAAAACTCCACCACCGCTTTCAATTGTTTTCTGTGCTTCCTCATACGCGAAGCGCTTGCTTGAATGCATGAGGGTCTTGCCGAACCAGCGGTTTTTTACATTGCCATTACGGTCAAGTGTGAAAATAGCTGAAAAGGAACGCTTGTCTTCATTGGGATTGAGGCTGCAGAGATCGTTTGAGAGGATATGTGGAAGCATGGGGATCGTACGGTCGACAAGATATACGGAAACACCCCGCGAAATTGCCTCATGGTCGAGCTGCGTGCCTTCGCGGACGTAGTGGGATACGTCCGCGATGTGAACGCCTACTTCGTACGTACTATCACTGTTGTCTTTGAATGAAAGCGCGTCATCAAAGTCTTTTGCTGTCGCAGGATCAATGGTGCATGTTGGCGTGTCTCGAATATCTCTTCGCTCGGCAAGATCTTTTTCAGTGATCGCAGAATTTTTTTTGAGTTCCTCTGCTTCTCTCTCTATACTTTCAGAAAATCCAGAAACGAATCCTCTTTCAAGGACTATGGCTTCCATTTCCACTTCGTGCAGTCCTTTTTGACCGAGCACTTTTATAATGTTTCCCTGTGGGGATTTTTTTGGATTGTCCCAGATAATGTCGACGAGCACTTTTGTTCCCGATGAAATATCTTCTGCTTCTTTTTGTGGAATGATGACCGTTGCGTACATTCTGCGGTCATCAGGCACAAGGGTGCAGAGGTTGAATTCTTTTTTGAGTGTTCCGACAAACCGCATTCTTTTCCGTGCAATGATATTTCGCACGCGGCCTTGGATTCGGTCGCTACGGTTGACTACGGGAAGAAGCTCGATTTCTACCTCGTCGCCGTGAAGGGAAGAATTGAGATGCTCTTCGGGTATCAGTATGTCTTCATTGAATTGTTCAATACCGACAAAGCCGATCTTTCTTTGTGTGAGGGTGATAATGCCGGTATATGTTGTTGATTTTGCATGTCGGTGTTTCTTTTTGCTCATATGGTAACGCTAACATGAGAGACAGATTTCTGCAGCTTGTTGACGTGCATATAAATTTATGTTTAACTTTTTTGGTTTGCATCATTGTGTTTCAATAGGATTTACGCAGTTGTGCGCAGTTCGAGGCGCGAGCGAGGCTTGCGACCAAGCTGTATTACCTATACAGCGCGGGAGCAAACAAGCGAAGCAACAAAGAAATGCGCCAACTGTGTAAAGTCCTATCAAAAAAAGGGGAGAAACATGCTTGCTGTTCTCATTTGTGTGGCTGTGTCGCTTGCTGCAGGTTTCTATGCGAAATTCTATAACGAGCGTCTGGCCGAGAGTTGGTACGGTATTCTTTGTATTGTTGCAATCGTATGTACGGGAGTTACGATTACGACATATTTCATCACCTGGGGGGGCGACAAGCGCAGGTATCACTAAGCTCGAAATGTTTCATCATAAGTGGCTGCATTATGAACGACAATATGCTGCGGTTGCCAAAAAGGTTTTGAAGGAAGTTCAAACAAAAATAGAAAATCGCGAAGCTTTTGTCGTTGTTGTGGTTCCAGAGATAGACGGTGTTGATAAGGTCGCCGAGTATAATACGGATCTAAGTTGGTATCAGCGAAATCAGGAAACTTGGTTTGGGAAGCTCTTTTTTGTTCGTGTTCCAGAATATCTTAAACAAATAGCACAGTGAGATTAAGAGAATGGGGAGCAATACATGTTGCTCCCCTTGGTCGTTATCTGATGAAACGTATGGCTCCCGCTGCAACGAGTGAAAGAAAGAAAAATATCGTCGTGATGTATGCGAACAAGCCGTGCAGAGAGCGAGCAGAGCGGCTGCCACCCATACCCATTCCAAGACTCACGGTGATAATCCAGGAAATAAAAAATATCCCCCCGAGAATATTGTGTGCGATGAACCCTGCATCCCAGGTGAGGCCACGCTGTGCGGAGATGAAGTATGTGTTGATAAACACAACAAGCAAACTCGCTCCACCGACCGTAAAGCCTCGGATATAGTGGGCGAGAGTACCTTTCGGGCGTGTATGTTGCAAAATAATGCAGACTATGGCCAGGATCGTGAGAGACAGGACGGCATACAGACGCATAAATTCCTCCTAAGTTTTTTGTTTATCTGGCGCTAGTATATATGATATTTCGCCTGCGAACACTATAGAAAAAATTGACTGATTCGGCCATGTTTGCTACTATTGCGCCATGTTAAAAGTCAGATTAAAGCGTGTTGGCCGCAAGAACGATCCCTCGTTCCGTCTTATTTTGACGGAGTCGACGAGCGGCCCTAAGAGCGGGAAAGTGATTGAAACATTCGGATCATATAATCCGCATGATGGCCAAGACAAAG
>Ga0209515_10008679_pt1 | contig 11785 bp, 12 predicted proteins | sample Subgroupgradi54m_FD_187454 | JGI IMG/M metagenome (GOLD analysis project Ga0209515, IMG submission 187454) | Subsurface groundwater microbial communities from S. Glens Falls, New York, USA - GMW60B uncontaminated upgradient, 5.4 m (SPAdes)... ... | reverse complement strand
CTTTATGTTGCATGTGATCCCTGGGGATTTAAACCTGGAGTTATTGGCTATATAAATCGCGGAGGAATAAGAGGGACTCTATTTGCCTCAGAGACAGTCGGAATTGAAAAGATGGGAGGAAAAGTAATAGGAAATATACCGCGAGGCGTGTTTGCAGAGATAAAGCCAACTGCGGAATTTGATACAGGACTATGGAGAATCTGGACTGACCCACGAGCAAAAGTTTTGCCCTCAGCTGCCTGCTCGTTTGAAAGGGCTTATTTTGCAGACCAGACCTCAATAATGCATTCAAGTGGCTTAACAAATCATTCTGTTCGCATGGAGTATGGAAGAAGACACGCCGAACTCTCTAAGCCTCAAGGAGATCAAGTTACTCCGGTTCCAAAGTCAGGGATTTCTTATGCAGATGGGGTCGCAGAACAACTTGGACTTCCTGTAGTACATGCGATCCATGAAAATCGCTATCTAGGAAGAACCTTCATTGAGCCAAATACTCCTGCGGGGCGGAAAAAGAGAGCTTTTTTAAAATTTAGATTTATTCCTGAACTTATTAGAGGAAAAGAAATTATTTTAGTAGATGACTCGATAGTACGAGGCAATACCACCTCTGGTCTCATACTTATACTTTTTGAACATGGTGCAAAGCGCATAGAACTTCTTTCTGGAATTCCACCAATTACTCATCCATGTTTTTGGGGGATTGATTTTCCGACTCCAGAAGAGCTCATCTATAGACAACTTGAATCAGAAGATGATCTTCGAGCCTATGAAGAAAAATTAGCTCGCTGGCTCGTAGGCAATGATCCTAATTTCATTAATCGTATAAAAATTTCATTTCAAACATTGGAGGATTACGTCTCAATTACTCAAAACGTTCCCTATGGAACGCCTCCTGAGAAATCAGGTGGGTGTTTCCATTGCGTAAGTGGGGTCGTTCCAAAAGGCGTATCAACGGTCTACTCTTCTTAATCTTGCAATCTGAACTTCGAGGAGTAAACTTTTCCTCATGGGAACCCCGGAGAAACATCTCATCTCGCGCATCACAAGTATTTTTGGTGGGAGAAGGATTGGTGAGTCAGATAACATTCTCCCTCCTAAATTAAACCAACAAGGTGGGAAAAAAGAAAATCTTAGACAGCTTAGTAAATTTCTAAGTACACACATAAGAGGCTGGCTAAAAAGAAAGCCTTGATTTTTTTCTTTCAAAGTAGTATTCTCTTTTCTGTTTGACAATTTGCTTGGTGTGGGCCATTGCTATTGTAGCGAGAAGGCTCACTTCATTTTCGGGAATGCCGTGCAAATCGGCAGCTGTGCCGCAACTGTAAGTCGTAACTGATAAGCCAGGAGACCGACCAAGCTACTTTACCCCTAACGAAGCCAGGTACCGTACGGTAATCTGGCGGAGTGGGACCCCGAGCAGGGAATCTGTATGAATGTAGAAAATTCACTTCGGGCACTAAGCTTTGATCCTATTGCAGAAAGTAGAAGGCTTCTCCGAAATGATCCTATAAAAGCCGCCTACGAGCTCGCACGAAATCTTGAAGCATATGAGATTGAGGTCATAAAAGATCTTCCTGTTTCACTTAAATATTCTTATTGGTTTGATGGGCACGGAAATCTTTATACGAACGAGGAAAGACTGCCGGAAGATCTTGCTCTTTCTCAATTTGACCCTCGTGAGCGGGGAGGATTTTTTATCGAGGGATTTCAAAAGATGACCCAATTACTTCGTCAGCATCCCGGCGAAGTTATATTATGGTATAGCCCACCAGGACAGGCTGCATTTGAGGATAATCCAGAGAATCCATATGCAGAAATAAAATTTACCTACGGACAGCTATATATCCAATATTTTGATGGAGGAAACGTTAATTCGGTTGCGATAAAAGTCACAAACGAAGGTGTTCTGGATGAGTTTATTCCGCATATAAATGCATTTGCCAACCAAAATGATCCAGTTGATAGAATCAAATATCTTTTAACTCATCCCACACGTACAGGATTGTTTATCGACGACTTCTTTAATCAGCCTTGGACAAATCAGCCGGTCTATCAAAGTCATAAAGGGAATCTCTATGATTTAGACTCGGTTCTCTCGAACATGAAAGGTCGTTTTTTCGATGATGAAGAAACTGCTAGAGATATCAAAGACAATGCCATGCGTTTTATGGAGTTAAAAATAGACGCTCCTGCTATTTCCGCTGCCTATGCCAAACGCATCTATAAAGTTCTCCGACAGACTGGCGAGGAGAGAATCCCTCTGGCTGGAAGCTGTGGAGGAAGTACGGTCACTCGATCCGAAATAGAATCAATTTTAGGAATTTCCAATCCGTTTGCAAATCTTTATACTACTAAATATCGACTAGAGACATCTACAAAAGAACGTTGGGATTATTATAATGGAGACTGTGTTCTTTGTAATAAAAAAAATACTAAGGTCGGGCCCTGTAATATCTGCACGAACTGCGAGAAAGAATTCAATTAGTTTTCCTCTATAATGATTTTATGGCAGTCACAAACTACACTCCAATCGACGATATCATAGATAAGTATAAGAAAACTTACACACCTCCACCGATAAAAGAGGCAGAGCCAATCGCCCCATCAGAAGAAGAAAAAGACATCAAAATTACGGTCGAGCACACAGAACTTGATGAGGAAGTTGCGCCGATCGTTCGTACAAGAAAAGAGACCATTGAGATCCCGCCTGATCTTGAGGAGCTTGGGGTGCAGGCGACAGAGACCTCTCGGTTCTCGGATCTTAAGCAGATAAAAGTCCCCCTTTCTGACGAGGAGATCGAGGTTGGATTAAAGCAGCCGGTAACCTCATCGTTTCGCTGGTTAGCAGAACTTGCCAAGTACCTCCTTGCGCAAGCACATATTGTCTTGAAAACTGTTCACGGACATGTGATGAGAGTGATGAAGAGCTAGTCTACTTTCTTGATTTGCTCCAGGAAGCCCTCTTTGCCCATTGCACCGACGAACTGATTCGTAACCTGCCCATCTTTTAAGATAAGAAACGTGGGAATAGAAAACACAGAGTACTGTTGGGCAATCTGAGGATGTGCGTCGACATCAATTTTTACAAACTTCATGTCTTTGATCTCTCCAGAAAGTTCTTCAACAATCGGAGAGGTGACTTTGCACGGGCCACACCAATCTGCATGAAAATCAACAAAGACTCTGCCTTTATGATCAAGTACCTCTTTCTGAAAAGAATCTTGAGTTACTGCAAGCACTGCCATAGACTTAATTATATCAGACCTGTCAACCAAGAACCCACCGTATCTTAAAGTTTCCAACAGGGTCGGCGCGGTCTGCAGAAATGTTTTTATGAAGAAGAATATGGTCGATATCTTTTGGAATATTGTACTTCCTGCATAGACTATTTACCAACCACTGTAAAGACTCGATCTCTTTCCTGGGATATATCCATGTATCTCTTTTCCCTTCATCCTCAAGCTCAATTCCGATGCTTCTTTTATTTATCTCGTAGCCGCCTGCATGATATCCAGTCCAACTGTCCTTAAGCATCTGTACAATCTCTCCGCCCTTTGAGATAAGATAATGTGAAGAAACTGTTGTCTGCGGATTCTTGAAATACTCAATCGTTGACTGAAAAAAACCGTCCATGCTGTGGAGAACGATGCGGTCGATTATTCGTTGTGTCGCGACTATCTCATAACTGTTCTCGTGGAGTATAAGATCTTTTTTAACTCTCATGGATATACGTATTGTATATAATAAAAAAAGAGCATGCAAAAACTTCGTTACTATGAAATCGATGTTTTACGCGGTCTGGGTATTCTTGCAATCATTCTCATCCACGTCAGCGCATACTTTCTAAAAGATCCTCTTGCAAAATTTGTTTGGGACTACAGCCAGTTTACGGTCCAGACCTTTGTTTTTGTCTCCGGCTATCTTTTCTTTTTAAAAAACCCGCTGGAAAACAGAAAGACATTCTGGTCTTACCTCAAAAAAAGAGCGCGGCGCTTACTTATTCCATACTGGAGCTTCCTTGTTTTCTATTTTGCAATCATTGCTGTGTTTTCATTAGGGACTCTCACGCCGGAATTTTTCATCCGATGGCTGACGCTCACTACGACGGGGAATGAGCTGAACTGGTTTGTAGTCCTCTTCCTACAGTTTGTGATCCTTCTTCCGCTTCTATCCTACTGGGCAAAAAACCGAAAATGGCTTTTCTACTTATATTCATTGTTTGCTCTTAGTTCTTCGCTTTTACTTCTTGGCTATAACATTCCGCTCAACTATAAGTTAACGATGTGGCTTCCGTGGTCACTGATTTTGATTGTCTCGTGGTATACGGCCCGGTATGAAAAGAGGAGGTGGTTTTATCCCGTTGCAATAGTTGGGTCATTTTTTATATTCTTTGTCCTCCGTTACAGATTGCAGATTCTCGACCATTCTCTCTCTTTTTACGATAACAAGTATCCACCGAATCTCTACTTCCTATCGTATGGAATATGGGTGACGCTTCTCTTACTGTGGCTTAGCGGAAGGGGAGTGTTTAGTGCAAAATGGTTTCAAAAATCAATAACGTTTCTGGGTGTCCACTCATACTCGATCTTCTTCGTTCATTTTCTTATCATCTTTCTTTTGGCCTCCCTTCTCAACCTCGGATCATATCCATGGTGGCAGATTTTTTTCCTTGTGTTAGGGCTCACCCTCGCTGTCCAGGTTGTCTTAAATGCAGGACGCAGATTTATCTCTTCTCGATATTAAAGAGGGGACCGACGATCTGGACATTTGCTGGCGCGCGAAGATTAAACCAGTCCTTAAACTCCGAACCCGAGAACGAGTTGGCTCCTGCGTCTCCAGAAACATTGACCGAACTTACTCTCCCTGATCCAAAATCTGCTCCAACCGAAACGTCAGACACTGAACCATATGGACTTCCTCCACGACTTCGCAACTCGCTCTTGATGCGCTCTGCATCCCAGGTGTCAGTCCCCGCAGGGTTTGGCTTATCTGTCTGATATAGATGTTCGCCTATGGAAGAATCTCTTTTTGCGAGCATAAGCACATTCACAATATCCGCAACCTCATCCTGTTTGAGCCACGCGGTATTCCCATAGGAAGAACGGGCCCCCCAGTCACAATAAAACCAAGGAGAGTCTTTATCATACGCTCTTGATTTCAGATCGTCAAAATTTCCCGGGTTTCCTCCTGTTCCGTCAAATTTATTGAGATCTAAAACATAGCCTCCATGAGTAGACGAATACTGTGTGCTCCCTGGATTTCCTGATCCATCAACCAAAACCCACCCTTTCGTTGCCTCTGCCGCATTGTTCCAGTTTCCTCCTTTCGGATCGGGTTTGAAAACTTGACAACTATCTGTTGCGCAGATACCTCCTCTGTGAGCTAGCCCATATGATCTGGCGGCAACTGCTTGAGCTTTCAATGCCGCGGAGTCGTTCTCTGTCCATGAGTCCGGCATCTCGTAAATTCTTTTTACATACTCTTCTACGTTATATGAACCATTGCCGTCAACATTTATCGTTGCACCGGTATCATAATCTTTCTTCAATGTGTATCCCGGATAATATGCTTGTAGAATATCCTCGACGCTTTGCCCTGCTTTTGCTCTTCCCCGTGCGCCATATTGATTAAGTCCGACTCGATTTGGAACCCCGTAGGTAAAAAAAGCCAGGCGGGGAGAAAATCCGGGATCTTTATCCCGATCGTCAACGCACCCAGAAAGACTAGTCGCGGCAGAACGCGGAATATTCAAGCTCGCCAGCTTCTGCGCGATAAGTTGCTGCTGCCGGGCGCTTAGACTCGCAATTTTCTGCTTCGTTGAGGAAATATCGGCGCCGAGAATGATCGATTGTTTATCTATCTGATCCTTCACATAGGCTAGTCGCGTCTTCTCGCTTTGTAAATTTGCTTTCTTCTCCTCAAGATTCTTAATATAGAGAACAATCTTTATGATTGCATCGCGATCCTGATCGACTACTGTTTTCTGGTAGAAGAAGTTCTCGAGTGATCGAGCCAAATCCGGAGCGACCAAAAGATCAAGAAGCGAGTCTGCATTTTTACTGATATTTTTATAAAAGGAGCGCGCTCGTTCATTCAGAAGTTTTTTTTGATACTCCAATGTCTCTTCTCCGAGTTTTACCTCTCTCTCTTTTTTCACAATTTCCTGTTCAAGAAAGGACACTCGGGCTTTAATATCTGCAAGTTGTTTGTTCAGTTGGTCATAATTTGCCTGTTTATTTTTTAGATCATTATTGAGTTGTGTAAGTTGCTTTGTAATATCGTCGAGTTCATCAGCTCGGGCAAGCACCAATGGCAGAAAAAACGCGGCGACCACAAGAAGAATAATTGCAAAACGTCTCATAATATGATTATAGCGAAAAAGTGAGAAGGAAAAAGGAAAAAGGAAAAAGGAAGGGGTTAATTAGCCGCGTTTACGTAAGTATACTCCTAAAGCGCCAAGTGACCCAAACAGGACAAGGAGTTCTGTGGGAGAACCTGTACTTGGAATCGTCTGAATATTCTGCATGGTTTTTTGATTCGCCTGAGATCTTCCTGTTGTTTGTCCTTTTGTAGTTTGTTTTTGCATTGTGGTAGTTCCACCCTTTGTCTGATTGGTCTGGGGATTTGTAAAAACAAGCGTCGGGGTAGGAGACTCCTTTGTTGAGGTTGGGGTAGGCGATTGGTACGTGTTGCTTGCTTGAAAAGGCAAAAATTTGTTCCCCCAGTGAAGACGGTTGCTCAGCACAATCACAAAGACAAGAACAACGATGAGCCCAAGGATAAAGGACAAAACCTTATTAAATCCGTCCATATGAAGAAAGTATAACATTATAGGATATGATTTGCAAGCGGTTGACTTTTCACCAAAAACGGTGAACAATAGAGGTATGCCAGAAGAAATAATCCCTCCTCATGATCCAAAAAACCCGCAGGTTTTGTATTCCTGGGCTGCACCTCTTCGACCCTATATGAAACGGAGTAGACAGGTCATGCGATTTTATCTGGCTCTGACTCTTCTCACCTCTCTTATCGTGTTTTTTTTTGGAGACAAAATCCTGCTCCTTCCAATCTGGACCGTTCTATTCATCTTTTATGTTTTTACCGTAACCCCTCCTTCTGACGTCACGCATAAAATCACCCAGTTTGGAGTAGAGACTGCAGGAGCAACGCTTCGTTGGGAGGCGCTTGATCATTTCTTTTTTTCAGAGCGTTTCGGCTATCAGATTCTCACGATTGTCACACATCCTCCGTATCCATACTATGCTTATTTAGTTGTGCCAAATGAAGAAGTTAAGAAGAAGGTGATGGCGCTTCTTTCAGAACATATTATCTATCAAGCGGAGCCGAAAAGAACGTTTACGGATAAGGCTGTAGACTGGTTTGCGCGTTTGATGCCGGAGGAGACGACTACTGAAGCTTCTGTCCAAAAATAGAGGCTTCAATCTCTTTTACTCCGAATATTCTTCCCCAGTAAATCACGCCCTCGTCAGTGGAGACGACATACGCATTAAGCTCCTTCGCCAAGACAATAATATCCAGGTCTGCAAGGCTGTCTAAAAAACCATGTCTGGTCGCCTGACGGTAGCGGTCCCGAAGATTTTTTACAAACTCACCGACTTTGATCTCAAACTCCTTTTTGTCCTCAACCGATACCCCCGTCAGACCGCGGACCGCATTTTTCATCTCCTCCTCACCAATCGTGAGCCCGCGATAGCTTCTTCCTCTGATCTCCTCGACCATCTGATAAAACACCGCGGCAGGAAATGAGACTTCAGAAACATCAGGAGATTTGACCGTAATTTGGCTCAAAAACTCCTTCAGGAAATCTTGTTCTTTGTCCTCAAAAAAACTCAACAACTCCTCAACAATTCTTGGAGGCATAAAGAATTCTGCCTTGCCTTTGAGTTTTTTTATCCCTTCCGTTGCTCTTATCACAACTTCTTGGGTTTTTTTGCCTAATCCTAATCCAGGCTCCATATTAAAAAATAGGTTCGTATCAAGCACGTAGTACTCCATAAGGACATGATAACAGATTCTTTTAAAATTGATATTGTTTGATGTCTTGTAAAAATATTTTTGCCCGTGTATGATTTGTGGACAAGTTATCCACATTTACAATGCTTACTTCATTCTGGCAGGAATTTCTTGGTCTTTTATCAGATGAGAAAAAGAAAAACCCGATTATTTTCTCTCTTTTTAACCAGCTTAAGCCGGTTGAGCTCACCGAAGACAGGCTTGTCTTAAGCTGCGATAATCAAGGGTTTGTGTTTTATCTTCAAAAAAAAATTCCTTCTATAGAACGCCGGCTTTCAGAGTATGCAAAAAAGCCTATGGCCATCGAGATTATTGTGGTGGAGAAAAAGAAAAAGAAAAAGGAGCCTCTTTTACAGTTTGAGCCGAGCATTGAGGATGTTTTTCATAAAGCAGGACTCGTGGGAAAACACGCCTTTGAAAACTTTGCGGTCTCTCCAACCAATCAGGTTGCCTACGCTGCCGCCCAGGCAGTTGCGGGGGATCTGGGAGAAGCATATAACCCTCTTTTTCTCTACGGCGGCGTTGGCGTTGGGAAAACCCACCTGGCTCAGGCAATCGCCCGAAACGTTCTTGAAAAAGATCCATCTCTAAAAGTGCTTTTTTGCCCGAGCGAGCAGTTCACTAATGAATTTATCGAGTCGATTCGAGAGAAAAATACCGCGCGGAACCGGAGGAAATATCGGAGACTCGATCTTTTGATTCTTGATGATATCCAGTTTATTGCAGGAAAAAATGCGGTACAAGAGGATTTTTTCCACACCTTCAACACAATTATTTCCTCTCGGGGACAGGTTATTCTCACCTCTGACCGCCCACCTGATGAGATCAAAAAACTGGAAGACCGTCTGCGCTCCCGATTTTCCGGAGGGCTTGTTGTCGACATACAGCCTCCTGATTTTGAGCTCCGAACCGCGATACTTATGATAAAGGCTCAAGAGAAGGGGATTGAAGTTGAGGTTGATGTCGCGCGGCTTATCGCAGAACAGGTAACAGACTCGCGCGCTCTTGAGGGGACGCTTCTTTCGATCTATGCAAAGACTCTTGGTGGACAAGAAAAAATTGATCTTGCAGCGGTTGAGCTATTTTTTTCTGCACGAAATGGAGCTATTAGAGAGGAAACAAAAAAAAACGGCGTTCGCATCACCCCCTCAGATGTGATGAGAGTTGTCTGCTCGTACTACAACCTCCGCCAATCTCACCTCAAAGGGAGCAGCCGCGCAGAGCGCTTCTCTCTCCCACGCCAGGTTGTTATGTTCCTTCTTCGGAACGAGCTTGCCCTAAAGCTTGAGGAGGTTGCGTTTCTTTTGAAAAGAAAAGATCACACCACAATTCTCCACGGCGTAGAGAAGATCACCGGTCTCGTTGCCCGAAACTCTCAGTTTAAGGAGGAGGTTGACAGGATAATAAAAACGCTTCGTTTGTCGACATAGTTTCCACACTGTTTCGACAGAGTTTTTTCCTGTTTTTTCTCGTCTTGAAAATCTAAACTTTTTTTTATACACTTATCCCCACGCTCTAATACTACTAGTATAAGAGTATAAAACAATATGAAGTTTACCTTTGAGAGGGATTCTTTTCTTGAAAAACTCGCTCTCTCCTCTCGTTTTACTTCGTCCCGCTTCTCCTCGATCTCTTCTCTACAAGGGGTTTTATTGTCAAACAAAAACGGCGAGCTCGAGATACGGGCGACAAACCTGATCTCATTTTTTAAAACCACAGAAAAAACACAGGAGAAAAGTACCGGAAGCTTCGTTATTGAGCCGAGAAGAGTTGTTGAGTTTCTTTCGCTTCTTTCACCGGGGAAGATAACAATGGAGCTCAACGAAAAAACAGTAAACATCGCACAAGGGAGAACAAAAGGAGCGTTTCCTCTGATGGAGGCGAAAGATTTTCCCCCAACGCCTAATTTTGAGAAGGAAAAAGAGGAAAAAATAAAAACAGAGTTTTTTGTTAAAAATCTTCCCTTGCTGCTTTTTACCACCTCACAAGACGAGACGAGACCGGTCCTAACCGGGGTAAATTTCCTAGCTCAAGACGAAGAGTTGGCGCTTGTCTCAACTGATGGATTCCGCCTCTCACTATTAAAAACAAAGAAAGCAGAGGGAGTTGGATCGATGCTTATATCGGGCACGTTTCTTGAAGAGACACTGCGTTTCATAAAGGAAGAGAAGGAAGTAGGGTTGTCGGTTTCCGAGAAGGAGGCTGTTGTACGGCTACGGGTAGGGAAACATGAGTTTTATTCGCGGATTATTGAAGGAGAGTTTCCGCCGTATGAAAAAGTCGTGCCCACAGAACACAAAACAAGAGCGACCTTAGAGAGAGAAGAATTTCTGAAAAACGTAAAGATCTCCTCGGTGTTTGCGCGAGATTTTTCAAACATAATACTGTGCGAGTTTAAAAAAAGCGGAGTTACGTTAAGGCCGAAAATAGACGGAAACAACCAAAATACCACAACGCAAGACGCAGAGGTGAGTGGAGAAGAGCAGATAGTGGCATTTAATTTCAAATTTCTGGCCGATTTTCTAAACCATGCAAACGCAAAAAAAATCACGATTGAGGTACTTCGTCCAGACGCGCCAGTGGTGTTTCGAATGGAGGGGAACAAGGACTTTCTTCATATTATTATGCCGGTAAGAATCCAGACGTAGAGAGGTTTGTTTTTTTTCCACTGCCTGCTATAATAATCCGTCTATGCAAGTAAAAGAAACGGAACGAGTAGAAAGCCCAACGTCCGCTTTTGAATTAATCCTGCATTCATTACCCCCCTTTACAGAAGGAAGACAAACTCATTTTTATCACGACGAGGTGGTTTTATTAAGTCAGCAAAGAGAGTTGGGAGAGATCGCAAAAAAAGTTCTTAAGTGGAGAGAGGGAGAAGATTCAATTTTTGATCACGACGCCCTTCCATCGGATCTTGATCTGACTGCTGCTTTTGAGAACACAGAGCTTCAAATTAAGGTTGGACAAAAAGCACGAGATCTTCTTATAACCTCAAATCAAGGGTTGGTCGGCGAGATTGCAAAAAAATACATAAAAAAGATAGAACACCGAGACGACATCAGACAGTACGGCGTTGAGGGCCTAATTCGTGCAGTCGATCTTTATGATTGGAGAAGAGGGATAAGATTTTCTACCTATGCGTCAAACTGGATACACCAGACGATACAAAGAGGCAGAGAAGAGCTGTATAAAATAATAAAAACTCCCGAGGATCTTGAAAGAAAAGAAAGAAGCCTAATAAAAATGGAGGAGGCGTTTTATGGTGAAACAGGGAGGTGGCCAAATATTCAAGAGATAGCCGCAATTATTGGACTGCCCCCCGAAGACGTGATCGCTATTAAATGTAGACCAAGAGCGCAATTGATTCTTGATGTGCCAGTTTTTTCAAAAGGAGGAAGTACTTACGGCGAGCTTTTGTCAGAGAGTGAACTCGATGGAAACAAAATAGAACAGATTGATGACAAGGGACAGGTACAAAAGCTACTTGAGAGCTTAGATGATCCAAGGCAGCGGACGGCCCTAGAGCTTTATTATGGATTGAATTCAGATAGAGAGAGTTATTCTTTCAGAGAGGTTGGAGGAAAGATGGGACTGAGCCATGAGATGGTAAGAATAATAATGAAGAGAGGGGAAAGGAATATGAAAAGAGCTGCTACGGTAAGCCAGAGTGCCATTCCAGAGGACAAGCACGGAGTTTTACCTAGGGAGCGAAATCCAGAATCTTTTAAAAAATTAACCTCCAAACAGTTCC
>Ga0209515_10008673_pt1 | contig 11790 bp, 11 predicted proteins | sample Subgroupgradi54m_FD_187454 | JGI IMG/M metagenome (GOLD analysis project Ga0209515, IMG submission 187454) | Subsurface groundwater microbial communities from S. Glens Falls, New York, USA - GMW60B uncontaminated upgradient, 5.4 m (SPAdes)... ... | reverse complement strand
CTAACAGCGGTCCGGTTCCAGAACCCCAGCCCGACTGAGGTTCTGGTAAAAGTCCAACTTAGATAGGCCTCCCCGTGGAGGCCAGGAGGTGCAAGTCTTCAAAACCCCGCTTTTTCGCGAGCCAATAGGCAAACGAGAAAGCGGGGTTAGTTATTTTTGAATAAGCAACAATGTTTATACTTCTCTCAATTGACTCTTTTTCTTCGACTTTGGTATGATACAAGTAATGAAATTCCATAGCTATCGGATTATTATCGAACCGGACGAACATAATACATTTCACGCCTATGTGCCGGCTCTGCCGGGCTGTCACAGCTGGGCGGAAACCATCGAAGACGTTCGCAAGAATATTCGCGATGCGATTGATGTGTATTTGCGGAGTCTTCGCTCCGACGGAGAATCGATTCCCGAGGATCGCGGCATAGAGATCGTAGAGACTATTCCGGTGCCGAGCCGATAGATCATTCTTTAAACTCTTCGTGCCAAAACTTCCCGTTATCAAGGATCGGCAACTCATTCGGGCATTGGAGAAACTCGGATTTTTTCAACACCCGGAGCGTGGAACCTCCCATTTGGTATTTACTCATCCGGACGGGAGAAGAACAACCGTGGCGCGTCACCCCGGGAAAGACATTCCACGCGGCACGCTCCGTGCCATTCTTCGAGACATCAATGTTTCTATCGAAGAGTTTATTGATCTTTTAAAGTAAATTGGATAAAGGTGAGCCCGCTTTTTCGCAAGCATGGAAGCATGTAAGCAAGAAGCGGGGTTAGTTATTTTGATTTGCGAAATTTTTTATTGTGCGATATGATAGTGCAATATGGATATCGATATTGCTGAATATATTACTATTGATCCCAACTTCTGTCACGGTAAACCTTGCTTCAAGGAAACTCGCATTATGGTGTATCTTGTTTTGGAAATGCTTGCTGCTGGCGAGACACCCGAACAGATTATCAAAAACGCGTATCCTCAACTTACCAAAGGACACATTGAGGCTGCGCTGCTTCTTGCCGCTAAATCCACGGAGATAGGGGAGAAGGCCGTTCCTTTCCCTGCCCAGCGTAATGTTGAGATTCCTCGTTGATGAAAATGTCCGTTAAGAAGTGGCGGAGTTTCTTGTAAGCCAGGGTCATTTGGTAGTGAAACCAGCCGCGGGGACTCCAGATGCCGCAGTCGCGGCAAAAGCAAAACAGGAAGAAAGGATACTGCTTACCCACGATGTTGGTTTCTCAAATATCTTTCTGTTCCCACCGCATGAGTATGCGGGCATCGTTGTTATACGGATCATTCCCCCGAGCCTGAATATCATGCTTAACGCGTTGAAGAATTTGCTCACTACGCTCGACGAGGGCGAATTCTCCAATAAATTAATTATTCTCGAACCAGTGCGTTTCCGTATATACAAAGAAGGCGAATCGAACTGGTAATTTGGCTAAGGCGCCACATGCTGTGAATTACGAAATTCAAAAAGTATGATACCTATGGGCGCTAAGAAGGCTTATTTTTGGAGAATACAGACATTTTTATAAAAATCCTCTGGTTTTTTTCAATATGAAATTAAGTCGAATTTCGTAATTCACAACCACATGGGATCCAAGAATCTGCGTATTTGTAGTATTTGTATTGGGCACATGAGAGCGCGGGGTTAGGTATTGATGGGCAACAAAACAAAAAGGGCGCTAAGCGCCCTTTTTGTTTTTGAAGCATAGATGCAAACAGAAGGTACGATATATTAGGTTCCAGCGCCGCCAGCACCACTAAACTCCAGTGCCACCAGCGCCACAGGCAGTGAAAGTGGAACCCAAAAATAAACCGATGGCTATTGGTACGCCTTTGGCAACAATGCCGATACCTACGGCAATCGCCGCATAGAGTATCTCGTGATTCGCTTCGGTGATTTTTTCCGCTTCGCCGCGGGCGGTCAGATACTTGTAGGCAGCCAAGAGCACGAAGAAAATTGAGAGAATAATCAATCCGGTGAATAAAAAATTGATAGCTGTACAGACTTTGCCCAACAGGGCCGGCACCGAGGTGATATTGGTTGGAGCGGCTTGGATTGGAACATCTGTTGATCCTTGTGCTAATGCGAGCAACGGCAAGGCCAAAGCGGCAATCGGACCATATTCGAGTAAGGATAGTAATTTCTTCATTTTTTTATTAAGACAACACCGACCTTTAGAGTGTTTGTACTATAGCACATCAAGAATATCCGGCAACTATTGACGCTTAACTGAAAAGGTCCTGAAGGATGAGTACCACTGCTTTGGCCGCAAGTATGACCGTAAAGCCGACAGCCGCGTATAAAATCGTTTTTCTGCCGGTTTTGAATTTTTCCGGATCGCCGGCGGCAACCAGAATCTGGAATCCGCCTATCAAAACCATCAGTGAGACAACCGGAATGGAAATGGTGAATACTACATCAATGAGTCTGTTGATTACGCACGAGATATTATCGCAGCCCAAGGGATTGGTCAGGGTGATGGATGTGCCGTCGGCGGTGGGGGTCGGACCCGGGTCGCCAGCAACTGCTTGAGCCGATTCAAACAGGCCGACGGCTTTCAAGATTACATTTCCTATCTGCCACAGCATTTTGCTTATTGTACTTAATTGAAACAGAAGCTCAAACCGGAGTTTTCCCCATTGGGAGCGGTCGCAACCCGGACTGTCAGTTTGCAAGCGTCGCTCTGGCTGATCCCGAGAATATCGAGAAAATCGTTCTCGGCTTTTTCGCGGGCGCTCGCCAATGGAGGAGTTTTGAGATAGATCAGAAAACCACTATTGTCGGGTTTATAACCGATTGAGTAGTCGTCGCCGTCTTTGAGGATGAGCGATCCTTCTTCAGTGTAAGCGAAATGGATATAAAAATTTTTGACTTCAACAACCCCTTGGCTGGTGCCGATATCAATAGTCGGAGTTTTCGGAAATGAATCAGATATGGATTTTGGATTGGTTGAAGTTGCAATCGGCGGCAGCGCGCCCGGTTGCCCAGCGGGATTGATTTGCTGTCCGGGTCGCTTGAAAAGAAAAATAAATCCCAGATAGCCGAGGATGCCGATCCCGGCCGCAATTCCCAATATATAGATTGTTTTTTTCATCATGATTTGACGAGCACATCCCAATGGTTTATGGTGCCGTCTTTATTTTCTTCTCGCGCGTAAATGTTGCCCTTGGGGTCGCGATATTGCAGGGCGCCGTCGCTCCTCGTGCCGATCTGGATAAAGTTTTCAGTTATCTCTCTGTTGAGCGGGGAATTAGGGCGCAGGTCTACTTTATAACCCTTTTGGTGGCTGAACTTTCCGTCTGTGTGATGATCTGTTTCTGTTCCGGCGGTAATGACAATATCACAGTCGCAATCGCTTTTCAGGCCAACGACGGCATTCAGGGTCTGCTCCCGTATCCCTTCCAAGCTGGTCGCTCCTACTACAGTTATTTTTCTTATCCCGTTATTGTTGCCGCTTATGAGTTGGTTTGCTTGAGCGCTGGTTAATTTGCCAGAGCCGGGAGTTCCAGTGCTCCCAGTCGTTGTCCCGCCAATTGCAACACAAGTCGCGCTGCAAGCCCGAGAGCAACTATCTAAATCTTTATAAGAAATTCCATATTGACCGCACTTATAGCTAGTATTTTGTTGGGGCGGCAGCGTCTGATTATTCGTCTGCTCCACCCCCCCCAACTTCGGCAGGCTCAAGTTCGTCAGATTGGGGTTAATCGTATTCAGCACGATAAACGCTCCAAACAGAAGCAGAAGACCCAGCAATGCCTGCAGTATCTGATCTCGGGCATCGCTTTGAGAAGAAGGATTGCCCGCAGCAAGAGTATGCCGCAACCCCGCATACACAATCATTCCAAACGCCAACAACCCCCCGATCATCAACCCAAACTGATACAGATTGCTGACAAACCCCACCGGATCAGGGCCGCTGGCTGCGGGAGTGGAAGGGAGGATGGTGGGGAGGGTGAAGTTCGTTTGAGCCGAGGCGAGTCGTACGCTGGCAAAAAGCAAAATCAAGAGTAGAAAAAATTTGAGGATTTTTTTATCAGGGGACATCTCAATGCAAGGTTTCCATAATCACTGCGTGGGCAATAAGCCTTGGTTTTGTTGAAGTTCTTGTTGAGGATTTGCAGGCCCAAGCTGGCATTTAATCGTGGGCCAGGGGGCTTTGATGCTTGCCGTCCCGGTCCCGTTGCCGATTGCCCAGAGAAATGTGGCTACAATCACAAAAGCAGCGAGCGCGATCGCCATGCCGACCAGGGCGCGGGTTGCCATTTTCCGGCCGGTCGAGAATCGTTCCGGCGAACCGGCCGCCACCAGCATCATGGTGCCGCCGGCTGCGATCATCACTGGCCCGATGGCAAACAGCGCCAGGGTCATCATGAAATAGATAATCATTTGGGCGGTGGTAAGGAGATTGCAGACCGAAGTGCAGATCGGCAATTTATTCTTCGCATCATTAAGGCCGTTATTAAGGTCGCCGCCCACGCAGGAAACAAGACCTTTATCTCCCCAGTACGGAAACCCGACTGCGTGGCTTATTATCGGCACAGCAAGGATGATGAAGATGATGGTGAGAAGCTTATATTTGTGCGGCATCGTAGTAAAATTTTCAATTACCAATTTTCAATTTTCATTGAATTTTCAATTATTCAATTTTCAAACTTGAACGCTAAGCCATATTTGTTTGTTATTTGTTACATTGAAAATTGGGTTTTTGCCATTCTGTTTCAAAAACCCTGTCCCATCAATTGGCTTACTTGATCTTGCGCTTGCTGCAGGGCTTGTCCTGAATCGAATTGGCCGTTGAGAACTCCGGTAATCGCGTTATTGAATATCTGATTAATCTTTTCTTCGTCGGCTTCATACCAGGAACGGGCAGTCAGGGCTTGTTTTGAAGGAATAGCTAAAACCGGGCTGTTCAGATTTTCGGCTATCAGCGAGCGGAGCGCCGGCGGCCGATTGGTTGAGGCAAGATAGAGCCGCGAAATTTCCGGCTGCGTGGTGATGGCGATAATGAAATCCCAGGCCCAGGTCTTTGCCCGGCTTTGTTTGGAAACCGCCAAGCCCCAGTAATCGGCGTAATTGAGCGCCGCGGCTGTTGCGGCCGGTTGAGGTAAAGCCGCCAGGCCGATATTCAGGAACGGATTTCTCTTTTGCAGGTCGGCGGCAGCCGAATAATAGTCAAAGATCATAGCCGCGTTGCCGCTCGAGAAACTTTGGAGATAATCCGGCTGGTTGTCATTCCAGGTGTAGTAATTCGAGCGAGGGTTTGCGAATTGAAGATAAAAATTGAATGCCTGGGGCCCCGGGGCGTCTGACTGACCGGAGGCAAAGGCAGCCCTTCGTAAATCCGGATTCGCCATCGTTGCCCCGTTCTGAAGCATCAGGGCATTGAGGATGTCAACGGCCGTGCCGATGGTTTTTTGTGAGCCGCCGAGCGCAGCCGCGGCTTTGATGATCTGACCGTTGGCGGACATTGAGCGCAACCGCGGAACCATGCCTTGGAATTCATCCCAGGTTTTCGGGGGAGCAACAATGCTCGCCTGATCGAACAAATCTTTATTGTACAAAAGGACAAGGGTGTCGAGATAGAGCGGCAGAGCATAGATTTTCCTGTTTGAGATCGCCGAGGAGGCGCCGAGGGAAAAATCCTGCTGTATCACCTCTGGGAACAGTTCTTGGAGTTGGCCGATGTTGAGCTGGCTGGGATCCGCCGCCGCCATCTTGTCTTTATTTTTGGGGATGGCTCGATTATGGATCGGGAAGATGTCAGGACCCTGGCCGGCTGCCAGAGCGTTTAAAAGATAACTCTCGTAGTTTTTCTGGGGAATCTGCCGGTAGGCAATCTGGACGTTGGGCCTCGATTGATTATAACTTTGGATGAGGGGTTTGAAGACATCTTCTTTTTCAAATCCCCAGACGGTTACTATCACGGCGGCGCCTTGGCCTTGGCGAAGATTCAGAAAAATCGCTACGACCACAACGATAAGAAGTAGGGCAACGCCCCCGATGATAATGATTTGCCGCTGGCTTAATTTCATAGCACTGACTTACACAGACTAAACACAGACTAGCACCGACAGTTTATACACTGGTATCATTTTAATTTGCTCCATTACTTTAACATTTCCGCGTCTGTCCGTGTTTTTTCTGCGTAGGTCTGTGTTTAAATAACTATGACGCCCGCCAACTTGTCGCCGGATTTTAGATTCATAATCCGAACTCCTTGCGCCGAGCGGCCTGTCAGCCGAATGCCTGACAAACCGGTACGAATCACCTGGCCTTTCTCGGAGAGCGCCAACACTTCCGTTTGGTCTCTGATGATGCCGGCGGCGATGAGCGGCCCTGTTTTTGAGGTGATGTTGGCGGTCTTGATGCCCGAGCCGCCCCGATTCTGAAGCTTATATTCTTTCAAGACTGTTTTTTTGGCGAATCCGTTGGCCATGACTACTAATAATAACGCTGACTGACGCTGACTTAACGCGGACACACGCGGAATGTTATTTTCGCCGTTTGATGTTATTTGTCCGCGTTGGTCTGCGTTTAGTCCGCGTCTGTCCGCGTCTGTTTTTATTATATCAAACCCGGCCAGTTCGTCGCCCTTCTTGAGCTTGATGGCGCGGATCCCGCCCGCAGTCCGGCTCATGGGCCTGATTTGGGATTCTTTGAACCGGATCGACTGGCCGGCCTTGGTGGCGAGAATGAGCTGGTCGCTGCCGCTTGAAAGACGGGCCCATTTCAGACTGTCCCCTTTTTTGAGAGAAATCGCGATGATGCCGGTTCGGCGGATATTCTTGAAGTCTTCGAGCGTTGTTTTTTTAACAATGCCGCGCGTGGTTAGCATTATCAAAAACGCCGACTCACGCTGACCGGACGCTGACTTACGCTGAAATTTTTCCGCGTCTGTCCGCGCATCGTCCGCATCTGTCCGCGTCTGGGCGTCCGGTCTGCGTTGGTCTGCGTATGAGATCACCGCGCTCACATGTTCCTCGGACGGCAATTCCAAAAAATTGTGGATCGCCCGGCCCTTTGAGATCCGGCTGGCAGCCGGAATGTCATATACTTTTGTCTGGAAGACTCGGCCGCGATCAGTGAAAAAAAGAATATTGTCGTGGGTTTTGGCGTTGAAGAATTGAGTGATAAAATCTTCTTCGCCGACTTCGGAGCCGATCAATCCTTTGCCGCCGCGGCGTTGCGCCCGGAAGGTATCGGGGGGTAGCCGTTTGATATAGCCGCCGGCCGACAGCGTAACCATAGTGTCTTCTTCGGGAACCAAATCTTCTTCGTTGAATGTTTTGATGCCCGCCGTTACGACTTCGGTTTTCCGTTGGTCCCCGTATTTTTGTTTGAGTTCCTTGACTTCGCTTTTGATGATGTTCACGATCTTGGCCGGACTTTTGAGGATCAGCTCGAGTTCTTGTATCAGTGCCAGCTTTTCTTTGAGTTCTTCGTCGATTTTTTTCCGTTCAAGGGCCGCGAGCGTCTGCAGCCGCATTTCAAGAATGGCATTCGCCTGAATGTCGCTGAATCTGAATTGTTTGACGAGATTCTGATGCGCCTCGCTCCGATCTTTTGATTTTTTGATGGTCGCGATGACTTTGTCTATGACATCGAGCGCTTTGGCCAGGCCGCTTAAGATGTGCGCCCGCTCTTTGGCTTTTTTCAGATTGAATTCGGCGCGGCGCCGGACGACTTTTTTCCGGTACTCGAGATACGCGGCGAGTATGTCTTTGAGGGTGAGGAGCTGCGGCCGGATGCCGTCAATTAGTGCGATCATATTAAAGTGGAAGTATTTTTGGAGGTCGGTGTGCTGATACAGCTGATTCAGGATTTTTTGCGGCGATACGTCGCTTTTGAGCTCGATCACCACACGCAGGCCCTCGCGATCCGATTCGTCGCGGACATCGCGAATACCTTCTATTTTTTTACTTTGCACCAGTTCGGCGATGTGCTTGATGAGTTCCGATTTATTAACCTGGTAGGGGATCTCGGTGATGATGATGTCGAATTGGCGATTTTTGCGTTCCTCTATATCCGTTTTCGCTCTCATCAGAACGGGCCCTCGGCCGGAACAGTAGGCGTCGCTGATTGCTTTTCGGTCAAAAATCATTCCGCCGGTAGGGAAATCGGGTCCTGTGACGAATTGCAGCAGTTCTTTGGTTTCGGCTTCGGGGTTGTCCGCGAGATGGAGAATCGCATCCGTCAGTTCGGTCAGGTTGTGGGGCGGAATGTTCGTGGCCATGCCGACCGCTATGCCGACCGTGCCGTTTAACAGCAGGTTTGGGAGTCTAGCTGGAAGAACTTTCGGCTCATTGGTGGAAGCGTCGTAATTCGGGATCCAGTCAACCGTTTCTTTCTCGATATCGGTCAGGAGTTCTTCGGAGATTTTTGAAAGACGGCATTCCGTGTTGTGATTTACAAAGCCATTCGCTACGAACGAGTGGCAATCACTCGAAACTTTCACCGAATACACCCGTTCAACCGCCCCTGCTTCGATGCTTGTCACCGGGTCGAACAGGTAATTGTTTTCAAGAAGACGGTTGAATAATATCTCGGTTTCATCCCTTACATCCTCGCGGAGGAGGACGGCAATTTTTTCATGATGTGCAGCCATTCCCCCATAGCGATCAAAATTATGGTTGAGCGCAAATTCATGTTCGCCGTATGTTCCCGTAAGACGGCCGCGCGCAAAGTCGGCGACGAAAGGGATAAAATCCGTGGCAACATAGTCCTTGTGCAAGCGCGCAATCGCCGCGTCCAGTTTTTGTGTCTTGCGTTCCGATACGAACCCAATCTCATCTCTGAATCGTTTGTAGTTTTGGAGCCCCCGGATGTAAAGCTTATGAATAGCGCGATGCGTGTCAAAACGGCGTGCCGAAATGATGCCAAAACGCAGCAGCAGCACTTGTAATTCGTCGAGCAGGACGCTGCTCTTTGAGATAGCGCTTAACTCAGTCATTTTACTGCTATAACTGATGCTGCCATCGCCTTCAAAGTACGCTCGCAAAAACCCCGCCGCTACCGATTTGGGAGATCGAAGAATGGAAAATGGGACGCGTTTATCTCCCGATTTCACGGGTGAAAGACCCACATTTCGTAGGAAAGCAACCACGTTTCTCGAGTGAACCTCTATTGTCTGATAGGGTCTTTTACCAAACGAATTCGGCTGGCGGTTGAAACAATGAAGACGGCAATCGGGGAATACTCTTGCCCACCTCGTCCGCATTTCTTGAATCCATGCCTCATCGCTATTGCAAAACTCAAGCTCGTTTTCTTTGATACTCCCTTCGGCAAGAAATGCTCCAATAATATGCGCAAGGTCTTCACCAAGCTCACGGGGTAGTTGCTTGACCTCTCTCCTTCCATCTTGCACTGGCCAATACGGTTGTACTGTGAAATATCGCTCTGGCCACAAAAGGTCAGGAGTGCGGTCAATCACCGCGACATCGCCGAGCACAAGTTCGCTTAGCAGCTTCCAGCGGAAAGTCGGTACTCCGTCAGCCCTCACGGTCCATACGAGCACCGGATGGTTGTATGAGCCTTGTATTCGGTAGCCGTGCCCAGTGGAAATTTTTACGGTCGGGTGTTCGCCGCTGTCAAACCATCGCGTTGCTTTGTTGATAGTGCGATCGCGTGAAAGTACCTCAAGTGAAATTTCTTCTTCCTCTTCTTTCCCGCTTGCAAAATCCGTGATTGGCAGAAGCCCTTTGTTCGTTACCACCAACGTATCGCCTGTCACGCAGTACCGCATAGCCGCCGCATTGTCTCCGTCGATGGAGTTATGAACAAACACGCCTGCCGCCAAGGCAAAATTGTGGCTTTTTTCGATCGTCAAATCATATACATTTTCCCGACAGTCGAGTTTTTCTACTTTCACCACCTTGTGATTTTTATTCAGTTCCCGTGTTACTAATTCTGGACTGTTCTCAAGGTATTTTTTAACGCCGGTTTCCCAGGTGGTAGCGGCGGGATACCTATACAGTTTATTGCGCTGCTCTTCGTAATTTTCTTTATTCAGTGCTTGGTTGTTTTCCAAAATTTCCTTGCATATTTTCAAGAATTTTACTTTCCCCGTGTTATTGGTGATTCTCTTTTTGTTCGCGGCGATTATTTTTTCGTGAAAAAGGTTTTTATAATACGGGTTTTGCCACAAACGTTTCAATGTGCGCGTTGCGCGGTCGCTAAGCTCCTTTCTCTTTTCTGGGCGATCTTCAATATATTTTTTATTTACTTCGCTCAAAAAAAGCCCCATTTTTTCTCGGTAGGCGGGATCCTGCCAATTTTTGAGGTTGAGCGTCCTGAACCTATCGCCGTTTCTTTTTCTGTTGAGCGGGTCAGCCCAGAATTTTTGCCGCCCCTCGGCGATTTTTTCCCGATAGTCCGGATTTTTGTGCTGGTTGGAAGCGTGTTCGTAATGAATTTTCCAATGCTCGCCCCAGCCGATTCTTACGATATTGCCGGGATTGTTATTGAGTTTGTTGAAATCAATATGATGCCTTACCCTTCCCGCGTTTTTATAATACTTTTTCGCAGTGAGATTGTAGTTGTCCGCCAGATGATGCGCGGGAACCCATTCGTCTTTTTTATTTTGGTAGATAAGCGCGTATCCTTCTCTATTGATACGGTCTTCTTTGTTAGATAATTTCTGGTAAATCGGCATTAAACTATCTCTGGATTGGAGATGTTGGGCTTCTTGGTACGAACCGTCTTTCATCATAAAAAGATGATTCGGAGTGCATCTTATTTTTTCGCCATTGTCTAAAGTAACGACGACAAGTTCCGCATTTTCTCTCGTTAATCGGGGGTTTTTAATTTCTGCTATGGAAATTAAACCTAACGAGTTGATAGTGAAAGTATAATTTTTTTTCCTTTGTTCGTGTTCTTTACATAGTTCTTCAAAATTCAAATTACGTCCATCAGTAAGTTTTACTTTGGTGTCTTTTGTAAAACAACCCCAGTTTCCTTGTCCTTCTATAAGAGGGTAGCGGAGAGAGAAATCTTGCACCATCCGGGTTATGGCGTCGTAAATCGAAGAGTCGCCGTGCGGGTGGTAGCTTTTCATAACTTCGCCGACAACCGCCGCGGACTTCCGGAGTTTTGTTCCAGCTTTCAGTCCGGTTTCCCACATAGCCCAGAGTATCCGGCGTTGCACCGGTTTCATGCCGTCGCGGACATCAGGCAGCGCGCGGCTCACGATGACCGACATCGCGTAGTCGAGGTAGGATTCCTGGAGCTCCGTTGTTATTTCGCGTTTTTCTATTTTTCCATCCATAGTGATAATTTCTAAACTCTAATATCTAAATTCTAAACAATTTCAAAATTCCAAATTCGAATGTTTCAAATGTTTAGGATTTTGGTCATTGGGATTTGTTTAGTATTTAGTATTTAGAGATTCTTGTTTACGGTTGAATAGTATAATCTTTCGGTGAGCGCAGTAATTGCACCCAGGATTTGATGGCTTCAGCGGCAGTTTGCGAAACAGCGCCCAGGCCGGCCCTGAAGGTCTGCCCGAACGTCAGGCCCTGCCGGCCTTCTTCCGCGGAAACCGGGGTGTTCCCGGGTTGTACCAGGGTATTGAAATATTGCAGCCACAGGAAAATTACAACAATCATCATACCGGCGGAAGCGAGTATCAGCCAGCGCCGCTTCACTGTATCATCCGCGCCGCGCAATTTTTTTATAAATTCAATCATACTTGATACAATCTCTAATCTCTAAATCCCGAAAATCTTCGAACGAAGTGAGGTAGAATTTCGAGGATCCCGTTCGTTCGCGATTGAGAGCTTTATTGTAT
>Ga0209515_10008671_pt1 | contig 11791 bp, 17 predicted proteins | sample Subgroupgradi54m_FD_187454 | JGI IMG/M metagenome (GOLD analysis project Ga0209515, IMG submission 187454) | Subsurface groundwater microbial communities from S. Glens Falls, New York, USA - GMW60B uncontaminated upgradient, 5.4 m (SPAdes)... ... | reverse complement strand
ACTATGATGAGTTACGAACATGGTATGCCAAATGGCTCCATAAATACAACTATATTCGTCCACATCTTGGTATCCAGTTAAAAACCCCGTATGAAGTTGTTGCAAATGTCTTGTTAGATTAAGGACTTCCATGCAGGTTCTTCTTCGGATTTTGAATTGTTCAGGTCTCAGCCCGGGGTGTCTAGGACGCGGGGTTGACATGTGAAGTAAAATGTAAGATTATATATGCGTGAAGAAATTAATAATATTTCTTCTCATGCTATTAGTTGCTGGCTTAAGCATAACTCTTTATCAAGGAAACTCTAAATTTGTAATTAAACCACAAAAGACAGAAACGAAATTAGAAGTAAAAAAGAAGAGTATGAAAATTACAAGCTCTGCTTTTGAAAATAATTCGAAAATTCCAAGCAAGTATACTTGTGAGGACAAAAATATAAATCCTCCTCTTGAGTTTTCTGACACTCCCAAAGAAACAAAGAGCTTGGTTTTAGTAGTTGATGATCCCGATGCCCCATCTAAAACTTGGGTTCATTGGGTTGTTTATAACATTGACCCATCCACTGCAAGGATTAATGAAAGCTCCGTTCCTCAGGAAGCTCTGCAAGGAACAACAGATTTTGGAAAACCTGGCTATGAAGGTCCTTGCCCTCCGTCAGGAACACACAGATATTTTTTCAAGCTCTATGCTCTTGATACAATTTTGGAAGCACCCGATGGTCTTACCAAGCAACAAGTTTTAGAAAAAGTGAGAGACCACGTTATCGAAGAAGCAGAGCTAGTCGGTTTATATAGTAGACATTAGGGGGTGAGAGCGGTGAAAGATGATTTAATTGGAAAAGTAATCCATTTTTATGACAAGTTAGAGGTTGCAATAGTAAGGCTTGATAAAAAAATAAAAGTTGGAGATAAATTGAAATTCGTTAAAGGAGATAATATTTTCGAGCAGGAAGTTTCATCAATGCAGATTGAGCATAAACCTATTCATGAGGGAAAAAAAGGAGAAGAAGTGGGTATAAAGGTCAATCAGAAAATCTCCAGTGGAAGTCTCGTATATCTTGTATAATTTTTTACCTCGTATTCTCATTACTTTTCTTCCTTGAAGGAAATTCTACGTTTTGGTATCATACTTGTGTATTGCCGGGTCGTCTAATGGTAGGACAACGGACTTTGGATCCGTTTATTTTGGTTCGAATCCAAGCCCGGCAGCTACGAACTTGACAAGAATTATGACTAAGAGGTATTATCCTGTTGTAATTTATGGTAAGAGAAAACGAACCGCACCAATTAGAAATTGACTCTGCAATAGCAGAAGCTGCTGAAAGAATTAAAACAAGCGTTCTGAATCATTTAAAAGAAAAGTTGCCCGTGTTGCCTAAATATAACGAGTTCGTGACAGGCTTTGAGAATAGTTTTAAAAACACAACTAGGGCAACAGAATATTTAAGGTCAGGAATGAGAGTTACACCTTGGTTCGTCAGCCATGACAAAGGGATGATCGTACTTGAAGAGGATGGAATGCATGAAGTACCTTTTAAAGTACAAGGAAGCCAGATGAAACCTGATTGGTCAGCAATAAGAGAAGCTACGCCATTAGATTATATACAATACGCAGAGGTAGCAATGGTACAAATCGATCATTGGGCATTAATTTCCGAGCGAAATCTCCCAGTATTATCTCTCTAGAATCTTCTGATTAAACTGAAAGAAACTGCTGAGATTTCTCCCACACCAACTCAGGATACTTCCAATCATAATTTCGGAAATCGTCCACGATCCAATCTATTCTAGGGTATCGTAAATATACCATTGAATTTGCTATACTACCGAAACTTATGGAAAAAGACAAGCAGGAAGGAACGGCAAAGACTATACCAGAGTTACCACAAGGATTTGCCTGGAAAGATATGGCATTTTGTAGAGGTACAATACCAATGCCTCAAGATTGGCATTTCCGGCAAGATCCGATGGGACCATTAACAAGAATCTTTTTTATCACAAGGGAAGCAATCACTGGTCCTCCATTAGTACTGACACCTGGTGCACTATTCGTTCCCGAAGACACAAGGGGATTTTTTCAAACTGGTCTTACGATTTATGTTCATAGAGACGCAGTACAAGCATTTAAGGCCAAGCCAAGTGAATTGGTAAATCAATTTGCCAGAGAATTTGACCTCCATATACCGGAAAGCGACCCTACTATTTCTCAAGAAGGGAATCTTTTAGTAGTTAGAATATTTTTTAGAAGTAGAGAAAAATCTCCCTTAGGAATTAGTTCACCCCCAACGAAATTGTACATAGAAACTTCCGGAAACGACTCAACTGGAACTTTTTACATGATGACTTTTGAAACACCTTCCGACAAATGGTCGAATGATCAGGAGATAGCAAGAGTAATGATTGAAAACAGGGTTTTTGCTCAAGACTTTTAAGACATTTTTAGAATATTTCAGATACTCATAAAAACAGGTTCTAATGTCGTCCAATGCCCACAGCAACTTTTTTAGCCTCAGCCTTTTGTATCAAACTACATCAGACAGAAGTTGGATTCGAACTTCCTGATAATTGACAAAATCTTATGAGAAATGAAATACTGAGCTTAGTGGATAAAACGAATCAAGAAGTACCTTTGCCAGACCTTCACGGGCGACCTTCAAAAAATAATATTTATCATTTCCTCCATTCAAAACGGTTTATTTTAATCTTTGTTATTATTCTTGTGGTTATTATAGGGGGTGGAGCAATGTTTGCATACTTAGGAATGAATAGACAAAGTCATTATAGTAATACTTCTCAAACTGCAGGTCAGCCCAAGCAAGATAACTTTGCGCAAATAATGCAAGATTTAGGATGTAATTCCCCAGTGTCCTGTATGGCTGCCTGTTCAAAACCTGAAAACCATGAGAAATGTCAAAGGATGATGCAAGGAATGGACACAAGTGGAATGCCTGGCTCTATTGAGCACATGAATCCTCTGTCAAAATTTAATTCAACTGACGTGCCGCCTATCACAGCGAATGTTATGGAAATAAGTAAGGTTTACGCTATTTCTCAATTCCGTTCTGGCGCTGGGCATGATTATTCATATAGTTCTTGGGATGGTGAAACCTGTCGGAGCATGAAACATTACTTCAATTTAGGCCTTTTCAATTCTGGCCAAAATCAGGCAAACAACATGCCAAAACGCTCTACTCCCGGTCCCGGTGAAACGAATATTAATATTTATTCACCCTTTGATGGAACGATTATCGCCAATGAGAATGAACAAACTCCCGTTGGCACTCAGGTTCATATTGCCTCTTCTAAAAACCCTAGTTACTATGTCCGGCTGTTCCATATCGATCTATTACCGAGCCTGAAAGTTGGCAGTAAAGTTAAATCTGGTGGACTGGTTGGTACTATTGGTCCAAAAGATGGTATGGATGTTTCCTATGAAGCCCAACTTTTAGACTTCAAGAGAGTTTATCTATCCATTTTCGATTACATGACCCCCCAAGCATTCGCACCGTTCGCAGCACTTGGTTTTAAACCAAGTGATTTTGTTTTAACCCGTGCGCAAGCTGATGTCAAAGGATATAAGTGTAATGGGGAACAGTTCATTAACGGTCCTGGTAATATTCCTTCAAGTGGACAGTTAGAAGGCTACGTTTCTATCAGACCAAACCCCTATATCTATCTTTTCTATCATAACCAGCCATATCAGCAGGGACAAAATCACCAGAATCAGAACAAAAGTGGTCAATAGCAACTTAGAAAATCTTAACACTTTACAATTGCGTCAATTATTGCCGCTACAGTCAAGCATAGAAGCAGATGAAATACTCATAAAAACAGGTTCTAATGTCGTCCAATGCCCACAGCTCCGTCCAGGCAGCACTCCACAAGTGTACTATGTAGGAACTTTTGGTATAATCCTACTATACTATGAAATTAACAGGAAAAGTAGTTTTAATAACAGGTGCTTCAAAAGGGATTGGTAGAGCAACTGCTATAGCGTTTGCAAAAGAAGGCTGTAGGGTTATCATTAACTTCAAATCTGATCTAAAATCTGCACAGGAAGTTCTAACTCAATGTAATAAATACTCAAAAGGAAATCTTCTGTTAAAAGCAGATGTCACAGATCAAGACAGCATCCTGGAGATGTTTCAAGAAATAAAGGAACAATTTCCACATCTAGATATCCTGGTTAATAATGCTGGTATCTTTGATGAACATGATAACCCAACAAATATTGAGGCATTTGAAAATATTTACAGAAATAATTTTTTAAGTTGTGTGATAGTTACTAAGTGTACCCTTGGATTGATGAAAGAAGGAAAGATTGTAAACATTTCCTCAATTCATGCAAGGCTAGGCTACGGAAGACCAGAAGCTATTGCCTATTCTGCTTTTAAAGCTGCTATTGAGAGCTACACAAAAAATTTAGCAAAAGAACTTGCTCCAAAAATTCTTGTTAATGCAATTGCTCCAGGAAGAGTTGCTACACCAATGTGGGGCAGTCCAGACCCAAAGGAACAAAAGAAACTTGGTCAAGTACATTTAATAAAACGGATGATTCAACCAGAAGAGATAGCAGAAAGTATTGTTTTTTTGACAAAGAATGACGCTATCTGTGGTGAAGTTTTAACAGTTGATGGAGGAATGAGTTTGGTAACTTTGGGATAAATAAAAAGTTCCCACATAGTCAACCAGAGCCAGCTACGAGTTAGCCTCAACTTGACTTTTCCAAGGCAAAAGATTATAGTTCCTTTACAAAATCTGTTAGTAGATCGATATGGAAAAAAGAGGTGTAATATCACAAGAAAGAAGAGATGCTTTAGGTGCTGATCTTAGAGTCATTGAAGTTGATAATCTTGCAGAGATTCAAGCCAATTATCATCAATTTGCAGAAGCAGTTAAGCCTATTCTCAAACAGGGAGCAGCAAAATTAATTGAACGTGGAATTTTCCCAGAAGAGAATGTTGCTATTGATAGTGATAGAGAAGCTGATATTACGTCCATAAAAATTCTCGATGTTAGTTATGAAGGCGAAGGAAACTTGAGCAGGGTTGTAGTCGATCCCGAAGGAAAAATGTATGTTTGTAAGCAAACTGAAGCAGGAAGAGGTCTTGGTTGGGTAATAGATTGGGCTTCAAGAAGAGAAGCAAAGGACAAAGATTACGTTGATTTTTCATTTCGCGCTTTAAGCACAATAGCAGACGAGTTTAGGGAAGCATTAGGTATGGATACACAGTCAAACCCAATTCCCTATCATTCAAGGTTGTAATCAATCTCACCTGGGGTTGTCCATTATTTAATTCACAAAAACAAAATTAACAAAACTAGAGTTCTCCACGAACCTCTCCATAATTTCTCCAACTAGCATAGAAAGTTCCCACATAGTCAACCTGTGCCAGCTAACAACCCTATAGTTGACAAAAGATTAAGTACTTGATAAAATCCTTTTGATAATGAACACAAGTAAAGAACAACCACCTGACTTATTTAAAGTTAGATCTATACTAGAAAAAACTAGCGGTCGAGACACAAATCTCTTGTTAGACCCTGATAATGGCTTTTCAAGGGTGTTTCGTTCTGTAAGGAGGAACATTGAGTACTCCATAGTTGTAGTTCCAGCTGGGTCAAATTTTAAAGTCACTTACATAAAGCCCTCGTGCGATATACATCTAACATTAAAGACTGTTGATCCATATCGTTGGTTGGTTACAGGAATTCTTGATACTGATACTTTTGCGAATTTAGGTTTACAAGTAAAAGCTTTGAGGCAAAGAAATGTTCCTCCTGTTGTGACTGTTGAAGACGTAGCACAAGCACAACGGTATGGTTCTTTGGAAGAATTTGGAATTAATAAAGAGGGTTTAACATTATTCGCGGCTGAAATTAAATTCTCTCCGCATATGGTTGCAAGATTTTTGAGAAGAATTTGGAAACCTGGTATAAACCCAGCTTACTCTCAAACTAGAATTCCAGTTATTGATGTTGGAAACTCTTATTATGCGGATAGATCGCTTCCACAAAAGGGTCCTGTTGCTAGACAACGAAGCACGGACGCAATTATTAAGGTCCATAGTAGACCTTTTTGAAATTAATATTCTCTTCTCTTCTGTCTATACCCAACTGCCTGTTTGAAAATCATCAACTAGTATAAGCTCAGATGCTCATAAAACTGGTTCTAACATCGTCCAATGCCCACAGCTACAATACTAGCTTCGAGATGATAAAACAGGTGGAGTTGTGACAGAAGGTTGTAATTTTATATCAAGCAGGTCGTTTGCAAACTGAAGTAATTGCGAGCCTAGAAGTAATGATTCTGCTTGAGTATAATGGCCATTTTGGCTAAAAGTATTTATGGTGCAATGTATATCTAAAGAACGTCCCCCTGGGCTGTATAAACCATCCTTGTTAAGTGAAATAGTCGAAGACTGAAATGCCTCTCTAGCCATCATATATTTACTGTCATACCTGGCAGACAGGTTAAGTCTATTAAGTCCTCCTCCGATATGAGTTTTTATAGCAGTTTGTAATTCTTGGGGAAGACTATCTAAATCAAACTCTCCAATAGCAAAATGAATTGAACCTACACGGAGGCGTTTATAATAATTGCCATAAACATTATTCAGTTTAATACCTTTCCTAAGTCTTCTTAACAATGGGAAGGGGCTAATCTCTGGGTATACGCTAAGTGCTCTCCTAACAAGATTGTGTACGCCATTGTGGAAGTCGTTTGGTGTGGCAATCTCTGGAATTGCTCTAATATCTTTGGGTCTGAATACTCCCTTTTCATGCATACTTTTAAACTAAGTTTTCTTGGATTATATATTTCGACAACTTTATTGTCAAACGAGCTATTCATGGATAGCTTATGGCCAACGTTATTGATGCAAAAAAGTTCTAACATCGTCCAATGCCCACAGCTACATGTCCCTCCCCGTCTTGGACAATTTCCGAACAATCGTTGAGCGAATACTTTGTCAGGTCTTTTGCTATACTTGCAGTATGCACTCATACCCACAAGTATTTGGTCTAATTGCAGGAGTACTCGCATTATTTTCATTTTTTCCGTATGTTCGTAGTATTCTAAAAGGAGACACAAAGCCTGAACGAGCAACATTTGCAATATGGACAGCAGTCAATTTGGTTGCCTTTTTTAGTTATTTAGCATCAGGTGCTCGTGACACAATATGGTTAGTATTGGTATATACCATTTTTCAAACATTTGTTTTTCTATTATCATTTAAGTATGGTATGGGTGGGTTCAATAAACTTGATCTCATCTGTTTATTTGGGGCAGCAACAGGAATAGTGTTGTGGATTATCACCAAAAATCCAGCGACAGCTCTTTTTATTAGTATCTTTATTGAATTTTTAGGATTAGTGCCAACATTGAAAAAATCATATCTATATCCAAAAACAGAAAATACCTTTGCTTGGAGCATTGCCGCACTTGCTGCTATTTTTAACATCTTCGCTATAACATCTTTCAGACCCGAAATCGCAGTGTATCCTTTTTATATTCTTCTTGGTGATGGAACAGTTGCATTGTTGTTGCTCTTTCCTACATTACGATTGAGACACAAGCATCACCTCGTGAGTTAAGACATAGGGTAAACCTGTAAATACCTCTGACTTTGCTGATAGATAAGCTCCGGATACTTCCATTCATAAGTTCTGAAATCGTCCACGATCCCCAGCTACGAATTTAGGCTCGAATTAGATATAAAATGTTGTTGAAAATGGTGAATCAGGATTCGAACTTTTGATATAATCTTATCATGCCAGAACGAGGTATCAGCCAATCGCATGAAAAAGTAGAACGCAGATATACAAGACCCGTAAGAGTTGGTACTGTCACTATTGGTGGAGATTCTCCAGTTGTAGTCCAGTCAATGTGCGCGACGAGGACTCAGGATATAGAAGCTACTGTGACGCAGGTCAATGAACTGTGTGAAGCTGGAGCAGGAATAGTTAGAATCGCTGTCGACTCTAGGCTTGATGCACAAGCTCTAGCTGAAATTCGTGCAAGAACAACGGCAAACCTTTCTGTCGATCTTCAAGAAAATTGGCGTCTGGTTGATACTGTTGCTCCCCATGTTGACAAGGTTCGCTACAATCCTGGACATCTTTATCATCATGAGAAAGCCAAATCTGTTCGAGACAAGGTTGCATACATTGCGGAAGTAGCTGAAAGGAATGACTGTGCAATAAGAATAGGTGTCAATTGTGGTTCTGTTGATCCAGAACTAGCTAATAAATTTGCTGATGATGACATATCCCCAATGATTGAATCAGCGCTAGAGCATTGTGATATTTTGGATCGATTAGGATTTTATGGCTATATTGTCTCCCTCAAAGATTCAGATCCTAAAAAGGTCGTTGAGGTCAATTCTCGTTTCTCTGTATTGAGACCAGATGTACCACTCCACTTAGGAGTGACGGAGGCAGGTCTTCCTCCAGGAGGAGTTAACAAAAGCCGATATGCACTAGGAAAGCTCTTAAGTTCAGGTATAGGTGAGACGTTAAGGTTTTCGTTGACTGTTCCTAATAATAGAAAAGGTGAAGAAGTTGCAGCGGGGAAACAGCTTGTTACGGATGTATCCTTGGGAGAATCTAGTTCGTTTGGTACTTTGCAAAGCGGTTTAGATATTATTTCCTGTCCCTCATGCTCCAGAGTGGAGAATGAGGCTTTTGTTGAATTAGCTGAAAGGGTAAGAGTGGATGCCATGCCGATTGCTAGCGAACATAACTTAACAATCGCAGTCATGGGTTGTCGAGTAAATGGTCCTGGTGAGACTGACGATGCAGACCTAGGATTATGGTGTGGTCCTACCCATGTAAACCTCAAAAGAGGGTCTGAAAGTCTTGGTGCGTTTACTTATGAGGAAATCATTTCAAGGATGCTTGAAGAACTGAAATTGCTGGTTAAAGGTAAATAAAAATTTCCCACATAGTCAACCAGTGCCAGATTTTTATATTGCATAGAACTGCTTTCTACGATATAATGTATATATTATGAAGACAAAAGTATTAAACTACCGTATTTTAGTAGAAAAAGAGCGCAAGGCTAAAAAAGTAGTATATGTAGCCTATGCTCCGTCTCTTGGCATCTCTGATTTTGGATCAACTGTTGATCAGGCAGTCTCAAATATGGAAAAAGCAATGAAACTTTACATTGAAACACTACTTGAGTTACATCAACCAGTTCCTGAGCCAGATCTAGAAGATTTTTTTGTTACTACCGGGAAAATTGAATTAGCTAAATCTATCGGATATATTCCCTAAAACTTCTATGCCAAGTCTTCCTTCGCTTAAACCAAGAGATGTAGAAAAAATTCTTCTGCAAAATGATTTTTATATAAAGCGCCAAACAGGCAGTCATCGCATTTACCATAACATTCAGAACAACGCTATTGTTGTTGTACCATTTCATAATCAAGATATTCCTAAAGGAACACTGAGAAGCATTGTCAGGCAGTCAAAACTTTCATTAGGAGCATTTCTCAAATAATCACTTTATATCGCGATATAGAGGTTCTAATGTCGTCCAAAATGCCCACAGCTAGGATTTAGCTTAAATTTTTAACCCAAATTTAGTTTAAATCCTCCAAAATCAAACAGGGAAATATTGAGAGCGTTTAGTCGTGAAGCGAACGATTCTGCAATCGTTGGTGCTTCTTCAACAGGAACAACTAGAGATCTAAATTTTTCTGGAGCTACAACTTTATCTGAATATACCTCCTCGTCATATAAATTGAGTAGAGGCCAGTCGCCTCCCATATCACTTTCTGTAAGAACATGTACATCGTTCTGGAGAAAAAGATAAATACCTCGACTTTCTCCCATCCAAGGTTTGTATAAACTCGTTTGGCTAGTAAGTCTACGCATAAAAACAACACTGTTATATCTTGGAGGGATATTGTGAAAATCTCTCACATACTCCCAGTTAAGTACAACTTTCCCTGAGGTATCCATTGAGGGCGGTATTATGCCACTTGCTAATATTTCGGCTAGTCTGTCAACTTTTTTTCTTCTTCGACCAACAGCGTGTCTATCAAATTCATGAAAAATACTACCAACTTGCCAAAGTTGTTCGTATTCATCAGATGGTATTTTTCTTTCCGCAGGTCTCCTTAGTCGTTCAAACAATGGCATGATGTAGAATTATACAACATTTGAGGCCAAATGTTTGTTGTATAATTTGTATCTAAACTATTTTGGACATCCTCCCATCCCCCGCCAAAAACTTCCCCCACTTCCCTATCACAAATCACAAATACAAACTGGTTCTAATGTCGTCTAATGCCCACAGCTATTCCCTAGTGCCAAATGTACAATGTAAGAACTTTTGATATAATCTCTATACTGTGGATAACAAGTTTGTTAAAAGAGCGAAGGGAATTATTTCCAAAATCCCTTATATAACAATAGCTACTATTTCAAAAGACGGTCTTCCTTGGAACGCACCTGTTTTTGCCGCATACGACAAGAATTACACTTTTTACTGGGGAACTTATCGTGATAGTCAGAAATCCAAGAACATTCGAGCTAATAAAAATGTTTTTCTAGTAATCTATGATTCAACCATTGGGCCTGGCAAAGGCGAAGGTGTGTACATAAAAGCTACTGCCGAGGAGCTAACTGACCAGAAAGAAATCAAGATTGCACACAAGCTATTATGGGATCGACATGTTGTCCCGTATTGGAAATTGGAGCAAGTACAAGGCACTGCTCCAATTCGTCTTTACAAATCCACGCCTGAAAAAATTTGGGTTAACGACGGCGGAGAGATCAATGGAAATTATATCGATATAAGAATAGAAGTTGATTTATTAAAAAAATGAATAGCGGCATAATGACAAAAAAGGAACATGTATCCTTTGGTGTTGAAATAAATGTTTCAGATTTTGAAAAGAGCCTATTATTCTATCGTGATACTTTAGGTTTTGAAGTAATAAGAATTGATTTAGAAGATGGTAAGTTTGCAGCTCTTGCGTTCTACGATGCAATATTCATGATTAAAAAAATAAAAGACTTACCATCTCCAAGAGGTATTGGAGTCATCAACAGATTTCTTGTTCCTGATAATTTAGAAGATTATTATCAAGGTTTAGTAAAAAAGGGCGTAAGAGTAATTAAGCAATACAAGAAAATGTCCTACGGATTGACCAGATTCTATATCGCCGATCCCGATGGGTTTCAGTTGAAATTTTCCTCTAAGGAATCAGCTCAAACGGTGGCATAAAAAGTTCCCACATAGTCAATCAGTGCCAGCAATTTAATTTAGCCTATCAAATCAATCTTTATGAAAATACTCGCATTGACACTGGATCTTTAGTTTTAGATTGTTTATTGTAGCAAGATCAAGATAGTAACTTTGTTAAATAGAAGGATTTAAGCCAACGTGTTCCTCTAGTCGCTGTATTTTTTTTCTCTGTTGCATTTGTTCCTTATCTAGCATATCTAACATAGTATCTTGATCTTTCTTAAGAGATTTAAGAAGTTTACCGTGTTGTTTAAGAAGTCCACCGTGCTGTTTAAGCTCCCTTTCTATTGGAGCAATTTTCGTATCTAGAAGTTGTGAAATCTGTTTTATATCATTATTGTTTAGCATAGAATATGTATATCATAGTCTTTCTTTATTTGTCTAGTATTAATATTTGCTTATAATAAGTTTGTATCATAACCTCTAGGGAAAGGTATACTGGAAACGGAGAGCCAGCGAAAATAGGTTTCGGGACAATGATATATTGTGCCCACTGTTAGAGCAACTGGTCTTCAGGGTAAGGAAAAAGCGATC
>Ga0209515_10008670_pt1 | contig 11793 bp, 7 predicted proteins | sample Subgroupgradi54m_FD_187454 | JGI IMG/M metagenome (GOLD analysis project Ga0209515, IMG submission 187454) | Subsurface groundwater microbial communities from S. Glens Falls, New York, USA - GMW60B uncontaminated upgradient, 5.4 m (SPAdes)... ... | reverse complement strand
CGTTCATAGTCTTTGGCCCCCATGTAGATGGTGCAGGGGAAACCGAATTTAGCCGAGACGGCGGCCGTGGCCAGCCCGTGTTGACCCGCGCCCGTTTCCGCGATGATGCGTTTTTTCCCCATCTGCCGGGCCAAAAGCGCCTGCCCCACGCAGTGGTTGATCTTATGCGCGCCGGTGTGGAGTAATCCTTCATTTTTCAGGTAAATCTGGGCGCCTCCCAATTTTTTCGACAAATTTTCACAGTGATAAAGCGGCGTGGGGCGACCCAGGTAATAACGATGGAGATTTTTCAGCTCACTCACAAAATGCGGATCCTCAGCCGCCGCGAAAAAAGCATCCCGTAAATCATCCATGACCGGCACCAGGATTTCCGGCACGTAGCGGCCTCCAAAGGAGCCAAAATGGCCATCCGGGTTGATGAGGATTTTTTTATAATTCATAAAAAAGTGGATAACCGTTCGATTTTGGAGAGGTCGGTTTGGCCATGGGTTTCTATACCACTCGCGACATCAATGCCAACCGCCTGGGGAAGATCGGTAAAAATGGTTTTTACATTGGTTTCATCCACACCCCCGGCAATCAAAAAGGGCCTTTCGACCGCCATGGTTTTGAGGGCGGAATAATCGAATCGGCGACCTGATCCCGGAGTCAGACCATCCATCACAAACATACAAACCGCTTTAGAATAGGCCGGGATTTTCTCCACTTCGCCCGGCCGGATGGTTTTGAGAATGGGGCGGTTCAACCGTTGGCAATAATCAGGGCTTTCCTCTCCGGCCAGCTGAATAAAATCAAGGCCCATTTCCGCCGCGACCCCATTGACCGTTTCCGCGGACTGGTTTTGAAAAACCCCCACTTTGGCGGCATGTTTGATGGTGGAACAGATGGATTTAGCGGTTTTGAAGTCGACGTAACGCGGGCTGGTGGGGACAAAGTTAATGCCTATCATCCCAACGTCATGGGAATCGCAAAACCGGGCCGCCTTTACCGACCGGATCCCACAGGCTTTGAATTGGCGCCGGGGCGCCTTGATTTTCCGGATGGCAGCAATCATGTCATCGCTTTTTAAGATAGACGTGCCGACCAGAACCGCGTTCGCCAGACCCTGTAAAATTTCCGTGTTCGCGGGATGGTAACCGCTCTCCGCAACCACTAATTTGGAATCGGGAATGCGCGGGCGCAGCTTCAAAAAATTTTTCACATCGACATCAAAGGTGTGCAGATTGCGGTTATTGATGCCAATAATGTCCGCTTTGGTTTGAAGCGCTTTTTCCAATTCCCGTGCGTCATGGACTTCGACCAGCGCATCCATGTTCAGCGCCCGGGCGATCGCGAGAAACCAGTCGATCTCGCTGACCGTCAAAAGGGAGGCGATCAGCAAAATGGCATCCGCGCCATAGTAACGGGCCAAATAAATTTGGTACTCGTCCACAATAAAATCCTTCATAAGGAGAGGAATTTTTTGAGTGGATTCCCGGGCCAGGCGCAAATGGCCTAAACTTCCCCTGAAATATTTTTCATCGGTCAAAACCGAAATGGCATCAGCGCCGCTTTTTTCGTAGAGTGAGGCGAGGGTGCCGGGAAGCAGTTCACCCTTGTAAATGGTGCCGGCCGACGGGGACCCTTTTTTGATCTCCGCGATCAGGTTCAATCCGTTTTTGGAAATCGCAGCCTTAAAATCCCGATCCGATTTCTGAAGGGAGGAAAAAAGCCTGTCCAGAGGCATTTGTTTTTTGAGCGCTTCCACTTCCGCCCGCTTGTCCTCGGCGATTTTGAGCAGGATGTCCGGCGTGTGGCTTTGTTCCCCGTAAGTTTGGAAAAGTTGTTGGGTTTTACCGGACTGGAGGGCCTCCCGGGCCATAGCCACCCCCTCAGGCAAGCTCCCCGCCCGCCCCGTGAATTTGAGCGCGAGAGCGACATTGGCCAAAACCAAATCCAGATGCGCGGTGGCGCATGTTCCCGCGAGAATTTGCCTGGCGATCCGGACATTGAAATCGGGGTTGCCCCCTTGGATCGCGGAAAAACGCACCCGCTTTAAACCAAAATCTTCGGGAGTCAGGGTGTAGGAAGTGATGGTACTGTCCTGGAGTTCCATGACGGCGGTTTCGCCGGTCAGCGTCACCTCATCCAGGCCATCTGAACCGCACACCGCGAGAACGTGCTTTTTACCGAGCAAATGAGCGGCCTCCACCACCAATTTCAGATCTTCTTTGTGAGGCGCTCCAATGATTTGGAATTCCGGGTTGGCGGGATTTAGCAACGGCCCCAGGAAATTAAAAATCGTCCTCACGCCCAATTCCTGGCGAGCCTGGGCAAAGTGTCGAAAAGCCGGATGGAATTGCCGGGCGTAAATAAAGGCCAAACGCGACTCCGCGTAAAGAGATTCCAATTTGATTTTATCGGCCAGAATGTCGATTCCCAGTGATTCCAGAAGATCAAAACTCCCAAACCGACCGGTGGCCGCTTTATTGCCGTGTTTAGCGACCGGAACCCCGCAAGCGGCCAAGACAAAAGCCGAGAGGGTGGAAGTGTTGATACGCGAAAGCCCCGACCCGCCGGTTCCGCACACATCCAGGGCGCCGGGCATCACGAGTGTTTTGGTCATCTGATTTTGGAAAAGCCGAACCAACCCGGCAAGGTCTTCCGGGGTGGTTCCCCGTTCGTTCAAATCCGAAAAAAACTGTTTCTGTTCTTCGATGGGGGTATTGCCATTGAGGACGTTCTTCACAAAAATCTCAAGGTCGAGTGGCGTTTTGGGCGCAACAGGAGCGATTCGCAGTAGGATTTTCTTTAAGAGGTCGTATCCGTTCTTCGTCATCACGGATTCAGGGTGGAATTGGACGCCAAAATACCGATCTCCCTCCATAACCATCATGCGCCTGTTCCCTTGAATCGGTGAAAAAGAATTGTAAAACCCCACCGACTCCAAAGCACCCAACACCATGACCTTTTTTTGTACCCCTTGCGTGGGAACGGGTTGTTTTAATACCAGAATTCCCCGGGTTTTCGCCATCGCCTGCAGGCCAAGGCAAATCCCCAAAAGGGGCTTCTTCAAATCCATCAATTCTTTGGTGATGGCCAGCAACCGGACCATGCGGCCGTTGGAATGGTCATTGATGTCGCCGGGGCCAGCCCCCAGAATGACCATATCGGATGGATCCGATGACGCGGAATACTCAAACGTATCGACCACGTGAGTCGTATAACCCATGTGTCGGGTCATATGAGCCAAAAGCTGGGAAAAATTATCTTCATTGTCGACAATGGTGATCCGCTGATGTTTCGCGTTGTGCGTGGCAATCACATTCACCTGATCTTCAAAAAGAAAAGAAGAGAGAAGCCGGTTCCTCCCTTGCAAAAGAGGTCGCATCCGCTCCAAAATCCCCGGCGTTAAAAAGGGTTTTTGAAGAGGGGCATCGCCCTTGGTGAAAGCCGTTATCAATCCGGAGGCTTTTGCGGTGGTCTCCAAAGCTTCTTTGGCGGGAATGGAATCGCGCACGATGCCGGCGCCTGCCTGTACCGTCACACGCCCATCTTCAAAAATTTCAGCCGTCCGGATGAGGATGGCGCTGAAAAGGTCGCCGTTCTTTTCAAGGATTCCAATTTCCCCGCCATAATATCGCCGGGATCCCTTTTCACGCTTAGCGATAATGCGAAACGCGCTCTGGAGGGGGCTCCCCACCACCGTGGAGGCATGCAAGGAAATCCTGAAAGATTCAAGGGCGGGTCGGTCGGAATGCCCAACAAGATGGTACTCGGTATGGATTACGGAGCCGGACTCTCGTAAAAAAGGGCCGAGGATTTTCCCCCCCTGAGGACAAATCTGGGCCATGATTTTGAGTTCTTCATCCAAAACCTGTGAAAGTTCATTGATTTCTTTGGGGTCATTTAAAAATAGCTTTAAACGTTCCTCAAAATCGGAGCGCCGCCCTTTGGACATGGTACCCGCGATCGGATTTTTGGTGATTTGCCGTCCCTGGATTTCCAAATGTCTTTCGGGGGAGGCGCCGACAAAATAATGTCCTTTCCCATCGGAAAAAAGGAAGGTGAAATAAGCGCCCGGCTGCCTGAGGAGGCGCGTGAATAGAATCAGGGGCGCCAGAGGATTTTTGGCCTCCAGTAATCCTTCAAATTTTCTGGAATACACGACCTGACAGGCATTACCGGCGGCGATTTCATGATCTTGAATCTGCCGTACCTCTTCCGCGAATGCTTCATCGGAAAGGGTAGGGGCAATGGGTTGCTGGAAGCGAATGGATTGAGCGAAAAAATGACGGCTCAGGTCATCGGGGGAAATCGCCATTTCATTCTCGACTAAAATCGCCAAAATATCTTCATCCCCCCGAACATCCATGCTCTTTTCCCGGGCGGCGCAAAAAGGGGTGATAAAAACAATGCAATCCGGATGGGAAGCGTGGAGCACGTCCAATTCTGCGAGGTTTTTCAAAGTTTTGAATCGCCCCTGGAAAAGCCGGATTTGGCCGTTTTTTTCAAAAAGCAAACAGGGTTTTTGGATTTGTTGGAGTTTGAACATAGGTATAAAAATAAAAAGCCCGCGGCGGCGGACTTTGAAGTATAAAAAAACAAAATCAGATCCGCCAAAAGAGCGCATTCCACCAAGGGCGACTTGCGGTGGCATTCAGGACTTTGGGAATCATGACAGCCTGCTTTCGCAGATATTTTGCCCCGTGGCTCACGGTGGCAATGGCAGCTTGTGAACACTGTTGGGTTTCCCGCTGGGACAGGCCCCGATGTAAACACGCGAAAATCTTGATCCGTTCATGGGCCTTGCCGATTTCCGCTTCCGTAAAAAGATCTTCCAATAAACCAATCAGCTCGTCTTCGTTTTTGGCGGCGGTGAGGATGCGGGCCACGCCCGATGTTTTTTTGTCCCGGAATTTCATATTAGTTCCAATGTACTAGAACGTTAGTACAAAGTCAACCCTTATTTCTTGACACCATTGCGGTGGAGTAGATAATAATTATAATATATGATCGTCGTCATGCAAAACACCGCCACGCGGGAGATGGTGAACCATGTGGTCTCCATCATCAACGCGCATCAGCTGAAGGCCGATGTGATGTTCGGCGAACAGCGCGTGGCCATCGGCGTGCTGGGGGAAAAAGAGAAATTGGATGAGGGTCATTTGCTTCGTCTGCCCGGGGTGAAGGAGATTTTGAGGGTGAGCAAGCCCTACAAAAAAGTGAGTCGGGAGTATAAGCCGGAGAACACAATCGTCAAAATATCAGACGAGATCCAGTTCGGCCGCCCGGGCCATCCGGTGATCATCGCCGGCCCTTGCACGGTGGAATCGGAGGAGCAGCTGATGGCGATCGCGAAAGGCGTAAAAAAACTCGGCGCCCACATGTTGCGGGGCGGGGCGTTTAAACCGCGCACGTCGCCCTACGCCTTTCAGGGCATGGGTGTGGAGGGGCTGAAGTTACTCGCGAAAGCCAAAAAAGCGACGGGCCTACCCATCGTTACAGAGATTATGTCGCATGAATATTTGGACGATTTCGCCGAAACCGTGGACATGTTACAGATTGGCGCGCGCAACATGCAAAATTTTGATTTGCTCAAGGCGGTGGGAAAGTTGGGCAAACCCGTGCTTTTGAAACGAGGCATGTCGGCCACCGTGGAGGAATTTTTGCTGGCCGCAGAGTATTTGCTGAACGAGGGCAACAGCCAGGTGGTACTTTGCGAGCGGGGCATCCGAACGTTTGAGCAGTCGACCCGTAACATTCTGGACCTAAACTCGCTCGCGCTCATCAAGGAAATTTCCCACCTGCCCATCATCGCCGACCCCAGCCACGCCTGCGGACGGTACGATTTGGTGGCGCCGCTCGCCTGGGCCGCCCTGGCCGCGGGCGCGCAGGGGCTGATCCTCGAGGTGCATCACGAGCCCGACAAGGCCTTGTGCGATGGAAAACAATCGCTTACGCTGGATTCGTTCAAAGAACTGATGACAAGAGTCCCAACATTGAGTGTCATTCCCGCGAAGGCGGGAATCTAAGTAGGTCCCCGCCTTCGCGAGGACGACAAAGAATTTATGTCCAAAATCATTCTCAAAACGGTGATCGGTCGGTCGGAAATTCATGTGAAACGGGGTTTGTTTTTGAAAATGAATGCCCTGCTCCACAAAAAATATCCCACGTCTCGGTTCGTGGTGATTCTGACGACGAGTTTGAACCGAATTTACGGCGCCCAAATCAAAAAATTACTGCCGGGGAGTTTGGTGTTGCCGGTCAAGAGCGGGGAAGAGGTCAAAAACATGCACACGTTGTTGGGCTTAGCCGACCGAATGATGAAGGCCGGCATCACCCGCCGCGATGTGGTGGTGGGTTTTGGAGGGGGCATGATCACCGACCTCGCGGGCTTTTTGGCTTCGATTTACATGCGCGGCATGCCGTTCGTGGCCATCCCTACGACACTTTTATGCATGTCGGACGCGGCCATTGGCGGAAAAACCGGCATCGATTTTAAAGCCAAAAACATGCTCGGCACATTTTACGCGGCGGAGATGGTGATTTGTGACCTGGATTTGATCAAATCCCTGCCCGAGCGGGAGCTGAAAAGCGGTATGGGCGAAATTATTAAATACGCCCCGATTTTAGAGCCGAGCCTGTTTGAGGATTTTGAAAAAAAGCCCCTGGATTTGGACAAAATCATCACTCAATGCATTTTGGCCAAAGTGCGGATCGTCCATCAGGACCCGCGTGAGAAACACCTGCGCAAAATTTTAAACTACGGCCACACCTTCGGCCACGCGCTGGAAAGTAAAACCAACTACGCCCTCACCCACGGCGAAGCAATCAGCATCGGAATGGTGATTTCAAACCGAATTGCCCAACGCCTGGGCAAACAGGAGAAAGCGGTTGGCGAAAAAATCCGGCGCGCCCTTGCGCACGCAGGCCTGCCCACGACCTTACCCAAAGGTGTGACGGTAAACCAGCTGACCCAACTCATCGCCAAAGACAAAAAGCGCGTGGGCAACCAAATCGCCTTCATCATTGTGACCGAAATGGGAAAACCGGAAATGCTCAAACTGACCCCCGAAGAACTCGTAAAGCTGGCGCGCTAAAGAATTTCCCAAAGATTTCCCCTTTCAAAAACCCATTTTTTTAGAAGCAATTGAACGAGGCAAGATATTATGTTCTGAACCGGGAAATGGGTTTCTTCCACGAGGGTATCGATAGTTTTCGGCCCTTTTTGCAAATGGGTTAAAATGATTTTATCCTCGTGAGTCAGCGAAGGGTCATCCAGATTGAGTAGGCTGGGCTTCATGGGCGGGGCGGCTCGCTGATTGATTTCACGCGCGCAATTCAGCGCAAGCACTCGAAAAAACTCCGCCTTGGTTCCAATGCCTAACGCGTGCATGGCTTCTTCGATCTGCTGATTCAAAAAATCAGTGACATAAAAATTCATCCTTTTCATAAAATTCATTTAAATACTAAAAAGCAGGGCGATCATATACGTCGGGAACGACATTGTCAACGGTGACCACAGGTATGAGGGTGACGCAAAAAAGTAGCAGGCGCAAACTTTGCGCCTATTTGACGTCAACTTTGCGCCTCGAGGTTTTTTCGACCACCCAGGAGAACTCTTTCTGCTAAACTGAAGCCATGCAAAAAATCCTAATCGCCACCCAAAATGCCGGAAAGTTCAAAGAATTGATGGAGGTTTTGCACGACCTGCCTTTTGAATTCATTTCGCTCACGGACGCCAAAATCACAGGCGATGTCGACGAATCAGGTGAAACCTACGAAGCAAACGCTATCCTGAAAGCTGAATATTTTGGCCGAAAGGCGAACCTGCCCACCATTGCGGACGACTCGGGGTTACACGTGGACGCGCTTGCCGGAGAATTGGGAGTCAAAACCCGCCGTTGGGGCGCAGGCAGTGAAGCCAGCGACCAGGAGTGGCTCGACTATTTCCTTAAACGCATGGCACGCGAAACCAATCGCCGAGCCGAATTTGTTTCCGTCGTGGCGCTTTACTGGCCGGGGAAACCCACCCAAACTTTTCGGGGTGAATGCAAAGGCGTGATCCTCCCCAAACCCCAAGTGGCGCTTGAACCTGGTGTCCCGCTGTCCTCCGTATTCCTCGCCGACGGCCAAACCCAAGTCTTTTCCGCGCTCCCGAAATCCGAAAAAAACCGCATCTCCCACCGCGGCCAGGCCATTAAAAAATGTACTGACTATCTATCCCAATGTCACTCTGAGCGAAGTGAAGAGTCTCCTCGTCGCTAGTAATCTGGGAGACTCTTCGTCACTCCGTGACTCAGAGTGACACGGAAGGTACAATGATGGTATGAAACTGCGCGAAGCTATCGTCCAATTCTTGGAATATTGTGAGATCGACAAAAACCAATCCCAGCGGACGCTGGTGGCGTATGGGCATTATTTAACGCGGTTTTTGAGCATGGCGGGAGACATTGAACTGGGAAATCTCACTCTGGAAGTCGTCAAACGGTTCCGACTTCAGCTCAATCGTTTATCGCCCACGCTCTCGATCAAAACCCAAAGCTATCACATGATCGCGCTCCGGGCGTTCCTCAAGTGGTGCGTGAAACAGGATTTAAAAACCCTGGAACCGGAAAAAATCGAACTCCCCAAAATCCCCCAGCGAACGGTAGAATACCTGACGCGGGAGGAGCTGGAACGGCTGTTTGAGGCGTTTGATACGAGCAAGATTATGGGCCTCAGGAACCGGGCGATCGTGGAGATGTTGTATTCCACCGGCCTTCGCGTGAGCGAACTGACAAGCCTTAACCGCGACCAGCTGAATCTGGAACGGGGAGAATTCCAGGTCCGCGGCAAAGGCCAAAAAATGCGAATCGTGTTTCTCTCCGAACGGGCCAAAGGGTGGATTCAAAAATACCTCTCCGCCCGCGACGACAACTTTGACCCCCTATTCCTGAACCACCGCCGTAGCCGCGTCCTGTGTCACTCTGAGCGTCAGCGAAGAGTCCCCCAGATTACTCGTGACGAGGAGACTCTTCGCGTTGCTCAGAGTGACATTTTGAAAGGCGAACACCGCCGTCTGACGGAAGTCATGATCCAAAACGTCGTCCGCCAAACCGCCCTCAAAGCCGGCCTCGTCAAACGCGTGACCCCTCATAAACTTCGCCACTCCTTTGCCACCGAACTCCTCATCAACGGCGCCGACATCCGCTCTGTACAGGAGATGCTGGGCCATGCTAGTATCACCACCACTCAAATTTACACGCACATCACCAACCAAAAGCTAAAAGAGGTGCACGAGAAATTTCACCGTTGAACCCGTGTCACTCTGAGCGTAGCGAAGAGTCTCCTCGCAACAAGGCTTCTAACTCCTCCTGCAAACGGGAAGTATATTTGATCGTGAGCGGCACCGGCACCACTCGTTCGCCGATGACGAGTTCAATTTTATCCGGACCGGCGTGTTTTTCAAAAAGAGTGCGGAGTTGCACAAAAAAATCCTTGTCTACTTCGCGATTGATCAAAATTTGGTGGGCTTTTGTATTTGTATCGGTGAAAAGGGTTTTATCATGAAGTTCAGTGACTTGATCGTCGCGCACTTCCAGCGCTTCTTCCGCGTGGGCCACTTCCTCATCTTCCACGTCATGGCGGGAGGTGCGGGTGATTTTTTCGCCATCGGTCCACAGGCCCTCTTTTTTCGCGATCGCCTGCAGGGCTTCGAGGGTCATGGACTTGGCGTCTTTGATGACCACCTGCATATCCCCCATCCGTTTTTCCAGCGTGCCGTGGATAAAAATGACGCTATCGGCGATGAGCTCACTGGAGACTTTGCCATACGCGTTAGGGAAAACCACCGCTTCCCCTTTTCCAAACGGATCCTCCAGGCTCAAAATCGCCATCATGTCCCCTTTTTTGGTGGTCACTTTGCGCAATGTGGTGAGGAGGCCGCCGACTTTAATCGCCTGGTTGACCGCGCGCCCGGGGAGTTGGTCGAGGGGGATGCATTTGGTTTCAAAATATTTTTTCAGCCCCGCGAGCGGATGGGATGAAACGTACAGCCCCAAATAGTCCTTTTCCCATTGCAGTTTTTGGCTGGTGGTGGCCACGGGGGCGGGGGACAGTTTGAGCTCATGCACGCCCGTCACGCCTTCGGTCAATCCATCAAACAATCCCGCCTGCCCCGTGTCGTGGGACGACTCCGCGGTTTTACCGAATTGGGCGATCACGTCATAGTTCAGCCCGAGCTGATTGCGCTCTCCAAAGGTTTCCATGGCGCCTCCAAAGGCCAGCGCTTCAATGGTTTTTTTGTTGAGGATTTTGGCGGGCACGCGGGTGGCAAAATCCGCGATGGATTTAAACGGCTCTTCTCCTCGGGCCGCGATAATCATTTCCACCGACTGGTCGCCCAAACCCTTGATGGCCGAAAGTCCGAAGCGGATTGTATCGGAGTCTTCTCCGCCAAAGGTGGACCCGCCTTTGGCGGGCACCACTGTAAAATTGGTGCGGGACTCGTTCACATCCGGCGGGAGAACCTGAATGCCCATCTGCTCACATTCCCCGATTTCGATGACGATACGGTCGGTGTTCCCGTAATCGGCGGACATGAGCGCCGTCATGAATTCCGTGGGGTAATGGGCTTTTAGATATGCTGTCTGGTACGCGATCATGGCGTAGGAGGCGCCGTGGCTTTTATTGAACCCGTAGCCCGCGAACGGCTCGATGACTTTATCAAAAATTTTGATGGCCAGGGTCTCGTCATAGCCCTTGGTCACCGCTCCGGCGATGAATTTTTCGCGCTGGGATTCCAGTTCCGAGGCGATTTTTTTCCCGATCGCCCGCCGCAAAATATCCGCTTCCCCAAGGGAGAAGCCGGCGAATTCCTGAGCGATTTGGAGGATTTGTTCCTGGTAAATCGCGATGCCGTACGTGTTTTTAAGAAGCGGCTCAAGACTGGGATGAAGATACGTGATCTTTTTACGGCCGTGTTTACCCTGAATGTATTCCGGAATCCACTCCATCGGCCCCGGCCGGTACAGGGACACCATGGCGATGATGTCTTCAAATTCGGTAGGCTTGAGTTCTTTCAGGTATCGCTTCATCCCTGCGGATTCCAGCTGAAACACGCCGGTGGTTTCGCCACGGGCCATGAGCGCGAAGGTTTTTTTATTGTCCATCGGGATTTCTTTGAGGTTGATCTTTTTCCCCTTCGTCCGCTCGATGATCTTGAGCGCGGTTTGGAGAATCGTGAGGTTTTTAAGGCCCAAAAAATCCATTTTCAGGAGGCCTAAGGCCTCCAAAGGCTTGGCGGAGTATTGGGTGATAATCCCCGCTTCGTCTTTCGGCGGCCGCTGCAGCGCGGTGTAACGGACGAGCGGTTCGTCGGCAATCACCACCGCGCACGCGTGCACCGACACATGCCGCACCGCGCCCTCCAATTTGAGCGCGTTGGCCATCACCTGCTGGAAGATTTCGGTCTTAGCAATGGCCGCGCGCAGTTCGGGGGTTTCTTCCAGCGCGTCTTTCAGGCGTGTCCCCGGCTTTTCCGGGATGAGCTTGGCCAATTCATTCATCTCCACAAACGGCACCCCCAGTACGCGGCCAACATCCTTCACTGCCGCCCGGGCGGCCAGGGTTCCAAACGTGCAGATCTGGGCCACGCGATCGCGCCCATATTTTTCCGAAACATAATCGATCACTTCATCGCGCCGATTGTCCGCAAAGTCCAAATCGATATCCGGCATGGAGATACGGGCGGGATTCAGGAAGCGTTCAAACAGCAACCCATATTTGAGCGGATCGATCTCGGTGATATCGAGCGCGTAAGACACGATC
>Ga0209515_10008669_pt1 | contig 11794 bp, 7 predicted proteins | sample Subgroupgradi54m_FD_187454 | JGI IMG/M metagenome (GOLD analysis project Ga0209515, IMG submission 187454) | Subsurface groundwater microbial communities from S. Glens Falls, New York, USA - GMW60B uncontaminated upgradient, 5.4 m (SPAdes)... ... | reverse complement strand
AGGCGGTCTTGCATTGGGCTTATGATAGCCGCCGGCTATGATTTTAAGATGGAATTGTTGAGGATAAATCAGTTATCGGTCTTCCGAACCGATTTATAGCCGAATTCCTCAATGAAAAATGTCCCTAAAAACTCACAAATGTCCGATAAATGTCCGTTATCGTATTTGGTATTTCCGGCCTCTTTTTTCGCCGGTTTCCTTGAATATTTTTTTAGCCACTAATCCCTGCAAATCTCGATATAAGGTTTTTTCCGTCACATCAGGAAATGCTTTTTTAAGAGCAGACAAGTTAATACTGCTATTTTCTTTTGCACAGCGGACCGCTTTCATTTGCCGCTCGTTCAAACCCATGCGCCACGGCGTTAACAATTGCCTCCTGGATGGAAAACTCCAGAATTTCAAATGGCCGGTGAAACCGGGACGATCCCGCTTTCTGAAAATTCGACGGTATTTTTATTGGCAGTTTAGTGCACTTGCGATCCTGAGGCTTACACCCGCCTCCTGCCAGAATCCTTCTGGTAAAACAGGCTGTTTCCAGTAAGATAGGACTCTGTAAACACTTACAGATCTATGAAAACAAAAATATTTATCAGCAGTGTCCAGAAAGAGTTTGCGGAAGAGCGGAGAGCGCTTAAGGCGTATATCCAGGGCGATGCTCTGCTTAGCCGCTTCTTCGAAGCCTTCCTCTTTGAGGATCTCCCTGCTTCTGACCGTAAAGCCAAGACTCTTTTTCTTGAAGAAGTCCGCCGCTCGGGTTTGTATCTGGCCCTTCTTGGCAATCAATACGGTGTGAAGGATTCCTCGGGGCTTTCATCCACGCATCATGAATTTAAAGAAGCCACACAGCTCGGAAAGCCGCGTTTGATTTTCGTCAAAGGTGCTGATGATAAAGCCCGAGATCCGAAAATGAGGGTTTTGGTTTCTGCGGTTGGCAAGCAGCTTATTCGCCGCAGGTTCACCAGTTCTGCCGATTTGAATCCTGCGGTTTACGCAAGTTTAGTGGATTATCTGGAATCTTCCGGCCTTCTTCGATTTGGGCCATTCGATGCTGCGATTTGTAAAGATGCCGCGATCAAGGATTTGTCTGTTTCTAAAATCCGCCGGTTTGTGGGCATCGCTCGTGAAGCCCGGGGTTTTCCTTTGCCAGCGAATGCTTCTGTTAAGCAAATTTTAACCCACCTAAATCTTCTTCATAATGACATGCCAACCCATGCAGCTATTCTTCTTTTTGGCCACAAGCCGCAGCGTTTTCTGATTTCCTCTGAAATCAAGTGCGCTCATTTTCATGGAACCGAAGTTCAAAAACCTATTCCTTTTTATCAGGTTTACAAAGGAACGACTTTCGAGCTGGTGGATCAGGCCGTGAATTTTGTTTTATCCAAAATTAATCTTGCGGTGGGAACGCGCGAACATAGCACTCAAGCCCCGGTGGAATATGAAATGCCGCCTGAAGTGGTTCGCGAAGCCATTGTGAATGCCGTTGCGCATCGGGATTACACGAGCAACGGCAGTGTGCAGGTGATGCTTTTCTCAGATCGCCTTGAGGTTTGGAATCCGGGAACCTTACCGCCTTCACTGACACTTGAAAAACTCCGGCATCCGCACGGCTCGGTACCGGGGAATCCTTTGCTGGCTGAACCTCTTTATTTGACCAAATACATTGAACGCATGGGTACAGGAACAGGCGATATGATTGCCCGATGTCGCAAGGCAGGCCTAAAAGAGCCTCAGTTCACACTTACCGACGGTTTTGTAATTACTCTCCGCCGTAAGCCTGGCCGGGCGTTTAAAGCTGTTGGAGGGGATGATGAGCAGCCGGAGTCCAGTACTAGTCCAGTACCAGTCCAGTACCAGTCGTTAGAAGAACGCATTCTGGCTTTGCTGAGTAAAGAGGCATTGCCGGTTTCCTTTATTTCAAAACACCTAAGGCAAAAAAAGGTTTCCGGCCAGCTCAAGGTCGTTTTAAATAAACTTCTGAAAGATTCACTTATTGAGTTTACTATTCCCGAAAAACCCAACAGTCGACTTCAAAAATACAAGCGCACAGCTAAAGGTAGTGTGTGGCTGGGTAGGAAAAAATAAGAAAAGATGACAGCGGATGAATATTTGCAATCATTAATTACGAAATACAGGTCATCGACAGGTCAAGGTAGTCCTGCGTATAACGCAGGGAATGCTATTTATCCAATCATTCAGCAATGGGCTGGACAACAGTTGCGGGAAGCCTATTTCTCTGGCTCGAACGCTAAAGGTACGGCTATTCATGGCACAACCGATGTTGATTTGTTTATCTCTTTAAAGTCGGATACTCAGAAAACCTTAAAAGAGTTATTTGGACTGCTCTTTACTAAGATGGTGCAAAGCGGGTATGCAAGCGCGCGAAAACAAAATGTTTCAATCCATGTAGTTCATAATGGGATGGATGTAGATTTGGTTCCGGCTGTCCATCTAGGGGGCAATTCAGAAGATCATTGGCTTTACGTCAATAAGCCCAATCGAGAGAGAACGAAAACGAATGTGAGTACTCATGTTGAATTTGTTCGCAATTCGGGACGAGGGAATGAAATAATCCTTACAAAGATATGGCGAAAAAACAACAATCTGGATTTCCCTTCATTTTATCTTGAGCTTGCAGTGATTGAGGCCTTGAAATACAAACGCTCAGGTTTGGCGGATCACTTCCTTTCCGTCTTGGATTATTTTTCAAATGGGTTTTTGTCAGCGCAGTTTGTCGACCCGGCCAACACGAATAACATTATTTCTAATGATTTAACAGATGCTGAAAAGAAAACCATTGGTGCGCAGGCATCGCAAAGTAGACGGCAGCAGGCGTGGGAAAGTATCGTATGGTAAAAGGCAAAACTCGTATAAACATTAGGGATATTTTTCTTGGGTTGCAAGAGCAGATGCGAGCCAAGCTAAGTCTGAATAGGAAAATATTAACTCATCCCGTTGCGAAAGGTGATGCAACCGAACTTGAATGGATTGATATGCTCTCGGCATATTTACCGAGTCGTTATCGTACTGATCGGGCTTTTGTTATTGATTACGAAGGCAGTATCAGCGAGCAAATAGATATTGTGATATATGACAGGCACTATTCGCCTTTTATCCTCAAACAAAACGGCGCCACATATATCCCAGCCGAAAGCGTCTATGCGGTAATAGAAGTTAAGCCAACTTTAAACCCGGCGAGCATCGAATATGCATCAAAAAAAGCAGCGTCTGTGCGTCGGTTAAAACGGACAGCAGCGTCTATTGTGCACGCTGGTGGTAAAATCGATACACCCAAAAACCCCTTTAATGTGCTCGCAGGCCTTTTGACGATTGATGGCAAATGTAGTCCTGCGTTAGAGACAAAACTTACAAAATTGATACCGGAAAAATTCCTACACTTTGGGTGTTCGCTGGACCATGTTTCCTTTTGGTTCAAACAACAGGGAGGAGACAATTATTCTTTTAAGAAGAGTTCTCAAAGTGAGGCCCTTATATTCTTTTTCCTTAATTTGCTTTCAGAACTTCAGCAACTCGGTACAGTTTCCGCAATTGACATGAGTTCATATATCAAGGCTTTGAAAAACAAAAAGAGCGTAGGATAATGTGAATGTAAAAATTGACCCCAAAGCTCTAAACTCTGTAGCTGAAAATATGTCGCACCATGCTCTCGAGAATTGGGAAATGAGTTTTGCCCTAGCGATTCAAAAAATTGCTCCGCAACACAGGAACAAAGCTGGCATCCTTTTACCTGTTGTTCCTAATCTTTCCCAATGGGACGATTATTTGTCGTCGGTTCGAATGGAATGGCAGCAAGACTGGAAGCGTATTATCGATCAATGCCCAGGCTGTGTTCTTTTGCTTTATGCTGGTTTAGCTTTCTACAAATATGATGACAACACGTTTTGGCCACAATTTTCCCTAGCCATAGGCACTGATCCATTACCCGTGAATCAACAACAGGCGATCAATAGTGCGTTTGCAAAAGCAGCTGAATATTTTGGTCTAAAACTTAAGCTTCGAGACAGAGGAACGGATTTCGTTGGCACCGCTATTCATTACATCGGTATCCCGCTCTCCTTGTGGGATGGATTCCTCGATATTTGCGAATGGACTTTATGGCGCAAGGATTGGGAAACGTTATCTGATGAAGAATGGGGGCAAGTTGTTGAGAAACGATCAGGCAGTCGGCGCCGACTGAAAAAATTTTTGCTTGGCAATCGCGCCACCGCGAGCAGTTTTGTTCAAGAGATGCTTGATGCCCGAGAAATACTCATGACTGACGCAAGCTTGCCGATTAGCAGTATTGCGCAGGCCAGTATTCTGCGCATCGAATATTTTGACGAGGTTCCCGAGACGGCAGAATTTTTGCGCCCACAAAATCCAGAATCTCTTTTTCAAGATCGCGCTAGATTGATGTGGAATGAGCAAAGACGACGAATAAGTCTTTATTTGCCGGCCGTAAAGCAAGAAAAATTGCCGCTGAATTGGCGCATAGGGACAGATGCTCGAAAGGCTTCGACCACTCCGGATGAATTACTTCTGGACTCGAAGGCATTTCATAACCCGTTGCTTTTAATGCTGGAGTCAAAGAAACAAAGCGAGGTTCAACGATTGCAGGGTTTGGAACCTTGGGGTCTTTTTGATTTAGAGAGTGGGGGCCGCCAAGTCGTTAATCCTGATCGTGATGAGTTACCGCTGAAGAATTACTTGCTGGTTTCCCAAACGAAGATCGATGTGCTTTCTCGGGAAGAATTTGATGAGGAAGGGAATCCGTTGAATGAACCATTTGAGCTATCGGATGGAACAATATGTTTTGTGACGCGCCTTTGGCCTACCGGGAAATACGCTGAGCTTTGTTTAAGGGAAAAGGATGGAAATACCAAAACAATTCGATTCAGAACGAAAGCTAAAATTGAAGCTAGATTTTTTGCCGGGAAAGAAGAGCAAGCTGCCTATTTTAGCCGTATACAAGACAGGGTGAAAATCGAGCAGTGGCCTGTTTTATGCGTTTCTATTCCACGCGGTTATTTCCGAGACAACAAAACTGAACTAGAGGAAAGGTTTAATGTTTTTATAGATGACAAATTAGCTGATGGTCAATGGAAAAGCGCGACTATGCAAGATAATGACAAAGAATTCTATTTTTGGGAATGGAGTAGTAGCCGACCCGTCTTGGAGTTGGTTAATAAATCGAGTGTCGCGAAGAATTTCCAAGAACTTAACAAGTTTTGTCGATTTCCGACTCTGCGGGGGGAAAGGCTGTTGTCTATAAGATCGCCAGAATTTACGGTGCCATACAAAATCTACAAAGACGAGCCAAAGCATGGCATGGGTAAATGTTGGAAGAATCTTCCTGGCGCATTTCTACCGTGGTTTCTCCTTTGCCAATCAAGCGAAGGGATGAAATGGGATGACTTAATGTTAGCCAAGGATGTCATCGCTCCCAATTTACGTATTTCATATTCTCTACTACGAAAATATGAGGATCAGGGAATGCTTTTGCAACGAGGGCGCAAATGGGAGATTCGTGAGTCCCGGGCGACGTTGAGATCTTTAAGTGGTGACGGGTGCCAAATGGAGTATTGCGGCGATCCCTCAATACTTTGGGGATTATATCGTCGAATGTATCATGAAAGACCAAATTGCGATCTACCTATTATTGAAATTATAGATAAAAGAGGTTGGATTCCGTATCTTCAAATAATTTGGCATTCAAGTTTGCGCAGTGCGCTTGAAAGGTGTCTGAGAAATTACAAAGTCGTAATAAGCAGACAATTATGGACTCATTAACTTCTCGCTTCCAAAAGGAAGTATTTTCGCCGTATCTAGACTTGCTCAGGACTGGCTATAGATTCCATCCGGCCTTTAATCACGCAAAAAAAATATGGGAACAAAAATTAACGGCGGAAGAATTGGTTAATGGCCCTTATCTGGAGAAGTCACAAATTTATAAGGAAGGCGAACCTCTAAACAATCTACCTCTGCATGAGAAGACCAAAGCAACAATCCACAAGCGCTTAGAAGGCCGTGGTCTTTGGAAGCATCAAACGGATGCACTTGGTTTGCTTCTCAATGGAGAGAATGCTGTTATAGCTACTGGTACAAGCAGTGGCAAGACTCTATGTTACCAAATTCCTATACTAGATGACCTGCTCCGTGACCCGTCTCCGGGCCTACGCGCTGTAATTATTTATCCGCTTAATGCCCTAGTAAATGACCAACTTACTGAATGGGAAAAAATGCTTGGCGAACATTCGAAAATTACTTTTGCGCGCTTTACTGGACAAACACCGGATACACAAATTGAATATGAAAAAAAACTCAGAGAAACATTTCGTGAACAGCTAGTCAATCAACATATTACTCAGCAAGAATTACAGCGAAGCATTACACAGCTGGTAGAAAAGCAGCTACGCGAGGATATCCCGAATCGCCTCAATCACCGCGAAGCAATTCGATCCAATCCACCCCAGATACTTATAACCAATTTCTCAATGCTGGAATATTTGCTAGAGCGACCTATTGATGCCACGATTTTTCAGCGTGCTCGCCTCAAGTTTCTTGTACTAGATGAAGCCCATGCCTACCGAGGTGTACAGGCAACGGAAATTGCGTTTCTTGTGAGAAGGCTAAAAGATCGTCTAGGATTAGAAAAACTCATCTGTATTGCAACGTCAGCTACTTTGGGAAAGCAAAATGATCCTGAAAGTAAAAAGAAGGTCCGTGAGTTTGCGTCTGATCTTTTTAATGACAGCTTTAATGATGACAACCCAATTTATGGGAGTCCATCAGAACTCGTACTTCAACAGCCAGCAGTTTATCCAACGTCGAATAAATACCTAAAAGCTGCCGAGATCTTAAGAGACAACCCCAAGGTCGATCTGCGTCCTTATCTGGGGATGAACAGGTCAGAAGAGAGCCTCGCAGCCTCTCTTGGTTATGATGGCAATCTTTATCGTCTTCGCAAAGAAATATTAACCAAACCTACATTATTGAAAGATGCAGCTAAATTGTTATGGCCGGTCGACCCGCAGGCAGAAGACGGTATACAGGCTTTATTAGAAATTATTGCTACGGCGAAAGCGGATGAGTGTCACGAAGACTTGCTGCCTACGCGGCTGCATTATTTTGTCAAAGCACAAGACGGTTTGCATATTTGCTTACACAAACTTTGCCCGGGTCGGAAAGATGGAAAAGCCACCTTCTTTGTGTCAAGAAAGAGTGAAACAGAAACGCCAGAAGGCGATTGCCCCGATTGTTATAAGATCGGCCGTAAGTCAAAGCTTGTGGAAGTGGTTACCTGCCGCAAATGTGGGTATCTTTACGGGGCCATGCAAGATTTAGGACCGCGACGGGCTCAAAATCCAGAGAGTGGCGAAGAATTAAAACCCCATTTCGATTCTTTTAGCACTGAGCTTGGTTGGGTCGCTGATTCGTATTGGTCATATTTTAGCGTCGAGGATGATCTTCCATACCCAATTGAATTAAAATCTGACGGCGAAGATGATGACCAAGACGATCTATTTTTGAAGCCCGCCGAATTGGAATGGTGTGTGATCTGCGGAAAAAAGAAAGACGATGGTGAAGGAGATAATTGTCATTGTGAGAAACCGCATCTGCGAAAGATAAAAATCTTTCACCGTCAATGCCCCCACTCTGGAAAAGCTAAAGATCGCGAAAACCTTTACAGTCAGGAAAAATCGTTACTAACGTCTTGTCCAAATTGTGGAGCTCGTAACGTCTGCATAGAGCCTGTTCACCGATTTCAAGAGTCTGACGACGAAATGGGATTGGCCATGGCTATTCCACTCGCTGACTTTCAAGTTAGTCCAGCAACAGGAAAAAATAAGCATCCCCGTAAACTTCTTTGCTTTACCGATCATCGGCAACGCGCCGCCGCCTTTCCTTCTTTGTTGGAAGAGGAGACATTTCCGCATGACATGGGTCGAAAGATCGTAGAGATTGTCGCTAGTGAAGAAAAGCCGCTGGATTTAGTTAATTTGGGAGAGCGTTTGGCCGAGATTAGTGACCCTCAATCAAAAAACCATGACTCCGATTTTTTTCTTCCCGTATCTCGTTATCCCGATGAAGAATTAGATGCTAAAGAAAAACGCAATCTCTGGGTAGCAGAGACGTTTGCCTATTTTGGAATTCCCGATTCAGCTCGAGAGTCGGCGGAAGATCTTGGCCTGGTTGCCGTGGAATATCGTCTTAAAGATACTGAGAAGGCGGCATTCTATCGCTTATTTACTCCATACAATCTAACGCCTAAGGAGATTGATTCGCTTCTTCAAATACTAATGGGTTACATGCGGCAAAAAAAGGCATTTACACTTCCAAAAGGGCGTGTGCAGCCTGATGACCCAGCATTTGGAATAGTAACGGCTGACATTGCTCATGTTTTACGCTATGAGGGAATCAGAAATACTAATGGATGGTTACCGCGTGGTAAAAGAGACAGTGTAACTACTGACTACTTACGACGAGCACTCCAGCTTCAACGAGAAAATGCGCTTGTTCTTGCTGAAGAAATATGGAATTTTTTAATTTCGCAATCCTTATTGATCGGAAACAACGAAAGAAATAAATGGAAATTAGCTCACGAATTGCTGTTCGTTGCTAGGCCAGCATCAAGGTTCGTATGCGATCGTTGCGGTATCGTAACAGCATACTCAGTGAATAAATGCTGTCCCCGAAAAGAATGTTCGGGCACCCTAGAACCACGCTCTTTTAATCCAACACTAGAAAATATTATAGCGCGCTGGGTTTCTGGAGCGGGCAAACCACGATTTACTACTTTGAAGTCCGAGGAGCATACTGCACAAATAAACAAAGATTTGGCCAAGTCCATTGAAGATTCATTTCGCGATGGGAGTATAAATCTTCTTAGTAGCACGACAACCTTTGAAATGGGTATTAGTATTGGTGATTTACAAAAGGTATTGCTTCGTAATGCGCCTCCTTCTAGCGCAAGCTACGTTCAGCGTGTAGGCCGGGCGGGTCGCGACAAAGATAAGAACTCAGTCTGCGTTACTCTTTGTCGACGTACAAAATATGATGCCGATGCCTGGAGTGATCCACCACGCCTCATGTCCGGCGAGGTTAGAACGCCAACGGTTTTTACACAGAATAAAGTGATAGCGCAGAGACATTTTAACGCTGTAGTTTTCGCAAAATTCCTTCGTGAGAAAATCGCAGAGGAACTTGTGCTTGGGCAGGTCAAACAGTCCATTCGTTTGGAATTTTTCTTACATCCCGAAGCTCGCGTCGGTATTCCTGAAAGTTGGTTTCAGTCCCCTAAGGGACTATTTCTGAATTTTATAGAATGGCTAGGGCCGAAGGGCGAAACGGATTTTTTTAAGACAGGCGCAGGGCGTTCTTTAAGTTTTGCTGTTTCAGATTTTGAGAGCGGGAAGGCGGCTGCATCCGAAAAATATATGGGGGTACTCGAGTCCATAAAAGAAGAAGTGGTTGCGTTGATGGCAGAGTATAAAAGACTAAAAGATGAAGATCTTCTCATGGGGGCAGAAGATATCGGACGTTCTATAAAGAACCTGCTTAGCGGTGGTTCTGGTGGAGTTATAGACGTATTAGCCAAACGCGGGTTTCTGCCACGTTACGCCTTTCCGTTGGATGTGGTGACTCTTGAGACAGGTAAAACTCGGTGGTCGCGCGATGCTGATGTGGAATTAGCGCGTGACCGTGGTATTGCCATTGCAGAGTTTGCTCCTGGGGCTCAAATCATTGCGCATAAAAAAGTTTTTACTAGTGAGGGCCTTTATGTAGTAAGCAAAATGGATAAACCTAAGAGAGAATGGTACTCAAAATGCCCAACGTGTGAGCAAATACGAACGGCTCAGACACAGGAAGCGCTAATTAAGCCGTGCGCCGTGTGTCAACGGCCTATCACCGCTCAGTATACCGCCCCCTTTGTTGAACCTCTCGCATTTAGTGTGCGTATAGAAGAAAAAAATCATACCGCAAGATTCCGTCGAAGCACATTAATTCGTCAGCGGCAAACGCTTACACATTTTATTGATCAAGTCGATAACGAAAATTTTAAGGATTTTGGTTTATTCCGTTTGGCATTAAAAGAAACCGGTATCTTATTTCGCTATAACTTAGGGCCGGAAAATAAAGGATTTATGCTTTGCCCCGAGTGCGGATGCAGCGAACCATTTCGTGGATATAAAGCGGGGAAAAAACATAAAAAACTCCGGACTTTCTCAGGAAGCATGGAATGTAAACATGAGCAATCATGGACTAAACCGATCGCATACGGCCATCAGTTCCCCAGTTTTTGTCTCATTGCTCGTCCGACAATCACACATAATACAGAATCACTCGCTTTTGCTCTGCAAAGGGGGTTGTGCGCCGCTTTGGATATCGAGACATCCGATATCGGTGTGTCATGGCGATGGTTCGCTAACAAGAATGAAAAAACAGGATCAGAGATTATCCTTTATGACCATACTCCCGGTGGTGCTGGGTTCGTAAAGGAAGGCTTCGGAAATTGGGAAAAAGTTGTGAAAGAAGCCCAACAGCTTTGCGCAAATTGCACGTGCGAAAAGGCGTGCTATGATTGCTTGAAAAACTATGGGAATCAATCTCATCATGAAAAATTAGACCGCTTTGGTGTGATTAATTTCTTCACAATGGGCGACAAACTAGAATCGTTACCGGTTGCACCAGGCTAAGGATTCAATGCGACGAGGATTTGAGGAAATTCTTCAGTTGGCCGAAACAGCGTCGAAATGGGATTTGGATACGAATGAAGGGTATGAGAAATTCCGTTTTTTTGCATTGGAGAATGGAGTCAAAGAGGAAAACCTTGTTTATTACCTCAACGCCTACCAAGCGGCTGGAGAATCGGGGCTGAAGGCGCTGACCTACAAAAAGCCGATCTCTGAAGAAGTGCGGATTGAAGCAAGCCGGAAGATGAATGAGTATTTTGCCGCGCGGCTCCCCAAGAATGAACATGCGGGAAAGCTCTGGTTCCAGGTGGTCGTCAAGGATAACCGGATCACGGCTTCTGAAAGACGGCCTTATTTTCAAGATCCCTCCAAAACCACCACCAGCGAGTTTTTCCAGGTTCGCTACACAGATTATGATGGTCAGTGGCACCTGTATTGGAAACGCGCATCCGGAAAATGGTGGCCTTACGTTCTTACCCGCAAAATCGAATCTATTGACGACTGCCTCGTTGAACTCGAATCTGATCCCCGCCACTGCTTTCTAGGCTGAAGCAAAGCACTTATTTACTAAACCTGCCCTTAATTTCCGGCGTTCTTAGCCGGTCTAAAAAATAAATTTCCAGAGAGATACTTTTCATAGCATTTTTGTTCTTTTTAGCCCTTCTTTATAAAAAATTCCAAAAACCTGTGAATACCTAATCCGAAATAGGGTGTTTTGGCCCAATACTATGGAGAGGTGTTTTTCTGATTTTTGTCAGAAAAGTACACTTTCCTAGCGCAGGACCCGCTGATTTTGACCAATACTATGAGAGGACTGTTTGTTCCGGTAGGCCGGCCGGGATGCTCATTTTATAGAGTATCGCCGTCACACCGGGGAGAAGAGGAGGGGCGAAGTTGTCTACGCTCCCCACGTTATCGTAAGTCATTGCGCCGCTTGCCTTCGTGATTGAAGACGCGCTCCCGACCACAGTCCCGCAACATAGTGAGTTGGTACTGTGGTCGGGAGCTTGAACGGACTTCGGCAAGCGGCGGAAAGGAGTCGTTTTCGTGATTATTACCAAAAGAGATCTTTTGATTTTGTGGGTATGTTTGCAGCAAAAGTT
>Ga0209515_10008667_pt1 | contig 11797 bp, 17 predicted proteins | sample Subgroupgradi54m_FD_187454 | JGI IMG/M metagenome (GOLD analysis project Ga0209515, IMG submission 187454) | Subsurface groundwater microbial communities from S. Glens Falls, New York, USA - GMW60B uncontaminated upgradient, 5.4 m (SPAdes)... ... | reverse complement strand
AATTAGTGCAGATAAGAAAACACCGAAGGGAGTGTGACCTTCCAATTGTTTGATGTAAACTCAAATTTTCCAGAACTTTCTTGTCCTTACAAAGCTTTTCTGCGCTTCAAGCAAGTCGTTGTAGTAGTCGAGCTCGTCTTCCCTAAGCCTCCCGAGCATCCGCGCGGCAGTTTCGGCGCCAACGCCATAGGTTCCAAGCGCCACCAGAGCTTTTTTTCCGTACGCTTCAATTAGCGACTCCACCCTGCGCGCCTGAGCAAGCTGGCGCCTCTCATCTGATTTCAACTCTTTTCCTTCGGCGCTCTTTTTTATCACTTCAGAATATTCTGCTAGAGTCAACTGGCTGCTTCCGCAGTGGGGGCACTTTACCTTTTCATCAAGTTCCTTGTTCACGCTGGAGAAAGTGTTTGAGCAGTAGTTGCAGGCAAGGCTGGTGGTTTTTTCCAACAGGTTTTGCTTGAATGCCTCGAGCAATTCGCTTGAGGCTTGCGTGGGCGCCAGCATTTCGCCCCATCCGCCAAACTCTAGGAATTCTTTTGCCAAGGGTGAGAAGTCATTTCTAAAAACCCTTACGATTTCCCTTGCCTTTCGCAAAGCTTCCGCAGCTGCAGAGGCGTCCAACTTCTCGTACAATATTTCTTTCATCGCCTCTTCCCAAACTGGCGTGTTTGCGTGGGCTTCAACCAGCCTTTTCAAGTTTATTGCGCGCAAGTCGGCGTCCCTTTGAAGCAAGCCGAACCTTCGCGCGCAGTCGGCAAAGCTTTTCCTAAACATTGCAGTGGCCGGCAGCGCCTGCAACAGTATTTTGCGCACTTCGTCTGGCTTGAGGTTTTTTAGCAAGTCTGCAAATTTGTCTTCCTCCATTGGCTTTGCAAAATCGAATACAATCGAGTACGCAGAAATCCTTGTAAAAACAGAGCCGCGAGTTTTTTCTGCGCACAGGCTTGAAAGCACTCGTGCAAGCGCTTGGTTTGCGTTGCTTCCTGCAAAAGTGTGCAGCACAACCGTCCTGCCGCTTGCTTCAATGAACATTTTGCCTGCTTGTGGGGTGAAAAACTTTGCTTGCGTTGCTGCAAAGCTGATTATCTTTCCTGCAGCGTCGCTTGTGCAGTGGTATTCCTGCTCGAGTTGCTTGTGCACCTTCTCTTTGTGCGGTGATTGTTCGTTGCCGGCTTTGCCTGCCAGCTCCAGTAATGCCAGCACTCCTGCGGCGCTCTCTGGCGAGACGGGTATTTCCTCTCCCACCCAATCAGGTATTGCTGCAGTGGCGTCCCCGCTTTGCTCCACTACCACTTCGTCGTCGGTAACTGAAAGCACTCTCCAAGGAATTCCCCTTGTAATGAAAACCGCCCCTTCCGAGAGGTATTCTGCAACGAATGACTCGTCAAGCAGGGCAACGTTTTTTCTGTCAGTTGCATTTTTGACAAAATACTTTCTTGAAGAAGAAATTGTTGACACGTTTTCGTAATAGTAGAGTTTTGTCGCGCGTGTGGTTGCAAGGTGCGCGTAATCATCGGAAATGTGCAGCAGCTTCTGGTTTTTCAATTGCCTGCAAACTAGAAGGAACTCCTGCGGTGTGAGGGAAGCGTATGGAAGCGCGCGCTTGAGCGTTTCGTACGCGTTTTTTGTGCTAACCGGCGCCGGGGGAGTTGCGTTTGCAGTTGCGTCATACCTTCCTTGCGTCTGCGTCCCCTCACAGTCTAGAACTATTCCCGCTATCTGGTGCGCCAGCACGTCGTAGGGCTTGTCTTCCCAAGTTGTTTGCTCCAATTTTCCTTCCAGTGCTTGTTTTGCCATCACTGCGCTCTCAACGCAGTCAAGCCCGCTCACTGCAATCACAATTCCTTTAGGCACCTTGCTCTTGCTGTGCCCGCTTCTTCCCACCCTTTGAAGCAGGCGCGCAGCTTGCCTCGGCGAATGGTACTGCACCACTAAATTCACTTTGCCTACGTCTATGCCTAGCTCCAGAGAGCTTGTGCAAATTATTGCTTTGAGCGCGCCTTCCCCCTCCTTTTGCTTGAATTTTTCTTCCGCCTGCAGGCGCGCCTCTTTTGCAAGCGATCCGTGGTGCACTCCAATGATTTTTTTCAACTCCTCTGCCTGGTAGAGCAGCGAGGCAAGCGATTCTGCAAGCGAGCGCGTGTTTACAAACACCAGAGTGTTTTCGTGCGTTTCAATGAGTTCTTTTATGCGCGCAACTCTCGCACTCGAGTTTGCATCGAGCTTCCACAACTTGTCGGAGCCGAACGAGCCTTTTGTTGGAAACTCTATTTTTACGTCAATTTTTCGCTCCAATTCACTTTTTACAGGCATTGCATCGGCTGCAACGAATTTTGCAACTTTTTCCGGCGAGCCTACAGTTGCGCTCAAGCCCACTATCTGCACTGTAGCATCTTCTTTTCTTTCCTTCACCCTGTTTTTGAGCCTTTCCAAGGCAGCTGCAAGCTGGGTTCCCCTCTTGCTGTCAACCAACTCGTGCACTTCGTCTATTACCACCCACTCGACGTTGCGCAAGCTATTCCTTAGCGGGCCGATTAGCAGCGAATTAAGCGTTTCAGGAGTTGTAACAAGCACTTGCGGCGGGTTGTCCCTCTGCTTGACTCTCTCCGAGGCAGTGGTATCGCCGTGCCTTACTGCCAAACTCACTCCAGTGAGCTTGCACCAGTACTTCATTCGCTCCAACATGTCCCTGTTCAAGGCCTTCAACGGCGTAATGTAGAGAAAACGCAGCCCTTGCGCAGAATTGCTTTGCAGCAGCTTGCTTAGAACAGGCAGGAATGCCGCTTCCGTCTTTCCAAAGCCCGTCGGCGCTATAGCGAGCACGTTTTGCCCCTGCATTACAAGCGGTATTACCTTGTTTTGTATGTCAGTGGGCTCTCCAAAGCGCGCTTTCGCTAGCTTGGCAATCCTTTCTTCAAGCAAGCCAAATGAGTTGGAAATGCTTTTTACCTCGTAATTTTCCATTTTTAGAGCCGCTACATTATCCATAAAATGCCGTCGGCTGCAAGCCCAGTACGGACTCGCAGCCTAAAGTTTTCCTACAAACTAGTTCTGCATTCTCAAAGTAATAAGGTTTTCAGTGAAAAGGAGGAAGCTGGAGGCTTTTTTTCGTTCAGTAGTCTATCTAAATGTTTTGTACCATTTTTCGTATTCCTTGTGGGTTGCAAAGCAGTGTACCACTTGTATTTCTTCTCCTTCTATTCCGTAAACCATCCGCGCTTGCCTTGTTACGTCTTCCACGTTGTAAGGGAGCCCGAATTTGAGGTGCCTGCGCGGTGGCATTGAAGCTATTTTTTGCATGCGTTTGGCAAAAAGCCGCGCTAGCTGGGGATCCATTTTAGAGAGTTCTTCATCGGCCTTTTGTGAAGTTGTTAGCTGCAAGTAAAATCACGTTTTTTACTTGTCGTACTTCGCCAGTATTTTTTCTAGGGTGACGGTTTTGACCCTACCCTGGCGAATTTCTTGCATCTCGAATTCAATGCCTTTGTTAACCAGCCTCACTTCCTCTTCATCAATTTGCCTCTGGTAAACCACCAGCGCCTGCCGAATTACCTCAGTCTGATTTCCAGCATAGCCCCTCTCTATGAATTTTTCAATTATTGCCTCGTAAGGAGCGCCCAAATTAACATTCACGCATACCACCAACAGTATAATGTGCATTCTACTATATATTGTCTGCTTATTTAGTGTGCATTGTAGTGCCATTGCATCCGGCGTGGAATTTGAGTTTAACCTACCTTGTTTTTAGTTGAAAAGGAGGAAGCCGGTGTCTTCTTTTAGATGTTGAGCCATTTCTTGAGTTTTTCCATCGGTTCGCGCACGGTATTTTCCAGTTTGCCCGTCTGGTACAATTCGTCGAACTTGGGTTGTGGCTTCTTTCTGTCTACGCTCTCATCGAGCTTCTTTGCCTCTTCCTCTTTCTTGAAAGCCAGCTGTATGAGGTGGCAGGCAAATGCCAGTCCAAACGCTGCTAGAACCGCCATCATGCCCGTAATGAAGCGAATGTCAAGGCCTGCAAACTCATCAACTGGCGTGAGGTTTCCAAAGAGCTTGTAAAACACCATTGAAAAGACAATGAAAACCGGCCAGAAAGGGCTTGTCATACTCTCCCTTAGGCTGCGCGTACTTAAAAAACCGCCGCCAGTCACCCTCGCCCAAATGGCTCTAAAATGCCTTTTTAGCCACTTTCAGCTCGTTTTGGTGGAGTTAGCTCGCACAGATTTTTTGTGCCTAGTGAAAACAGTTTTTTGCAATTATTTTTTACTCTGCAAATTTTTCAATTTCACAATTTTTTTCGTTTTCGCCAGTTTTCAAATTTTTGCTTTTTGGCAGGCCTTCAACGCGCTTTTTCGTGTTTTGAAACAAGCCTACCCATTTTTTGCGCCAAACGCAGGCACCAGAAAGCTCAGTTTGAAGTTTTTGGAAAATTTTGGACAAAAATTTTGGCAAATCTTTTCGCCAGTTTTTGGCTTAGCGAAACCTCTTGGAAAACCATTAGTAAACCTTTTATACTTTGTTTACATTACTTGTATGTTTTACGAGGGAGAAAATGCACCGAATGGTTCGAGTGGATGAGAAAACTTATCGGAAATTGCACGAAATTGCCGGCGGGCTGCAAAAACAGCTCGGCCACAGAGTTTCGTTAAGCGATTCCTTAGATTATTTGCTCTCCAGGCAGCAAAAGCGCTTGAGGGGCTTTTGGAAGGCAATTAGGGAGAAAAACGAGCTGGGAAGGGCGGGGCGGGGGCCGCTGCGCAGGGCGCGGGTACGGAAAACTACCCAAAAACAGCAATTAGTTCATCTGCATATGAACCATCGTTTGGAAGTATCTTAGGCATTGGGTTTATATGTTTTGTCCATCCATGTTACTTTACCGAGGAAAAGTTTTATGAGGCAATCAGTCGACGACGTTAAGCGTCTAGTGTCTATTTTGAGCGAGCAGCTCGAGTTTGCCAGCGTGCGCGAGGACTTCGGCCAGATAGTAGTCTGCCTAGAGGCGCGCACCCTGGAAGACAAGCACGTTTCCTCGCTGCAAACCTTCTCGGCAGCGGTTACTGAGCGTGAAAGCGGCCACGCAGGCGCTTCCATAGACTTGGAATTGCCTTCCCGCAGGGTGTATTATATGCCTGCAGACAAGGGCGAAGACGGTGGGCCAATTGAGCTCAAGCAATTCCGCGACGAGCTCAAAAACGCCGGAATTAAAGTCTCACCCTGGAAATAAGTTCATTAGGGTATGAACTGGTTGATTTCTTGAAATTTATCCGTTTTCGCAGTACTTCTTTTCTTGAAGCCGAAAAAAAGCGGTTAATGGGTTTACGCGGCACTTCGGCAGATATATCAAAAGGAGTCGCAGATTTTCAACGAAAGGGTGGCCGGTTTGATCTTACGCAACATGTTGCTGGTGAGATGTCTGAGCATTATTCCTTGGGCATTTCTCACATCATCTTTGAACTCCGGTGGCGAGAGCAAAACCCTGGTTTTTTCAAGCAATTATTTTGGTGGAGGAAATACTCTAATTTGAAAAAATAGCAGTTCATTTGTGGACGAATTCCGGTGGCAGTCTTTTTATTTCTTGATGCTTATTTCTTTGTATGGCATTGCAACAGTATTTTAGAGATCATTTTGAGCAAATAAGTGGGCGAGTTCCACTCCGTTTTAGGCGTACTGCCTATCTTTCGCGCGAGCGCGACAAATTGTCCAAGCTTCTAGCTGACTTAAATGAGGCGGAACCATTCAATAAGCCACGATCGAGTGGTTTTTACGTCTTGGATTATCACGCGATGCTGGGCAACTTGGCTGTAGATTTGGCGAAAATTCGCAGTGAAATTAAGTGGCGCCAGCGTAACCGTGGCGTGTTTAAGCAAGTGTTTTTGCCAAGAAAATTCGGCAAAAAGTAGTTCATTTCTCAATGAACTTTATCGTTTTATTGAAATGGTGTGTTGGCTTCAAATTAGTGCGTTTCATTTTTTCCAACTAGTTTTTTGCAGTAAAGTGCCATTTGCGCTTCTTTTCAATACTTGCTTAGTGTTTGGGTCCCCCCTCATCCCACACGAGGCGCCTTTTCGGTTTTTATGAGATGGAAGAGGAAAGTGAAAACGAGTAGTTCGTTTAATTATGAACTTTTAGTGTTTCATGAAAATGAGATAGGTGTTTGGAAAAAGTGAGATGGCTTGTTAATTTGTTTCGTAAGCTTTTTGCACTTAAATAATATTCGGAGTCTTTTGCGACTACGAACCGACGGTTATTTATTTGTAAACTTTATATAGTATATCAATAAACAATGAATTCTTTGAGTTGAATGGTTGATGACGCAGTATACTCCTGAAGAAATAGCCGCGCTTCTCAAGCGCGTGGAAGACGAGACCTTTGACCGCACTCGAGGTGGTCGAGACAACCTTGGCATAACTATTGCCGCCTTCGCAACTGTGGATGGCGGTATGTTGCTGGTGGGTCAGGATGATTTGAAGAATGGTGGTGCAATCATAGGAATTTTTGAAGAAGATTTTCAAAAAGAATTTTCAAATGCAATTGCCAATGTTCAACCCGCGCCGCTTTGCCGCATTGACGTGGTTTCGGTTGATGAAAAAAAGCTTGCGCTAGTGAATATTCAAGACATAGGCACTCTCAAACCCTGCTCTTACAAGGGTGTTTTTTATGCGCGTAAGGGTCACTCCAGTGTGCAACTAAAGCCCGACGAAATTAAACGTTATCACCTGTTTCATGGCACTGCGAACGTTGAAGACATGCCTTCTCATGCCACTAAACTTGACATAGATGCTGATGAATTATCTTATTACGAGTCTAAATTACAGAAATCAAAGTCAAATATCGTCGATTCTGTTTCCTCTCCAAAGGGCGCCCTAACTTCCCGTGGCGTTATTGTCTTGGCCAGGAAGCCTATTGATTTTGTGGAAGGCGCTTTTGTTGAAATTCAGAAGTACGATAATATGCTGGCCGCCTCCCCGGTCCCGGTTGGATCAACAATAATTATCTCAAAGCCAGCGCGTCAGATGATTGAAGAAACAGTTTCAATTATTGAACAAAACCTGCCGGTTATCCGAGTTTATGAAGGGGCAAAAATGACACAATCTTCAGCAGTATCGATAAGCATAATTAGAGAAACCATCACAAATGCCGTGGTTCATCGCAACTATCGCAGCCATGAACACATTAGGGTGAGGATTTACGCCGACGGATTTGACATAAGCAATCCAGCGGCTATAACGCAACAAATGTGGCACGAGATTCAGGCTGCAAACACTACCTACCATCCAAACGAAGGCCTGTATACTTTCCTAAACCCAGTTTTGCTTTACGAAGGACGGGGTGAAGGCATCTGGAAGATACGAGAGGAGCTCAGGCGGCTGGGCAAGACTTCCCCTGAATTTAGGGTCATTGGAGATTCGCCCTCTGTGTTTTATGTCCGAATTAGCCTTTCGCCAGCCAAAGTAAGGGAAGCAAAACTACTCAAATTGATGAATGTTATAGAAAAAAAAGGCGAAATGACTTCTTCGGACGCAATGCGTCTTCTTAACGTTTCTCGCGTGACGGCAATAAAATTGCTCAACAGTCTAGTGAAGATTGGTGCGCTTCAACACGAAGGAAATACCCGGACGAGCCGATACCTGTTGCGCGCGAAATAATCGTTTTGGAAAAAGTGAGGTGCATTTTACCAGCCGAAGGGATGTTTTCCCGCAGATGGGAAAAAAGGATTATCGGGCTCTTTATTTCGAGTGTTATTTCTTTTCTTGTCTATTTTCTTAAGCCTGTCTTTGCTGGTTTTGGTAGAGTGGCAATTTGCGCAAAGGGCTTGACCGTTAGAGACTTCGGTTTTTCCGCCATCTTATTATGGTTTTATGTGGTCAAAGTGAGTATGTGACCGTGCGAGTTCTACATTACATTTTGCGCACCGATTTTTTTGGCGGTCAACTATGTCATTCTGTTGAGTTCTAGTAAAACTACGCCGAGAGTCGCGGTCAGATTTTCCTCGACTATGGGATTGGGGTTCAAAAACAGGGAGGCCAAAAGCATTGGTTTTTTGGGTTTGATTTCCAAATAAAACTTTGTTCAAGCCTTTATAATTAACCATTTTTCCACCGATATTATTATTGCTTTGGCTTTTAAAAACCTACTTCCCGTTTTTCGCCTTTGCCAGCGCTTACTTGCGTTTGTGTTGTTTCGCGTTTTTCCGGGATTGCTCGTGTTGTTCGAGCGTTGCGCCTGCGGCAATTCCTTTTTCGCGCAGCTTGTCCTGTATTTCGTAGATTGTTCTTCCGAGCAGTTCGCCCGCCTTGCCTGTTGAAATCTTGCCTTTTGAGAGAAGTTCTAGCACTCGCCTTCTAGGTGCGTAGTTTGGGAATTCTCGGTCTGTTTTGTCCCGCAAGTCGCTCAAATCAGCTTTGGCAAGCCACTTGGCAGAGCCGAACATGTTCTTTGGGACTTTACTTTTTTTGTCCTTCATTTTATCACCAGTTGCCTTTCACTGTTCCCTAATCCATTTTTGGTATTGCTTGTGGTCGCCTATGAATGCTATTGTTTTTGTCTTTGTTTTGTCGTCTTTTTCGAATGTTGCCCTGTAGCCTCCGACTTCCTCAACAAAAAAGGGAAGCCCGAAGCCCAGATGTCTAGAGGAAAAGTCTTCGCGCTCTAGTTGATTTATCTTCCTGATTATTCGCTCCTGAATTGGCCTATCTAGCGTCTTGAGTGCCTGCTTTGCACCCTCTGAATAAATTACTGAGTAAGTCACTTGAAGTCGCTCCTCTTGAAACCCAGTTCCTTGATAACTTCGTCGTGGGTGTAGGTTTTGATCTTTCCGGCCTTTATGTCCTTGCTTATTTTCTTCATTTTCTCCACAACGAGGGCATCCTCAATCTTTTGCGGATCCTCAAGCAAGTGGTACTCCTTGCCCAGCTCAAGCACTCCCGCGCGTAAAGCTTCAGTTTTAGTTTGAAAGTATCCCATGTCAACCAACCTCTCCAAAACGTATTCGGTCACTCCACCAAATTTCACTACAGTTTCCACCAAAACCACCTACTAAAATATGGGGTTTAGTGGTATTTTAACTTATTCGGGTTTGGCGGGCTTGTACAAAAATAGACTGGCTTTTGGAGTATTTAAGCAAACCGAGGGGTGGTTGCCGGTCTTGCCGCAGGCTTGCAGTTCCAAGTTTTTTTTATGACTAATCAATACTTTATTAAAGTATTAATTTAGTATATTTGCGGGTGGTTGGTTTGGCTTATGTTAGTGTCAATGCGCATGGGCAGGTTACTTTACCGGCGAAGATGAGGTCCAAGCTCGACATAGAGCCTGGCTCGACGTTGTTAGTTGAGGAAGAAAACTCAGAGATCATCCTGAGGAAGGCCAGGGTGGTGGAACAGTCTGTTTTGGACAAGCTAGAGCTCATTGCAGTGCGCCAAGGCACTACGCCGCAAGACGTTGTCAGGGCGGTGAGGAAAATCCGCAATAAAATTCACAGTGGAGGGGAATAGTTTTTGAATGCGTTGGAGGGCGTGGGGCTTTTCCTGGACACTACTGTCCTAATTACTGCGGCAGAAAATCGCGACAGGCACGCGTGGTGGATACTTTACCAAAGCAGTGCTAGGCTTTACTCCAACGAGTACTGCATGAAGGAATTGCGGTATTACTTGGGCAGGCGCAGGCAGCTTAACCAGCAGGAAACCAACGAAGTAATCGAAAGCATTAGGAAAAAAGTAATCGTGCTTTCAACTCCCCAGCAAAGTGAATACCTTAAACTTGATTTGCCGGACAAACTAAAATCAGATAAGCCAATAGTGAAAAGCGCGTTGGACGCCAACTTGATTCTCGTAACCCATGACCGCCTGCTTCATAAGGAAGCGAAAAAATACGTCAAAACATCTACGCCACAAGAACTTGTAGTCTGATCTTTTTTTGAGTTCCTCGAAGGGTTTGGGGTGTGGACACCTTCGTAAAGAGCCTTTCCGCACAAGCGGATTTCCCCCTAGTTTGCAGTTTTACCTGTTTTCCATTCGTCTCAAGCAATTTCTCAAGGTGCAGCTGGATTACCTGCCGTATTGTCAAAGGCGTATTCGAGCAGTTTTTGTTTGTACCATTCAGCAAGCCCTCGGCGCGCGTTTGCAATCAGTGAGTGTGAGAATTCGTGCCACAGCAGTTCCTTGACTGCCTCCTTGCATTCTTGTTCAAAGTCTTTTTCAACTTCTGTGATGAGCTTTCCAATGTCCTTTGCTTGGCCCGTCAGCTCGCCGTTTTCGCGCAGGTGCTGCACTGCCTTATGCCATCGCGGCTCTTTTGGAAAGCTCCGCATTATCCTTTCCTCTAGTGGAATGCCTTCCCCCCAGTTTTCGCGGTTGAGTTCCTTGAATTCCTCTCGCACTAACTTGCCAAAAACTGGCGCGCCAAGCATGTACGGCGCCAAGTGGTATTGCGAATAGTTCTTCACAACTAGTCCTTCCACAGTGGTGTTGCCCAAGGAGCTCTCATTTTTCAGCAGTTCCTCTATTTCGCCACTAGTTTTCATTTCACCTTCAAAGAGTAGTGGAGCGCATTCTAATCCCAGTTCGTCTGCCAAAGCTTTTTTCTCAGCGGGAAGAAGCCATCGGCCGCTGATTTTGGCGTCGAGGAGAAGCAGATTGTCTTTTGGCACGCGGCCGTACTCTAGCGTGTTCTGCTTCGGCATTTCCAGGTATTCAAATGCGAAAAATGCGTTTTGATATGTCTTGCCCGCAAAATGCTTTTCAGCTTGCGCAATTGCTTTCACGAACATTTTGTCAGGAGGCCTTTGTTCGGAGTAGGCGACTCCCTTGCTGCCGCAATGCATTCTCCCTTCAGCATCAAACCAGACTCGAAACTGGCTCCCGTCAAATTTTTCTTCAACAAACACCCTGCCTGCAAATAGGTTGGCGAGCATGGCGTCGCCGATGCCTAGTATTTTCGGGTAAGATTCCAGCAGCATGGTAAAAACACCTCCTTTTTTGAAACATGTTGGCACGCCCTTACTTCAATTGGCTCCTCTTGATTCCTGCTTTCTTGAGCACTGCATCCAATGGAATTGTCTTTCGTTTGCCTTCGTCCATTTCCTTGCTTATTTTTTCAATTTTTGCGGTAACGAGTTTTGCTTCTCGCCTGGTTGCGTTGCCGTTGCAGAAGCGGCAGTGGCACCTCTCTTTTTTTGGCACGTCGAAGATCGGCCTTACTATTTTCAGTCGTATTTCTTTAGTGGTTGGCATAGTGGCTATGGCGTCGGCGTTAACTGGGAGGACTTCGTTAAATTCTTCTGGGAAGTAGATGCACGGAAGCCCGTCCTTTTCGCCAATCTCCAGGCGCACTCCTCTCTTTAACTTGCCTGCTAAATAATTTTTGTTAGATTTCATTTTCTCAACCTCTATTTTTCACTTGCCTAAAATTAGACTAAATTTTGGAGTATTTAAGCAAACCGAGGGGTGGTTGCCGGTCTTGCCGCAGGCTATGCGAAATAGTCGTAGAACCAGTTTACTTGCTTGAACGGAAGGGGTTTGCTATCTTGGCAAGCAATCTTTTCCAAGTAGAAAGGGGTTTGGTTTTATGTTTTGCAATGGTTTCGCGAAAGCGCCTTTCAATCCTTCTTGGCATGCGAGCAAGCCACTTGGTTACAAGCCTTTTTTCTTGGTCGTTGGAAGCGTGTATTTGGCGGTTCCAAAGCTCTCGTTGCACTGCGTCGCGCAAGTACTCCAAGTCGTGTTCCTCCTCGCCTTTTCTCAATCCTGAAAGAAGCGCAGGGTCAATCAAGTGAGAATTGTTTTTAGAGTCAACTAAAATGTTG
>Ga0209515_10008666_pt1 | contig 11797 bp, 12 predicted proteins | sample Subgroupgradi54m_FD_187454 | JGI IMG/M metagenome (GOLD analysis project Ga0209515, IMG submission 187454) | Subsurface groundwater microbial communities from S. Glens Falls, New York, USA - GMW60B uncontaminated upgradient, 5.4 m (SPAdes)... ... | reverse complement strand
CGATCATTGCTCAGAGTGAGCATTAGATCCGTTAGCTTTGCGCCCCCCGGTTTCCCGGGGTTTGCCTTTTTCGTGATTCGAACTCAATTGTCAATCGACACCGTTGTACTCACAAGTAAACCCGATCCGTTTGATCCCTGTCAAGAGTTGAGAAAAATTTAGCCCGCCGCCACACGCTTCAACGCGGCCACGCGCGCGCAACTGTTCTCCAATTCCTGTGGCGATACGCGACGCTGTCGATATGCGGCAACCAGCGCGGAAAACGCCTCTCGTTGGGCGGCCACATCCCCGCAAAACAGGAGGAGGTCGTGCCCGGCCTCAATCGCCCGCACCGCCGCTTCCCCTTTGGGACATAACTCGCGTAGGGCGCCCATGTCCATGTCATCGGAAAAGACGACGCCGTCAAATCGCAGCTCCTCGCGGATCAACGTGCGGATCAACCGCGGCGAAAACGTCGCCGGCATTCCCGGCTGGCCTTCTAGGCGAGGATAACACACGTGTGAGGACATCAGCGATGCCACACCGGCGGTGATCGCGGCGCGAAACGGCGCCAAGTGTACCGTGCGCATCGCCTCCCACTCCAACTCCACCGTCGGCAGATACGTGTGGGGATCTTTCGGCACCGCGCCAAGCCCCGGGAAATGCTTGGCGCACGCCGCAACTCCGTTCTGCTGCAATCCTTGGATGCGCGCGACCGCCATCCGGGAGACCAGCGCCGGATCGCTGCCGTACGAGCGCGTGCCGATGATCGGATCGGATCCGGTGACCAACACATCGACGCACGGGGCCAGATTGATATTGATGCCTAGCGCGCGCAATTCCTTCGCCTCGATTTCGCCTTGGCGACGGACCGCCTCGGCGTCGCCGCGCGCGCCAATGGTGAATTGATCCGCGAAACGCGTCACACCGGACGCCAGCCGGATCACGGAACCGCCTTCATGATCGATCGCCACCAGGCATGTGGGTCCGAGCACCTCGCGGATCTGCGCGATAAGCCGTCGCAATTGCTTCGGAGATTCGAAATTGCGCGCAAACGGAATGACTCCGCCCGCGTGAATCGCGCGCAGATGCGCCGCTAACTCTGCCGTCAGCGTCGGCCCCGGCAACCCGACGATGAGTTGCTGGCCGACTTTTGCCTCAAGCGTGTCCATCGCGCCCGATTGTATACCACAGAACCATAGAATCACAGAAAAAGACTTTGAGTCACTCTGTGTTTCTGTGGAACTTCTGTGACATCTGTGGTGTAATCGTGTCGAGATGCCGCCGGCCGTTGTCTTCGCTCAATTGCCAACTGAACAACCCAATCCCCGCAGCCGCGCGCTTGATCGCTTGTCCATTCCGCAACTCCTGCGCGTCATGAATCGTGAAGACGCGACCGTGTCGCGTGCCGTTGCCCGCGCCCTTCCCCAGCTCACCAGCGCTGTGCGATTGACCGTCGAGCGGTTGGAAACCGGCGGGCGGCTGATGTTCATCGGTGCTGGCACCAGCGGCCGGCTGGGCGTGATCGAAGCAGCGGAATGCCCGCCGACCTTCAACACGCCACCGCAGCTGGTGCAAAGCGTGATCGCCGGAGGACACGGCGCGGTGTTCCGCTCGCGCGAAGGCGCGGAGGATGACGGCGCGGCCGCGCGGATCCACATTCGCCGACGCGTCAGACGCGGCGACGTCGTCGTCGGGATCGCCGCCAGCGGGATCACACCATTTGTGTCAGCGGGATTAGCCCAGGCTCGTCGTCAAGGCGCGGCCACGATTTTGATCACGTGCAACACCACGACTCTCCGCCGCGACATCGCAGAAATCATCGTCGCTGCAGCAGTAGGCCCTGAACTCATCACCGGCTCCACGCGTCTGAAAGCCGGCACCGCCACCAAACTCATGCTGAACATGCTCACCGTCGCCACGATGGTGCGCCTGGGCAAGGTGTACGACCATTGGATGGTCGATGTGCGGCCCACATCGCGCAAGCTGGGCGATCGCGCCATCCGCATCATTCAGACCATCAGCGGCGTATCCCGATCACAAGCAGCTCACCTGCTCACGCAAGCGCACGGCCAAACAAAAGTTGCGCTGCTGATGGCTTGCCGAGGTATTTCCGTTTCGCAAGCCCACGCGTTGCTGCGCCGCCATCGCGGATTGTTGCGGCCCATTCTCGGGTGATGATCCCACCACCTATCTGTCGGCCAAAGGCCGGGTCGCTGGAACGTGGTGGTGGGCCGTGGAGAACAGCGACCCGCGTCGCCTGCGGCGACGCCAGCCAGGTGGTGGGATGACGCTCGCGCTTGGGTTGATGTCCGGCACGTCTTGCGACGGCATCTCAGCGGCTGTCGCGGATATCCGCGGGCGCCGCGTACGCGTGCTGGCGTATCGGACGTACCCCTATGCGCCTTCATTTGCCGCGCTGTTGCGGCGCGCGCAACAGCTCAATGTGCCGGCGCTAGCACAGTTGAACATGTTTCTGGGCGAGCTATTTGCCCGCGGCGCGCTGGATGCGCTCAAGCGAGCGCGCGTGTCGCCGGCCCGCGTGGCGGTGATCGGATCGCACGGTCACACGGTCTACCACGGTCCCGATGATCCGGTGCGCTGCACGCTGCAAATCGGCGCGCCGGCCGTCATCGCGCACCGCACCGGTATTCCCGTCGTCGCGGATTTTCGCATGCGCGATGTGGCAGCCGGCGGCCAAGGCGCGCCGCTGATTCCCTTCTTCGACGACTTTGTGTTCGGAGGCGGACGGACGCGCGCGCTCCAAAATCTGGGCGGCATCGCCAACGTCACCGTCGTCGGGCGCGGCCAAGCGCCGCTAGCGTTTGACACCGGGCCTGGGAATTGTCTGATCGACCTCATCACGCATCGCATCACCCGCGGCCGGCAGTCCTATGATCATCACGGAGCGCTCGCCGCCAAAGGCCGCATCGACTCCACCGCGCTCCAACGGCTCATGAGCCATCCGTATTTCCGGAAATCCCCGCCCAAATCCACCGGCCTAGAACTCTTTAACGAACAATTCTTGCGGACGTGTGTGGGGACGCGCTGGACGTCGCGCAGCATCGACACGTTGGCCACGGTGACGTATTTCACTGCCGCCAGCATCGCGGACAGTTATCGCCGCTTCATCAAGACTCGCGTGAGCGAAGTCATCGTCAGCGGCGGCGGCACGCACAACCGCACGCTCATGCGGCATCTGGAACAACTGCTGGCTCCCATCCCGGTTCATTCCATTGAACGCTACGGCATTCCCACGCAAGCCAAAGAACCTGTCGCGTTTGCGCTCTTGGCGCTGCGAGCCATCCGCGGCCAATCCAACCATTTGCCGACGACCACCGGCGCGGCGCGCGCCTGTCTCCTTGGCAGTCTCACCCCTCCGCATGGCACCGCTTGATTGGGCGATCGTATTCGTCTTCTGTTTCATCAGCGTCGCCATCGGCTGGTGGGCGCGGCGAGCCGCCGGGAAAAATCTCGAGTCGTACTTCGTATCCAACCGTACGCTGGGGTGGTGGCTCGCCGGCACGTCCATCGTCGCCACCGCGTTCTCATCCGATACGCCGCTATTGATCACCGGCATGGTGCGCCGGCGCGGCGTGTGGGGCGTCTGGGAAGTGTGGGCGCTTGGCATTAGCACGATGCTCACGGTGTTTGTGTTTGCCAAACTATGGAAGCGCGCCAATGTCATGACCGAAGTGGAGCTGGTGGAGATGCGCTACAGCGGCAAGGCCGCGTCGTTTCTGCGCGGCTTCAAAGCGATTTACTGGGGCGCGCTCTACAACTGTTATGTGATGGGCGTGTGGCCGGTGGTGGGCATGACCAAGGTTTTGCAGGAAACGACGGGCTTCAGCCGCGGGCACGCGATCGTCGCCTGCGTGCTGTTAGGCGCGCTCTACACATCCATTTCAGGTCTCTGGGGCGTGGTGCTGACGGACGCGTTTCAATTTATCTGGGCGATGATCGGCGCGGTGGTCTTGGCCGTCTACGCGATCCACGCCATCGGAGGACTGGGCGCCCTGCCGCAACATCTATCTCCGACGACGTTGGCGGTGCTGCCGCCGATGTCGGCGCCACCCGGCACCCCATTTTTCGAATCGCCCTTCGGATGGTTCCTCGGATTACTGACGGTGCAGTGGTGGGCGTGGAAAAACACCGACGGCGGCGGGGTCGTGGTGCAGCGGCTGGTCTCCTGCAAAGACGAACGGCACGCGACGCTGTCTGTCTTGTGGTACAACATCGCGCACTACTGCCTGCGGTCCTGGCCATGGATTCTTACCGCGCTGGCGTCGCTGATCCTGATCCCGAACGCGCAGTTGACCACGACCTTCAACGGGCAGACCTTCGTCGATCACGAGCGCGCCTATCCGCGGCTGATCACGATGCTGCTGCCCATCGGCATACGCGGCATCCTCGTAGCCTCGTTTTTCGCGGCGTTTCTCTCAACGATCAGCAGCCAATTAAATTGGGGCGCATCGTATCTCTTGAATGACGGCTACAAGCGGTTTCTCAACCGGCACGCGTCCGAACGGCACTATCTCCTCGTCGCCAAAACGCTCCCCTTTGTCTTGGCGGTCGGCGCGATGGGCGTCGCGTTCTGCAATCAGAGCATCGGCGCGTCGTTTACGTGGATTCTCAACGTCACCGCCGGCATCGGCCCGGTGTTTTTGTTGCGGTGGTTCTGGTGGCGGATCAATCCCTGGAGCGAATTGGCCGCGATGGCCGCCAGCATCCCCATGATCTATCTGCGTCCCCACCTGCTGGCCTGGTGCGGTCTGCCGAACGGCCTGTTGCCGGAATTGCTCTGCATGGTCCTGGGTACTGCCGCGATTTGGCTGCCCGTCACCCTCATGACGCCGCCGGTAGATCGCGGAACCCTGAAACAATTTTACCGGCGCACGCAGCCGCCGGGATGGTGGCGGCCCGTGGCAGTGGCGCGCACCTCGCAGGAATCCTGGTGGCCAAGTTTGTGGAATTGGCTCATCGCCACCGCAGCACTGCTGGCGACGACGATCGGCCCCTTGCAATGGTGGCTGGGCCAACGGCGCTGGGGAGGAGTGTGGTGCGCGGTCGCGGTGCTGGGATGGGGATGGGTCGGCCGGGCGCTCGCGCGCCAGTGGCGAGCGACGTGAGTTACGCAGATGGCTGGGGTCGTACGACCAGCCGGCAGATCCAGATCGAGAGTTCGTAGAGAACGATTAGGGGAACGGCCATCACCAGCATCGTGAAGGCATCCGTCGTCGGCGTGGCCACGGCCGAGATCACCAGCATCACGATGATCGCCCACGGGCGTTGCCGCTGCAGAAACGCGGGGGTGACGATGCCTAATTTTGCCAACAGCACGATGACCAGCGGCAGCTCGCCGATCAGCCCGCACATCAACAACACGCTCGTCACAAACCCAAGATACTGATCAATCGAGATGACCGGCTCAAGATTCGGCCAGCCGATGCGCAAGAGAAACTTCAAAAACATCGGCAAGCACACATAATAGCCGGCCGCCACACCCGCGGCAAACAGCAGACTGCCCCAGCCGACGAGCATCACCCCGTACGAACGCTCGCGCCCCGTCAGGCCAATCCGCACAAACGCCCAGAGTTGATACAGGATCATGGGAACCGCGAGGACGATGCCAATCGTCAGCGCCACTTTGCAGTACGCCGAGAGCGCTTCGGTCGGGCTAAAAAACGCCAGCCGCGGCAACAACACGCCCGCCGGCTCTTTCAGCCATCCGATGACTCGCTCCGCCCACACGAATCCGACGATCGTGGTGGCGATAATCGTGGCCACGCATATGAGCAACCGGCGGCGGAGTTCGCCCAGATGCTCCACGACGGTGAGCCGCGGTCCATCCGCGTGAGAAGTCGGAGCGAGGGCGCGCGTATCTTGAACCATCAGCGCATCTTTCCGGCTGACAAGACGACCGTCAACCAAGCAGGTTGTGGATGGTGCGGCGGGTTACGGGGTTTGCGTGGGTGGGGTTTTGCGGCGAAAATCTCCGTACGCCCACCCTAATACCAGCAGGGCCCCAAACAACGCGCCCAACGCAATGAGAATCGCGGTGAGTTCATCCATGGCGATGCTATTCTAGCAAGCTTCTGAGGAAATTTCGAGTGTGCCGTCGACGCTATGGGCGCCCGAGCACATGGCGCAAGGCCTCTTCCAGATGCGGATACCGAAACGTGTACTGCGTCTGGAGCGCCTGCGTGGGCATCGCCCGCGTGCTCGTCAACAAGACTTCATCCGCGACTTCGCCCATCAGCAGGCGCAGCGCAAATGGCGGCACAGGGAACACGGTGGGACGTCTCAGGACATGCCCAAGCGTCTTGGTAAATTCCATATTCGTCACGGGATTGGGTGCTACCGTATTGAGCGGTCCGCGGACGCGGTCGATCAACAGCGCATGATGGATGAGTCCTAACAGATCATCCAACGCAATCCAGCTCATGTATTGCTGGCCCGATCCCAATGGTCCGCCCACTCCCAATTGAAACGGCGTGCGCATGAACGCCAGCGCTCCGCCGGCAGCACTCAACACCACCCCGGTGCGTAGGGACACCACACGAATGCCTCGTTGCCGAGCCGACTCTGCTGCCGCTTCCCACGCCTGACACACCTCCGCCAAAAATCCTGATCCTGGCGGACTGGTTTCCGTTAAGACCTCATCGCCGCGATGGCCGTAGTAACCGATGGCGGAGGCGCATATCAGCACTTTCGGAGGCTCCCGCAATCCCGCCAGCGCCTGACTGAGCAGGCGGGTGCCCGTGATGCGGCTGTCGCGGATACGTTGCTTTTTCTCCGGTGTCCAGCGTCCCTGAACAAGGTTCTCCCCCGCCAGATGAACCACGACGTCAAACCCTTCCAGACGCGCAGGGTCCTGAATGCCGGCGCCCGGATCCCAGAGGATCGCGTCGGATCCCACTTTGGGCGACCGCACCATCCGAACCACCCGATGGCCCCCGGCGGCCAGAAACGGCACCAGCACCGAGCCGATCAATCCTGACGAGCCTGTCACCGCAATCTGCATGTACGCGGAACCCCGTTTACAGGTTTTTGACGATCCACACCACGCCCAACACCAATCCGGACAGCGACGTGAGCACGACGAGCGTCCGGTAGATGCGCTGGCCGGTCACGCTGGCCCGCCGATAAAACCGGCCGGCGAGATACCCATAGCCGCTCATGGACGCGGCGCATCCTATACTAAACAACCCGATGTAGAGATAGGCGAGGCTCGTCGTGGCCACCAGCGTCAGCGGTAAAAATACGAACACTTCGGCCGTCCCAGACGCCCCATGCACCATGCCCACCAACGTTGGCGCAAATCGATGGACGTGCCCGCGTCCTGGCTCGTGGGAGTGGACATGTTCGTGCGGCGTGGCCCGATGGATGTGCCGATGCGCGTGGCGGCGTTCTTGCCATAACAAGACGAGGCGCCACACCCCCAAGACTAATAACGACAACCCCACCGTCAGCTCCGCGTAGCGCTCAAACGCCGGATCAAACTTCAGATGGAAAATGAGGATGAGTGAACCCAGCGCCAACACGGAAAGCGCGTGCCCGGTCGCCCACCGAAACCCAAACCAGGCGCTTTTTTTCGGATCCGGCTCCAAGGAGATGAAGTGCGTGACGGCGGCGACGTGATCGCGGTCAAACGCGTGGCGCATCCCCAGCACCAATCCCGTGAGCAACAACAACACCGGACGAAAGAGCGGATTCGTTTCCATGGGCCAAAGCATGACACGGCGTCTTGCCGGCGTCAAGCGGCGGATCTTACGCGGAGGGCGGGCCGGGGCGTTTGGCGAGGAACGTCTGGATCAGATCCAAGAGCACTTCGTGCTTGAAGGGCTTGGTCATGTAGGCATCGGCCCCGCAGGACATGCCTTCTTCTTTGTCGCCCTCTTTGGTTTTGGCGCTCAGAATGATGATGGGAATGGCTTCATAGAGCCGGTCGCGCTTGAGCAGCGTGCACACTTCATAGCCGTTGAGCTTGGGCATCATCAAATCCAGCAGAATGAGATCCGGCTGCTGCTCGCGCGCTTTCGTCAATCCGTCCCAGCCGTCATAAGCCGCCAGGACCTCATAGCCGGCGATCTCCAGTCGCTTGCAGACCATTTTACTGACGGCGAGTTCATCTTCCACGACCAGAATTCGCGGCTTGCCTGGCATGTCTTAGACCACTGAAACACAGAAACGCCACAAAACCACAGAGACCAAACCGCTCTGTGACTCTGTGGGTTTCTGTGAAATCCGTGGTGTAGTTATTTCGACTCGCAACTGCCCCCCTTACATGGACAGCACTTCACTAAGGTGATCAATTTAATGAGTCCGGCCACGCCGATCACCACATACACGACCCGGGCGCCGGTGGTCATATCGCCCAAGAATCTGGCGACGAGATCCTTGTGAAAGATCCCCACCAACCCCCAGTTCAGAGCTCCGAGGCCCGCGAGCAGCGTCACCAGCTTACAAATCCCGCACTTCTTGTCTCCCTTCATACCCTACCTCCTCCTGTTGACTGCCACACCCTAGCGATAGTTCTCGACTTGCAGCGGCAGCCCGAACTCCTGCGCCTTTAACGCCTGGATCACGTGTTGCAAATCATCCAGCTGTTTGCCGGCCACACGCACCGAATCCCCATCAATCCGTGCCTGGACTTTCACACCCAGCCCTTTGATAGCCGCGGCAATGGCTTTCGCTTTCTCCGACGGAATCCCCTCCTGCAGCGTTGCCTGTTGCTTGACGCTGCCGGCCGGCAACTGCTCGGACGCCTGCCAGGCAAAGACTTTCAGGGACACGCCGCGCTTGGCCAGCTTGGTTTCCACCACATCCCGCACGCTGGTCAATTGCCCCTCATGATCCGCCGTCAGCTTCAACAGGGGAGGCGATTCCTCCAAGAGTACGCTGGCACTGGTGCGCTGAAAATCAAAGCGGGTTTGAATCTCCCGCTGGGCCTGCTGAATCGCGTTGCGCAACTCTTGCCAGTTGACTTTGGAAACGATATCGAATGTATGATCCTGCGGCATGTTCTGCTGGCATCCTACAAACACACATGGCGTCCACCGATGGGTGAACGCCAGGCGCCTGTAACACCAACGATAACTGCTGGTGGCATGACCCTATTGTAACACGCGCCCAGCCGAATGCAACGGGTGGCGTCGACACAGGCGCCAGCCCATCAAGAGGAGACTCAGCGCCAGCGTGACATAGCCAAGCCGCTCGTGGCGTTCCATCAGCTCGTATGAGTTCGTGGACGTTGCGGCCGCGGCAGAGCAGCTCATCCAGCGACCTCTACCAGCGCGTTACATTCCTTCCTGCTGCGTGCTGGTCTGAGCCTGTCCTTCTGTGTGGGTGTCATGCAAAGTCTTTGCTGGATACAACGTCTCGATGTCCTGGAGGAGCTTCGCGAGGCGATCCGCTTGCGCCTTGACGTTCACCGCATCGCCGGCGTCGCCGGATTCGTCAAGACGCTTGGCGATCTCCGCCACGTACTTGGCGCTGGACTTGAGCGTGGCGAGTTTGTCAGCGGGCAGGTCCATGGATTTGTCGGGCAGAGCGTTGACCAGGTCGCGGATTTCGAAAGCGACTTCGTGCACCTTGTCGAGCTTGTTGTCCGCGATGATGTTGCCGAGTTGTTCCTCATGCTCCTTCACTTCAGCCCAGATTCCGCCGACGGTGGCGGGGATTTTCTCTTCACCTTCCTTGTGTTCGTGTTCTTCGGCTGCTGACGCGAACCGGACGACGGCCAGTGCCATACTCAATACTGCGATGACGAACCATTTCGCCTTCATACTAACCTCCTTGTTGTGGTTTGGTTTTGTTTTAGATGTGCTTTTCACGAATCGCTTCAATCTTGTTGTACAGGGTCGGGATCACGATCATATTGAGGAACGTCGAGGTGAACAAACCGCCGAGAATCACGTGCGCCAGCGGGCGCTCCAGCTCCTTGCCCGTCGCATCGCCCCACAAGAGCGGAACAAGACCGAGCGCGGCGGTGGCGGCGGTCATCAGCACGGGGTTCAAGCGGTCGAGCGAGCCTTGCACAACGCGCGCCTGGCGGGGGAGACCTTCTTTGGCGAGTTGGTTGTAATGGCTGATCAGAATGATGCCGTTGCGCGAGGCGATGCCGAAGAGACTGATGAACCCGATCATCGCCGGCACGCTCATGTCGCGGCCCGTCAGGAAAATGGCGATCACGCCACCGATCAACGCCAGCGGCAGGTTCAGCATCACGAGCGCGGCCTCGCGCGTTGTGCCGAACGCCTGGTACAGCATCAGGAAAATGCCGACCACCGAGCCGATGCCGAACAAGATCAAAATCCGTTGCGCTTGTTGCTGGCTCTCGAACTGGCCACCGTATTGGATGAAGTAGCCCGACGGCAGCTTCGGCACCACTTGCTCGCCGATTTTCTTCTGCGCCTCGATGATGAGACTGTTTAAATCGCGCCCTGCCACGTTGCAGGAGACGACGATGCGCCGCTGCACGTCCTCGCGGTTGATGAAATACGGTCGCTCCTCGAACCGAACATCCGCAACCTGGCGCAGGGGGATTTTCGCTTCCCCATGCGAACCCTCCGTTTGCAGGGCGGGCGCGTCCACGAGGATGTTGCGGATGGACTCGAGGTCGCTGCGCGCCTTGTCCTGTAAGCGCACAAACAGGTCGAAAGACTTCTGGCCTTCGAGCACTTGTGAAACGGTGACGCCGTTCAGCACCGTCTCAATCGTCTCCGCCAACTCGCCAACCTTCAGGCCGTAGCGACTGGCTTTCTCGCGGTCGATCTTAATCGTGACCTGGGGGACGTTGATCTGTTGTTCCAACATCAAGTCCTCGACCCCTTTAATGGTTTGCATGACCTTCAAGACGTCTTGTCCTTCTTGCCGCAACACATTCAGGTTATCGCCGTAAATCTTGATCGCCACCTGCGCGCGGATGCCCGACAGCATTTCGTCCATGCGATGCGAAATAAACTGGCCGACATTAAAGATTGCGCCAGGGATGTCCGAGAGATCAGCACGGATGCGGCGCAACAATTCGTCTGGCGGTATCCTTTTGTCGCGGTTGTAATCCAGCTTTACGTCAAACTCACTGAAATTGGGCGGCTGCGCATCTTCGTCGAGTTCGCTACGGCCCGCGCGCTGGGAAATGGAAACCACCTGCGGGTACTTCAGCAATCGCTGCCGCACTTGGTGACCGAGCCGCATGGATTCGTCCAGCGACGTGCCCGGCAGCGTGCTCTGCACGACGATGAAGTTGCCCTCGTGAAACTCCGGCAGAAACGACCGGCCAAAAAACGGGATCATCGCCACCGCCACGCCAAACAGAACTAACGTGGCGATCGCTACCGGCCATATGTGGCGCAGCGTCCAATGCAGCAACCGCTCGTAGTGTTTCTTGAGCGCGTGGGCGATGAAACTTTCGCGCAGTTCCTTTTTCGTATTTCCGATGAGGAGATAGCAGAGCACGGGTGTTACGGTCAGCGCGACGACGAGTGAACACAAAAGCGAGCCGAGATAGGCAATGCCGAGCGGCGTGAAGATCCGACCTTCTAAACCCGAGAGGAAGAATATCGGCAGAAATACGATCGCCACGATAAACGTTGCGTACACGACGGAGTTGCGGATTTCCGTCGAGCCTTTGTACACCACGTCCAGAACCGGCTCGGGGTTCGGCGATTCGCGGTTTAAGCGCAACCGGCGGAATACATTTTCCACGTCGATGATTGCGTCGTCCACGACCTCGCCGATGGCGATGGCCAGACCGCCGATCGTCATCGAGTTGAGGCTGACGCCGAACCATTTCAACACCATGACACCCCCCAAC
>Ga0209515_10008664_pt1 | contig 11800 bp, 9 predicted proteins | sample Subgroupgradi54m_FD_187454 | JGI IMG/M metagenome (GOLD analysis project Ga0209515, IMG submission 187454) | Subsurface groundwater microbial communities from S. Glens Falls, New York, USA - GMW60B uncontaminated upgradient, 5.4 m (SPAdes)... ... | reverse complement strand
AGACGAACACGGAGTTCTCGAGAGGGGATGCCGCAAGGCCACGTGGAACGACGCAGAGGGCGGCGGGCTGAGGTTCAAGGCCCGCTGAGTATCCGTCGACTGGACCAACGGGCCGCTGGAGCCGTCCAGGAAGAGGTGACGGGCAACATCAGTCTCGCCGGAGCGTACTTCGAAACAGAGCAGGGCAACGCCTATCGCGTGAACGATGTGGTGTTGGCATCAGTCTCCATCCCAGAAACCCAGACGCGCCAGTTTCCGTTCACACGACTTGCCGGTCGCAGTCGTGTGGTCCGTGTCAGTGAGCTTTCGCCGCAAGGCAGCACGGATCGGAAGCGCTATGGGATCGCGCTCGAGTTCGGAGAAGACCTCACGGCACTGACCGCAATTCCCCGCATTGGTTGACCCGGTTCTCGCCAGACGCTCACCGCGAGCCACGGAGAACGTACGTCAATGATAGGTGACTCTCTAAGTGTAGGTCAATCCAGGCGACCATCGATGTGGCGCCAAGGTCGTCTGGTCTGGCGCGCAGGTGTCCTCGCCATTACACTCCTCGGTTGCAGCCACTCTCCCACGCAAAGTTCCGTGACGACGATCAAAGTCGCTTACTGGGGCGGTCCGGAAGAAATCGCCATCACGCAGGAGCTGGTGGCCGATTGGGAGCGGGCGCATCCGCAGGTCAAGGTGCGGTTGGAACACACCCCATTTAGCGCCTACACGAGCCGCCTGCTGACCCGTATGGCCGGAAATGTGGCTCCCGATATCATGGCGGTTGAAGTCAACCTCTTTCCGACGCTGTGGTCGAAGGATGTGTTTCTCTCCCTGCAACCGTTCCTCGAGCATGACACGGAGGTAGCGTCCACCGACTTCTTTCCTGATGTGATCAAGCGATTCACCGTGGACGGCAACGTCTACGCCATTCCGCGCGACACCGCACCCTTCGCTTGTATTTACTACAACAAGCGTCTGTTTGATGACGCGGGCCTGAAATATCCATCCGATGAGTGGACGACCCAAGATCTGTTGCGCGCGGCACAGCGATTGACAAAGACGCAAGAGGGTCGCATCGCGCAGTACGGCTTCTACGCGTGGGCGTGGCAGAATTTTGTCTATAGTAATGGAGGCCGGTTGGTGGACGACTTGCGCAACCCGACCCGCTGTCTCTTAGGCGAGCCGCAGGCGATCGAAGGGCTGCAGTTCTACGCCGATCTGATGAACAAGTATAAGGTGGCGCCGACACCGATCGCACTTGGAAATCTGGCCATGGGGGCGCAGCAGCTGTTTATGACCCAGCGCGTCGCGATGTTCTCTTCCGGATTTTGGGAGGTCCCCATCCTTCGACAGATTAAGGACTTTGATTGGGACGTGGTGATGTTCCCGAAAGGGGGGCATGGTCAGCGAGCGTTTGCCACCGGTGGGACAGGCTACTGTATTCTCAAGTCCAGCCAACACCCGCAGGAAGCCTGGGAGGTGTTGAAGGCGTTGGCCGGCCCGACAGCCCAGGAGCGTCTCGCCAAGACCGGCTTGACACAGCCGGCCCTTAAGAACGTAGCTGAGGGTGAGGCGTTTGCCCGGAACGCCTTACCGCCGCTCAATAAGGGAATGATGAACGAAGCGGTCAAGTATGAGGTGTACGAGCCGTTTATCGCTGAGTGGCGTGAATTGTTTGATCGATACATCGGCCCGGAACTCGATCTGGTGTTTAACGGTCAGAAGACCGCCAAAGAGGCGATGGACGCTGCCGTGCCGCAGGTCAACGCGGCCTTGGCGCAGCGCCATGCTGATGAGGTAGAGCGCGCACGAGCGGCGGTGGCCAGCGGCCGCTCATCTGGGAAGTCACAGTAACTCGATGGGCAGGCGCATGTAATGGATCGCACCACGACGGGGGGATCACGCAGAGGGATGGAAGTCTCGCAGTCAAGTCTCGCGGCAGCGCAAGGGCTCTTTAAGACAAAATACGGCGAGTTTCAAGATGGGGGACAGACGTACGTGATTCATCGTCCCGATACGCCGCGTCCGTGGATCAACATCATTTCAAATGGCACGTACGGGCTCCTCATTTCGCAAAACGGTGGTGGATTTAGTTGGTGGGAGAACGCGAACTTGGCACGCCTGACGTGCTGGACGCAAGATCTGATTCGGGATGAGTCGGGTAAATTTCTCTACATCCGCGACGATGAGTCCGGTGCATTCTGGTCGGCGAGCTGGAAACCGGTGAGTGCCCCGTACGATCACTACGAGGTCCGCCATACCATTGGCTCCACCACGTTCATTCAACGCTCTCATCAGATTGAAACGCGCTGGACGCTGGTCGTTCCTCCGAATGATGCGCTGGAGCTCTGGCATGTCCAGGTCAAAAACCTGGACTCTAAGCCGCGACGGATTAGCTTGTTTTCCTATCTGGAGTGGTGTCTTGGTAATGGCACCGATTGGCACCGGGAGTTTCAGAAGACATTTATCGAGACCGTCTATGATGAGCGTCTTCGTGCCGTGATCGGGATCAAACGGCCGCTACCCATGCCCGCACACATCAGCACCGGGATGAGCGAATGGCCGCTTTCAGGCTTTCATGCGGTCAACCGCCCGGTCGTGTCCTACGATGGCGATAAAGAACATTTCGTGGGGCGCTACCACGGCATGCACCAGCCTGCAGCGGTGCAACAGGGTAAGCTGAGTAATACGCTCGGGAAATGGAACGATTCCATTGCCAGCCTCCACGTGCAGATGACCGTTCAGCCTGGTCATACCGAGGACACGGTCTTCCTCGTCGGAAAGCACGAGAGCCGGGAAGCCACCGAGACGATGGTGCACACGTGGGCCAGTCCCGACGGGGTGAAGAAAGCGCTCGCAGGGGTGAAGCGATTGTGGGACCCCTTCTTGAATCGGTTGCGTGTCGAGACCCCGGACCCCGCCTTCAACCTGATGACGAATACCTGGTTGAAGTACCAAGCGATCAGCGGCCGGTTGTGGGCGCGCACGGCGTATTATCAATCAAGTGCGGCGTATGGCTATCGAGACCAATTGCAGGACAGCCACATCTTTATGCCGCTGGCGCCGGAGTTAGCAAAAAAGCAAATTCTTCTCCACGCTGCGCATCAGCATCTCGATGGGGTCGTGCTGCACTGGTGGCTGCCGCTCGTCGAGTATGGACCCCGCTCAGGTCTGAGCGATCCGCATCTGTGGCTTGTGTATCTGACCCTGAACTATGTCGCCGAGACGGATGATCTGAAGGCGCTTGCCGAGCCTGCCCCGTATCTTGATGGGCTAGCGCAACCGCTCTTCGATCACTGTACGCGCTCGATTGAACTGACGCTCAAGCGCTTCAGCAAGCGAGGGCTGCCGCTGTTGGGCCACGGTGATTGGAATGACGGGCTCTCGGCGGCCGGTCCGCAATGGAAGGGCGAGAGTCTCTGGCTTGGCCACTTCCTCTATCACATTCTCCAGCGGTGGACAGAGCTGCTAGAGCGGCTCAAGAAGGAACGGCCGGTGAAGATCAATGGGGTTGTACCGGCGCTCCTGGCCAAGCAGATCACACGCTACCGCCAGCGCGCGGCGGCGCTAAAAACCGCCATCAACCGCTATGGGTGGGACGGGAAGTGGTACTGGTATGGGACGCGCGACAACGGCGAACTGATCGGCAGCCACGTCAATAAGGAAGGCCGGATTCATCTGAATGCCCAGACGTGGTCGGTCATCGCGGGGACCGCCACGCCCGCCCGCGCCAAGACGGCGATGGCCTCGATGGAGAAGATCCTCAACCGAGAATATGGACCGCTCTTACTGACACCGGCGTACACGAAGCCGGACAATACGATCGGGTATCTCTCGCGCTACGCGCCTGGCACCCGGGAGAACGGGGGCGTCTATTCTCATGCAGCAACGTGGGCCATCCTGGCCGAGTGTCTGATGGGCCGCGGCGATCTCGCGTATGAAATGTACACGAAGGTGTGTCCGCTCAAGCGCGGACTCGACCCTGAGCTCTACTACGGGGAGCCCTACGTCATGCCGGGCAACTCGGATGGGCCAGAGTCACCGTACTTTGGAAGGGCGGGCTGGACGTGGTACACCGGTTCGGCGGCTTGGTTGTTTCGCGTCTCAACGGAGTACATCTTGGGCGTGCGGCCGACGCGTGAAGGCTTGTGCGTCGATCCGTGTATTCCTTCAGCGTGGGATGGGTTTCGGATCGTCCGCCAGTTTCGGGGCACGACGTATCAGATTGCGGTTGAGAATCCCACCCACGTCTGTCGCGGCGTCAGTGGCATCTGGCTCGATGGGAAGCCCCTTCAAGGGGCGCTGCTTCCGGATGTCCGCGATGGCCAGGTCCATCAGGTTCGCGTGGTGCTCGGCGCCCCGCCATCGAAGCGGGTTCGGGGCGGCTGACGCGTTCTGCGAGGTATGGTATAGTGGATGGGATAGGACGGCCCATCGAGTGGGTGGGTTCAGCTGTTGATTCAACTCAGGCGCGGGACACGGACCTGAGTCTTCACAATGAATAACAGGAGGTGTACCGATGAAACGGACACTGGGGGTCGGGGTTGCGGTGATATGCTTGACGGTATGCGCAGGGATGGCGCGTGCGGGCTCGATGCTTTTAGTGGATGATTTTGATCGCGGGGAAAAACCAAATGCGTTAGGCGGTGACTTTGGCTCCTGGGATAAAGATCCCAGCGATCCGACGCAGAAGTGCACGATCGCGTTTGACAAGGCCAACGCGTTTGGTGGTGCGGGGTACTCACTGCGGCTTGACTACGACGTGGATTCACCCAATCCGGCCTACAACGGGTTCTGGATGAAGCTGCAGGGGACCAATGTGTCGACCTATAAGCAGCTGAGTTTCTACGTCAAAGGGGATGCGACCCGCGGCTACTCGACGCAGATTAAGCTGGAGCTCAAAAATACCAAAGGCGAGGTAGGACACTTCCTCCTCAAGGGTATGACGGCGGACTGGCAGAAAGTCAGCATTCCGCTTAGCGACTTCTCAGGGCTCACCGACCTGACGTCGATGTCAGAGTTTGTGGTGGTGTTTGATGACATCACGTCGATGAAGAAGGTGGGCAGCATCTACATCGACGAAATTCTTTTTGAGGGGTGAGGGTGGGGATTGCTCTTCACAGCGTCTTCGTGAGCCTCGGCGCTATCACGCAGGCGTTGGGGTGTGATGATGGTCTGATCCTAACACAGCCCTCAATCGGTGGTCATAGCACGTCTCTGATCGTTGCGGACTTTGATCAGGTGGCATCTGGGATCAAGCAAGAAGAGGGGTTCGGTGCGTGGGATCACGATTCGGCTGATCCCACGCACTTTTGTCATCACCAGCTCCTCACCAGCCTTGGTGCCACGTGTCCGGTGATCGCCCTCGGCGTGACGACGACGTCGAGTCTTCATGCGCTGTCGAGTCTAGGATGTAGCCTTTGAGTCGAACCATGAAACGGATGCTCTCGCGTGTCCTGCTCCTGACAGTGGGCGTCGGACTCCTGGTGGTCGGGGCGACCCTCTGGAAACTCCGTCCCCACTTCAAGGCGCTGGCGGAAACCCGCACCAAACTCATCGATGATTTCAATAGCGGCCAAGAGCAAAACCTCGTTGGCGGTGCGCCATTTTCAGAGGTGAGCGTTGGGGCAAAGCTCAGCCCCGCGTTGTTGCGTATCCAGACGCCGGTGCCTGGCGATCTCGCCCTAGCTCTGTCCTATGAGCTGCCCCAGGGGGACAGCGCCTCCTGGGGAACGGGGCTCAATGCGCTCGACATCAGTGCGGCGAAATTCCTGCGCTTTTGGATGAAAACGGACCGCCTTCCGCTGCCAGTACTTTCCGTTGAGTTAATCGATGGATTCGGCGGCAACGCGCACGTGCCGCTACACGGGCTGCGCTCCACCACTCGCTGGCAACACGTCAGCATTCCCACCGCGGCGTTTCACGGCGTGGATTTTAACCAGCTCGCCCGCTTCATCCTTCACATCGCGACTTCGTCGAGTTCGCTGCAAGGGACAGTCTACGTTGATGAGATCTCGTTCTTTGGTCCGACCTCAGTGTTCTTTCGATCCCTTGAAGATAACCTCTATGCGTTTTCGCATCAAGCGCTGGTCAATCCCAAACGACTCCTGGGACTTTCGCAAGAACAACTGCTGCGGGGAATCGCCGGGGACACGTGGGGCTATTTCCGCGATCTGGTAGACCAGCGCCATCATCTGCCGATGAATTACATCCAGACGAAGCCGGTGCCGCTGATCGGAGACTACGCGTCCACGACGGACATTAGCATGTACCTCATGGGGGTGGTGAGCGCCTCTGATTTAGGACTGATCGATTACGCCTCTGCGCTCGGCCGTATTCGAGGCACCCTGGAGCAGTTAGAGCAGCTCCCTCGCTGGCGAGGCTTCTTCTACAACTATTACAGCACGACAAACCTCCAAATCACCAACCAGTACATCTCAAGTGTCGATAACGGCTGGCTCGCCGTGGCGTTGGTCGTGATCCGACAGGCGTTTCCCGAGTTGGCTCCGCTGGCCAGCAGCCTCATGAAGCCGATGGATTTTTCCGTGTTTTACGACCCACAGAATGGACAAATTCGCCTTGGGTATGAGGTCGAGAAGGGACGGTTCGCGCCCTACCATTACGGGCTCTTATCAACCGAGGCGCGGATCATCAGCGTCGTGGCGATTGGCAAGGGCGACGTGCCGGAAGATCATTGGTTTCATGTGTACCGCACGCTTCCCAAAGAATGGACCTGGCAGCGGCAGGCACCACAAGGACAGTACCAGTCCTATCGGGGCCACGACGTGTTTAATGGATATTACACCTATGACGATGGGGGATATCACACCGCATTTGTCCCGAGTTGGGGCGGTAGTCTGTTTGAGTTCCTCATGCCAACGCTCGTCGTCAATGAGCGTCAATTAGCCCCGTATGGATTGGGATTGAACGATCAACGGGCGGTTGAGATCCACATGCATTATGCGCTGCAGGAGCGTGGGTTTCCTGTGTGGGGGCTCTCGCCGTGTGCCACGCCGAAAGAACTCCATGGAGGCTACTCCGAGTTCGGGGTCGCAGCCCTCGGGTCGAAAGGATACAAGGACGAAGCGATTGTCACACCGCACGTGTCGATGCTCGCGCTCGGCTTTGCGCCCGAGGCGGTCGGCAAGAATATCCGAGAGTTCCTCCGACGCTATAAGATGTACGGGCCCTATGGGCTCTACGACTCGGTCGATGTCGCTTCCGGCAATGTGGCCTACCGCTACCTGGCGTTGGACCAGGGGATGAGTCTCATTGCGCTCGACAACTACCTCAACGATGGCGCGATCCAGCGTCGGTTTAGCGCCGATCCCATCATGCAGCGAGCGGAGTGGCTGTTGCGAGAGGAGCATTTCTTTGACGCGAACGCGACGGCGCAATCGCACTAACGGTTTCGTCGCGCTCGCGGTGGCTGCCGGCCTCAGTCTTGGGCAACTGAGCGCCGCAGCGACAGAGGAAGCGCCGCTGGATCGGATCGAGTGGCAAAACGCGCTCTACCTGCTTGAGCAGCGAGACGAGCGCTCTGGTTTGGTGTACAATACGACAGAAGCTGGGGCACCCGCGAGCCCGGCCGCGTGCGGTGTGGCGCTATCGGTGATCCCGATCGGGATCGAGCGGGGGTGGATCACTCGAGAGGAGGGGTTTGGGCGCGCGAAGCGAATGCTCGAGATGTTACATCGCATCGAGCATGTGCACGGGTTCTTCTACCACTTCCTTGATCCACGAAGCGGGAGACGGACATGGCAGAGCGAAGTGAGCTGTATCGATTCCAGTATCCTTTTCGCGGGGGCCATGGTCGTCGCGAGCTATTTTCAAGGAACGGCGGTTGAGTCATTGGCCAACCAATTGATTGAGCGAGCCGACTGGCCGTGGTTTTTACACGGCGACGACACGCTGCGATGGGCGTGGCGTCCTGAGAGTGGGTTTGAGGACGGACCCATGGAGTTCTCAGAGTCCGTGCTCGCCTACCTCTTAGCCCTCGGATCCCCAACCCACCCAATTTCCGTATCATCCTGGGATGCGATGAAGCGTCCGATTACGCTCCTGCCTAGTGAGTCGTCGCACGCCATGGTGTTTACGCCCGACGGATCGCTGTTTGCCTACCTCTTGCCTTTAGCGTGGTTTGATCTGCGCGGCCGCCACGACGCCTACCTTGATTACTGGACCAATGCCCGGACCGCCATTCTGACGAACATGCGATTTTCCAGCGCGCATCAGGCACAATTTGAGACGTACCGTCGAGGATTTTGGGGATTGAGCGCCGCACTCGGGCCCGATGGTTATCGAGCGTATGGTGCGCAGCCTGCAGCACACGTCACCCACGATGGTACCGTCGCGCCGTATATCGTTGCGGCGTCGGTGCCGTGGTTTCCTGATGTGGCCCTTTCCACCTACACTCGGATGGAGGAAGCGATGCCGACGCTGCACACGCGCTATGGCCTTGGTGATGCGCTGAATCTCGACCGACACTATGCGTGCCCGCACACCATTGCCCTGGATCAAGGACTCGCGGCGCTGTTGATTGAAAACGCGCGGACGGGCCTCATCTGGAACCTGTTCATGCGGCACCCCATGGCCCAGCGAGCGCTTGCAGCCGCAGGATTTGTGCAGGGAAGTCTTCCCGAGCCGAGCATCCCTTCGATCATTCCTGGGAACCCAGGGGCGACTATGACGGTGCCGATGATGGATCATGCGGTGACGGTTGACGCCGATCTTCGTGAGTGGATTCGTCGAGAGGCGATCGAGCTGAGCCCCGTCAAGCGCCGCAACCTTGAGACGGGTCATGTCCACGATAGTCGTGATTCTTCTGCACTCATCTATCTGGGTTGGATCCGAGAGATGTTGTATGTCGCGGGCATCGTGAATGATGATGTCCTTGTCACGCGTTTCACGGGTGACCATATCTACACCGATGATTGTATCGAACTCTTTTGGGACTTGGATGGTGATGGGTTTCGCTTTGATGGCAATCCGCATGATGTGCAGCTGGGGCTTGCGCCCTCCGGGCCACACGGGAAGTGGCAGGTGTGGATGTGGGGCGCCATCAAGCGAAGTCCCACCGACGTCCAAGCGGTCGTCAAGCGCATGCCGGGGCACTACCTCTTTGAGATCGGCGTGCCGATGACGCTCCTGCCGGGACTTACACCGGGCGTGCCGATTCGTTTTTCTGTGGCGCTCCATGATCGCGATCACGATGAGCAGACCAGTAAGCTCACCTGGTCCATTGATACAGCGACGAAGCCTGGTGAGATTCTCTTCGGTCGAGTCACCTTGACTGATGCGCCGTTGTCAGCATCGGGGCAGGAGCATCGATGAACCTGGGCATGTACGCTGGACCGTTGCATCGTATTTACGTCGGCGCCTCTCCTCTATTAGTGCTGGTGAGATCGTGATGGCGTCTCGGCAGAAGTGGCAGGAGTTTGGGGTGGCCATGGTCTTTTTGCTGCCCAACATCCTCGGGTTTCTTGCGTTCACGGCGTTACCGGTCATCGCGTCCTTCGCCCTGAGCTTTTTTGATTGGGACATCATCAGCTGGCCGCCCAAGTTCGTCTGGTTCAATAACTACATTCGTCTTCTCGGTTGGCACTATGAGCTCGGACACTTAATCCCACACGATCCCTTGTTCTGGAAGTATACGTGGAACACGCTGTTCTTGATGTTTGCGATCCCGTTCAATACGATGGGATCGCTGGCCCTTGCGATCGTCCTCAATCGACGGCTCCGTGGCCTTGTCGTGTTCCGGACTTTAGTGTTTTTGCCTTCGATCTCCTCGGCGGTAGCTGTGGCGCTGCTCTGGGGCTGGCTCTACAATCCGCAGTTCGGTCTTGTGAACTATGCGATTGAGAGCATCGGCACGCTGTTGAAGTTACACCTCACTGGCCCGCAGTGGCTCAGTGATCCCAGCTGGGCCAAGCCGGCGCTGATGCTCATGGGATTCTGGACGCTCGTCGGAGGCATGAACATGATCTATTTCCTCGCCGCACTCCAAGGGATTCCTCATGAGTTCTATGAAGCGGCGGAGATCGACGGGGCGGGAGCGTGGAAGACGTTTTGGAACGTGACCTGGCCGATGCTCAGTCCGACGACCTTCTTCATTCTCACGATGAGTATCATCGGTGGGTTTCAGGGAGGGTTTCTTGGGGCCTACATTTTGACACGCGGTGGCCCCAACGGTTCGACCACGACGCTGGAGTACTACATTTTCAATAACCTCTATGCCTACCAGCACGCTGGATATGCGGCGGCGGTCGCGTGGCTGCTCTTCATGGCGGTGCTCGGAGTGACGATTGTGCATTGGAAGCGCAGCGGGAAGTGGGTGTTCTATGGCGCGTAAGTTCTCTGGGCTCACGGTGAGCGAGTGGAGCCTTCGCATCATCCACCGGACGCTCGTCTATGCGAGCCTTATCGTCATCGCGGTGACGATGGTGCTGCCGCTGTTGTGGATGGTGTCCACCTCGTTGAAGGAACCGCAGGCCGTCTTCACCCAGATCCCGCAATGGATTCCGCACCCCATCAAGTGGTCCAACTTCATTGAAATTTGGAGGATCCCCTCGGTCCCGTTCTTTACATTTTTCCTCAACACCGTGTTTGTCGCCATCTGCGTGACGGCGGGACATGTGGCGGCCAGTGCCTGCGGGGCCTATGCGTTCGCCCGGTTGAAGTTTCCTGGACGGGACGCGCTCTTTTTTGCCTACATCGCCACGATGATGATTCCGGGCTCGGTGACGATGATTCCCGTCTTCATTCTCATGAAAGTTTTTGGCTGGATTGACACGTATCGAGCGCTTATTATCCCAGGTATTTTTTCAGCCTTCGGCACGTTTCTCCTCCGACAGTTCTTCCTCTCGATCCCACAAGATTTTGAAGATGCAGCTAAGATCGACGGGGCCTCGCCGTTTCGAATTTTCTGGAGTATCATTTTACCCGTGTCTAAGCCGGCGCTGGCCTCATTGACAATTGCCACCTTTATGGGCAACTGGCAATCGTTCATGTGGCCGCTGTTGGTGGTAGACTCCGTCGAGAAAAAAACCTTGCCGATTGGCTTGGCGTATTTTCAGGAGCAGTACCAATTCGCCAGCCCGAACTGGCCGCTCTTGATGTCCGGTTCGCTGTTGGCGATGCTCCCAATTGCCGTCCTGTTTGTCGTCAACCAGCGGTTTTTCTTGCAGGGGATTCGCCTCACAGGAGTGCAGCGCTAATGTCGAGCATACAGGACGTCCGGGCGTGGGTGTGTCTGGCGGTATGCGGGGTCATGGTGTTGGCGCATCCTGGGGCTGCATTTGCCAAACGCTCCGAGAGCTTGAGCGCCGAGTTCTTGTATCGCCTCGCTCAAGAGAACCTTGCGGCAGGACGAAAGGACGAGGCGATCCATGAACTCCACAAGCTGCTCTTGGTCGATCCGCACGACGAACAGGCTGTACACCAGCTTGCCCTCCTCGAGTCGTCGAGCGATCCCTCCACCAACCCTGAGCGTCTGAAGGCAAAGGTGGATTTCAAAGAGTCGCTGGATCATGGCATCGAGGCCTTCCGCCAAGGCAAACTCGGGGAGGCGGCCACAGCGTTTCAGGACGCGTACCTCATTCAACCGACCGACCTCGCCTTGCTCAGTTGGATGTCGCTGGTCAAAGACGAACAACAGCGTCGTCAAGCCATGACGCACAGTCTGGAACAAGCGGAGCAGCAGGCCAAGCAACCGCAACCTGAACGGGCCGCCGCGCAGCCGCCCTTATGGGAACGACTCTTCTTCCCGAAGCATGTTCCTGCAGGATTTGACCAGGCGCTGACCCCTGTGGGG
>Ga0209515_10008663_pt1 | contig 11801 bp, 13 predicted proteins | sample Subgroupgradi54m_FD_187454 | JGI IMG/M metagenome (GOLD analysis project Ga0209515, IMG submission 187454) | Subsurface groundwater microbial communities from S. Glens Falls, New York, USA - GMW60B uncontaminated upgradient, 5.4 m (SPAdes)... ... | reverse complement strand
AGGGCGGACGAAAGAATCGAAACGGTCATGCGCCGATTGAGCTCGCTGGTTGTGAAATCAAAAATATTGACCCCTTAAAACTTCAAAAGTAGCGACCTGGAGCTGGTACGCTATCCCACGCCACCGAGTGGCGTTATGAGGGAAAATTACGGGGTGGTAACCGAATAAACACAAAATCAACCCCCTGTCTGAATGTTATCACTTTCCCTACGATCGTCGGTTTTTTGATAACTTTCACTGACCTCGAGGTGCCACATCGAGTATAAAAAAGAGACGCTGTGGGGCGCCTCGATGCATTTTGTGAATCATTGTTTAATTTTCAAAGAACTCCCGCAAATCGCAAACACAACGCGCACACAGTGCGTCGCCGTGCAGACGATCGTTTGTCATCGCTATCCAATCGTCAGGCACGCGCAATCCTTGGCGCATGATGCATCGGTTCGCGCAATGTCTGCCGAGTCGTACATCAACCGCCGCGCGTCGCCGTCGCGAGATAAGCCCGAACACATGGCCGATCTCATGCATGGCAACCGTTTTTATACATTCCTCTCTTTGTGGCGATGCGAGCTCACGAAATCGCGCGACCGAAATGACACTTCCGACGCCACGAACCGACAACCCAACAACAAAGTGGCAGGATCCGGCGTACACATCATCACGCACCACAACCACATCGTAATGAAGACGCGGCATCCATGGTTCATCATGTACGTTTTTCAAAAGAGCAAATGCACTGAACTGACGCGAGCGTTCACTTTCACGACGCGCCTTTTCGACATACTTTTCAATCGGCGCATCGGGCGCGAGAACAACACGGACATGTCGTCCCATGGACGCACGTCGCACCATTTCTCGAATCGCGGCAAGTACGGCACGTCGTTCAAAAATCGTCACTCCCTCGTGCACCCCCACAATAACCGGCTTAATGATCTGCATGATTTCCTCCTTAACTTCCAATATATCACTCTAATACAATTTCACGATCCCGTCAAGCCTTCCTTGATAAAAAAAGTCCCTCTGCGAAGGGACTCGAGTTGACATTATTTCTTTCCGCCGCTCTTGCGCGCTTCCATGAACTTGGCGTACGTTTCATCATCCAACCGCGTACCGAGAGTGACTTGATGGCGGTCGAGAGATTTTTTGAGCGCATCAATCAAATCTTTTTGACAACGGAATACGTAAAACAGAACGCGCTCACTTACGACAATCACATCTCCAACACAGTAAAAACCCGCGTCGCACAGATACGTGACGACATGCGCGGAAAGTCCGAGATCATGAATCGAAATAAGTAGAACTGGTAGTGACGTCGTATCATCAACCAAATCTTTTCGTTTTTGCGGAGGACTTTGTTCAGTCATCACGTACTCCTTTTTAAAGAGCGAAGGGAATGAGTGCGACTTCGAACACCTCGCTTTTATTTTGAAATACCAACTCAAACGATTGAAGTAACAGGCCATCTGACCGCACTGCATTACTCATACCAAAAAACCGACCGACCTGTCAAGTTCGAGACTAAAAAAACATTTGAATTTTTCATACACGCATGGGTCTATAGGCTAATTCGCACGAATTAGCCTATAGTACCGATCAAATAAATCCCTAACCCCTAAATCCTAATAAAAAAGAGACGTCGGGTGACGTCTCAAGGACTAGGTCGTGACGAATTGTGCAGGATCGTTCAACCACGCATCAAGAACCACCGGTGGAATCTCGTGTTGCGGATAATCGCATGAAGGGCATACGAGTTTCACCGCACCGTCCACTTCACGCGCTTCGAGCACACAGAAAACATCTGACCGTGCGCGTGCATATTTTTCGCAAAGCACGAACGACACACATCACAACAGGCACGAAACGCTCTTTCGGGGGTTGGCATTCGCTTCTCCTTTTCTAATGACGCTCTTGTTGCAAATCCCACGTCTCGTCACGAAAAAGCAACTGATGCCGCGTCTGCGCATCGTGCCATGATTCGGGAAACCGAACTTTTCCCAACACCACTTCTTCAAACGCACTACACATTTGGCGTGCGCACACCTCCGGCGGAACCGCACCAATGCCCGTGCCCATTCCCGAAAATGCAACAACCTCTACCCAATGGTCGCGCAACAAACTTCCGTTATCATGTTTTCCATTCTTCACCATGAGAAGCGCGGCGCGTGTCGCAAGGTACGGATTCACCGTTTCACGACCAAGCACCATGGGAACGCGCATAGTTGGCGCGGCAATGACATACCGCGTCATGTCCCCCTCCCAATCAAGTTCAACGTATTCTGCGGCACCAACCACGAGCTCGCCGTGATGACGATCGCGAATCCGTTTTTGCAAGCGTTCTTGCACACACCGTCCAAACTTTTCGGAAATAGCAAGATCAATGCCCCCATCCATGAATCCGAAACTGTTTCCCGGACTCACCATGATATGAGCACCGACGTCAAAAATCGAACCCTGTTTGACTTCGACACCCGGAACATCGACAAACTCTTTGCGCCACGCTTCAACGATTCGTTCTGAAAGATCCACAAGGACAATGTCGGGAAATGTATCCACAGAATACTCCTCTCTTGTTTCAAAGATCGTATCGTGTTATTCATACCATAAATCCACCATCTTGTCAATAGAGCTTCTTAAAAAAGAGCCACAGGGGCTCATGCAAAAATCTTCCTTAAAAAATAACAAATTCACACCTATTCAATGTGAACAATTCGATCAAGTTCTATTGAAAACGATTCTCCGATACGACCGTCATCGGCAAAATAAGTGAGTTCGACAAAACCGTCTTGTTCTTCAAGAAGATAGATGCCGCCATGATCGTCATCGGGTTTGCCATCTGTGCGCCGCACACGAAGCTTCGATGCACATCCCTCACGCAAGGCGCCCCAATACTCGTCATTGGAAGCACCTTCACGAACAGCAGAAAGCACCTCTTGATTACGCGCTACCGCCGCGCGCACCCGTTCCTCAATCTCGCCGCGTTCCATTTCTCTTTGTGCACCGGGTTCACCACCCGGATATTTTCCATCTATCATATTAAGTCCATAATCTCTTTTTATTTATTTCTTCTTTGTCGCGAAACGCTTTTTCAAGATCAATATCAAAATGATTGCAAATATCCAACAGATAAATAAAAACATCGGCGATCTCATTTTCAAGTTTGAATTTTTCCGAATGTGCGTCAGTTTTTATGTTCTGCGTTTTGCGCGCCGCTTTTGCCATCTCGCCGCACTCTTCCAAAAAAAGCATAAAAATCTGCGGCAAAGTTTCCGCATCAAACCCCCGTTCTTTGACCATCGCCGCCACATACATTTGAAAATCCGCAAGTGACGGTTTGTCTTTGAGTGATAGTTGACTCATATAATTTTTCTGTAATTATACACTTTGCTCGAACTTTTTTCGAGAAGAATTAAAATGGACTCGGCAAAGCGAAAATCTTTTTTTCTGGGGATTTTGATTTTTCGCTTTGCCTCGGCTGATTTTCCGCCCGCAGGAGGGGTCTGGGGAGGAATGCGGGCGGGATTCCAATTTGCCAAATTTTTTCTGTATCAAACTATTAAACAGAAATGATTGGTAAATCTGTTATATCAAGTGTTCCTTTGTAGAGTATATGCGGTATTCGGTGATATAACAAAGGTCGCTCGCCTTTGCCAATTACTTCCTTATAGTAATCTTTTGTTGCTTGAGGCATAAAAGAAAATTTTTCTACTTCATCAGGATTATACGGAGCAAAATCTTCTTCATTCATTTTGTTTTTGTTGTCAGCGTGAACATATAAATACATGACTGCATTTTTCGACTCAATCAATTTTGGATCAACTTGATAGTAACTCATCGTAAAATTTTGACTTCTTCCAGCTTCGATAAGAGCTTGTTTTACTTCTTTTGGATTGACCGCCGAAAAATGCAAAACATCATTCCACAGACAATCGAGTATCGGAATTCGCTGTTGAGTTATATGCTCACGACCGACATATTTACTAACTTGCTGTTCGTAAATTTCGGGATGTATTTCTTTCAGTGTGTTAAGCGGATAGAGAATGTTGCCCTGCAAATTTTTTGGTACGGAGTGGTAAAGATATATCATAATTTTTTAGCGATAAAATGAAAAATGTGCCAATGCTTCGGTGTACCATTTGCGGTTTTATCGTCTTTTTCTTCCTCGTCAAGCAAAATAACTTCCATGTCGGAGAGTAATTTTTCCACCTGTTCTTTAGTATGGAAAGTCATTTTTTGATTCGTACTCCATTCATCACGAACACCGAAGCATTGGCCGCAAAATATTCCACCTTTTACAAGAGATTGTTTGATTTTCATAAAAACATTCTCAAAACTTTCTGGCGGATTAAATGGCAGGGCGTACATAGCGGAGGCGATATCATATTCGTTTTTGGGAAAATAAAAATCTGCAAAAGAGGAAACGAAATAGTGAAGTTTTTCGGATTTTATCGCTTCCGCTTCTTTTACCATTAAATCCGCCTTATCAACCACAGTTACATCAAAGCCTTGCTCTAGTAGATAACGAGTATCTTTCAGCGCACCACCACCAATATCAATCGCCTTATCTGTTTCAGCGACATATCCAAGTGCTTTGATGAGAAGTTTTGAAGGCGGTTTATTTTTCGTGATCTCGTAGTATTCTTCCCAATCTTTTTTCTGCGAGGTAGTCATGCATTTACTAAATCAAACTATCCAAAAGTTAACTATAAAATTATAGTTTAATATAAATCTCCTACTGATAGATTTATATTAAACTGGTGCGCCCGAGAGGATTTGAACCTCTACTCCCTTGCGGGAACCAGCTCCTAAAGCTGGCGTGTCTGCCAGTTTCACCACGGGCGCATGTAACTATACTTTACCGTTCTCTCACATAAAAATCAATATATGAGACCAGATAAAAATTGAAGTGGTGACAACGTACGAAGCGACAACATAACTCCCCCTCGCCCCTCTTAGCTTAAGAGGGGTGACTCAAAATCAAACCACCCTTCAGATGAAGGGTGGTTTTGACTCACGACAAGCATTTTTTATCTTTAATGCATCCCACCTGGAGGAGGTCCGCCGCCACCGCCGCCGCCCGGGGGAGGGCCGCCACCGCCGCTCGGAGGAGGGCTAAAGCTACCACCTCCACCACCGCCTGAAGGTGGGGGTGAGAATGAACCACCGCCGCCGCCCATATCACCGCCGCCAGATGGAGGAGGTGAAAATGATCCGCCGCCCGATGAAGATCCACCTGAAGGTGGAGACGAGAATGATCCGCCACCTGAAGATCCACCTGAAGGTGGAGGCGATCCTGCGCCGCCGCCCATGCTTCCACTACCTGATGGCGGAGTGCCACCAGTACTACCTCCTGATGACGGAGGAGTACCACCGGTCATGCCCCCTGAAGCAGGGGGAGTGCCGCCAGTTGTTCCACTACCCGATGGGGGTTGCGAACCGCCCGCTGGAGGTTGTGTGCCGCCTGAAGGTGGTTGACCACCTGGTTGCGTTCCGGTTTGACCAGGCTGTGTCCCGCTCGGTTGAGTGCCGCCTGGTTGCGTTCCGGTTTGACCTGTTTGTCCGGGTTGAGTTCCCGTCTGACCCGTCTGTCCAGGCAATATCCCTTGTTGGCCGGTTTGTCCGGTCTGACCAGTTTGACCTGTTTGACTAGGCATTGTTCCTGCAGGAGATTGTCCGCCGGGCATTGTTTGATTTGATTGACCCGATGGCATTTGACCTGGTTGTGTTCCACCGGTTTGAGGACCGGTTGGTTGACCACCTGGTTGCGTTGCACCACCAGGACGCGTGCCACTCGGTTGAGTACCACCCGGTTGTGTTCCTGTGTGAGATGATGAACCACTAGCTTCGGGTTGACCACCGGCTTGAGGTGGCGGTGGCTGTGTTCCCGGTTGATTTGCGCGACCCGATGAAGATTGACCAGAAGAACCACTTGGTTGTTGGCCGGCCGGTTGCGCAGAACCACGACTTGGTTCAGTTGTTGGTGTAGCGCGTGATCCGTTGCCACCTTGACCGCCATTATTTCCACCAGCACCACCGGTTTGTGAACCTTGTCCGCCACCACCAATACCTTCACCTGATCGTGTTCCTGTCGAACCTTGACCAGAACCTGTTGGCGGCTGACCTTCAGCACCACCAAACGAAGGTATCGTCATACCTGAAGGAAGCTGACCACCTTGGAATTGATTAAAGAAACCGGAAGGTGCTTGACCACCACTACCTTGTCCGCCCGATCCTTGCTGGCCAGGTTGACCGGATTGACCTTGTCCGCCCGATCCTTGCTGACCTGGTTGGCCAGTTTGTCCGGGTTGCGGTGGCTGACCAGGCTGCGGTGGTTGGCCGCCTTGTGGTCCTTGTGTGCCTTGTCCATTATCCTGTCCGGTAGGAGCTGTTGTCGGTTGGCCGCCAAAAAGATTGCGGAAGAATCCGCCCGTACTTGACGGCTGGCCACTTTGTGCTCCAGATGGCTGACCTTCAGCACCGGCAGGCATCGCCGGCGGCGCAATCTGACGCAACTGCGCTTCCATTTGCTGACGCGCATCATTTGAAAGCGTCGAAGGGAATTGCGGCATTTGGAATTGTCCGGTTTGACCGGATTGTCCCGCCGCAGTCGGTTGTCCGCCCTGTTGCGCATTCTGGAATTGATCTTTGAATTGTTGTTTGAATTGATCAACCTGCGTTTGACGCGCCGTATCAGCTTGTTGCACTTGCGTCGTCAAGGTTTGCGCGGCCGAATCGAATTTTTGGAAAATATCCGTCGGCTTGCCAAACTGCGAACTGATCGCACCACGCAATTCGGGATGATCTTGGAATGTTGATTTGAACGAATCCTGAATTTGTTGCACATCGCCAAGATTTTCAGGACGCGCATTTTGCACGAAGTCGAGCGTGCGTGTCACTTGCGCTTGGAACGCCTGATTCAAACCGTTTTGCGCCTGTTGCGGTGCAAACTGACGGAGTTGCGTCAAGGTCTCAAGTGATTGCGCATCCGGACGCACGAAGCGCGCCGCGGCGGTCGGATCTTCAGCAAACTGTTTACTCAAATCCGCAACCGCACTGCGCTGTTCCGTATTCAACGTCTTCGCAATATCCGTCGGCGCAAACTGTTTCATTTGATTCATCATGCCTTGAAAATTAATATCAGAACGCATGCCGTCTTTCAAGACTTGAAATTGCGGATCCGCAGCCAAGGCTTCAGCCGAACGATTGACGAATTGTTTTGTCGCATCATTCGCCACTTGCTGAATTTGATTGGCGAATTGTGGTAAGAATTTTGACGTGGTTTGCGCAAGATCTTGCATCGCGGCAATATCATTGACGCGCGTGCCATTCATGACATCTTTAATTTGTTGCGAAACCGCATCAGCCGGCAATGCTTGCAAACCTTCAATAACCCGTGTGCGAAGTGCCGCGTGGCTTGCATCAATATCTCCGACCACCTTCGGATCATTTGACGCTTGGCGAACTTCAGACGTGATCTTGAGTGACACCATCGGATTGTTCATGATGTTCGTCATTGCTGGCAAATATTTTTCAGAGAAAAATTTGCGCGCGCTGTCATCGGCAAGTTTCGGTGCGAGGTCGTCCGAAACGAATTTCGTAACGGCATCATCAACCGTATTCTTTTGCTCATCTGACATTTGCGCTTTCAGTTTTGATTCCACAATATCAATGTCTTTTCCGTGGAAACCGCTACCACCTTGTGAGGTGATGGCGTTCTTGATAATGCCCGCTTGACTGTCACCGGCGCTTTCGAGCATGGTCGCGACGTTGTCCATGGAACTCGTCTGTGCGGCTGACACTCGAGCGGCGGCCTGCGGCGGCAATTTTGCAATCAAACCCTCCATCACTTTTTCGTGCTTGATTGCCATTTCGGTTGCTTTCGTAAGAAGTGCGTCAACCGGTCCGGCATCAGTTTCATGTTGCGTTTTGAGGACATCAACAATGTTCGCCACATTTTCTTTGTGGGCGGCCGATTCTTCAATGGCCTGTGCCGCAAGATCAGACTTGCCTTTTCCGGCGAGTGCCTGCGCTTCGGCGGCTTTCTCGTTTGAAAGGTCAAGTTCGTATGATGCCTTGGCAACCGGATTAAAAGTCAATGTTTTGCGAATTGACTGACCCATTCTCTTGAAAACGTAAAACGGGTTATCCGGAAGAATGAGCGGCGCCTTCAAGTTTTCGGTTGAATCCGAAATCACTTCAGGCACATCTTGCACTTCCTGCGATTTTACCGATGCTTCGGCGGCCTGTTGAGCGACTGCATCGAGCACGGCGGCATTTTGTGTTTCTTGTGCCGTGGGTGCTGGTGCTACATCGGTTGGCACGGTTCCAGTATCAGCCGGCACTGTTGCCTCTGCGGCGTGTACCGGTGAAATAGCTTGAAAAATAAAAAGAACAGCAACAAAGAGTGCTATTCCGATAGCCTCAAACATGTGCGACTCCTTGTGGAGCGCTATGCTACGTAAATTATAATATGACATACGGTGGATAAAATTAGACTTCGCTTAAATGCGCGAAAATTTAAATTTATCTCCGATATGCCCTCCTTTCCCTTGAGGCTTATGAATATATAATACCATATTTTTTACTGCGTGTCAAACTTTACTTGATTGGAACCGAACAACGAACCTGAACGAACCTAACGAACAACGAATAGTTCGTTGTTCGTATTGTTCGGGAAAATTCGTTGTTCGGTTCCCATTGGTACATCAAATAAATGACGTGAATATTTTTCGAACATAAAAATAAAGATGATGAGAAATATAAACTGTGGATATTTTGTCAGCGCCCACCGACATCGTTTTCCCGTTCATTCCAGAAAGAGTGTCAATGCGCATTGACATAATTGCCCGCGATTTTTCTTGACGATACTCCATGGCTATTTGGTATGCTATGAATATCAGAACTAAAAGTCTAAAGTCTAAAAACTAGTAACTAGTAACTCGATACGTGTGGCGCGTATCAAAAGCTCTATGCTTTTAATTATACTCGCCACCTTTTTAATACCTTTCTTGGCACACGCGGAAGATGTCGTACCATGCATGCCTGCCGTGATCGCGACGCCGGAAATAAATCAAACACCGTCTGATACACCAAACAACGCAACACCGACGGTCGCGACTTCCCCGTCACCGCGATTGCCGCAACGCGGAGAACTGCTCATCACCGAATTGCTTCCGGTGCCACCCGATGGAGCGCAAGAATGGGTTGAAATAAAAAATGAAACAAACGAAACTCTCCAACTCACGGGTGTGGCTCTCGTTGATGGAGCGGATCATCGCGTTGCGCTCGGCGGTTCCGTTGAGGCACGTCGCTACTCAATCATAAATCTCACAAATGCGATTTTGAACAACACCGGCGAACGCGTCGCGCTCACGCTTGCCGATGGCACCGTTATTGACGAAATGTTTTATGGAGATTGGAACACTACCGCGCCACGCGCACCCAAACCAACCGTCAGCATGAGTCTTTCTCGTTTTGGCAATGATTTTTTGGTGACGACTCCGACACCGAACGCGGACAACATCGCACCACCGCCGCCTCCACCACCCGTGCCGGCACCCTCACCTGAATCTTCAGTCCTCTCCCCTCAAGGGAGAGGAACAGTCATTGTGTCACAACCAACTTCATTACCGACACCGGCAGTCCACGGCTCTGTGCATTTTTCAGAACTCTATCCCATTCCCTACCAAGGCGAAGAAGAATGGTTGGAATTATGGAACACCACGCAAAACGCGATTGCCGTCGAGGGTTGGAACATTGTTGACGCAAGCGGACGAACGACACCGCTTCACGGCACACTTCTCGCAGATAATCGTCTCATGATTCCATCACCGCGCGGCGCGCTCAATAACGGCGGCGACGAAGAACGCTTGACTGACGCCACGAATTCGGAAATAGACAAAGTAACTTATGGCGCTGATGTAAAACGCGGCGAAGCGTATGCATGGGACGGCACGATGTGGCAACGCACCACGCGTCCCACACCCAATGGACCAAACATAATTCTTTCGCCCGAGCGTGATGCAACTTCCGCCGCTCTCACCATTGCCACGCCGTCTGATACGCAAAATACAAACATTCTCGAATCGAGCGTGGTCGCATCATCATCAAAAAAAATTGTCGCGAGGAAAAAAAACGCAACCGTAAATAATGTAACGCTTGATGAGGCACGTGCTCTGCCCACGGGAAGCATCGTGCGCACCGAAGGCGTGATTTCAACTCCACCCGGCGTATTCGGCAACGGAGTTGCCTATCTCGATGGCATGCAAATTTATTTTCGTGCGATGAAGCCGCCGTCTCTCAAACTTGGTGACGTCGTTCGTATCCAAGGAAAAGTGGGTGCAAATGGCGGTGAGGCACGCATCACGGCAAGTAGTATTGCAATACTCAAGTCGGGCGATGCGCCGATACCGGAATCCGTCGCGCCCGATGAAATAAGCGATGATACGGTTGGGTCTCTCGTTGAAACGCAGGGAATCGTGACACAAAAAATGAAAAACACACTGGTGCTCGAAGGCGGCGGCGCTTCGCTTTCGGTCGTGCTCAAATCAAACGCGCTCGCCAGCACTCCGCCGATCGGCGTCGGCGACACCGTGAAACTGCGCGGCATCGTGAGCAAAACAACAAACGGTCTGCGCCTGCTTCCACGCTTTCCCGACGATTTCACGATTGTCGAAAAAGCGGCGCCACCACCCGCGCCTCCACGGCAATCCCCGTTCACGGTGCTGATCCCACTCGCCGCACTTCTCGCCGTCATTCTCTCGGGATTCGTAATCCGCCAATACTATCTTGAAAAAATAAAAAACCACAAAGAAGAAAAACAAAAACCGGCACCATTTCCTGTTTAATTTTAAAAATTAACAAAGACACATCTGTCATCCTCGAGCGAAGCGAAGGGTCTCGCGCGCATGCGCGCAGGCTCGCATACGCGAGAGATTCTTCACGGTGTTCAGAATGACAGACAGACTCACAAGAAAGGAGGTGATAACTATGACCGAACCAAAAAAATCAAAATACGTGGAGGATGTCCGCCACGAATTCGTGAATCTTGCCGCAGGACATGGATTAAACGAGACTGCTGCCGGCGAGTTGGCGGATTATTTGACTGACAAGATCGCGTTCTCATTTAGGAACGGTGTAAATTTCGCGAAACGTCGGGGATTTGCCACCGAAGCGATGGCATAACAGGGATCGTGGTGGGGCTCCCCCACCCATGCTTGGGAGGGAGCCCCACATATCTTGCTTCGATTTCACATCTATTCTATAATTAAATCGTATGGCAAAATGCATGACAATCAATGATTTAGCAGTTCTCATGAAACAAGGGTTTGATGCAGTAGATTTGAGATTTAACAAATCCGATCAACGCTTTGATGGGCTCACCAATGAAGTTGCGCTTAATGGTGACGCGGTCGCTCAATTAATACAACGTTTTGACGCAGAATCAGCTGCCAATCAAGCCGCTCACGGACGAATGGAAAATCAGCTCAACCATGTTAATCTTCGCCTCGAACGTATCGAACATCATCTTGATCTCGATTCTCTACCAATCCCCGCATAAAACTATACCCACTTGCGCTATGAATTAATTTTTGATATACAGTAAAGCACGTGCGGGTATCGTATAGCGGTAATATGTCACCTTGCCAAGGTGAAGCGACGGGTTCAATTCCCGTTACCCGCTCCATAAAAAGTCCTCCAAAAAACAGGAGGACTTTTTATGTAGGACGAAACGGGAGTCAAGTTTATTTTTTGAAATTATTCGCTATCTCGGGTACACTGTACCTTGAGAGGTAACCTTCTATGGG